>Ga0007809_10000962_pt1 | contig 12153 bp, 21 predicted proteins | sample CryBogCBE02Aug07_FD_60383 | JGI IMG/M metagenome (GOLD analysis project Ga0007809, IMG submission 60383) | Freshwater microbial communities from Crystal Bog, Wisconsin, USA - CBE02Aug07 | ecosystem: Environmental > Aquatic > Freshwater > Lake | place: Crystal Bog, Wisconsin, USA | collected...
AACGGCACCAACAGCCAGGTCTCAGTAGCTGACAATGCCTTATTAGAACCGGGCACTAGCGATTGGACCATGGAAGCCTGGGTATATCTCAGCAACACTACTGGAGGGAAGGTTGTATTAGGCAAGTTCAATAATGGTGGGGGATCTAATGCTGTTTCTTATTCAATTCGCATCAGTGGATCAAATTTATTTGCACAAATGGGGGATGGCTCAGGTAGCTATGTCAACAGCACTAGTTATACCTTGCCACTGAATACATGGACACAAGTATTTTATGTGTGGAAAGCCGGAGCTACCAAAACACTTGAAACCTTTATCAACGGTGCTAGTATAGGTGTAGTAACACATAGTCTTAGCTCATTGCTGAACTCTTCTAATCCACTTTATCTTGGCAGTTATAACGGTGGCGAATATAGTCAATGGATGGCCGGGCGTATTGGTATCGCCAGACTGTATAGCGCCGCTTTAACTAGTAGCCAAGTGTTACAAAATTACAACGCCAATAAGGGGATCTACGGATTATGACAACTATTGTTCAAGGCACAACGATCCAGGGATTTAACGTGTATGACGCATCTTTCAGCTCTATTGGAGCTTTACTTTACTTAGACGCCGGAAATACAACAAGTTATAATGGATCTGGAACAACATGGTATGATTTATCTACCAACACAAATAATGCTACACTCACAGGTAGTCCACCGTTTACTAATAGTGGATCGTCTAGTTATTTCAGCTTTAATGGTTCAGGCACTCAGTTGGCCAGCACTCTAACGGGCAAATATAATCAAGCCTATACAGGCAAAACTGTTTTTATTGCCGCAAGATTAACTGCTATTACAACAGGCACTTATCGCTGTATGTTTGGTACACCCACCGGAAATAGAAATTTTAATACTTACATTTATTGTCCCAGTGCTGGAGTTTATCAGATACACTACAGTACAGTAGGGGGTGGCGGTGTATCTAACAATATATCTCTTTCTTTAAACCAATGGTTTGTTTTGGCGGTCACTCAAACATCATCTTTGATTACTTATTATTTTAATGGTCAACCGGTGGGAACAAACACTGGACAAACTCTAAGCCAATGGTCGACCAACGGTGGCGAAAATGTAGCTTACGGTGATAATTACTGGTATGGCGATATTCCTGTAGTAGCAGTTTATGGACGTGCTTTAACAGGTGATCAAATAACTCAAAATTTTAATGCTATTAGGTCAAGATATGGCTTATAAACAGATAAAAATAATAGATTTCATAACAGTAAATTGACTAAATATTAGAAAGGAAAACAGCGTATGACAATTCAATTAACAATAGGAACAGGAATTACCATAGGAACTGGCATTGTAATAGGAAACACTACAGGGCCTGTAGCAGGAGTAGACGGAACATTCGGCTATGACGAAATGAGTCCACCTGTAGTAGCTGGCACACAATTAGAAGATAGCGGTGCTACGGTAAATGATCCTATTGGATTTACTATTAATAATCCTATAGCTGCATCTGGTCCAGGATACAGTCACGGTACAGGCCTAGTATTTCTCGCGCCAACATCCAGCAACAGTACATTCTTAAACACACTAACTGGCCCCGGTTATTATAACATATCTTTGGGAGCCGGCAGTACAGCAACTAATGTCACAGCATACATCAATAACAACTCTCCATTAACTATGTTTATGTCAGAAGGGTTGACATATCCATTTACCTTTAACTACCCCTTTACCATCAATCCCACTCCTTTATCTTTCCTAACTATCAATTCGTCAGACTTCAATCAAGTCCACGCTTATGGTGTAGCGGGAACTTCATGGAATGGTTTCAATTGGGTAGTTCCTGCTGGGGGTAATACCTACAGTGACTATCTACGACTCAACGGTGCCAGTCCCGCAGCTGCTTCCGCTATTGTAAACTTTTTCCAAACCTATGGTCTAGATACTACCGGCGATACCGGATATGTGTTCCAAGCCAGATTTGGTAACGATATTGGTTTATTTAGAGCGGGTTATGACACAAGTAATAGCAGACTATTTTTAAGTCCAATTGACAGTACTTCTACTGCTTGGAGTACTAATGGTGCTGATCCTACTACAATACCTACCATGGCCGGTACTTATACGTTTCCAATAGAACTTACTCTATGGACACCTATAACTAATTCACAAAACAGCTGGTGCTAAAATTATAAAGGAAAATAAATCATGTATATAACAACTGTAGATCCTCGCCCCGGGGACCCAGGTTTCTGGGAATGGGTTAGAAACAATTCTGGTTTTAAACCCAAGTAAAGGAAAAATATTATGGTAGCACCATTAACAATTGGCAGTGGCATTACAATAGAGGGTGGCATTAGTGTAGGTCCAGTTTCAGCACTTACATTACCTGCCTTGGATATTACAGGACACACATTTGGTCAACCAAATGCTTCTATTACCTTTGACATAACCAGTGATGGTGGTAGTCCTATAACTGAAGCTGGAGTCATCTGGGGATTACCTGGGCAAACGACTTATGCTACCAGTGTAGATAGCTGTGTTACAACCAGTACTACCTCAGAAAGAAAAGCTGTGCGAAGTGGTGATAGTTGTGGAAATCCAATACTTACCGGAATAACCGGACCACAAACAGTTGGCTTTAACGCCGGTGAATTTCTATATGAATCTATTAATGCAGTAGCTTATGCGATCAATTCAGTAGGTATATCGTATAGTCCTACAGTACTAACTTGGGTTCCTACAATTTGTTTAGCTGAGGGAACATTGATTACACTGGCGGATGAAAGTACAAAACCTATTGAAAATATTTTAATGTCAGATTTGATTAAAGTTTGGGACTTTGATAACGGGGAGTTTGCTTCAGCAAACCCTTTATGGATCAAGCAACAAGAAACAACCACAAAGTATAACTTATTAACATTTAGTGATGGGTCTACACTTAAAACTATTGAACAACACAGAATCTTTAATAAAGAAGCTGGGGCATTTACTTACCCAATGACTGATGATACTCCAATTGGCACTACTACAATTAATGTTCGTGGCGAAGAAGTTACGTTAGTTGATAAGTGTATTATGATTGACATCGTTAACTACTATAATGTAATTACTAAACATTACCTAAACTTATATGCTGACGGTATTTTAACCAGTATGCGTTATAACAACATCTATCCTATTGTTGACATGAAATTCGTTAAAGACTCTCGTCAACTACGTAACCATAACGAGTTTGTTGATATAGATCAGCGTTGGATTGATGGTTTACGATTATCAGAACAAACAATACCATTGGCATCCATTAAATGGTACACACAACGGCTAGAGTACACAGATGTTACTCAGCAAACAATAAAGGAAAATAACCCATGAGCGCACCAGGAATCGAAGTAGGGGCCGGAATTGAAGTAGGGGCAGGCATAGGAATTGGGCCTGCTTTTAGATTGCCCGCTTTAGAGTTAAGTTTAGATGCTGGCAATCCTGCCAGTTACCCCGGAGTAGGTTCTCAATGGACGGATACAATCGGTGGACTAACATTTGATTTATTTGGATCACCGATTTACAATTCTGGCAACGGCGGTTATTTAAGTTTTGATCCTGCTTCTTCTCAATACGCACAAAGTCCCAGTATTGCCGGTTTATCTACTTGGTCAGTTGAAATGTGGCACTACTACACTGGCACTAACACCGGCGGAAGTCCGTGTATTCTTACAGAAGTGTTTACCGGCGGCGGCATAAATTATACCTTAGGTGCTATCAACAACAGCGGCACTGATTTGGAAGCCGGTTGGTTCAATGGCGGACAGTGGATCTACACTGGCACCAGTTATAATCTAACTCCAGGCAACTGGTATCAAATTGTAGGCACTTATGACGGTACGTTCCCTAAACTTTATGTGAACAACACTCTAGTGGCAACTGGAATAACATCAGGCGGTCCAGCTTTTGGTAGTGGACAGGGTATAAGATTGATGCGCCGTTGGGACAATGCCGACTACTGGGGCGGTAATTTGGCAATAGTAAAAATTTACTCTGGTGATATTGGCTACAGAGGAGTGGCATCTAGTTGGAACACAACTAAATCAAGATTTGGTTTATAAAAAAGAAAATACAAAATGAGCGCACCAGGAATCGAACTAGGAGCAGGAATCACAGTAGGACCGGGCGTTGGCATTGGCCCAGCATACTCTGTAGAACCTAGTTTTACCATAAATTCAACAGATTTTGCGTCAGGCGAATCTTACGGCGGCGGAACACAGCCACAAGGTATCAATGGTACTGGCGGATTTATTAATCCAAACACCGGATCATTAGAAGCGAACGGATACGCAATTCTTACCCCATCGCCTGGACTTACTGCGACACTTACTTCAGCCTTTGCTGCAGCAGGAATAGCAACGGATGGATCCACATACGCTTGGAATGTTACTTGGGGAGCAGGTAGTACAACTTCTTCTGGTATAGTTCGTTTAGGTTGGAACAACGGAGGACAGACATTGATTATGTCAGCGATGAACCCTAGCGACAATAGCTGGCAAAATTCTCCAACCGGCTCTAATAATGAATATGCCGCAAGTTTGGCTGGCACTTTTTTACTGCCAGCAACCTTCACAGCTTATACTCCATTAAATCAAGTTGGCTCTGCTAACGAATGGTGCTAACCGTAACTGATGATAACACTAAGACCCGCTGCAACTCGCGGTAATCCTAGAGCCCCGTTTATCACGAGCCGTCGCACGTTTAGCTTTCCCAGCTATTACGATGCTCGCTACATGAACTACAGTCATCTTCAAACCATCAACGATGACTGTGTTCAGTATGCTTGGCAAGTGCCCTGGCACGAACATCGTAACATGGAAATATTTGGCTATGTGGTAACGGGGTCGAGCCATCATGTGGACAGTCTTGGAAACGATGTAGAAGTTCCGGCCGGGGCTGTACAACGCATGACCTGCGGCCGAGGAATTAGTCACACAGAGGGTAATACTGCCAATACTCCTAATCGTTACTTACAGTTATGGATACAGCCTAATGTAATGGACACTGAACCCGGCCATGCTTGGCACGAGTTTAGCCGTGAAGACAAACTCAACCGGTTCTGCGACGTAACGGAAAAATTACCCATTCGGCAAGATGCTAGGTTACTAGCCGGGATATTCAATCAACAGTTTGACTTTGATATTGTCAATACTAGACATTATTATTTGTATGTTGTTACAGGATCAGCTACCATTAACAGTATTGATGTGATAGAAGGTGACGGACTAGCTTTTGAATCAGAATCTCTCATCACTATTACTCCCACAGCTGAATCAGAGATTATACTGTTTGACCTTGTTTGACGCTGTCAATGTGTTTGCATTTAGAATAAAATTTAAATCCAGTACAAGTACAAGATAACACGCCCAACTCTTCAGTAATTGTGTAAAATCCTTTACTGCCTTGAACTTTCCAAAATTTGCCAGTGGGTTTTTTGATCTCTGGAGCTGTGTAACCAAACGTGTTTTCTACTTCTTTAAACTTTCGACGCGAAGTACTAAAAGGTAAAGGAGATTTAAATTCAGTAACAGTTTCAGTTCCGTCAATACAGTAAGCGAACATTTTGTCTTTACTGTCGGTTACAAAATACGTGTGATTAGGAATATTATATTGTTCCCAGTCAGTAATTTCTTTTAGTATTTTCATTCTTCCTGTTTCCATTTTAGCATAAACCAAGAAAATTCTTTTTCACTAACAAAATAAATTCTTTTGGTATCATCATAAACGTGCCAAGCCCAGACGGGTTTTTCATCCATACTATCGACTAGTTCAATAAATGCGTCACGCTCTAAACCTGGTCCAAAGTTATTCCAACACCACTCTCTTAACTTATAAAACAGTAATTTATCATTTAGTAAATATCCATAAGAATAAGTTATATAATGACTAAATCGCAAACAACCTTTGTGGCGTCTGTCTAATTTATGAATCTTTAATTTATTGTTCTGAGTCATAGATAAGAATTTTTTTGCTGAGCTTCCCAACTCGAGATCCTACGTTCTATTTCCGCATTGAGTACTTCGCGTATAATAACGTCCTTGACACCTAGACTTTGACACTCATTGTATGTGTTGGCCAATCCCTCAACTTCGCAAGTTGGCATATTGCGTACAATTTCTCGATATTCGGATACGGTACTATATTTCATTATCACTCCATGTCCTCAGTATCAATTACCACATTGCCAATTCTAATAACGCCACCCAAACTAAATGTAGTAAAGTCTCTATCAAAGTTTACGACTTGACCGCCATTTAAAAAGTTTGACTTATCGCTAAGGTCTATATCTTCTACAAGGATACAGCCAATAAGTCCCGCATCAACTGAATAACTTCTTCCCTCTTCATCAAAATAACTACCATCTCCATATTTTGTGGTGAATGAAGCAAAGCGACGACCGTCTTTCAAACTAAACTCACCATTCGAAAGACTGTTACCTTTGATAGTTAAATCACAAAATTCATCCCATTCACCATGCATAACGTACGCCAAATCACCAATATAATATTTTCCAGCTGGCATCATAATAATTGCTCCTTAAACTAAATCTATTTGAACTTGTCTACCTCGAATCGTAGTACCTAATCCTACTGGCAGTGATTTATCTTCTCTTTTAGCGGCACTACGCAGTCTGCTGAGATCAATTAAAGCATCGTAACAAATTGATCTTGCGTGAATCGTGGCAAACTGTTCGTCCATTTGATGAATTGTAAAATACATACCAATGTCTTTTTCGCTACCATCGCCTTTAAAAATAATACGGAATTTTTGACTATTTTTAAAACCTTGTATGATTGTTTTTTTACGCATCTTACGCTCCTTTTTATTAACTATACATATATTATAGCAATTTTGGTAATTTTAGTCAACTAAAACCTTAAAAATTGACTGTTGTAATTCCGCAACATCTTCGCGATCTACATAAAAATCAGTTGTGGGATCATAATATTCGCCTGCTTTGGCATCGTAATATAACACTCTGCCGTTGGGGTAATGAAATGGCCCTTCTAATCCCTGTCTAGGGCCCCATTTAGGGTCATGTTGAAAAGTTCTATAGGCCATACTGTCTCCTTAGGCTGTTTGTTTGGAATCAAGTATCTCACACAAGATAAACTTGGCAATGTTGATCTGTTTACGCACAGCATCTTTGCTGGCGCCACCTGTCAACATTTCTTGAGCATCACTCAAAACCGCCATGGCTGTCATTTCAAGACCGCTGAGTTTGGCACTGATGCCTTGTAAATAATCTCTGCGGATTTGTGCTTCTGAGATACCATAACAGTTCTTTTCAAATTCAGTCATTTAAGGCTCCTTGTTGTTTACTATAATGCAAGTATAAAGCCTTTGGTAATTTATGTCAACCAAAAGATAGGTTAAAAAATTGTTAAAAATCAACTATTTACGTGCGTATTTCTACAGAAACCCACGTTTTTTCAGTGTTTCTAGACTTTTTATAGCGGAATTAGCCCAAGACCAACGTGATCTTACTATATCGCTATTTTTGACTGCTTGGCGACTAAGTGCTGTGAAGTTTGTGTATGCTGTACGCATGGCATGGGCTATGTCTTCAATTTTAGGCTGAGCCCATACTCCGTAATTGCCATCTTCTTCGGGAAAAAATGATTGATATTCCAAACTGTTATTTGGTTGTAATTCATAAGGCACAAATACGCAACTACTACGGATATCCTGTAAGAACTCTGTCTGTGCCGAGTAAAATGTAGTGATTAAGGGCAAGCCTGTGGCGGCAGCTTCTATAATGGGCAATCCCCATCCTTCGGCTTTGGTGGGAAATACAAATACATCAGCAGTACGATATAAATTAATCAATTCATCTGGTCTTTGATATCCCCATATCAGCTTGATATTATTCACCGACAAATTCTTAATTTTATGTTCTAATTCAGCTCGCTTAACACTGGGATTTTTAAAGAAGTCTGACTTAATCACTAATTCAACATTGGGATCGTTGCCAAATTCTCGAGCAAACGCTGTTAATGTTTCGTCAATTGATTTACGTACCTCATATTTGCCTATCATTAAAAATCTAAATCTTTCACTGCGAGGTTTTAGATAAGGATTGAACAGATTAATATCAACACCCTCGGGAACTACTGATATTTGTTCTGCTGGTATACCATTTTGTATGGCTATTTTACGTCCCCATTCGCTGGGTATCCAAAGGTCATGTGATCTGTAGAGGTTGATAAATGCCGAAGGTATTCTAGTGCTTTCGAATACAGCCCAATTGATGTTATACCCTAAAAAATTGCCATTTAAATTACTACCCACTAGGCTGATATTGACATCCCCTAGTTGGCTTTCTGCTTGAGCCTGACTTATCTGTTGTGTGTTACTGTAGTCGATTAGTTCTACCATGGTATTCACTGCCGCAATTTGTTTAATCGCTTGTGTGTAATAGTGATAGTGTGTGCCAATTCCCGAGTCGTTGGCCTGACCAATAATTCTTATTCGCATCTATTAATTATGCTAGATTTAAACGATTAATTTAATTCTTCCCAGCTGAGAAATTGAGGATTCTTCAACGACTGTACACGTGCCGTGGGATTAGCTTCAAACATGCCATTAGCATACCTGACGTGAATTTCTACCTGAGCATTTTCTTTACTATCCTTCATACCAACATAAGCAAAGAATTTCATTGTTGCCCCGTCGGGGTCGGCAAATTTAACATCCTTTAATTGTAAATCAGCCACATCATTGATTGATGGCACATAATAAACATGTTGTGGATTAACATAAAAGAATGGTCTAGGCACAAATTTTAATAATTTAGCGGCATTTTTATCTTTGCTGAGATGAGTCTTCATTAGATTAACAAATTTTTCCGAGATTACTTTGATTAATGGGGCCATTAGGCCTTTTTGTGTGGCAAAATTTGCTGTAAACCAATCACCAAAAGCACGTTGCCATCCGGCATTGGTGCCAATACGTTTCATTATTTCGTCGGCAGTGGCTGTTATTGGGGTTTTGCCCGCACAATGAAATTGATTTGTTTCGCTGTCAAACATTACATAATATTTTGTTGTGTCTTTTCCGCCTACTTTAACACCCGGACTCTTTTCAGCTAGATCCAACACCTGTGTAAATATTCCTGTTTTCCAACTCATATATTCATCGTGAGCATACTGTAAGAATAAATCTCCTTTGTTGTCTATACCTAAATCTTTTGGGGTAGGATTATTTAAAGTGATTCCAGATTTTTCCTTGACGCTTACTCCAGAAATTGTAGATCCAATAAATTCAACGTCAGCCGACGTTTCGGCATTTTGATTTTTTCCGCCAGCCCACGTAAACCTATCAACTACTTCATTTGCCTGTATTAATTTATTCACTACCAAAGGGCGTACCACTGTTTTTCCATAGTCAACCCAATGATTTAATAGTGTAGAGTCAAAAACAGGTGCCAATAATTTTCTAATACTTTCATAAGTAGCATCAGGATCGCCCAACATACTTCTTGGTATTGTGGATTCTGGATCTTCGGGATCAAATGACTCGCCATCTCCGTTACAAAAAGAAATTAATAATCCTACTTCGCTATTGTAGCGTACGGCGTCTGATTTGCCGCCTTCCAATAACTGCTGATGTTGTTGTTTTATCACTTCAAATATTTTCATTATTAATACTCTTCGTCGGAATTATCCAAGGCATATTTGGGATTATGTAGTACAAATGCCTGCTGATCATTTCCCAAGTAATATTTAAACATAGCCGGTAGTTCACTGTATGGCATACGACTATAGCCCCCGGCTAGTTTACGAATCATAGCTTGATATATTTTTTGATGACTGGCGTCGGCCCCACTAAACACCACATATTCCGGCTGGTCTTGCTCTACACGTTTTTTCACTACATTATATACAGTATTCAATATCTTTACAGCATCTCCGCCGCCGGTCATGGCAACTTCATCATCTACCGCAAATGACACAGTCATGGCATCAAACCCATGATTACGTTTAGTGGTATTTTTGTCATCATACCCAATACCCACACTTATTACTCTACCATCTTGTGTGTGTGCCTGATATTCTGTGGTATTTAAATTCCAATGTTTTGTGTTGATAATGGGATATCCAGTACTGGGATTGTTGAATATTTCGCGTAAGAGCATAGTAATATATTTATCCACATAGATAAATAATGCAAATAACAGCAGGTTAACAGTGCCAGATGTAGATTTTATCCTGTTTTTTCTTGCCCATTTTCTGCCCCAATTGCTGTAGCAAATCCTCTTCGTCGTCACAGGCAGGTAATCCAAATTTAACAGCATCACTATACATCTTGGGACTGATATTAAATGCCACGTGTCCACCTGGTTGAATATTCGCACAGCATTTTTGCCATAGTGGAATTAAAAATGTTGAATAAAATAATTCATCATTGAGCCACGGGGTCATATGGCCATATAATTCCATATTAAGATAAGGGGGCGAAGTTAATACAAAATCATAGTCAATTTCAGCAAAATTCACAGTTAATGCGTCTTGCCAAATCATATTTAATCGACTGGGGCTTTTAATCTGGAACAATTTATTGCCAAAATAGACTTTATCACTGAGATGATTCATCATGCCATCATAGGCTGCACACATATCCACATTGGTATCTATGCCGGTATAATCAATGCCCAAGCTCCAAGCACCCAACATACGACCGCCCCAACCAGCTGTAGGATCTAATACAGATTTGGCTGAATACTTCTTATAGAGATATTTGGCAGTGACTGCTTTAAACATAACGATACTGCCGGTATTGATACGATAACATTCAAATACGTTGTTGGCCGGCACACGCCCGCCTCTATTTCTCTTACGTGTCTGTTCAATTAGAAAAGCACGTCTATCGGGATCGGCCCACATGTCATAGATTGTTTCACGAGGTTTGCCTGCCCGCTCGCGAGTACAGTGTAGTAAATTAGCAAATTGAAAGTGATACAGAAAAGGATTACCATAGAAATTATTGGCATTAGTATCTGCTGAAAAACTGTTTAAATTAAATAAATCTCGATTTAATGCTTCTTCAGAAATTCTTTTATGATTGACGATATCATCTATGGTCAGTGATTCTAAATTGTCGTTTACAGTTCGTTGTTTAGTCATATTGTTATTATATATTCTAACGGCCAAACTTCAAACTGAAAAAGGTAGCATCTGATTCTTTTTCAAATTTAAACTCATAGAGATATACAGTATCTCCAGTATCTTCATCGGTGCCTTCTTCCATGTAAAAACCCCCAAAACTAGGACAGTGCTGTCTTGCCCAGTCGAACGCATAGATGTCATCCAAGACATCATCACCGGTATCTAAATCTGTGATGGACACTGTAAAAATCACAGCGTATCCATTGTCTGTTGTACCATATCCACCATACTACTATAGCACGTAGGGCAAAAAGCCACGGGTAGTATACCAAAATACCCCAGAATACCACCCTCATCTTCGGTAAACTCACACGAACATACGTTGCATCGATGATCTTCACCAACATGATTAAATCCATCAATCATTCTTCAACTCCAAAATGTTTCTTAATCAATTCACAAACATGTAGATTATTTCCGTTACTCATTAGGGCAACATGAGCACATTCCCCTACAATCAACTCGGCGAACTTTTCTTGAAAGTCATCTTCGAAAGTGTTTTCATAATCTTCGTCCCCGTCATGTTCGTTTGCCTTGTTCAAAGCATATTTTTCGGCTTCATATACCAGGCTTTTAATTCGTTCATTCATCGTATTACCTCTTTAATATATCCCAGTCTAATCCATACCATGGTTTGAAGCCAATGCCCTTGCCCATCCAAGTTTCAACATCGTCAACAATTTCACTCCATTCGTTCTCGCTATCACGATAGACCACACGAATATTTTTACCATGATGTTCTCGGCACCATTCCAATACTTGTTCAGCATCATTAGTAACACTTCTACGACCAAGGTTTAAATCCTGAATAAACAATACTCCGGCTTTCTTTTCAAGAATTGTAAAATCGCTTTGTGTTTTCATTCTTCAACTCCAAAATGTTTCTTGATATGATAACTTGGCCATTCAACTCGCATAGTCACTTGTGCCATGCCTTCATCAGC
>Ga0007809_10000963_pt1 | contig 12132 bp, 21 predicted proteins | sample CryBogCBE02Aug07_FD_60383 | JGI IMG/M metagenome (GOLD analysis project Ga0007809, IMG submission 60383) | Freshwater microbial communities from Crystal Bog, Wisconsin, USA - CBE02Aug07 | ecosystem: Environmental > Aquatic > Freshwater > Lake | place: Crystal Bog, Wisconsin, USA | collected...
TATTAGGCTGTAATCTTCAATCTATCTTTAGTTATAATGTATTCTTTCACGAGCGAGCTGCGAACAATATCATTCTCGTCAAAGTCAATGAACTCGAACGACTTCATCTTGTCTATGATCTTCATGAAGTCAATCAGCCCGTTCTTCTCGTGCTCCTTGGTGAAGTCAGACTGCCTGAAGTCACCGCAGAACAGTACCCTGCAGTTCTTACCTATTCTGGTGATCACCGAGTCGAGCTCGTGCAGGGTGCAGTTGGCGATCTCGTCTACCACAACAATACAGTCATTAAGAGTAATACCTCGTATGAAAGAAGTACTGATGAACTCCACGACTCCTCGCTGTTTAAGATACTCATAAGCATCTCCTCGTCCAAATAGCTCTGTAAAGATCGCCTGATATGGAGCCTCATAGACCTTGGCCTTCTCCTTGGTGTTTCCGGGTAGGAACCCCATGTCCCTCGTCGGGACGACGCTCCTGACTATCACCAGCTTCTTGTAGTTGCTCGTGCCCTCGAGTATCTGCTTGGTGGCCAGATAGCACGAGATGAAGGACTTTCCCGTGCCGGCGATGCCGTGCAGCATGAGGTTCTTCTCATCGTCGTACGCCTCGTATGTCCTGCGCTGGTTGTAAGTGAGGGGGTCGAAGTACTTCAGCTTGAAGTTAAGCTTTATCTGATGCTGGTTCTCTTCCGTCTTATTGCCCTGCGTCTGAGTGCGTCTCTGTTTTCTGGAAAGTCTTTCCGAGGCCATTATATGTGCCCTTCTTGTTATGCTTAGAATGTATTGATAGTGCTCCTCGTGAACCCCTTGGAATGCTTCTTCTTCATATCCTTGAGTAGGTCCCTGAATCCGCTATCAGGCTTACCACCGACGCCGCTCGTGATCATTGGGGCGCCGTTTACCAACTGCACCACCTTCGGGTTCTCCGACAGGTAGGTCTCGAGTGCCGAGATGCTCATGAACTCAGTGTGCTCCTCGCCGGTCTCAGTGTTCATGAAATTATATGTAGGCATCTGGCTGTTCCTCAGTACTTGCTGCTCTTGGGGTCTCGAGGCTCGTCGATCCCGTTGACTCTCTTGGCCTTGAGGGCTCGGTTCACCCTGCGCTCGATCTTCTTGTTCTTGCGCTCTCTCGGGTCCACGTTGTCGAAGTAGTCGCGATCTTCGTAGCTACGTACAGTCTTGCCCATGTTTACTCCTTAGCATCAGGCGGTAATAGGTCGGGATATGCCTCCTTGACCATGTCGATGGTGATCCCCTTGAATGGAAGCTTCTTGTCCTTGATGGAGCACAAGAGCTTGGCGTCAGTCGGGCAGACGTTCTCGAGCAGCTCCACGAACATAGCCTCGCGCTTCAGCTGCTTTCCGACCGGCAGACCGCCCTCCACGAAGTAGGCCAGCTTCCTGACCTCTCGGACCAGCACGGACTCCTGATCCACCAGCTCGTTTGGCTTGTACGGGGGCTCTCCCTCTGGGAGGATGAACTTGATGCGCGGGTCGAACGCCGCCTGAAGTATCGTCCTGAACGCGAAGCTGTCGGCGCTCTTCAGTGCCTGAACCTTCTCTTCTCTCTTCTTCAGCTTCGAGACGTTCTCGAGGAACTGAGCTATACTTACTATTCCTGCCATGTTAAAATTCCTGTAGGTGCTCTGTTAGGTGCTTGAGCTTGTTGGTGACGAAGTAGCCCATCAGCTTCTCACGGCCTCGGCTGCTCTGGTTATTGAACTCTCGTACGATCTTCTGCTTTACCTCTTCTGGTATCTGACTGAGGTCGATGAGAGTCTTGTTGCGGTGGTAGTTGCGCAGGGTCTGTGTGTCCATGCTGGAGGTGATCAGCCCGTCCGACGTCACAAAGGTCGAGATCTTCTTCTGAGTCAGAGGCTTCTGACGCTTGTCGACCGACACGAAGGTGTCGTCGTCGGACAGGACGTTGGGGATGCCGTCGCCCGAGTCACCCTTGAGGATGTGCTCAATGAGGTACTGCTCGGGGTCGCTATGGTTGATCCACTTCTTCCTGACGGGATCGTACTGCTTCACGTTCTCCCTGTTGTGGAGCTGGATGAAGTCCTTGTCGCCGGACAGGATCAGGATTTCCTCGTCGTTGGTGTAGCACAGGGTAGCGATGATGTCGTCGGCCTCGCAGGTCTCGATGTCGATGACCTTGTAGGGGAAGTACTCCTTGAGCTCGGCGCGGATCTTGTTCATGCACTCAAAGATCGATGCCCAGTTGAGCTCTGACTTCTCTTGGCTCTTCTTGCGGTTGGCCTTGTAGTAGGGGAACACCTGCTTGCGCCAGTAGTTCTTGTTGTCGCACGCGATGACGAGCTCGCCGTACTTGTCGTAGAACTTGGCGCGGTACGAGCGGAGCGAGTTGAGAACCATGTGTCTTACCATGTTCTCCTCGATCTCGGCGTTGGTGTGGTTACCTAATTGCATCATTAGGTTAGATAGCATAACTTGAGATAGATCCACAATGATCATGATAATAATACAGCCTCAGCTGCTTCCCTTCTCACTCTTCTTAAAGCTTATGTCTAACTTGTCTACTATCTTCAGGACGCCGGGTTCGAGCTCGTTCTTGGTGAAGATCTTGTCGGCTACCTCGCTGAGCGGGTGGTCTATACCGTGGTACTTACACAGGAGAGACTTTATAACCTCGACCAGCATTGCGCAGTCCTTGATGTAGTTGTCGTCTTGGGTCTCTTCGTCGGTGTCGAATTCAAATCCAGCAGCGTAGAGATTTGAAAACAGTATCGGTACTATGTTAAATATGGTCTCACTGATGTGGTAGTGCTTCAGCTGGACCATCTTCTCTTCTACTTCAGAAGCGTCTACGGGTATAAACTTATCGTTGGTATTGTCTTTAGGGAACCTAATGACGTTGTCCATAAGTTATTCCTGTTCTTATATTACACAACATACTTTATTTTGTCAACCGTTATATTTATAGCTTCGAGTCACTTCCGTTGCCAAAGGTTACCCTCATGTCCTGAGCGAGGGCGTGCATGATGATCTGGTGGCAGTCCTCCACGACCCCGTAGTTGTCGGACTTTACGTGGATGATCGCGTCTGCCAGTTGGTCGCTCAGCACCTTCCCGCCGTCGAATCCAACGAGGGCGATTGTCTTCAGTCCCTTGGCTCTCGCCGTGATGAGACCGTTCACGATGTTCGGTGAGTTGCCGCTCGAGGATATGGCGACGGCCGCTCCCGTGAAGTAGCTGGCCATGTACTCGATCTGAGTTGAGTACACGCGATCGTAGGACATGTCGTTTGCGATCGCCGTCATCACTGACATGTTCGAAGACAGGTTCACGATGTTTGGCTTCATGTCGGTGCTCGACCTCACGCCCTTCATATGGTCGCACGACAGGTGCTCTGCTATCGCCGCCGAACCACCGTTGCCGAACACGAAGACCGGAAAGCCTGTCGTGTACGAGAACGTCAGGTGGTCGGAGGCCAGATTGAACTGCTCGTCATCGACGGTGTCGAGAGCCTCGGCTATCATGTCCTTGTACTTCTTGAGATAGTCAAATGCGTTCATTGCTTAAACACCACTTTGGCGCCCTCGTGCTCGAAGTTAAACTTAAACTCGCTGAGGTGCTTTAGAGAGTCCCTCACCGCCTGCTGGTTACCGCGCTCTACGTAGAACATGAGGAACCCACCCCCTCCTGCTCCGAGTAGCTTGCCGCCGATGGCTCCAGCCTTAATGGCAGACTCGTAGCTCTCGTCGATGAGATCGTTGGTAACAGATCTATTTACTCTCTTCTTCAGGTCCCACGACTTGCCGATCAGGCTGCCGAAGTCAGCGAATCTATTTCTCTTGAGAAGATTGACGCCTTCGTCCACCATGTCGACCATCTGACTCATGCACTCTGTCGATGAGGCGTGATCTCTCACGAGAGTCGCCTGCTTGCTCAGGATGTCGTTGGCGTCTCGTCGGATGCCGGTGTAGAACATCATGAGGTTATCCTGAAGCAGATCGGTGCGACAGTCGTCCGGCATTTCGGTAACGTTGGTCGCGTCTCGAGAGAACTCTATGAGATTCATCCCGCCGAACGCCGCGGCGTACTGGTCCTGCTTGCCGAGTGACTCACCGCACATGTTTCTCTCGATGTCGTACGCCTCGCTAGCCAGCCAAGACTGTGGATATTCATCTTCGGTGAGGGCGTTGATGAGCGCGACCGTGTAAGAGGACGACGAGCCTAGGCCGGTTCCCTTGGTTGGAAACTCACAGAAAGAGCTGATCTCGTACCCGGGCTGCACGCGATAGCGGATGAGGGCGTTCCTCACTCGCGTGTGGCTGATGTCCTCGGCGGACTCTTTTATCTCAATGTTGTCGTAGATGACCCTGAATTGCTTCTTGGGAGTCTTGTTGAGCACGACGTACATGTACTTGTCTATTGTCGTTGACAGTATCTTGCCGCCGTGGGTCTCGTAGTACTCAGGCATGTCGCTCCCTCCTCCGAGAAAGCTTATGCGAAGTGGAGCCCTCGATAGGATCATGGCGTCGTCCTGTAAGTAAACATTGGCTTGGGAATGTCGCGAGACTCTACAGTCGGGTACCTCTTGCTCATTCCGTCGAGAAGCGCTGCCCAGTTGCTCGTGACCTTCTGCCAGTTGAACCGGTTGTCCGCGTAGCTCTTTACGAACGACAGGTAGTTCTGAGTCTCGGTAAGCTTTATTGCCTCGATGGCGACGCACATGTGATTGTAGAATATGTTGGCGTGCTCTTGGTGGTTGCTGCTGCCCTGATACTGCATGGTCATGCCGCCCGATGTGTCGGTGAGACCCGCGAAGTTCGGGTGGACGCACAGGAGTCCGGCTGACATGGCCTCGATCAGGCTCTGGCTATTGCACTCCATCCAGATAGACGGGTACGCGAAGATGTGTGCCTTCCTGAGGTAGTCCTTCACAACGTCGTTTGGAGCGTAGCCGTGGTAGGTCATCTGCGGGTGGCTGCGAATTCTGTCGTAGATCGGCTCGTACCCCCTGTCGGCCTCGTCCCAACCGTAGATCTTGAAAGATGAGAACACGTCGAGATGAATGTTGGGGTACTTCTTGGCGAGCTCCTCGAACACCGGCACCAGAAGCTCGAGCCCGCGCTGAGGTGTAGAAGTGTAGATCAGTCGGATCTTGTCAAAGCTCTTTGGCTCGAACTCGATTGGGTCGATCGCCGTCTCGATAACCGTGCTCTTGCCGTCGTACGGAAAGTTGAGCAGACTCTGAAAGCGATTGTACTGCCACTGGCCGCAGAACACGAACTTGTGAAAGCGATCGCGAGACGCCTCGTTCCTGAGGTGCTCCAGCTCTGGATCATCAGGAAGGTCGTGGATCCAATACACGCGGATGAGGTCCTTGTTGATCTCTCTGACTCGCGAGCATATGATCTGAAATGGCTCTAAGAGCTTTGCCGGCAGTCTCTCGGCCAGCCCTCTCTTCATTCTCTCCGTGCCGCCGTTTGACTTAATCGAGATCTCGTTCTCTTCAATCATTGATTCCACCTGCTCTTGTATGAATCCCAAGAAGACTTTATGATAGTCTCCATATCACTAAACTTGTACTGAAAGCCCGTCCTCACCAGTTTGCTCGGGTTAGCCACCAAGTACGGAGGGTCACCCGGACGTGATGGGTTGTTTGACGACGATACTTGATTGCCGGTATAGTGGCAGAAGTCCGCTAGGAGCTCCTTGACCGAGGTACCCTGATGCGTACCTAGATTATATATCTCGAGAGTTGGATCGCTGTCCATGAGCGCCGATACGTGAAAGTGAGCTCGAGCCACGTCAAGTACGTGCACGTAGTCGCGAACGCAGGTACCGTCTCTCGTGTCTAGGTCGTGACCAAAGATCTTGAACTCTTGATTGGACAGAGCGGCCTTGCACATCTTCTGCAGTACGTGCCCGCTGTCGAGATGGTCTCCCAGCTTTCCGTCAGCACCTACCACGTTGAAGTAGCGAAAGATGGCCGCCCTGAATCCAGTTCTCTTGCATGCTTCTTCTATGTTGACCTCGCATTCGAGCTTGCTCTCGCCGTACGGATTGACTGGAGTGGTCTGAGACTTCTCTATGAACGCCGAGTTGCCGCCGTTGCCGTCGCCGTATACTGCAGCGGTGGACGAGAAGATGAACTTACCCTCCCAGCCCATCGATATTAAGTTGTCGATCAGCTTGGCGGTCTCACCTGCATTGTTCTGAAAGTACTTGTCGGGGTGCAGGACGCTGTCTGCCACGTCGGCGTATGCTGCTAGGTGAAATACGGTATCGATCTTTAGCTCGCTGATTACGTCGGTCCAGTCATCGCCGCAGCTGCCGGTCATGTATCGATCCACGTACTCGTGCTTGATGGATTCTATGTCCACTCCGGCGACGGTGTGTCCTAGGTCCTTCGCCATCTTGCACACTACTGAGCCAATGTACCCAGCGGCTCCGGTTACAAGTATATTAGCCATTCACTAACCTCTCTATGATTTGAGCAGCTTCTAGTATATCACCAGCGACGTAGTCCGGCTGAGCGAACCCGTACTCTTCTGGGCACGTGTATTTAGTCCCGACAAATATTGTGGTGAGTCCGGCAGAGTGACCCGGAACTATGTCCTTCCAGCGATCGCCGATCAGGAAGCTCTTGGTGACGTCGACGTCGTGGTAACCTATGAGAGTATCGATGCCCAGTCTACCCGGCTTGTACGCGGGACTTGACTTGTCGGAGATGCACATCCAGTCAGTCAGGCCGAGGTCAGTCTTCATGCCTGTCATGATGTCGGTGAGGGAGTCCCTCTCCATCTCACCGTCTTCTATTCCAGGTTGATTGCTGATCACTAGGGTGAGAAAGCCTAGGTCAGTGAGTAGTCTTACCGCCTCCTTGGCGCCGTCGTAGTAGACCACTTCTTCTTTAGTCCAGGGCGATGTCTCTCGCCCGTCTGGTCTCTTGACCAGCTTATTGATAACGCCATCTCTATCTAGAAGTACGGCCCGCATCCTCTATTCTCTTTCTCAATTCACTCGAACTATAATCATGTGATCGTTCATTCCATACGATAATTATGCCGCGGCGGTCGCAGATAGATTGACCTGTGATCTTATCTAGCTTATGATCTGCTCCGATAAATCTCTTGTTAATCTCTAGAGTAGCCATCATGTTAACGAGATCATTCTCGGTGTCGTATGGAATGATCAGATCTACAAACTTGCAAGCTCTGAGCTGCATCCATCTCTCATACATCGATTGTATAGGCTTATTCTTTTCTGGTCGATCGATAGTTGGATCGCTGTGTAGTCCAACTATCAGGCGGTCGCACTGCCTTCTACAATCAGAGAGCATCGAGAGATGTCCCGGATGTAGAAGGTCAAATGCACCGCAGGTGAATCCAACTACCATTATCAGGCTTTCTTGTAAACTGCGTTGAACGAGGACTCTCTACCGTAGACTGGAAGTCCATCAGTCTCGGGCATGCCGTGTTCTTTAAACTTATCGGCCCACCAGTCTCTATCATGAAGAGTAACGTGATAGTGATAGTCTGGATCTTCTGGATTGCCTCCGAACGTGGCGATAGAAGTAACCACTATTCCTTCAGGTTTTAAGCTGTTGTAAATGTTAGTCATGAGCTGAGGTAGATCATCCTCATGAATGTGTTCTAGCACATCGAATAGAGAGATAACGTCGAATGTTATTCTCTTATCGTTCTCATCAACTAAGTTGAATGGCTTGCTGATATCTGCTGTGAACAGATACTCTGGATAGTTTGCCCATTCAGCTCTCTTCGTAATAAAGTTATAATCGCTGCCTTCGACACCGACAGCAAAGACTCCATGCTCATGAAATTGAGCGACAAATCCACCACCAGCACAACCAAGGTCCATGTATCTCATGTCCTCGCCGAATCTGTCTATCAAGTACTTGATATATTGCTCGTTCTTTGTGTTATCATTTACAGTTCCACGCGGAACGAGGTGGTCGTGACTGTCTACTGCCACTGGCTTATCAGCCAGCATTTTCGGCTTGATCATTGAGAATCTCCGGTGCTTGTCTCTCGATGAATGCAGTATTGTAGTGAGTGGCCTTAAAGTACTTCTTGACCAAGTTGATAACGATCTCTGGGTCAAAGGTCTTGCATGAGAAGACATCGAGATAGACGTGATCGTACTCGTTTACGAAGTGAGCGCAGATATTGCTGGTCTCGATCAGCTGGACGAGAGAGTATCCGGCCTTGTTCCCGCTTCCAAAGTTGACGATCTGGGGTTCACCGTAGGCGACCATGTCGATCTCTCGCACGAGTTCTTTGGTGAATTCATAGATGGTTTGATAGCTCGTGATTGCTTCGTGGTCGCAGCCAGAAGAGTCCAAGATTAAGTGATAGCCCCAATAGTCTGCCATTTCATGTTTTCTCCATACAGCAGGTTGAAAGTAGTTTATTTATCTCAGTATCCGTCCTTGATCTCTGCGTACTCGACAGAGTCAACTCGGAAAGAGCGCCATGCTCCGTTCTGCAGGTCCCACACAGCGATGGTGTCTTGGTTCTCTGGGCGGCGGTGAGCCTCCTCGAGAGCCTGCTGGTTTGTACTTGGAGGGAGATGCTCTGGCATCAGAGTGCAGTGCATGACTCGCTTCTCACCGTTTACCTTGGTAAAGCGAATCTCGCATGGGTGCAGCTTGAGGTCGTTCATCAGAGATTCACGTGTAAATTGCTTGGCATTCATAATATAGTTCTCCTGATAAGTTATTCTACGAGTAACCTCGCGGTCGATGAGTGCTCGGCTACGATCTTCTCAGATAGCTGTGTGTAGCCGCCGATGTGGAATCCGTCCACCACCACCACCGGATAGCTCTTAGCGCTTGGGAACTTCTCAAGCAGGATCTCGCGAGTGAAGTCCACGTCGAGCTTGTGCTCGGTGAAAGGGATGTTCATTGTGTTTAGAAGGTGCTTTGCCTTGGTGCAAAACGGACAGTTGTCCTTGCTGTAGATCTCTACATTGCCAATCATGATAGTAACTCCGCCCAGTAAGCCTTGATGTGAGTGATCAGAGAGGGGTTGTAACCCTGCCTGTACATGTCTTCCATAACCATATCTTCAAGCAGCATCATCACCTCAGGCTAAGTTGTTGGTCCTTCAAGCTCTTCTCGTATTTATTGAGCTTGTCCAGATAGCCTCTGTTGCGAAGTTCCTTGAACACTAGGTTCTCGAAGCTGAACTCTCCGCCCTTCGAGATAGCTGCTGCGCGCATCTCGCGCATCTTGACCTTGAGGTTGTTGACGGTGTCGGCGTCCATCTTGTCCTTTATGATTGAGTCAATCATCTTGACGTAGAACATTACCTTCTTCTTCAGGTTCTTGTCCTTTGAGAAGTCGTAGCCGCCGTGTACAGGACGCTGAATCCACTCATCTCGCAGGATACTGTAGGCACCCTGACCACTGGCATAACCTTGAGATGAGTCCTGGGCATAGGGTTCGATGGAGTATCCGTAAACAGAAACCTTGTGAGTGAGAGTCCATAGGACTTTCTTGTCTTGTAGATATTCATCGACCAGCTCCCTGTCACCGCCGATGTCGTTCCTGTTGATCACGAGGTGTACATCGATATCTGAAAATGGGGTGTAGTTATAGTTAGTATTACCCCCTATAATAACGACATCTTGGATAATGTCAACTGGTATTTTAGCAAATTTAGCCCAAGCGTTGGCAAAGTCCATCAATTTTTCGCGGACCTCGCTCTTCAGGACGTCTCCGCGCCAGAGCTTTGGATTGAGGGTGTCATGATACTCGAGACTTATCTTGGTCTCGGTGATGTGCTGCCTCTCTCTAGATCTGAGTCTCGTGAACAGGGCGTGATCTGTTGGCTCGTCTTTGTACGGGGTGAGGTCTAGGTCGGGAGGGACTACCTTGAGTTGCTCGTCGTGATCCTTCTTGATGAAGGGCTTGATGTATGAGTCGTAGTCGTTCCAGTCTATTCCAGCTGCCCTGACGGCCTGATGCTCGAGGTAAGTTGCTAGATGGTGAGCCTGCTGGTACGAGAGATCGAACAGGTCTATCGCTGCCTTCTCAGAGAACTCATGTATCTTGAGAAACTTAGTCAGGTCCTTGCCTCTGAATATAGGCTTGAAGTGTCTGTCGAAGTAGATCTTCTTAGCGTCGACGCTGTAGCCGCACACGTAAGGAACGTCGTACTTGCTTATGACTGGAATTGAATTGAGCTTTGCCATTCTGGCCTTGAAGCGAGGATCATTGATGATCTCTCTCATCTTCTTTGAGCCGTCCTTGATTAAACTGGTGTGCTTGTGCTTACCGAACTTTGGCATTGTATAACTCGTCTAGTTGATCTAGTGTATTTATTGTCGAGTCTCTGCTGCACCAGTAGACGTACTCATCCTTGTCTCTGGACCACTCGGTGCCGTTCCACCACTCAAATCCTGGAAACTTATGCTTGTACACGCTTCCTCTCTCGCAGCCCTGACCTATGTAGAGATAGTCATATCCCATCTCTCTGGCGTACTCTACCTCAAAGTTTACTATTACCTTGCCTATCGACATCTTTGGGTTGTGATAGTTCCAAGACGTAAACTCCGACTCGACGCCGCCGTCGTACTGCTTGAGCTTTGTAAATGCTATGGGCTCACCTGCATCTCTCAGCAGCAGCCACTTGGACCTGTGAGGCTCGATGAATATGTCGAACTCACTGGTGTAGCCCTTGTACTCTATGAACTGCTTGTATATCTTGGAGATGGTATCGAGATCTTCGGTGAACTCGTGAGTTATAGTAGATGGCACCTTGACTGGGACGTACTCGCTCAGCTTGAGTCTGACGCTCCTGCAGTTGTACCAGCGGTCGTTCCATATCAGCCAGCCACCTTCTAGAGCTTCCTTCTCATCTAAGTCTTCGGTGTCTAGATCTAGTCTTACTATCTGTATGTTCCATCTCTCCTGCGACGAGAAGATCTGGCTTATGCGTGTCTTTAACAAGTAACCTCTCCTAGTAATGCTATCTATTTACTCTGTTACTTGTTTAAGTAGCTATTCTTTAGGTAGATGCTTCTTGTGTACCTTCACCATGATCCATGTGTTATAGTAGTCTTCAGTCTTGAGTACCTGAGCGGCGAACTGCATCTCTGCCTCGTAGTAGTTGCACTCACCCTTTGACTTGCAGAGCCTTACGATCTCTCGCTTGAATCTACTCGCGCCGAGTGTCTCAACGTCGATGATGAGCTCCTTGTTTGACCCGTAGTACTCTTTCCAGTCGGACTCGACCTGTGTCTTTTTCCTGCGGCCCTTGACGAGCTTGGTTCTAGTTTTCTTGAGGAGTTTCTTTCCAATATATTTTTTCTGATTAGTGAGGTTCGTGATTAGATACACGAACCCCACATAGTCTTCTAAGATATCAGATTCTACGACTTCTCCCTTGTAAGTCCAGGGATTATCGTACGACATCATTCATCTTCTTCATCTAGTTCATCTTCTTCGTCTTCATCGTCATCTTCTAGAATCATATCGCCGCAGAACGGGCAGTACTCTACTGATTCGTCCAACTCAGACAATACATCAAATTCTGCATCGCAAGAATAACAAAAAAGTTTGTGATCTGCTTCCATCTCTTATCCTTTGCATTGCTTCTTCTTGTCATCTGCCAATGTCTTGAGGTCAGTCACTGGAACTGGATTCTTGATGGTCTTTGAATCCGGAACAGGGAATACGATCTTAGAAGCCACTTCAACCTCGGCAACTGTTACCTGATATTTAGTAAAGTCTGAGTCGAGGCCGTCCCTGTGAGGGAACAAGAACGCGTAGGACTTCTTTGTCACGTCGTCGATAACGATCTTGAACAGAGTGTCGGGTACCACCACCTTGTCGTCGCCGATCGTCTTAGAACCTACAGAGTAGATGTTACCGGCATAGATGGTGAACGGATGCTTAGAAGAATAAACCCACGCGCGCGCAGCGGATTCTAAGTTCTTCCAAGTGCCGCGATTAACTGAGGGCAGCTGAGGGGACATGTTGGACATGTAGAACGACTCGTGCTCTACCTGATCGTCCCACGACATGTCGGCGTCGTTTGCTAGATGACCCTGATCGTAGCCAGAATGGGCGTAATCAGCGGGAGTAGAGCGGGCTCCGTTAGGTAGAGATTGATCAGTAGCGAAAGCATTAGTC
>Ga0007809_10000965_pt1 | contig 12123 bp, 10 predicted proteins | sample CryBogCBE02Aug07_FD_60383 | JGI IMG/M metagenome (GOLD analysis project Ga0007809, IMG submission 60383) | Freshwater microbial communities from Crystal Bog, Wisconsin, USA - CBE02Aug07 | ecosystem: Environmental > Aquatic > Freshwater > Lake | place: Crystal Bog, Wisconsin, USA | collected...
TCCAGATGAATCTCGGCGGCCGCTATGTGCGCGGAGAGAGCGACAGTCATCTGCGTGGCGAGGGATCGCGCAGCGTGATGCTCTCGGTCAATCCTGCCGACAAGCAGCGGGAAATCGACCAGCGCACGTTCCAGGATCACTTTTCCCCCCGCGCCACGAGCGACCTGCTCTATCATAACGCTCTCTCAGACAACTCCCGCACCATCTTCTCCGGCCTCATCAAGGTGGAGGAGGGGGCCCATGAGACCGACGCCTACCAGAAGGTCCGCAACCTGATGCTGAGTGACGAGGCCGAGGCCAACTCCATGCCCGGTCTCGAGATCCTTGCCGATAATGTCCGCTGCACCCACGGGGCGACCTCCGGTGAACTTAATGAGGAAGAGCTCTTCTACATGCAGGCCCGCGGCATCCCCGCCAAGCAGGCGGCGCAACTCATCGTCCGCGGATTCTTTGGAAGCGTGCTGGAGCGTTTGGATCACGCCGAACTCCAGGCCCATCTTGGAGCGATCCTCGACAAAAAGTTGGGCATCTAATCAGGAAAAGAATCCCCGAAAGACTGATTATTAATGGCGCAGAGGCGCGGAGACGCAGAGAGGTTTTGATTAAGATTGTTTTCTCAGCGCCTCCGCGCCTCTGCGGGAAACCAAAATCTAAAGAGATTCAATCCCCGGGCGCTGATACTTGAAGCAACCGAGCGGAGGATCCGCGGGGAAATCCTTTCCCAGAGCCAGGGCCTTGAACTGGCTTCCCATCAGTGCCGGGGTGAGGAGGGTGTTGAGAGCGAGCAGGTCTTTCCGGTGCTCCGGTGCATTCTCCCCGAGAGACCGCATCCACGGCTCCGCCGCCCCCATGAGGAAATGCTGCTGGTCGCTGTAGGCGAGGGGAGTGAATCCGGCCTCAATGGACCTGGCCGCGAGATCGGTGAAATCAACCTGCGCCGTGATGTCCCTGAGTCCCGGTTCGGGAAGGGGATCATCGAAGCGTTCGTGGTTCCGGTAGGCGAGCAGCGTCCCTTCGGCGCGGTGCGGGGCAAAGCGGTCTTGCCCGACCTGCCCGTAGTCAACGGTAAGGATCATTCCCCGTTTCATGCGGGAGGCGATCCCGGCCAGCCATGGCGAGATTCCCCGGTTGATCTCGAAGCGCCATCCGGCGCGGGGAGGGGAGGGGAGGCGTTGGGCCGCATCCGCCAGTTCCTGATCCGCAATCGGCCGTGTCCTCCAGACAAAGTCATTCTTTTCCCGGGCCACGCATTCCTCCTCCCAGAGGGAGCCGTTCCAGCGCAGGGAATCGACCGGGAAGGCATCGAGCAGTTCGTTGGAGAGATGGATGCCGGTAAATTCCGGCAGGTCGGCGTTGGCTTGATGCCACGAGACGTTGGAAAACCCCGAGAGTTTTTCCTGCTGGCGTTGCCGGTTCACCTCGAACGGTTCAACGATCCGGTAATGAAGCGCGTTTCCGAACGCATCGTGTTGTCCGGCCGTCGCCGAGAGGATGTCGACGGCCATGGTGCCGTCGTTGGCTCCCTGCTCCACGATGGCGAATTGCTCCGGGGATCCGAGGCGTTCCCAGACCTCACGGCAGACCGATGCTAGGAGACGGCCGTAGATTCTGCCCACGCTGACGCTCGTGTAAAAATCACCGCCTTTTCCCACCCGGGCGCGCCCCGAGCCGTAGTAGCCGTGCTCCGGGTGGTAAAGCGCCAGCTCCATGAAGCGCCGGAAGGGGATGACACCTCCCTTCTTTTCGATTTCCCCGCAAATCAACTCATGGAGTTCTGCCGTGTCGGGTGCCATTGCTGCATCCTTCGCTAACAGCCTGACAGTCTTCAGCCTAACAGCCTGCGGTTTTACTGCCCTCGCGTGACTTCGCGGGCGTAGATGTTGATCTGGCCGTCGTCGCCACGCCTGACCGAGGTGATCTGGAAGGGGCGGAGATTGTTGCGAGTGATGACGGAGCCCTCGGACGGGGTATTCTCGCCACCGGGGAACTCGACGATCACGCGGACCTTCGAACTGGAACCGAGGGGTACCCCGGCGATCGATCCCTGGGGTCTCAGCACGGCGCGACCGTTGCCGGCAGCCGTGACCTCAAATCGCCCCTGCATGTAGTGGCGTTCGCCAGCGATTCCTCGGGAGGCGAGTTTTTCACTCTCGGTGGGATCAACGAGACGCCCGCGCGGCATCTGGCCTGGAGAGTAGACCGGCCACGCGGGGGTGGCGCCGGTGGGGAGGGCGGGGTTGGTCCCGCCGGGTTGACCGGGTAGCGGTGCACCCGGGGGCGTTGCCGGGGTGGCGGCTGCTTGGGGAGCCGGAACAGAGGTTGCAGGAGTGGCTTGGGCAAGGGGCGTCGGAGTCGGCTTGGGGGTTGGTGTGCCCGGCGCGATCGGGGTTGCCGCGGGAGTTGCTACCGGAATGGCGGGCCGGGCCACCTGGATGGCGGCGGCCGAGGGAGGTCCTGCAGGGGTGGCCGGAAGGACCGGTTGGACATTCACCGGAACAGCCCGGGCCACTGCGGGCTCATGGGCTGGAGTGGGGGAGGGCTTGTTAAGCGGGGTGGCGACAGGGCGGGCCTTGGCAATCTCGGTTTCCTGCAAGGCGGCGGTTTCTTCCTCGGGAATGCGGCTCAGGCGGAGTCCGAGCCCGCTTTTCTGGGACTTGCCCAGTTTTCCGCCGGAGAGCTGGCTGATGGCCTCCAGGGAGAGCAGGGAAAGGCCCGCCTCGAGATTGATCGATTCGGGGGGTTCCAGCGAGAAACTCGTGCCGCCCTTGGCGGAGCCGTAGCTGCCGTAGAGCAGGGGCATGGTGGTGAGCAGGAGGCGGTTCCCTTCGAGTCGCTCGACATGGATGACCGAGGAGAGGTCGAGCGGTTTCTCAAGCTTGATCTCCTGTCCGGGAGGCAGGGCGCGGGTGAGGCCGGGAAGGTTTTCCGCGCTGCAGGTGAACGGCTGCTCGAGCAGGACATCCGGTTGCTCCACGGCCTGGAGCAGGGCGACGAGCCCGGGCTGACAGAAGCTTGAGGCTTTCAGGGGAAGTGTGCCGATGACCTTGTAAGTGCCGACGGCATAGGGAACCAGTCCGCGGTTCTGGTGGTAGTTGCGCAGGAAATTGCGCAGCAGGTCCTCGTTGGCACGCCGCATCTCAGAGGAGGTCATCGATCCGAAGTGCTCGGCCAGTTGTCCCGGCTTGAGGAACTCCCCGCGCGGTGCCCCCGTGATCTCGAAACGCTGGGGGGGGTCGATCTTGTGGATCTTCAGCAGAAAGCGGTAGTTGGAGGGCTTCTCGGGGTGGGCGAAGATGTAGTAGCTGCCCATCCAGCAGAGGAAGACAAACCCGATCAGCAGGAAGATGAAGACAGTCCATCCGAAGAGACTGTCGGAGCTGCCCGTGCTCCGGTGACCGGAGCGGCCCTGATAGCTGTAGTAGTTTTTTCCTGCCATGAAACTTAGGGAATCACGCTAGAAGAGGCGCACGGAGTCGTGGTTGCAATCGAAAAGGAAGTCAGGCTCCGGAAGGTGGGGCTCCGCTCGCCTCGAAGGAGGTGCCGCAACCGCAGCTGCGGGCTGCTTTGGGGTTGATGATCCGGAATCCAGACCCGGTCAGGTCGTCGACATAATCGACCGTGCAACCCGCCAGATAGGAGGCGCTCTCCGGATCGACGGAGACAACGGCCCCGTCCCTCTCCACCACATGATCGCCCTCCCGGGGTTCCCCGAGGCTCATGGCATACTGTAGGCCGGCGCACCCCCCTTTCTCCACACCCAAGCGGAGTCCTCCGGATCCTTTTTCGGCCGCCAGTTCGCGCAAATGCCGCGCCGCCGCCTCGCTGATTTCGATCATGAGAGCACTCTAGATGAGTGATCTCATGACGTCAAAATTTCCTGAAATGCGAAAGCTTATGGAAGAGTGTAATGAGTTATAATTGCAGAGTTTGAGGAAGTAATTGTCCAAATAGTAAAACCACTTTGAGCAATGTAATTGGCTACTTGTCGTGGATCAGAAAAACAAACAGGTTGGTTGGAATTGCACCACGAGATTGGAACGTGATCGGGTTGGGGATAATATCCATCGCTGCTGATTGTACTATTGGTGCCATTAGAGTTGAATGTACGGAAAAGTGACTTGGTATAATCAAGGTTATAACCAGTCATAACCAATTTATTAGTTGAAGCATATAAAAACCCGGTTGGATTCATGTCAGTAAATTTAATTTGCCTGATAAGGGTCCCGGAAGGCTTGAGCCAAAGTACAGAACTATTGGTATTACCATCAGTAGCTATTGCAGCAGTAACACCATTTGTAGATGGGAAGCAAATGACTCCGGCTGTGGTAAAATCTACTCCGCTGTTAGTCCATGTATATGTCCATGCTTTAGTCTGAGCTTTGGCGGAAAAGCTGGTTGCAATTACTAGAGAGCAGATAGCGATGATTCTTTTCATGTGTAGTCTATCGTGTGACATATTTTACATGTGTCAAGCAGGGGTTTGAAATCTGAAGCTTAAAAACTTCATCATTCATCATTGATGGCATCCACCTCGCGGCGGACGATGCCACCCTTCGGGCAACGACATCGCCGTTGTCTTCCGCACGCCTTGCCAGGCACTTGGTTCATCATTCATTCTTTTGGTTCCATGGGCTCCATCCGCCTCCTTCCCGATATTCTGGCCAGTCAGGTCGCTGCCGGGGAGGTTGTCGAGCGGCCCGCCTCGGTGGTCAAGGAGCTGGTCGAGAACTCCATCGACGCCGGGGCGAAGAGAATCACCGTCGAGTTCCAGCGGGGCGGAACCCGCCTGATCCGCGTCACCGACGACGGGAGCGGCATGGATCGTTCCGATGCCCTCCTCTGTCTGGAACGGCATGCCACGAGCAAGATCCGCGAAAGCGCCGACCTGGCCGCCATCATGACGCTCGGTTTCCGGGGGGAAGCCGTCCCCAGCATCGCGAGCATCTCGCGGTTCAAATTGGCAACCCGTCGCCGTGACGAGGAGGCGGGGACCCTGATCGAGGTCTTCGGCGGCAAAGTGACTGATGTGCGTGATTCCGGAGAGGCGCCTGGGACGCGGATCGAGGTGGCCGACCTGTTCTTCAATGTTCCGGCTCGCCGGAAGTTCCTGCGCGGGGAGCAGACCGAGGCGGCGAACCTGCTCCAGCAGGTACAGATCCTCGCGACGGCTCATCCCGAAATCGCCTTCACCTGCATTCGTGATGAGCGCGAGGTCTTCCGTCTCGCCGCCACGGAGGATCTGGCCGTGCGTCTCCGTGATCTCCACGGGGAGGAATTCCTCTCCAAGCTTGTTTCCGTGCCTCCGGTCGAGGAATCGGGTGTTTCGGTCCGCGGGTGGATCGCCCGTCCGGGCGAGGGAAGAACCGACAGAACCCTCCAGATGACCTTTGTCAACGGGCGCATGGTCCGCAGCCCCTCCCTCTCACTCCCGCTTCGCGAGGCCTGTGACGGGGTGCTCGCCAAGGGGCTGCATCCTCCGGCCGTCCTGTTTTTCTCAGTCGATCCCTCGGCGGTCGACTGCAATGTCCACCCGGCCAAGAGGGAGGTCCGCTTCCGGGATCCAGGTGCCCTGCGCGCCGCCGCCCTGCGGGCCGCCCGGGAGGCATGGGGTGCCTCCGCCCCGAGCCGTTCAGGCGAGACGGATCTTGCACCCTCCTCCGGTTGGGGTGCCGGCAACGATCCGCTCTTTCCCCCGATCACCTCATCCTGGAAGCCTCCGGTCCTTGCCTCCCAGCACGACCTTCCCGTACAGGAAATCGTCTCCGCCCGAGCGGCCGAGTCCCCAGATTTTCCCCTCCGTCAACCTTCAGCCTTCAGCCTTCAGCCTTCCACCTTTTCAGCCCGTTTCCTCGGGCAACTGGCCGGCCGCTATCTCCTCTTCGAGCAGGAGGAGGGGTTGATGCTGGTCGAGATCCGTGCGGCCCGGGAACGCATCCTCTTTGAGCGGTTCCTGAAGCGCCTGGAATCCGAGGAACTCGAGAGCCAGCGGCTTCTGCTGCCCGAGATTCTGGAGATGTCGCCGGCCGATCTCGCTTGGGTCGAGGCCCATCAGGCTTTGCTTCAGTCCGCAGGCCTCGTTGCCGAGACCTTCGGCCAGGGAAGCCTCAAGGTGGATGCGGTTCCTTCCGCCACCTCGGATTTGCCGGTTCCAGAGATCGTGATCAGGCTGATCGATGAGTTGCGGACCCTGCGGGAATCACCCGTATTGGATGCGAAGGGCAAGGAGGCGCTGGCCGCTTCCGTGAGCCGTCTTGCCGCTGCGGGAGCGCGCCTTTCCTCCGGGGAAGAGGCTGCCGGACTCCTTCTGAAGGAACTTCTCGCCTGCGATCTCCCTTACGCCACCCCGAAGGGACGCCCCACGATCGTCCAGATGGCCCCGGGAGAGTTGCAGAGAAAATTCCAGGCCTGAGAGTCCACGATTCGTCCTTTTTCATTTTTCATTTAGCCTTGATGGCATCCGCCTCCCGGCGAACGGTGCCACCCTTCGGGCAACGACATAGTCGTTGTCTTCCGCACGCCTTGCCAGGCGCTTGGTTCATCCTTCATAATTCGCAGTAATGCCCGAACAGACGACCATCGAACCGGCGACGATCGACGACCTGCCCCAGCTTGCCGATCTGCTTTACGATCTCTTCTCGCAGGAGGCGGACTTCATTCCCAACCGCGACAAGCAGCTCCGTGGTCTCCGTCTGATCCTTGAGCAGCCCAACAGGGGCCGCATCTTTGTCCTGCGTGCCGGCTCCCGCATCATCGGGATGATCAACCTGCTCATCACCATCAGCACGGCAGAGGGAGGCTTCGTGCTGATCCTGGAGGATCTCATCGTTCACTCCGACCATCGCGGGCAGGGCTTTGGAGGGAGGCTGCTCGAGCACGCGCTCGCCTACGCCCGGGAAAAGGGATTCCTCCGCATCACGCTCCTCACCGACAAGAAAGAGAGCCGTCCGCGCGAGTTCTACGAGCAGCACGGCTTCCGTCAGAGCGGCATGGTGCCGATGCGCTACTACTTCACGCCGCAGGCGGAGAAGCCGGTCGCTGGCCATGAGTGAGGAGGTTTCGAGCGGCGGGGTCGTGAACCTCGGTTTCGCCCGGATCGATTCCGACCGTCGCACGCGCTGCGGCAGGCCCGAAGTCATCTTCGGTCAGGGCAAGACCGCCGGGGAGATCGCCCGGATCGCCTCCGTCATCCATGAACGCGAGGGTCATGTGCTTGCGACCCGTGTTTCGGATGAACAGGCCTCGGTGATCGCCGGAATGCTGCCTCAGGCCGTCTACCATGGGCGTGCCCGCTGCCTCACCCTCGGCAGCGCCCCGGTGAACGCCCAGCACCCTCCCGTCGGGGTACTCTGCGCTGGCACAAGCGATCTACCCGTGGCCGAGGAGGCCGCGATCACGCTGGAGGCCTTCGGTCGCTCGGTCGAGCGGATCCACGATGTCGGGGTTGCGGGCATCCATCGCCTTCTCTCCGAGACGGATCGCATCCGCTCCTGCAGCGTGTTGGTCGTGGTGGCCGGCATGGAGGGTGCCCTGCCGAGCGCCGTGGCGGGTCTGGTCGATCTGCCAGTCATCGCCGTCCCCACCAGCGTCGGCTACGGGGCCAGCTTCGAAGGAATCGCCGCCCTGCTCGGCATGGTGAACAGCTGCGCCAACGGCGTGACCGTCGTGAACATCGACAACGGCTTCGGTGCCGCCTGCGCCGCCGATGCGATTCTCCGCCTCTCCGAGAAACGCCGCGCTGAATCTCCCCGATGAGCACTCCGGCTGCGTTCATCCTGGCCGCGGGACTCGGCACACGCCTCGCGCCGCTGACGGATCTCCTCCCCAAGCCTCTCGTCCCGGTCTTCCACAAGCCGCTCCTCACGTTCGCGCTGGATAGCGTGATCGCGGCGGGGTTTGGTGAAATTGCCTTCAACACCCACCATCTCCCGGGAGCTTTCGCCGCGGAATTCGGTTTCGAGCCGGTCTACCGTGGCAGGAAGCTACGCGCCTTCCACGAACCCCTTCTGCTCGACACCGGCGGAGGGATCCGCAACGCCCGCCCCGGACTCGGAGGCGGAACGTTCCTTGTCTACAACGGCGATATCCTCGCCGACATGCCGTTGGCACGGTTGCTGGAACGGCATCGCGAATCGGGTGCCCTTGCGACGCTCCTGCTCCGCCCCGGTGGGGGAAAAGCAAACGTCCTCTTCGATCCCGCTGGAGGGTTGATCCGTGACCTGCGCGGTGAACTGGGTGCCACGGAGGGAACGCCCGTCGTCTACAGCGGCATCGCGCTCTTCGAGCAGGGGATCTTTGACTGGATTCCCTCGGAGGGGCCCTATTCCGTGATTGACGCCTTGATTGCGGCGATGCGTGCCGGAGAACAAGTCGGGGGGCTTCTCGTCGAGGAGGGACTCTGGATCGATCTGGGCACCCCCGCCTCCTATCTCGAGGCGCACCGCTTGCTGGCCGCAGGATCGGCCCCTTCCTATCTGGCCGAGTCGGGTTGGCCGGTCACGGTTCATCCGGAGGCAAGGGTTTTTCCCGGAGCCGTGTTCGAGGGAACCGTGGCCGTGGGTCCCGGAGCCGTCATCGGGAAGAACGCCCGGATCAAGGATACCGTCATCTGGCCCGGCGCAATCATCGGGGCAGATGCCGTGATCGACGACTGTGTCGTCTCGGGCAGGGTTCCTGTCGGCGGCCGCCACCGGGGAGGAGTCCTGTGACCACGTTGACCAACGAGCAGTTGATTGCTCACACCGCCGCGCGCCTTCCTCATCTGGAGGGAGCCTCGCTTGCCCCGATTGAAAAGGGTGGGTCGGCCCGCCGTTTTCACCGGGTCTCCGCGCCCGGAGGATCCGCGGTGCTGGTTCACGATCTCGGGGAGCGCGAGGAGAACAGGCATTACGCTTCCCTTGCCGGATTCCTGAGCGCGCAGGGAGTCCCGGTGCCGGCGGTGCTGGCGACCGATCATGATCTCGGCCTGCTCTGGCTCGAGGACCTCGGGGAGACCGATCTCTGGGCCTCGCGCAACGAACCGTGGGAGATCCGCCGCCCGCTCTACGAATCGGCCCTCCGCGGCATCGCCCTCCTGCACGCTATCCCCCTCACCGCATCGCGGGAGCATGACCTCACCCTGCAGAGGGAGTTCGACGAGTCGCTCTACGCCTGGGAGCAGAAGTATTTCGCCGATCATTGCCTTGGTGATCTCTTCGGCATGACCGGGAAGGAGCGGGATGCCCTGCTTGAGCATCCCGCGATGGTCTCGATGGCCCGTGAGCTCGCGGGCCGACCCCGCCGTTTCGTCCATCGCGACTTTCAGTCCCAGAATATCCTCGTCCGCGGAGGAGCGGCGGTCTTCATCGATTTCCAAGGGATGAGGCCGGGAGTGGCCCAGTATGATCTGGCCTCCCTGCTTCTCGATCCCTACGTGACGCTGACGACAGGGGAAAGGGACCAGTTGCTCGGTTTCTATCACGGGATTGCGGGTGGGGAAGGCATTTCCCGCGAGGAATTCGACCGCGTCTTCTGGCAATGCGCGGCCCAGCGCCTCATGCAGGCTCTGGGGGCCTACGGGAACCTGAGTCTCAATCTTGGTAAACCCCACTTCCGTAACCATGTGGCCCCGGCACTGGCCAACCTCCGCGAAACCCTAACCCGCCTCCATCCCGAAGACCGGCTCGACGAGTTGGCCGATCTCATCAAGGATCTCAAGATACCCCCAACGCCCAACTCCTAGATTCCAGCTCCCAAAAGAGATGTTCCAAACCGTCGTCATCGAGAATCTCTGGCCCCAGATCGAGGGAGGGAAATATCCCGTCAAGCGTGTCCCCGGTGAGCCGGTCACCGTCTACGCGGACATTTTCAAGGAAGGTCATGACGTCGTCTCGGCCGTCGTGAAATGGCGCGATGCCGGATCGAGGAAGTGGAACGAGGCGGCGATGAGTCCGGTCGGCAACGACCGATGGACGGCGACCTTCCCCGCAGGGGCCGTCGGATTCACGGAGTGGACCATCGAGGCGTGGGGCGACACCTTCCTCTCCTGGGTCGAGGAGATCGGCAAGAAAGTGAAGGGTGGCGCCTCATCGCTTCCCACGGAAACCGCCGAGGGAGCCCTGATGATCCGCGCCGCCGCCACGCGTACCGGCAAGAACGCCTCCGCCAAGAAACTCCTCGCCCATGCCGATGCGGTGGCTTCCGATCCCGATCCCGCCTCCCTCCTTGCCGCAGGTTCCGACGCCGGGTTGGCCCGGCTCATGGCGGAGTGGCCGGACCGCTCCCTTGCCACAACCCATGCGCCCCTTCAGCGTGTGCGCGTCGACCGTCAGGGAGCGGGCTTCGCCGCGTGGTACGAGTTCTTCCCACGCTCGGCCGAGGGACGCGCCGACCGCGGTTCGACGTTCCGCGAGTGCCTTGGCCGCGTCGATGACGCGAAGGCGATGGGCTTCGACGTGATCTACTTCCCGCCGATCCATCCGATCGGCATCACCGCGCGCAAGGGGGCGAACAATTCCCTGGCCTGCAAGCCGGGCGAGCCGGGCGTTCCCTACGCGATCGGCGGTCCCGCGGGCGGTCACTGCGCCGTGGAGCAGGAGCTCGGGACGTTGGAGGATTTCGAGTGGCTGCTCGGCGAGATCCGGGCGCGCGGCATGGAGGTGGCGCTCGACTTCGCGCTGAACTGCTCCCCCGACCATCCCTACGTGAAGGACCATCCCGAGTGGTTCTTCCACCGCCCGGACGGCACGATCAAGTACGCCGAGAATCCTCCCAAAAAATACGAGGACGTCTACCCGCTCGACTACCACAACGCCGGCTGGAAGGCCCTCTGGGAGGAACTCCGCGATGTCCTGCTCTTCTGGTCGGAACGCGGGGTGAGGATCTTCCGCGTGGATAATCCGCACACGAAGCCCGTCGCTTTCTGGGAGTGGGTGATCGCCGAGGTGCAGGCGAAGTTCCCCGACGTCATCTTCCTGAGCGAGGCCTTCACCCGCCCGAAGATGATGCAGGTGCTGGCGAAGGTCGGCTTCACCCAGAGCTACACCTACTTCACCTGGCGCAACAGCCGTGCGGAGTTGGAGGAATACTTCAGCGAACTCACGCAGAGCCCGATGCGCGAGTACTTCCGCCCGAACCTCTTCCCGAATACCCCGGACATCCTCCCGCACTACCTGCAGGAGGGTGGCCGACCAGCCTTCATGATCCGCGCCGTGCTGGCCACGACCCTCGGCGGCGTCTACGGCATCTACAGCGGCTTCGAGCTCTGCGAGAACGCCGCCCTGCCCGGCCGGGAGGAGTACCTCGACTCGGAGAAATACCAGTACAAGGGCCGCGACTGGAACGCCCCCGGCAACATCAAGCCGCTCATCACCCGGCTCAATGCCATCCGCCGGGAGAACCAGGCGCTGCATCAGACCAACAACCTCGCCTTCTTCGGCTCTGACAATCCCGCGATCCTCTGCTACCGCAAGTGGTCCCATGACCATGCCAGCCAGATTCTTGTCATCGTGACGACCGACTTCCGCAATCCGCAGAGCGGCTGGATCAACGTCCCGACGGGAGACCTTGGGCTTCCGCCCGATTCACCCTACCAGATCGAGGATCTGCTCACCGGAGAGGTGTTCACATGGCGTGGAGCGAGGAATTATGTGTCGCTCGATCCGGGGGTACGCGTAGCCCATATCCTCCGTATTCGGAAGTAGGCTCGCGATCTTGGCGGATAGCGTCGTTGGTCTGCGCTCACAGTATAATTTATACAGCTTCGCTTGCCCGCCTAGCTCTCCATCCAAGCTTGCGAGCCTTGTATCTCTGCAGGGTGATTCTCTAAGACGCTAAGTCCCAAAAGGAACGGGGGTGATTCCTTTGCTGGAACCACCCCCGTCAGTGCGACGGCTATAAGCCGGATTCTGTCTTGCCGGGTTACCCCGGCATGGACGGCCATTTCTCTCAGGGATCTTGCGACCCCAGCCCGCCTTGCGGCGGGTGCGACGTTACCCGGGGTCCCGTCCGACCGTTGGTCAGACTTCGAAGCCGGCGGCCTCTTCCCCTGTTCTGTCTTGCACCGCATAGGGTTTTTCGTGCCCCCTCGGTTACCCTCGGGGCGGTGGGCTCTTACCCCGCCTTTTCACCCTTACCCCGATCTTGCGA
>Ga0007809_10000971_pt1 | contig 12081 bp, 13 predicted proteins | sample CryBogCBE02Aug07_FD_60383 | JGI IMG/M metagenome (GOLD analysis project Ga0007809, IMG submission 60383) | Freshwater microbial communities from Crystal Bog, Wisconsin, USA - CBE02Aug07 | ecosystem: Environmental > Aquatic > Freshwater > Lake | place: Crystal Bog, Wisconsin, USA | collected...
AGCGAGGAGCAACACCGCTCCCCGCAAAAAGAGTGGAGCGGGCGAAGGGATTCGAACCCTCGACATCAACCTTGGCAAGGTTGCACTCTACCAACTGAGTTACGCCCGCTTAAAAATGGTTCGTAAAAAGTAGTCTTCGCACGCACTTCCGTCAAGAAGACGTTTTCATACCCCCCCGGCTGATACAAAAAATTTCGGCGATGATCTGAGCGGCCTCCGTTCGGAGCGCACACCGAGTTTTTTACTCGGGAGACTCCGATTCCGCCTCTTCCTGCGATCCCGAGGCTCCCAAAGCTTTTTTGGCGGCCTTTGCCTTGAGCTTTTCTTCTTTCTTTTTCTTTTTCTCCATCTCTTTGCGGCGCTTCTCGAATCCGTAATTGATTTTAGGCATGGCGGTTGGTGCTTAGGGGTTGGGTTGGGGGCTGGATGTCATTGATCCAGCCATTGGGTTGAATGCCCCATCCGGACTCGGATGGAGCCGCCTAGAAATACCCGCCATGAAGATGGGCTTGTGACTGCAATGATTCCCGCAGGATACCCGGCAATGACCGCTTCAGCGAATGAATTCCCGGGAAGCATCAAAAGGGCAAACACCGTCCTTTTCCGCTTTTCCCCTTGCGGAAGCCGTGAGCGGCCTTATGGTGTCGCCGTTCGATTTTTAATGATTGGTTGCGTGGTGAATTGTCAGTTGAGTCTCTCAATGGTGATTTGAAACCCGGTTCCCGGGAACGGCTCTGATTAGCGGATTTCGTCATCAAACACACACATCACCATGAAACTATACGTAGGAAATCTCTCCTTCGACACCAACGACCAGGATCTGCGCGAGCTTTTCGAGCAGTTCGGCAAGCCCACCGAAGTCTTCATCATGTCCGACCGTGAAACCGGTCGCTCACGCGGATTCGGCTTCGTCACGATGGGCAATGCCGAGGAAGGCCAGGCCGCCATCAATGCCCTCGGGGGCAAGGACTTTCAGGGTCGCAACCTGACCGTCAACGAGGCGCGTCCCCGCGAGGCCGGCGCAGGCGGCGGAGGCCGTTCCTTCGGCGGCGGCAATCGCGATCGCGGTCCTCGCCGGTACTAGCATCATTTTCAACAAGAAGGCGGGACCTGCCGAATGGGGTTCCGCCTTTTTTGTCCCCTCATCCCGCCCCTGAAGTGCAGGGATTAGGGAAAGTTCCTACTCTTCCTCGCCGGTCTCCCCGAGTCCCAGCATGTCGCTCACGGGGTCGGTGGACAGGCTCCCCGGAAGTTCCTCGACCTTGCGGAGGCTCCGCTCGACCGCACGGGATCGGGTGCCAACCTGCTCGATCTTGTTGGTGGCGGCCTGGAGCGATTTCTTCACGGCCTCAAGGGAGTCGCCGAATTTCGAGAACTCCGTCTTCACGACCCCGAGGGTCTGCCAGACCTCGCTGGACTGCTTCTGGATGGTGAGCGTGCGGAAGCCCATCTGCAGGCTATTGAGCAGCGCCGCAAAGGTCGTGGGGCCGGCGAGCACCACGCGGTGTTTGGACTGAAGCTCCTCGACGACCCCGGGGATGCGGAGGAGTTCCGCAAAGAGTCCCTCGGTGGGAACGAACATGATGCCGAAGTCGGTGGTGTCCGGGGGATTGAGGTACTTCGCGGAAATGTCCTTCGCGCATTTAATGACGGCGTCGCGGAGAGCCTTGGTCGACTCCTCGATGGCGGCGAGATCAGCACGCTCCTGGGCCTCGTGGAGCCTCTTGTAATCCTCGATGAAGAACTTGGCATCGACGGGTAGCCAGACGGGCGATTCCCCCTCCCCCTTGCCGGGAAGCTTGATGGCGAACTCGACGACCTCGCGGGTGGCCGGATTCGGGCATACATTGCGCTCGTATTGGGCAGGAGTGAGAATCTGCTCGAGCAGGGCTCCGAGCTGGACCTCGCCCCAGTTACCGCGCGTCTTCACATTGGTGAGGACTTTTTTGAGATCCCCCACCCCGGCCGCAAGGTTCTGCATCTCGCCGAGTCCCTGGTGGACTTTTTCCAAGCGTTCGGAAACGAGCTGGAAGGACTCGCCCAGTCTCTTCTCGAGGGTGGTCTGGAGCTTTTCGTCAACGGTGCGGCGCATCTCCTCGAGACGCTTTCCGTTATCCTCGCGGAGTTCCTTGAGCTTCCCTTCTACGGTGAGACGGATTCCCTCGAGCTTTGCCTCATTGGATCCGGTGAGCTTGCCGAGTTCGTCGGAGAAGGCCTTCAGCCGATCGGTCTGTGTCTTTCCCATGACCTCAAGCAATCCAAGAAGCTCGGTGCGCCCCTCGCGGGACTGGGAGGAGGTTTCGGTGCGGTTGGCCGCGAGCTCCTGGGAAAGGGTGCTGTGGAGCTGTGTCTGGAGGGCCTGAAGCTGGAGCTGGGAGGACTGGAGCTGCTCGAGGCGCTTGCCGACTTCCGCGCCGCCGTCGCCGGAGGAACGGCGGAGCAAAAGAACAAGCACGGCCAGCAGGAGCAGGAGGATCAGGGCCAGGAAGATCGTCGTCACGTGGCCGCCGATCCTATCGGGGAAGTGGGAAAAGGGAAAGGGGCTGGGCGAATTCCCACGATTCTGATCGCGGTCAGCAGGCCCGATCGGCTAATCGGGAGGGATGTGGAACCTTTCCATCCATTGGTGGGAGCTGATCGTCAGGGGGCTTCTTGTCTATTTTTTCCTGATCCTGATCCTCCGCTCCACCGGCAAGCGGCAGATCGGGCAGATGAGCCCGTTTGATCTGGTCCTGCTGATGGTGCTTTCCAACGCCGTCCAAAACTCGATGACTGGGGGCGATAATTCCGTCACCTCCGGCCTGATCCTGGCGGTCACCCTTGTGGTCGCCAACTGGACCGTGGGGAAAATTACTTCCTCCAGCAAGGTGATGGAGGAGCTGATCGAGGGAAATCCCCAGGTCCTGTTCCATAATGGCTTGGTCTACGAGAAGGTCCTGAAGGACTCCCAAATCACGCGCCAGGAACTTATCGCCGCCGTGCACAAGGCGGGCTACGCCGACCTGGACGCGATCCGGGCAGCAATCCTCGAAAACGACGGGACGATCAGCGTGATCCCAAAGCATCATTGATTACCATGAGCAAACCGCGCCCCTTTCTCTCAACGCTTCGGAACGAATGGATGCTCCCGTTGAGCTATCTCACGACCGGCTTCTTTTTGCTCAATCCCGGGTGGACCGATTCAGCACCCGGGAGAGCCTTGGGTATCCTGCTCTTCCTGTGGCTTTTCGCCGTGATGCTCGGATCTTCCTTCGCGGTGGTCCGTCATGCCGACCATTTGGCGGAAATTCTCAAGGAACCGCTCGGCACACTGATCCTGACCCTGGCCGTCACCGGCATGGAGGTGATGATGATCTCGGCGCTCATGCTTCACGGCAACAACCCGGCACTCGCCCGCGACACCATGTTCTCGGTGGTGATGATCGTGCTCGGGGGATTGCTCGGGATGGCGCTCCTGACCGGAGGACTGCGCTTCGGGGAGCAGAACGTGAACCTGAAGGGGGTGAACTCCTTCCTGGGTCTGATCCTGCCCCTCTCGGTCTTCTCGCTGATCCTGCCCAACTTCACCGACAAGGGCGGTGCGGGCATGTTCTCACGGCTCACCTCGGTGAGCATCGTCCTCCTTTCACTCGGAATCTACGGGGTCTTCCTCGCGGTGCAGACCCGGAGACACCGGGAATTTTTCAATGAGGCCGGATGGGAGCCGGGAGGCGGTGATGCTGGGGAAGCAGGACGCCATTCCGTCGGCAGGGAGTCCCTCCTGCTGGTGCTCCACATGCTTCCCGTCGTGGTGCTCTCCAAGAAACTGGCCCATCTGCTCGACTTTGGACTCGAGGGGGGTGGGCTTCCTCTCCAACTGGGCGGTCTCGTGGTGGCGACGCTCATCCTGGCCCCGGAGGGTCTCGCTGCCATCCGCGCCGCCTCGCGCAACCAGATGCAGCGATCGGTCAATGTCCTGCTCGGCTCGGTGCTCGCGACGATCAGCCTGACCGTTCCCGCTGCTCTTGCCATCGGACTGATCGTGGGCAAGCCGGTCTTGCTCGGCCTCTCGTCCTCGGAAATGACCCTGTTGGCCGTGACATTGGGAAGCTGCCTGGTCACCTTCGGCCAGGGTCAGACGAACATCCTGCAGGGATTCGTCCACCTGATGCTCTTCGCGGCCTACATCGTGCTGATGTGGGATTAACCGATGAAAAAGACTGAAGCGGTTTAGACTGAAGACCGAAGGAACCGAAAAAAAGATACGGTAGCCTGAAAAGTTCCCCTTCAGCCTTCAGCCTTCAGCCTTCAGCCTTCGGACTGTAACAGCCACCCACTCGGCGTCGGTGAGGATGAATTTCCTGACGGTGATCTCGATCCAGCGGAGGTGAAATTCCCCTAGCAGCGTGGCGGTCATCTCGTCGGCCAGCGTCTCGATCAGCCTGCGAGGACGCTCCCCGACGATGGCGATGACGCGGCGGCTGATTTCGAAGTAATCGACAGTCCGGGTGATGTCGTCCCCAAGATCCGCCAACTGCTCGACTGCCGCGAAGCTTAGGTCGATCAGAAGCTTCTGGGGGGCGGATCGCTCCTCCTCGGGCACACCCACACGGGCCATGACCTCCAGTCCCTTGATGGTGATGACTCGTTCGGATGACATGGATGTCAGAGAATGAATTTCAGGTCCCGGATCGTCTTCTCGCCGAACTGGGCACGGAGCTTACGGAGGATCTCCGGCTTCCAGGTGCGGTCGAGTTCGTAGCGGACGCTGGGCTGCACCACCTTGACCTGCAGGATCCCTCCAATAAGCCGCTCGGGATGGGAATGCTGGGCGATAAAGTCACCGACAATACCTTTCCACGCGGCGGTGATGTCGGCTTCCTTGATCCTGGAATCAAGTCCGAGCTCGGGCAGCAGCTTGCCTAGAAACTCGGAGACAAGCCCCGACCGATCGGGGCGCTCCTCGGGATCGAAGCCACGCCACTCCTTCAGCAGGCGGCGAGCCGCGGTCCACTTCGCCGGAAAACGGCCACCTTCACGGGAAGCCATGAATGCCGGCGGGGTAAAAGGGGCGACTAGGCGCCGTCGTTGCCAATAGCCTCGACGGGGCAGCCTTCCATGGCCTCCTTGCAGAGAGCCTCCTCTTCGGGAGTCTCGGGCTGCTTGAAGACGAAGGAATGACCGCCGTCATCGTTACGCTTGAAATTCGCGGGAGCGGTCTCGCGGCAAAGGTCGCAGTCGATGCACTGGTCGTCGCAATAGTAGGCGCCAGCCACGTTTTCAGGGTACTTGTTGGATACGTCAGCCATAGTGAGCAGAAGGGTAGAAGCGCGCCTCCCGATTGCAACGGTTTTTTGAATCCCCGTTGCCAAAAAATCATCCTTCTCCAGAATTATCTCCATGCCCCCGAGCCACCACGCGGACCTGAAGATCAAGGAGGAACGACTCCGGGACATCCTGGACAACCATGCACCGCTGCTTGTGGCCTACTCGGGCGGTGTCGACAGCACGCTGCTGCTTACCGTGGCCCATGCCGTGCTGGGTGACCGGGCGACCGGCATGATCGCCGACTCCCCCAGCCTGCCGCGGGAATCGCTCTCCGAGGCGCTGCGCGTGGCACGCTCGATCGGCACCTCGGTCGAGATCGTGCAGACAACCGAACTGGAGGACCCCCGCTACGCGGAGAATCCGATGAACCGCTGCTATTTCTGCAAGGCGGAGCTTTTCTCACGAATGGATGCCGTGGCCCGCGAACGGGGATTCGCCGCCATTGCTTACGGGGAGAACGCCGACGATCCCGCCCATGATCGCCCCGGATCACGAGCGGCAGCCGAGTTCTCGGTGATCGCCCCGCTTAAGGAGGCCGGCCTCACCAAGGCCGAGGTGCGCGAACTCTCGCGGCGGATGGGACTGCCCACCGCCGAGGCTCCGGCCCAGCCATGCCTGAGCTCCCGCATTCCGCACGGGACGCCCGTGACTCGTGAGGCACTGGGATTCGTGGAGCGGGGCGAGGCGATTGTGCGGCAGTTCGGGTTCAGGGTCTTTCGGGTCCGCTATCAACCGGAGCAAGAAGCCGGACGCCCCGGCGCCAAGGTTCAGATCTCGGAGGAAGAGCAGGAGAAGATCCCCCCGCTTCGTCAGACACTCCTCGCAGCCCTCTCCGTTAGTGGATTTGGGAAGGTGGAAATCGATCCGGAACCGCTGAGAAGATAGACTGAAAGGTTATCGCGAGGAGCCGTGGCGATTGCGAGTTGATGAATAACTCTCTACTGCTTCTACTGGCTTTACTCAGCATCTCTGCGCCTCTGCGGGCAAATAATCCAGGTCAGGAAAAGCATGTTTCTGTCACCCACATCGTCTCCCCGAATTCAGATTGGATCGCCTGCTTTAGTGCCGGGATCTCCTCGGCAGCAACCTCAGGCTTGATCACCGCAACCATCGTCGATCCCGAACCCGTCATGAAGGCACTCTCGACGGCTGATTGGTCCAGCAGCCACTCCTTCATCGCCGGAAGCAGGAGGTATTTCGAAAACACAGGCGGCTCCAGATCATTCACGAGCTCGATCGGCCCGAGATACTGGACGGGATCAATAGGGAGCTTTGTCCCGGTTTCCTTGATCTCCGCATAGCGCTTGTAGGCCCATGCGGTGGGGATAGGAAAAGGAGGCTTGATCAGCAGGATCCGGCGTTTGGCAATTACGGGCGCCTCCTCGAGGATCTCTCCCCTACCCCGGCAAATAGCCGGCCCATTGTGCAGGAAAAAGGGGACATCCGATCCAAGGGATGCGGCGAGCAGGGCGAGTTCCTCGGCAACAAGCGGTTCCTCAAAGAGGGCATTGAGCCCCTTGAGCACGGCAGCAGCATCGCTACTCCCTCCCCCGAGACCGGCACCATGGGGAATCCGCTTCATCAGCGAGATGGAGATTCCGTGCACGATCCCCGTCTCCTCGCGGAAAAGTTCCACCGCCCTGACGCAGAGATTACCGGAATCGGTCGGGATCTCGGGGGCATTGCAGGTGAGCGAAATTCCGTGCCCGGGCGAATGGACGATCTCGATCTCGTCGGAGAGCCCTATCGGGATCATCAGCGTCTCCAACTCATGAAATCCATCGGGGCGCTTCCCGAGAATCCGGAGAGAAAGGTTGATCTTGGCCGGTGCTGCAAGTGTGATGGTTTCCATCCTGCCCCATCGTGTGAAAGCTTCTTCCCGACCCCAAGACAAAATCATCATCGCCCTCGATGTTCCCGACACCGACGGAGCACTCCGACTCCTCGACTCCCTGGGCGAACCACCGGTTCTCTGCAAAATCGGCCTCGAGCTTTTCACCGCGCAGGGACCATCGGTCGTGAAGGCCGTTCAGTCACACGGAAGCCGTGTCTTCCTTGATCTCAAGTTTCACGACATCCCCAACACCGTTGCCCATGCGGTCAAATCTGCCGCCGGACTCGGCGTGGCCATGACCACCCTCCATGCCTCCGGAGGTCCGGTGATGCTCGAGGCTGCCGCCAAAGCCGCCGAAGGATCCGACCTGCTGCTGCTGGCCGTGACCGTCCTCACCAGCATGGACTCGGCCCAGTTATCAGCAACCGGCATCAGCATGGAGCCAAAGGATCAGGTCCTGCGTTTGGCGGGACTCGCTTCAGCCGCAGGCATCGGCGGTATCGTCTGCAGCCCCCTTGAGGTCACTGCGATCCGAGGATCACTCGGCAACGATCTCCGGATCGTGACGCCGGGAGTCCGCCCCACCTGGGCCGCCGCAGGAGATCAGAAAAGGGTGATGACGCCTTCCGAAGCCGTTGCCGCAGGATCCGACTGGCTCGTGATCGGTCGCCCGATCACCGCCGCAGAGAATCCCAAGGAAGCCTACGCCAAGGTTGTGGCGGAGCTTAGTTAGCGTATCGACGCGGATAGCCTTCGGAGATTCTGCGAGGAGCTTTGCCTCCCTTCACAAAAGCATGTCAGACTCCTCCCCTAACTCTTCCGAATCTCCTGCATTGAGGCGCCAACTTGGCCTCTGGAGCATGACGCTCGCGGTGGTCACCGGCACGATCGGCTCAGGGTGGCTCTTCGCCCCCTACCTTTGCGCCAAGGAGGCCGGCCCCTTCAGCATGGCGGCATGGCTTTTCGGAGGACTCATGTCCTTCCTCATCGCCATCGTCTTCGCTGAGCTCGGGGCCGTGGTGACCAGTTCCGGGGCCCTCGCCGCCATTCCCCTGCTCACTCATGGACGGACCTCCGGATTCATCGGGGGATGGAGCGTCTGGATCGCCTACGTCTCGATACCGACCATCGAGGTGCTCGCGATGCTGGAGTACATGGCCAGCAAGCTCCCATGGCTCACCGTCAATGACGGCCACGGCCAGATTCTCAGCCACGCGGGCATGGCCTGCGGAATCGTCCTACTGATCCTCTTCGCCTGGATCAATCTCTCCGGCGTCGGAATCCTCGCCAAGTGGATCGACGGCCTCACCTTCTGGAAGCTGACGATCCCGCTGCTGGTCTCGGCGACGCTCATCTGGAAGCAATCCCACTGGGTGAATCTCCACGCCGTCATCCCATGGAACGGCTCCGTCCGCGACGACGTCCTCCGGGCGGTGAGCACCGGCGGCGTCCTTTTCAGCCTGCTTGGATTCCGAACCTCGATGGATCTTGCCGGGGAATCGCGGCGTCCCCAGCGTGATGTCCCCCTTTCCATGGGACTTGGCCTGCTGATCTGCCTCGGCATCTACATGGTGCTGCAGCTCGCGTTTCTGGTTTCGGTCGATCCCGCCCAGATCGCTGCCCACGGCTGGGCCGGGCTGACACTCGCCGCTCACGGGGGGCCGCTCGTCGCCATCGCGCTGGGAGCCGGACTTGTCTGGGTCGCCAATCTCCTGCTACTCGACGCCGTCCTCTCACCCGGGGCCACAGGTATGGCCTATTTGGGCGTCTCATCACGCGTGAGTTGGATGATGGGACGCTGCGAGCTCTTGCCAAAGCCGTTCCAACGCCTCAACAGCCAGTCAGTGCCTTGGTTCGCCCTCATCTGCAGCATGGTGATCGGGATCCTCATGCTCTTCGGCGGGCCAAGCTGGCAGAAAATCGTGGGCTTTTTGACGGCTACCATGGTGATCGCGCTGGCCATCGGCCCGATCAGCCTCATGGCGCTCCGGAAGCAGTTGCCTCATGTTGAGAGGCCGTTTCGACTCCGTGGCGCCGGGATCTTGAGTCGTGTGGCATTCGTTATGGCAACGTGGTCTATCCTCTGGTGCGGCAGGACATCGGTCATCTGGGCTGTCGCCTCGATCCTGATCCCCACGGCCCTCTTTCTGATCCCTCAATGGCTCAGGGGGCGCCTCCTAGATCTACGGAACGGCCTCTGGTGGATCGTCTATCTGGGCGGACTGATCGTGATCCTGATCGTGACGGAAGCGGACGGATGGTATCCGCTCACCGTCATGGAACAGCGAATCGTCACCGCGATCTTCGCCCTAGCAGTCTTTCCCCTCGCTGTGGCCTCTCGTCTGGACAAGGTTTCCCCCGAAGCGGAAGTGGAATTTAGGAAGTCAAATGGCTGAGCTAAAGACTATTGACATTGTTGTTTTAATACATCGATTCTTGTGTTATGAACATCTACATTACCCGAGATGGTCAACAGTTTGGTCCTTACACGTTGGATCAGATTAATTCTGGGATATTTGTTGGCAACTTTACACCCTCTGACCTCGCTTGGATTGAAGGTTGGACTGATTGGCAACCGCTTTCTATGGTTCCCAGTATTGTTCCTTTTAAATCAAATCCGCCACCTCTACAAATTAATCACAAAAAAACAGCAGAACAATTTGCTTATAAATCATGGAACGAAGTTCCCTTTTATCGTAAGCAATGGTTTTTTTGGTTAATGTATGTATTCATAAACCCCATTGGGCTTATTTTTCTTATTTTTGGCGATGTTTTTTATCTCAAAGAGGGAAAGATTAAAACATTTGGTTGGCCAAACAGGATAGTTGCCGCAATCCTTGCTGTAATTATAATATCTAATCTAGTTAAAGGTTTGTTGATATTTAATCCTGTTTTAGGGGGATGTTATGAGTCTTTCCTTGTTGGCCGCTTATATAGTGAATATAAATCGATATATTTAGATAAAATAGAGCAGCAAGAAACTGCAGCAGTAAGAACGGCTTATTTAGCTAAAAAAACTCGAGAAAACATTGAAAATTCCAAAATCGGGACATTAAGTGCTAATAGTTCTGAAACAGAAAATAAACCCGCTGCTCGCAAACAAGTTTATAATTTATGGGCACAATCTTATTCTGGGATGCCAGAAGAGGAAATTACTGCTGCTGACACTAGTGAAACTGGACCATTAAGTCGGGAAGCTAGAGAAACTGCAACAGAGTCTCGCATTAATGCGTACCGCATGCAAGAACGCTACTCTTCTAGTATCGAAGAGCGCTTTAACTACAAAAAGAAAGCTGATCGTTTAGAGGATCTCCATGAAGCCTCGCTGTTGCGTGATAAGTATGCTGATATTTATCGCATATATGATATTACAGACGTGGATAAGAGAAATACTGCAGCCCTCCTTGTAGCTCAAATTGCAAATAAAGAAGTCGCTAGCCGTCGTATTTTAAAAAATGCTAATCCATAGGGCGCTCACTAACTAAATATAATTTTATATTTAAGAATATTCGGAAGGCGTTCCAAATTATTTTATTAATGGTCGAGATAGCTTTAGCGAAACTTCGATTTATTCCGTCGTAAAGAGCCAAAACTACTGGCAGCAAAGCAATAACTAAGGCGACGGGATTTTGATGCTATGGCAAGGCGGCCAAGGGAAGCCGTAGAAGTCCTACGGCGACCGAAGGCCAACACAGCCAGAGCGCAAAAAACCTAACCCTCCATCAAGGAGGGAATGGTCGACTCAAATGTCCGTTCGATATCGGCAACCTTCCAGTTGTAGGAATTGGTCCCAGTCTTGATTGAGAGTTCGGCCTGCGCCGTGACTTCGCCGATCTTACGGAAGGGGACAGCGCTTGCGGCGAGTTCTTTTTCAAGAGCGGCGGAATCAGAAGCCTTGGTGCTCAGGACAATGCGGCCCTGGGTCTCGTTGAAGAGAACCACATCGGGACGATCATTCGTCGCACCGAAGTCGATCGAGGCGCCCAGGTTCGTGCCAAAGGTCGATTCTGCAATTGCGACAGCGAGACCGCCTTCGGAGCAGTCGTGGGCGCTGCGGACAAGACCCTTACGGATGACACCCAGAAGGGCTGCGTGGATCGCCTTTTCCTTCTCAAAGTCCATTGCAGGAGGAGCACCCTCCTTGCGGCCATGGATGGCCAGCACGTAGTGGGAGCCACCAAGTTCATTACCGGTCTCGCCTAGGAGATAGATCTGATCCCCTGCCTCCTTGAAGGCCTGGGTGGTGATATGGGAAGCATCGTCGATGCGGCCCACCATGGAGATGGTCGGAGTGGGATCGATCGCTCCGGCGGGGCTTTCGTTGTAGAGACTGACGTTGCCACCGGTGACGGGCACGTCGAAGGCACGGCATCCCTCCGAGATTCCCTCCACGGCGGCACGGAGTTGATAGAAATTCTCAGGCTTGTGGGGATTTCCGAAGTTCAGGTTGTCGGTGACACCGAGCGGCACTGCTCCGGAGCAGGCGAGGTTACGGGCACACTCTGCCACGGCAATGCGGGCGCCGACCGTGGGATCGAGACGGCAGTAGACGGCGTTACAATCGGTGGCGGCAGCCAAGATCTTATTCGCTTCGCGGACTATGAAGACGGCAGCGTCGGAACCGGGCAGCACCGCAGTTCCGGTACGGACCATGTGGTCATACTGGCGCCAGACCCAGCGCTTGCTGGCAATGCTGGGATGACCAAGAAGTTTCGGCAGGACCGCGGCCGGATCGGCCTGGGCGACGGTGGAGAGGTCGAGTACGGCGGGAGGGGTGAAGGGAGCGGCCTCGCGGTGATAGAGCGGGCCGTCGTCGGCCAGCGAGCGGGCGGGGATGTCCACAACGACATCGCTGCCGTTACGGACGCGCATCTTGCCGTCATCGGTGACCTTGCCGATCTCCGCATAAGGGAGATCCCACTTCTCGAAGATCCTTTTGA
>Ga0007809_10000972_pt1 | contig 12077 bp, 6 predicted proteins | sample CryBogCBE02Aug07_FD_60383 | JGI IMG/M metagenome (GOLD analysis project Ga0007809, IMG submission 60383) | Freshwater microbial communities from Crystal Bog, Wisconsin, USA - CBE02Aug07 | ecosystem: Environmental > Aquatic > Freshwater > Lake | place: Crystal Bog, Wisconsin, USA | collected...
TAGTGCCACGGGCAATGTTTCGGCACAGAACCTACAGACCACAGGCGCATTTGGCAACATTACTGGTGCCAACTATGTGACTGCCAGTTATTTTGTGGGAGACGGCAGCCTATTGACCAATGTGGCCACCACATACAGCAATGCCAATGTGACCAGCTTGCTGGCCTCATTTGGCAGCAACACTATCAGCACCACAGGCAATATCTATACCGGCAATATTTTGACCAATGGCTATTACTATGCCAATGGTGCACCATTCAGTGGCGGCGGTGGATCAACCTATGGCAATGCCAATGTGGTCGCCTTGCTGGCCTCATTTGGCAGCAATAGTATTGTGACCACAGGCAACATTACAGCTGGCAATATCACAGTGGCCAATCTGGTCAATGCCAACAACTTTATTGCCAATGTAACTACCATTGTCAGCAGTGCCAGCAATGTAAATTTAACTGCTACCAGCACTTATAATCAAACTATCAATGGCAGTGCCAGCCAATACATTCTTTTGCCCGATGCCACAACCTTGTTAAACGGCACTATCTATGCGTTTAACAACAACAGCACACAGCCTGTTTATATTTGTTATCATGATGGCACATTACAAGCCACTGTGCCATCAGGTGGTTACATAGAAACTATTTTATTGACCAATACCACTTCAAATGGCACCTGGGATCGTCATGCGTTTATTCCCAGTTATGTGTCTTGGGGCAGTGCGGCCCTGGCCATGGGCGGTGCTGCCATTACCAATGCCGGCAACATTACCGGTGGTAATATTTTAACTGCCGGTATTATTAGTTCAACTGGACGAGCCACACACGGTGCTGTAACTTATGCCAACACAGATGGAACCAGTGGCCAGGTCTTGACCACATACGGCAACGGCACCACTTATTTCAGCACAGTGTCAGGTGGCGGTGGATCACCTGGTGGCAGCAACACACAAATACAGTATAACAACGCTGGTTCTTTTGCTGGCAACAGTTTAATGACCTTTGATAACACCACAGGCAATATTGGTCTAGGCAATTTGGTAATCAATGTAAATGATATCAATACTGTGTCGCCCATCAACATGTCTACAGCCACTGGCACCATTGCCAACGGCAACACAGTGCCTTGGCGTATTACCATAGGCAATGGATATCAGGGTTCGTTCAGTCCCTATTATGATTATACCACGCCTTACAGTGTAAGTTATCCGCGTGTGGTCATGTCGGATTACATGGTAGCTGCTCAGGGTGTGCGTAACAACATGTTGACAGCTTATATGTGGGCCAATACCAATGGCAACATGAGTAACAGTCTTACTCGTTTCAACAATTTTCGCGGTGTCACCGTGCTGGGCGGTGGCAGTTCAGGCGGTAACATAACCGGCAACGCTTTTACCATGACCACTGCGGCCACACAACAAGTGTATGTGGGCGGTTATGGCAGTGTCAATGCCAATGCTCTTACACAGGTAGGCAATATTAACATTGTCAACTGCGGTGTTATTGGAACATTTACCGGCGTATCAGTTAGTCCTGGCAGCACAGCCAATGTCACAGGCGGATTTTATGCACAGATGAATGCGTCTGATTCAGGTGGTGCCACCGGTTACGGCAACGCACAGGCCGTGTATGGTTATTACGATGTTATGAGCAACAATGTGTCCAACAGTTCGGTCACAGGCACCAATTTGTATGTGGGCTATTACCATCCCGGCAATACCAGCGCATTTCTCAACGGTGCTCCCATGGGTTCAATAGCTCGTGGAGCCGGTTCTACTTCAGGCCTGCCCAACTATTTTGCCTTCCGTAACGATGACAATTTGGCCTTGACCAAACTGGGCAGTCTGTATCAATATCATACCTATCAATATGCCAATGCGTCAGCATCAGGTTCATATGTTATTAACAAAAATTTAGGTCAGGTGCAACAGTATAATTTAACTGGCAATATAACCTTTACAGGTGCCAGCAATTTTGTAAGTTTTGTATCTAGTCCCAACAGCACCGTGGGCTTTGTGTATCAAAATGACACAGTGACCTTGATCATAAATCAAGGTCAAACCGGAGGTTACAATGTGACTTTGCCGGCCATGGGTGGCCTATTCAAATATGCCAATGGCAGCAACACCGTTCCTAGCACAGCAGCCAACACAGTGACTACCATAACTGTAACCGGTTATTGGAACTTGGCCGACAATCAGACTGAATACCTGGTCAATATCAGTCCTGCTTTTAGTTAAGGATAACACATGATAATCGTCGGACCTGGCATACAAATTGGACCTGGCATAAACCTGGGCAATTTTCCAGCCATTGTGACCGTAACAGATTTTGTTACCGAGGATGGTGCAAATTATCTCACAGATGAATCTGGCAACAATTTTATTGAACAAAACTAAGGATACCAGCAATGGCCAACATTAAATTTACACAACTACCCAATCAGTCCACAATGACTGATACCACCATTGTGCCTACGGTCAGTGCAGGAACCAACTATACTGTGACCGGTGCCAATCTCAAAACCTATGTCAACAGCACCACCGGCAATATCACAGGTGGCAACATTTCAGCTACGGGCAATGTTGCCGGCACCTATATTCTGGGCAATGGTAGTCAACTTACAGGCCTACCAGCTACCTATTCAAATGCCAATGTCACAACGCTTATGGCCGCATTTGGGTCAAATACCATATCAACTACCGGCAACATCACAGCCGGTTATTTTATAGGTAACGGTAGCTTGTTGACCGGTTTACCGGCCAACTATGGCAATGCCAATGTGAGTGGTTATCTAGCATCAGGCACCAATCTTGCCAACATTGTAACACAGGCCAATATCAGTGGCGCTTATGTGATTGCTGATGGATCAGCCTTGACCAATTTGAACATTGGACCAGAATTGGTGGCCTACTCAGGCAACATAGCCGGCGGCAATATCAGTGTTTCTGGCAATGTCACAGGTGCCTATATAAAAGGCAATATTAGTCAGGTCACCGGCGGTTATGGCAATGCCAATGTGCAGGCTGTGTTGCAGACCTATTCAGGAACCATGACCACAGGTTCACTTAGTGCTACAGGCAATATCACAGGTCAATATTTTACCGGCAATGGTAGTCAGCTTACTGGTATTTCGGCCAGCCTAGGCGGCACCATGACCAGCAACATTGCTGGTGCAGGTTACAGCATTACCGGATTGACCAATTTGACTGCCACCGGAACTATATCAGGCAATGTTATTTCAGGCAACCTAACCGGTTCTGGTGCCAATTTGACCGGTATTCCAACCAGCATTGTGGCCGGCACCGGCATCAGTGTTAGTGCTGCCACAGGTGCTGTTACAATCAGTAACAACAATCCTACACCATATACCAATGCCAATGTGGCCGCATACCTGCCCACATATTCGGGCAATCTCACAGCCGGTAATGCATCAGTTGCCGGCACTGTTGTGGCCAATACCATATCAGGCAATATTGTTGGCAATGGTGCTGGGCTTGCCAACATTGTGACCAGTATCACAGCCGGTTCTGGCATCAGTATTAATCAATCAACCGGTGCTGTCACAATCAGTGCCGGCAGTGTAACTGGAAATATTGTTTGTGGCAACTTGACAGTGACCAGCAATATCATTGCTTATGTAGAACAAACCACCAGTGGCTTTACCACTGGCACCAGTTTTACACCTACCTATTCAAACGGCATTGTTCAAAATGTCACAGCCAACAACAGCTTTATTCTTGCGGCACCTAGTGGCATGGTAGCAGGTCAAAGCATTACCTTGATTATCACACAGGATTCAACCGGAAGCAGAATCATGTCAGCCAACAGCGCATACAAATTTGCCTACGGTGTCAACACTCTAAGCACTGCAGCCAATGCAATTGATGTTCTCAGCATATTCTACAACGGAACCAATTATTTGTGTAATTTGGTCAAGGGATATGTGTAATGTTTTTTCATAATCAAACTGCTATATTTCAGCAGGCACCAATTGTGTATGGCATTTTAGATGAGGGCAGTCCTGTTACTGTAAATCCTACCATTGTAACCAACGGTTCCTCTAGCTATTATTTGTTGACCATGGCCACAGATGGCACATATGGACAAGGTATTGATATAACTGGCAATATTCATGTGGTTACAACTACGCCATTGACCTGTCAATATGTTATAATTGCCGGTGGTGGCGGTGGTGGCTTTGATGGTGGTGGTGGTGGTGGTGGCGAAGTTATTACCGGAAATATTACCTTGTCTTCAACTGTAGTGCCGGTCACTATAGGCAAATTAGGAACTGGTGGAAATAGCACCAGTGGTGGTAGCAACGGCGGTAACAGCGTGGCTTTTGGAATTACTGCACAAGGTGGCGGTGGTGGTGGTGTAGGTGGCAACAGTGGTGGCGCATATAATGGAAAAAATGGTGGTTCTGGTGGTGGTGGTGGTGTAGATCATGTAACAGGTTATCCAACTTATTATGGCACCGGCGGATCGGGTAATTTAGGTGGTGCAGGTGGAACAGTTACAGCTGGAACACCTGTATATCATGGTGGTGGTGGTGGTGGTGCTAGTGGAACAGCTGGGACCGGTGGCAGTGGTGCTGGCACCGGCGGTAGTGGTAAAGCTGTTACATTAGCTGGCACCACATATTATTATGGTGGTGGTGGTGGTGGATACTATGGTGCCAGTGCTAGCTCTGGAGGTCAAGGTGGCCAAGGTGGTGGTGGAAATGGTGGCACAACCAATGTAGTTGCACAATTTGGCACAGCATTTGGAGGTGGCGGCGGCGGTGGCGCCGAATATGTTCCTCCATATGTTCCAGTTAATGCAAGTGTATCAGGATATCGTGGTGCTGTGATTTTATTGGTTCCATTTATTACAGTATAAAAGAAAAATATGGCAAACACATTTAACGAAGCAAAAATACCCTTTACCAACATGAGCTTTACACCGGATATTCCGGCATCGGCTCTGGGTGCCAACGAATACAATGCCGGCTACAATGTAGAAACCGATACCAGAGGTATCCGTAGTGTATCCGGTGATGAATACATTTTACAACAATTGAGCGCGGCCAATGGAGTAGTGGGCACGCCTATCTATCTTACAAGTGGCTATCGTGGTGTCAGCAATCAGGTCTATTGGTTGGTATTTGCCACAGTAGAAAGCAATGGAACAGGACATTGGTATATGCAGGATTCAGCTGGCATTACTGAAATTACCCCTGCAGGTGGCCTAACCGGTTACTATCAAGGCATGCCCATTACCGAAGCCTGGAATGGCACTGTGCTGTTCCTAATGGACAGCATCAACGCACCCATGTATTTGTTGTCTACAGCCGGACAATTAAGAAAGTATGATGTGCCCTACGGCGATCAAACTCCCAACACCTATGTTTGGAACTACAATCCTGATTGGTCTAGATTGTCAGCTGGATTCATGCGCTTGTATTCTACACCCAATGTGGGAAGTATTTTGGTTGCCGGTAACCTTACAGCTGATGTAATCAGTTCAGGCACCACCAACAACTACCCAACCACAGTGCGTTGGTCGCAAGCATTTGGACTCAATGCAGGCCCAACCAGTTGGCAACCTACTATTAGCAACACCGCCAACGAACTAGAAGTTCCTGTGCGCGGTCCTGTGCTGGATGGTTTTCCAATGAATGGTAACTTTTATGTTTGTAGTTACTGGGACACAGTGATCTTCAGTCCGATCAACTATACCTCAACTAGTGCTCCTATTTTAGGTGTGCGCCTACTAAATCAAGGCCGTGGCCTACTCAATGAAAATTGCTGGGCCAATGCTGATACACTAGTTTACGGCCTAGATGCTCGTGACCTTTGGTCATTTGATGGCAGTAACTTTAAACCCTTAGGCAACCAGCGGGTTAAAAATTACTTCTATGAAAATCTAAATCCACTCTATACCAATCGTGTGTTTGTGATCAACAACACACAAAAGAATCAAATTGAAATTTATTTTCCCGACTTGAATTCTACAGGTTGGTGCAACAAGATGTTGGCCTATCGTTATGACCTGGATGTGTTTCAGGCTCCAAGAGATGTGGCCAATGCCAGTCAGGCCACAGAATCACCTGTTTGGACCGGCACCAATTATAATTCTGCTTCAAGAACTGTTATCTACACACAGGGTGTGCCCAATACCTATCTGGTGCAGAAGGACCAAGGAAATCAATTTATTGGCAATGTGGCCATTTCGAGTCAATTTAGACGCGACAACATACAGTTGCTCAAAGACTATTCAGGTCAATTGCTCCTGCATCGTATCTTGCCCGAAGTGATCAATATCAATGCCAATGGCATTCAAACCACTGCCACTGGCAACATCACTGTGACCATTGGTGGAGCCAACAGTGTGGGACAAACACCCACATTCAAACCTGCGGTCACTATTCCGGTCGCTACCGACAAGCCTTGGACACAGATCAATCAAAATGCTTACCGTATCAACACACTAGAAATAAGCAATACCAGCAATGTGGATACCTGGTTGTGTAGTGCAATCAGCGTGCAGATGACACAGACACAGGATGCTCGTTAATGACCACCTTTGCTGTCACTGATCCAGCACATACTATTGCTGCCTTAAACTATGCGCTGAGTAATCTCAACACCGGCAATGTGGCAGGCAATGTCACAATACCCGGCAATGTCCTGGTGGCCAATACCACCACCGGTGCTATTTCGACCTATGGTGGTGGCACTGTTATTGCTTATCAAAATGAATTTCTCAATGTGCGCTATGCCAATAGTGCAACAGGTGGATCAGGATTCAGCACCAACCAAGCCAATAGTCAATATTATGGTCTGTTCAATACCATAACTTCAACCGACCCCGGCGTATCAAATCCGGCCAATTATCAATGGTTTTTGGTAACTGGAGGTTTTGGCACAACCAAAACCCTATATTATCTTTGTAACGGTGGTCGCCAGGTTCAGTTATCTGCCACAACCACAGCTCCCAGTTCGGGATTTTTGCCATCTGTTAACGGCACACCGATCGATCTTGATGTTGTAACCACTGCCAACGGCACACCGGGATCGCGTGGTCCCTTGGCCATGGGTTATGTTATTACTCCCAATGATCCAAATACCAGTGGCAACACTGCCCTAAGCACCTGGTTTGCGTCTAGCAGAACAGCCAATACACCGCCGATTGGAACAGGACTTACTCCGGTTACGGGCGACACAGCCGATTTCTTTTATCCAGTGACCAGCGCAAGCGAAACTTATACCTATGATGGATCGGGCTGGGCTAACGCTGTGGCACAGGTAATTCCCGGCAATACCATTGTGAATGGCACCATAACTGGCAACGCCATTGCCAACAATACCATTACCGGACAGAATATTGTGGCCAACAGCATCAGTGGCAATGCCATTGTGGCCGATACCTTGTTTGGCAATGCTATCATTGCCAACACCCTATATGGCAATGCTGTTATTGCTAATACATTATATGGCAATACCATTGTGGCCAATACCTTATCTGGCAATGCTATTGTAGCCAATACCATTAATGGCAACGCAATCATTGCCAACACCATCAGTGGCAACACCATTATTGCCAATACCTTTTCAGCCAACACAATCAACGGCAGTGCTGTTATTGCTGGCACAATTGCCGCAAATACCATCAATGGTAACAGCATTGTTTCGGGCAGTATCACTGCTGATCAATTGGCAGCCAATGCCATTACTGCCAACACTGTGGTATCTACCGGAGCCACCATTGGTAACTTTGCCAGTCCAGGTTTTTGGTTAGATGGTGCCAGTGGCAATGCCCGCTTTGGTAACACACTCAGCATTGGTAGTCAATTAACCGTTGGCAACAATGCATCAATAGGTGGTAACCTAACTGTGGCAGGACTGATAACCACAGGTTCTCTCAATGCCAATACTGTTTCAACTCCTACCATTACCACAGGTGCTGTCAGTAGTTTTACCAGTTATGAATTGGCCGGACAAGGATCTTTTGCTCCTAGTTTGAGCAGTGGCATATGGACAACCTGGCCTGCTACCAGTTCAGGATTGACCATTACCACAGTTCAAGCAAATCAAACTGTGTTCCTATGGGAAAATGCTTGGTATACCATAGGCCTAAACAACAGTGGTGGATCCAGCACCAGTGCCACCATTGGAGCTCGTTTGGTGCGTTGGTCATATCCTAGTCAAAGCAATTTGACTGTAATATTCACTTGGCAATATGGTGTTACTGTTACCACAGGTTCACCTAACATTTATACGATTCAACCCAATCAAATACAATTGGTAGACACAGTGCCCACTGCTGGATCTTGGCAATATGCCTGGCAGTTATATTGGCAATCAAGTTCATTAAATGTTTCTGGATACAGTTACACCATCAGTCAAACCGGCGTAAGTCCTAGCCAAGTTCCGTTGACCTTTTTAGGATTGGCTCTCAAACGATGAAAACTATAACCCTATACAATAGCCTAGGTCAAACACAGGGCGTAATGTCCAGCAATGACCCCGATGCTTTTAAAGATGGACATGGTGATTTGATGGCCATCGAAGGCAGTTACAACAGCAATTATTATATTGCAAATGGTCAAGCCGTGGCCAAGGATCCACAACCATCTGAAAATCATGTGTTTGATTATACAACTAAAACTTGGCAACCAGATTTATCCAAGGCTTCGGAATTGACAAGGCAACAAAGAAATCAACTGTTGACACAAATTGATCGTGTTAATCCTGTTTGGTATGCCACATTGACTGTGGATCAACAACAGACTCTTGCGGCATATAGACAACAGTTGTTGGATGTGCCCCAACAGGCAGGCTTTCCAATTGATGTAACATGGCCCGCTAAACCCACATGGTTATAAGGAACCGCTAAATATTCATATGGCACTTACAGGACAACAAGTTGTGGCTAAACAAGCCGCGTATCAACAGCAATTAGCTCAGGCAACTACACAGGCTCAATTTGATACGATCGTCAGACAGGCCAAAAATGATGGAATAGTATTAAATCCATCGGTGGTGCAATCATCACAGGTTGCTTTGAATAAATCTCTATCCACTGCTCAACAGGCCGCCGGTCAAACCTATTTGCAACAGCAAGCACAACAACAGGCCGCGGCCAAAGCCGCTGCGGCACAACAGGCACAACAAGCACAACAGGCACAACAGGCGGCTGCTACAGCCAAGACACAGGCCGCACAAAAGGCCGCGCTGACCACACAGTTGCAAAATGCCACCAGCAGTCAACAGATTAATTCCTTGTTGGATCAGGCCAAATCAAGTGGCGTTGCCTTGGATTCTTCTACTGTAACCCAGGCTACCAATCATGCACAGGTATTGGATTTTTATTCCAATTTGAATCAGGCCACCACAGTAGCACAGGCCAAAAATATCATTGCTCAAGCCGATGCCAACCGGGTTGGTTACGATCAAGGTTTGGTCGGCAACACCTTGGCCGCTATCGGACAAAAAGAATTGCCAGGTTTTGAATCACAGTTGCAAGCCGCTTCCACAATGAAAGGTGTTCAAACTGTGGTCAATGCGGCCAAGGCCGAAGGTGTTCCTTTGGCTGCCAGTGACATTGCCAACCAAACTCAAGGTATTTTACAAAATTATACCAATCAAATCAAATCAGCCACCACAATTGATCAACTCAACGCATTGAATCAACAAATTCAGGCCGATGGCGCCAGTTTGGATCCCAGCCTGGTGGCCAATGCTGGTTCGGCAATAAAACAACAAATTGCAGATCAGCAGGCACAGTTGGCTCAACAACAAACACAGTTGGCTCAACAACAGGCACAGGTTCGCCAACAGTTGACCGACAGTTATACCAAACAGATTCAGTCGGCCACAACCAATACACAAGTAAATGATATTTTAGCGCAGGCTCAAAAACAAGATCCTCAAGTGGGTCAGGCTTTGACTTACACAGCACAGCAGACACAAAAAAACATTGCCTCAAACTATGTCAATCAACTGAATGATTCTAACACTACCAATAGTGTTACAGCATTCAACAATCTTGTCAACAAGGCCAAGGCCGATGGTATTGATTTGAATCAATATACCAATTTGTCTGCTGCACAACAAAATGTTCAGGCCGCCGAAACTAAAAATTTAACACAACAAATTCGCAGTGCATCAAATTCTGCACAGATTCAATCGGCTTTATCACAGGCTCAAACAGACAATTTGCCCATTGCACCATTGCAAACAGCGGCCACGCAACATCAACAAGTTTGGTCTGATTTGGCCAACGACATAAAATCATTGGGAACTCCAACTGTTGGTCCCAACCAACCACAAGCACCCCAACATTATAGTGATGCCTATGGCACCCTGGTAGGAGTGCCTGCCGATTCAAAAACAGGCACAGCAGCCGGATGGTATTTGCCCAGTGCTGGTGGATATCAACAGGTTGATACTGCCACAGGGCAATTGACTGGTCCGGTTATACCAAATGATCAATTCAACAAATTAACGCAAACCAGTGTTCAGGATTATTTTACACAACAAACTGCTGAGGCACAGGCTGCTGCAAGTGCCAAGATGGCCAGCGATGTCAAATCATTTGAAGCCAATTTGCCCGGATCATTGGATGCCAATTATTTAAACCAATTAGATCCTAGATGGATGGGTGTTGGTTCATATGCTGGCCAAACTGGAATGAATCGTTATTTGGGCATGGAAACAATTCAAACTCCTGTTGTTATAGATGGTAAAAGTTACAGTCTTGATTACGCCAATCAAATTGGACCCGATAATACTGTTTACACATACATTCCAACCAACATCAATACAGGCGCTACAGGTTATTGGTTAAAATCTACAACTCCATTGTCGGCCAATGGTTACGGCAGCACTGCCTATCAATCTTTACAATATGTTCCAGTAAACAATCCAACAGCCAAGCCAGTTGATTATAATGGCATAGTTGCGCCAGTTAAACAAGCTGTTGTTCAAGGTAATAATCAAACTAGTGCCAATATTTACAACACTTTTGAAACCAAAGTTGCTGCCGATCAAGCGGCACAACAAGCCGCAGCCGAAGCCAAATATCAAGCTTCTCAAAGTGGCGATGGATTTTTGTCTGGTATTACAAACTTTATTGACAAGACCATCGGTGCCAATACTTTTTTAACTATTGTAGGCGGCGTATTTGGTGGTCCATTGGGTGCTGCAATGGGATCGGCTATTGCCACCGAAGCCCAAGGTGGTAGCCTAACTGATATTCTTAAATCAGGATTATTAGGTTATGCTGGAGCATATGGCACCGAAGCATTATCAAGTGCTATCGGTGATGCTGTTAATAATGGTATCGATAGTGGTATTATTGATTCCAATGTTGGCAATCAAGTCAATCAAGGCATTACAAATTTGGCCAATGGTGAACCGGCTACAGCAGTTGATCCTGTAACAGGCACAACCACTACAGTTGACCCCTCAACAAATACTGTCACTACAACTGATAGTTCTGGTGCAGTAACTACCGAACCTGTTACAACCACACCCGCAACACCCACTGAACCAGTTGCGCCCACAGGCGGAGAAACTACACCCACAGCACCAGTTGCGCCGGCAGAAACTGCTCCTGTTACGCCTACTGCACCAGAAGCTACAACCACACCTGCAACAGAACCCACAGGTCCTGTAGCTCCTACAGAAGCCGCAACTCCGGTTAGTGAAGGTCCACAAGTTCCAAATGCTACACAAGCACCTTATAATATTCAATCAATACCGGGTGTTACCAGTGATAGCCCGGGCACAATATTCACCAATGCTGATGGCACACAAGAAATTGCGTTAGATTCAGGCAAGGTAGTTAATTTAGCTGATTATCAAGCGGCACAAGCTAGTGGTCAACCCATTAGTGTTGATGGTATGATGACTACCGGCGGACAAGCTACAGTTACTATAGAACCAATACAACCAACAGAAGTGCCCGGAAATGTGCCACCTCCGGCTCCTAGTGCGCCCAGCGAAACCATAGTTAGTGCAGTAACCAACTCAGATGGCACAGTTACCGAAACTATGGCCGATGGATCTACTGTAACTTCTAATTCTGCAACAG
>Ga0007809_10000973_pt1 | contig 12075 bp, 15 predicted proteins | sample CryBogCBE02Aug07_FD_60383 | JGI IMG/M metagenome (GOLD analysis project Ga0007809, IMG submission 60383) | Freshwater microbial communities from Crystal Bog, Wisconsin, USA - CBE02Aug07 | ecosystem: Environmental > Aquatic > Freshwater > Lake | place: Crystal Bog, Wisconsin, USA | collected...
GCAGGGAGTCTTTTATGCGAAGCCTAAATCCTACCGCCCTAAAGAAGATATGTTTTTATATGCCAGTTCGGATTTAAAACAGTTAAAACAATTGCAGGGGGTATTGGAATCGTTAGGCGAGAAGACATCGATTCTGCATAAGAAAACATTAAACTATTATATTTTAAAATTTAAACCCAAATATAAATACTTACCGATTCAATCGGAACCAAAAATAAAAGTGCATCGTAATAGACGCATGATAAAACAAATTAGCCAACTTCCTGCGCAGATGTGTGTGCATATTGAAGTGGATAATGAAGACCCAACATTCCTAGTAGGCGAAGGATTTATTCCAGTATGTTAACACCCAAACAAGAACTTGTTTTAAAAAAGTTCGCGGAGTCTCATCAGCATTGGCCAAAGCCACAACTTGAAGCGGCGATATGGCAAGTGAAATGGCAGCTACAAGCGCTCCCCCACCAACGAGAACCTGACGATGGCGAGTATGATACGTTTCTCATGTTGGCTGGACGGGGATCAGGTAAGACCCATACAGCGGCTCACTGGATTGGTATTCGTGCTTGGAAGTATAATGAAACGCGTTGGTTGGTGACAGCCCCAACATCAAACGATATTCGGGCAACGTGTTTTGAAGGAGACTCCGGGCTCCTCAATATTATACCACCTTCTTTAATCCGTGATTATAACAAATCGTTATTTGAAATCCATTTAATTAACGGATCGATTATACAAGGCATTCCAGCTTCCGAGCCAGAACGGTATCGTGGTAAACAATATCACGGCGCATGGTTTGATGAGTTATGTGCGTTTGAATATTTGGATGATGCGTATGATGGTGTGCAATTTACGCTGCGTTTGAAAGACCCGCGTATTCCGCGTGTTCAGCAGATCATCACCACAACGCCTAAACCAAAAGAGCTGATCGTTGATTTGAACGAAGGTAAGATTGGCGGCGATGTGTATGTGGTCAATGCCAGCTCTTATGATAACAAACAAAACTTATCTGCAACGTTTTTCAAACAGTTAGAGACTTACGATGGCACAGATATTGGCCGTCAAGAGATTTATGGGGAAATTCTAGATCCTGAACAAGCGGGTATCATTAAACGCAAACAGTTTAGAATGTGGCCGAGCAGCAAACCCACGCCGCAGTTGGAATACGTAATTGCTTCATACGATCCGGCAACCTCAGAAAAAACAATGAACGACCCCACAGCCTGCACAATATGGGGAATCTTTGAACAAGAAGATGCAGGCACAGGTGTCATCCTATTAGACGCATGGGATGGGCATCTAGCTTATCCAGAACTGCGTCGTAAAGTAATTGATGATTTTAAAGAGGTAGTATATGGCGCTGATAATCAGTTGTTCAAAGGTAGGAAAGCAGATCTTGTTCTCATGGAAGACAAGTCGGCGGGTATTTCACTTATCCAAGAGCTTCAAGGATCCGGAATTGAGGTCCGAGGCTACAATCCGGGCAGAGCAGACAAAGTACAGCGTCTCAATATCGTGGCACCGCTTGTGGCTAAAGGTAAAGTATGGATTCCAGAAGAGCCTACAAGAAAAGGTGAATTTGCTGATTGGGCTAAGCGTTTCCTGCGTCAAGTCTGTTCATTTCCCGAGGCCGGCGGGCACGATGACTATGTCGACTCATTATCACAAGCATTGCGAGTCTTACGGGATTCTGGTTGGATTCAATTAGATTATCTGCCAGCCCGAGATTATTCTTATGCAGATGATCGAAGTAAAAAATTTGTTAATCCTTACGCAATGTAAGGGCGAAACAAATCTAAACTTTGCATTAGTATGCATAGAACTCAATCAAAGGTTTTTAATTAAAACATGGCACAACAACCACAAATTCCATTACAGCTAGGTGGCAACTTACAATCATTGGATGATCGTGAAGATCAGGTTGAGAAATCGGTCGAACAGGAAGATGAGACAGAAGCTTTTGCTGAAGCCCTTGGTTTGGATGACGAAGATGCCGAACAAGAGGTGATTGAGTTAGACGATGGCTCTGTCATTATTAATTTAAAACAAACAAAGAGCCCACAAGAAGATCCTGAGTTTTATGAAAACTTAGCAGAGACGTTTGATGATGACGTATTGTTGTCATTGGCGATGGAATATTTAGATTACATTGATGTTGACAAAGAAGCGCGTAAAGAACGCGACAAACAATACGAAGAAGGATTACGTCGCACAGGGCTTGGAAAAGATGCCCCAGGTGGCGCTACATTTGACGGCGCATCAAAAGTCGTCCATCCAGTCATGGCTGAATCATGCGTGGACTTTGCAGCCTCATCATCTAAAGAATTATTACCGCCTGATGGAATTGTTAAATCAAACATCAAGGGCGAAGCAAACGAACTAAAAGAAAAAACAGCGGAACGTAAAGCAAACTTCCTGAATTGGCAATTGACAGAACAAGTGCCAGAGTATCGTGATGAGATGGAACAGTTGCTTACCCAATTGCCACTTGGTGGATCACAATTCCTCAAATGGCGATATGATGCTGAACAAAAGCGTCCAACGTGTGAGTGGATTCCAATTGATAACATCCTCCTTCCATATTCATCTACAAACTTCTACACTTCTCAACGTGTGGCTGAAGTGCAAGACATTACGGAAGATGAATATCAAAGCCGTATTGAGCAAGGCATTTATCGCGACGTAGAGAATGCTAACTATTCATCTGACGCGCCTTTGAATGATCAAACACGATCAGAACAAGCGAACAACAAGATCGAAGGCAAAGACATGCCTTCTAAAAATATTGATGGTCTACGTCGAGTCTATGAAATTACATGTTTTATTCGCTTGAAAGACGACCCTCTTACTGACGGAAAACGGGCGCCGTACATTTTGATGATTGATGAGTCATCAAGCAAAGTACTTGGATTGTACCGTAACTGGGAAGCAAATGACGAAAAATTGGAGAAGCTCGACTGGTACGTCGAGTTTAAGTTTATTCCTTGGCGCGGTGCTTATGCCATTGGTTTGCCTCACCTTATCGGTGGGCTTTCTGCTGCTCTTACTGGCACCCTTCGTTCTTTATTGGATGCGGCACACATCAATAATAGTCAAACAATGCTTAAACTCAAGGGTGGACGCATGGGTGGACAAAGCGACCGAATTGAACCTACCCAAGTCATCGAAATCGAAGGTGCGCCAGGGGTAAATGATATCCGCGCATTGGCAATGCCGATGCCGTTTAATCCTCCATCATCAACATTATACAACCTACTAGGCTGGTTAACTGACGCGGCTAAAGGCGTGGTAACAACCGCTGAAGAAAAAATTGGCGATGCTAATAACAATATGCCAGTGGGTACAGCACAAGCGTTGATCGAGCAAGGGGCAAAAGTATTCTCAAGCATTCACGCTCGCCTTCATCGCTCCCAAGCTAAGTCTCTCGCAATCATCTCTCGTATCAATCATTGGTATTTGGATGAAATGGACAATGAGTCCGGAGAAGAGATTGAAGTTCGTGACTTCTCATATAACAATGACGTTCGTCCAGTTTCAGATCCTAACATTTTCTCTGAAACACAGCGCCTAGCTCAGAACCAAGCAGTTCTAGAAATGGCGAAGACAGCGCCCCCAGGCATGTTTGACGTTCGAGCAATGTATCGCCGTGTATTAACTCAACTTAAAGTGCCTAACGTGGATGAGATTTTACCAAACCCACAAGGCGCTAATGAATCTAATCCTGCGCTTGAAAACGTTTCAATGACAATGGGACGTCCATCAGCGGCATACCCAGACCAAGATCACTTGGCCCATATTCAAATTCACTTGGAATACGCTGAGAATCCTAACTACGGTGGTAGTCCAGTGATTGGCCCTACATTCTCGCCATTGGTATTAGAACATATTAAACAGCATTTAACAATGCACTACTTGCAATCAATGCGTTCATATGTAGCGCATGCAGCTGGTGGTAAAGACGCATTTAGTTTGAATGAAGAGAAACCAATTGATTTGAAAGCCCAACAAGCGTTGGCATTGGCATCTCAAATGGTGGATGAGGATTCTACTAAAATCCTTGGCCCATACATGCAAAAAATAAATGTGCTTGCACAAAAAGTTGCTCAAATGCATCAACAAGCGCAACAACAGGCTGCAGATGCAGATCCAACAGCGCAAGTATTGCTTAAAACTCAAATGGCTGAGACACAACGTAAAGCACAAGAGTCTCAAGCTAGATTGCAACAAGAAAATTCTCAAGATCAGCAAAATTATCAACTTAAGATTGCGGAATTACAACAAAAAATGCGCGATCTTGAAACTAAATATACAACGCAATCTAACATTGATAGCCAACGTAACGCAACTCAAATCGCAATGGCTGACCTTAACAACTCATCTCGTGAACGTATTGCGGACGTTTCAGCCCATGCTCAGATGACAGGCGATCAATTGGCAATGCAACATGAACAAGACCAAACAGCGTTAACGGCTTCTCACGAAGCGCAATCAGATATTCGCCAGCATGGTCTTGAGATTGAGCAACAAGCATTCCAACATGCTTCTGAAATGGCGCAACAAGCCGCACAACAAGCAGCTCAACAACAGCAAGCAGTCCAACAACCTCAAGCACCACAAGCTCCACAGCAACCAGGGGAACAATAATGGCTAAATCAGCAGCATGGCAACGTAAAGAAGGCAAAAACCCAGAAGGTGGGCTTAATGCCAAGGGACGCGCTAGTTACAACAAGGCAAATCCTGACAAACCTGGACTTAAAGCACCAGCGCCACATCCTAAGTCTGAAAAAGAAGCTGGCCGCAAAAAGTCTTTTTGTTCTCGCATGGAAGGCATGAAGAAAAAGTTAACAAGTTCAAAGACTGCTAAAGATCCAGATAGCAGAATTAATAAATCACTTAGAGCATGGAATTGTTAAGATGGCTAAAGAAGGATTGTACGCAAACATTCATAAGAAACAAGCTAGGATCAAAGCAGGATCTGGCGAAAAAATGAGAAAGCCCGGAACAAAAGGGGCTCCAACAAAAAAAGATTTTATTGAATCAGCCAAAACAGCTAAGAAGTAAATTAAAATCACTCACAAAGGAAGCATCATGGAAAAAGAATTAGGCTACAAAAAAGCATATAAGATGACAGGCACACCAGGATACGCTGGAGGCCCCGATCAAAAAGTAGAATCAGGTAACTCTGGATCACATCGAGACAACAATTGGAAGATTGGCGCAGCTCAAGCAAAAATGGCTAAACCATCTAAAGTTGGTCCAGATAAAAACTTGAACGAAATCGGTGGCGGTAACTTTTACTAAGCATTGGGGCGGCATAGCCGCCTTATTTGCATTAGTATGGGTATGAAAGACCTATTATCTGAAATCATTAAGCGTCTGAAAGATGCTGAGAATGAACATAAGGAAGCACTAGCTTCTGGAACTAATATCCCAAACCATGAGGTTTATCAAAGGATATTAGGAACTCGTGAGGGATTATCATCGGCTCTTACGATTATTGACCAACTCTTAACAGAGGACGATGAAAATAACTAACGTACTGTAGAGTACAAGGAGGCAGCCGCATGGCAGCATTTGATATTAAGGCTAATGACGAGCCAGATTTACGCTCAGAATTAGAATGTTTTCCAGAAGTAGAACCCGGCATTGAAGTATTGGGTGATCGCGTATTAGTTCAATTACGCCGCGAAAAAACCATGTCAAAAGGCGGAATTATATTTGTGGAAGAAACGACACAAACACTTAAGTTTAACGAGACAGTAGCTAAAGTGATCCAAATTGGACCACTGGCATACAAAAACCTCGATGACTTATCACCATGGGTAGAAGGTCCTTGGTGTAAAGTTGGAGATCTAGTTCGCACAATTAAATACGGTGGTGACCGTTATGTAGTTGATGCAGGCGATGAAGGCGCTCCAGTGGTTTTTATTACATTACAAGCTCGTGAAATCATTTCTCGCATTAAATCTTTTGAATTTGCGCAGAAAATGAAAGCGTTTGTAGATTAACTTTGAAGAAAGATTAGAAAATGGCAGAAAAAGACAACCATGTTCCTATCAAGGAACGTGAAGATGGCACGGTTTTAGCAAAAGTAGACGATCTTCCAGAAGAATTAGAAGATGATGAGCTAAAAAACGGAGGAGAAGTCGATAATTCCGAAGAAAATGAGGAAGACGGCGAAGAACATCACGAAGAAGACTCCGATGAACATGATGAATCGGAAGATGAACGTGAAAAAATCCGTGAAGCTCGTCGTGAAGAGCGCAGATTAAAGAAAGAGCTTCAAAAACAACGTGAAGCTTCAGCAAAACACAAGATTAGTGCACTAGAACGTCGTAATGAAGAGCTTGCTCAACGTTTATTAAGTCTAGAAGGCGCTGCATCATCATTTAAGATGGCTCAACTCGATAAAACGATCGAAGATGAGAACACCCGCGTTGAATACGTGAAAATGAAGATGATCCAAGCTGCCCAAGCAGGTGATGCAGCTGGTCAAATTGAATATTTAGACCAATTAACTGAAGCAAAGCAAAAATTGCAACAGTTAAATCACTTTAAAAAGCAGCAACTCGAGACTGCTAAGAAGCCAAAACAAAATGTACCAACGCCAATGTCATCAGACGTTCAGCAATTGGCTACAGGATGGCTTAAAAAGAACTCTTGGTATGATCCAGAGGCTCGAGACACAGATAGTCGCATTGCAAAAGTTATCGATCAAGAACTAGCAACAGATGGTTGGGATCCAGCAGATCCTGAGTACTGGGATGAGTTAGATAATCGGTTATCAGCACGATTGCCACATCGCTATGCAGCAAAAGTGGGCTCACAACCTAAACGTGGTGGTCCAACAGCATCAAGCCGTGTGTCAAATTCAAACGCAGCAAAGCCAAACACAATTACTCTAAGTAAAGAGCGTGTTCAGGCAATTAAAGATGCTGGCGCTTGGGATGACCCTGATAGGCGAAATAAAATGATCCGCGCATACGCTTCGTATGACCGCGCTAATAAAGGATAATGCAAATGACTACAAATAACAATCCAAGAATTAAACGTGATTTAGATGATCGCTTAGAAGCTCGTGTTCAAGAAGTAAAAGAGCGTTCTATGACAGCTAATCCGGAAGATATTGCACATCGCGAACGCCTTGAAGCGTTCAGAGATAAATGGCAGAATAGTGCACTGCCTGACATTCCAGCGAACTCAATTCCTGGAATGCACTTGTGTTGGTTGAGTTCAACTAATACATATGACAGTATCGACAAACGTATGGCGTTGGGTTATGAGCCAGTTAAAGCCGGGGAATTAGGAAAAGGCTTTGAAGGACTAGGTAAGATGAACTCGGGCAAGTTTGAAGGCTGTGTGTCTTGCAATGAGATGGTTCTGTTCAAAATACCAGAAGACGTCTATCAAGAAGTTATGCATATGCTTCACCTCGAAGATCCACTCGAGCATCAACGTAATATTACAGCGCAAGTTCGTAATAGTGCAGATGAAAGAAAAGGCGGACGCTCACTCCTTGAAGGTGGCTTATTGGAAATGGAACGTGAATCAGCGAAGGCAAACAAAAACATTCGTTTTCAATAACAAACTTTAAACACAAAGGAAAGGGACATTATGTCTTCAGTATTTCAACCCTTTGGTCTGAAGCCCGCATACCATCCAAGTGGTCTTGATCGTGCGGTACCATTTATCGGTACTAACACATATCAAAACGGCGCTTCATACGGTGCAAACTACTCATTGTCAGCTGGTCAATCATTTTACCAGTACCAACCAGTAGCTTTGACACAATACGGCCAATTAACAATCGCTCCACAAGCAGCAGGTACAGGTAAAGTTTACGGCGTTTTCGACGGCGTAGAATATACTAACTCTGACGGTCGTCGCTCAGTAGCTAAGTCAATTTCATTGACAGCTCTTGCAGCTTCTACAAACGTAATCTTCTGGATTTTCCAAGATCCAGCTCTTGTTTACGAAATCCAAGTACACGGTTCAGCTAACGCTAACGCTGTAGGTACTGAATACAACTTTGACACTGTTGCTAACTCAACTGTATCTGATGGATACACTATCGGAGTTGGTGGCGCTGGTTTCTCAACTACTGCATTGCTTGCAACTTCAGTAGGTTCTGGTAACCAAGGTCAAGTACGAGTTGTAGGTTTAGGTCGCGAAGCTGCTTACCCAGCTGGCAACACAAACCAATGGGGTGACGCTTACACAATCGTGCAAGTTGTTCTTTCTAACAACCAATTCGCTGCCGCTTCGGTATCGGTTTAATAATTAACGAAAGGAATTCTTAAATGGCAACCCCAATGAGAAGTACAGACTTTCGTGCGGTAGTCGAACCGATTATCAACGAAGTCTTTGATGGCGTTTATGAACAACGCGACGACGAGTGGAAAGGGTTTGTAGAACAAATCCAAGGTATTCCACGTAACTACCATGAAGAAGTAATGCTCTTCGGTATGAACGCAGCTCCTGCAATGCCAGACGGCACTCCAGTTAGCTACGATCAAGGTGGTACATTGTACATCACACGATTCATCTACCAAATCTATGGTCTTGCATATGCATTGACTAAAGTTTTGATGGAAGATGGTGATCACATCCGTATCGGCTCAACATTCGCTAAACACTTAGCTCAATCTATGATTGAAACTAAGGAAACACTATGTGCTAACTTGTTGAACTTCGCGTTCACAAGCGGCTACACAGGTGGTGACGGCGTAACATTGATCAACACAGCTCACCCAATTGCTAACGGTGGTTCTTACTCTAACCAATTGAGCACAGCTGCATCATTGTCACAAACATCAGTTGAACAAATGTTGATTCAAATCCGCTCAGCAGTAGACAACAACGGTAAACGTATTCGTCTTAAAGCTGAACAATTAGTAGTTCCACCAGCACTTGAATTCCAAGCTGAAGTTATCTTGAAATCTGTGTTGCGTTCTGGTACTGCTGACAACGATTTGAACCCAATCAAGTCAACAGGTATGTTGCCAAAAGGCGCACACGTTGTTACTCGTTTGAGCTCTTCTAAAGCTTGGTGGATCCAAACAGACGCTGAAAACGGCTTAATGCTCGTTATGCGCCGTCCAATGGAAAAATCGATGGAAGGCGACTTCGAGACTGACTCAATGCGTTACAAAGCAACTGAACGTTATGCTACAGGTTGGCATGATGCTCGTAATGTTTACGGTACTGCAGGTCTATAGTTAAGGCAACTTAATTAGTAAAAGCCGGTCAAGCAATTGACCGGCTTTTTTATTTGTGCTAGAGTTTATTTATGGCTAGAGATTTAGAAAACGCTAAAAAATTACAACGTGAATGGTATTTACGAAATAAAGATCTCGTAAAAGAACGTGCTCGTCAATGGGCTTTAAATAATCCGGAAAAATCTGCCAAATTAAAAACAAAATGGCGTGAAGAAAACAGAGATCAACATAATGCCATTAATAAAAAACATAAATTAAACAATTCTGGAAAATACGCACACTATGAAGGCAAACGCCGAGCAGCCAAGCTTCAAAGAACACCCAATTGGCTTACAGATGACGAATTAGAACTCATTCAAGCGCTATATTCAATCGCTGCAATGTTTACAAAAACCACTGGAATTCCACATCATGTAGACCATATTATCCCCTTACAAGGCGAATTAGTTTCTGGATTACATGTCTATAACAACCTCCGCATTATCCCTGCTACAGAAAATCTAAAAAAGTCAAACAAACACGACATTTAGGGCGATTATTCTTAAATCTTTGCATTAGTATGCATAGGAAGAATCATCTCATTCTGACCGCCGAACTTCCCGGTGAGACGACTTAGAGACAGCTTGAGATAACCACTAAGATAAGGAAATCTAACATGTCATCAACATTTACCACGCCAATTCGCGTATTCAAACGTAACAACCCAACCAACAACGGCGTAATCGCTCCAGACAACACTGGCGCTGCTCGTATTAGTCAACAAAGCTACATCACAAACCCAATCGTTGGCACAACTTCTGGCGCAACAGTATTGACCACTGCTGACATCGGATCAACAACAGCAACTCCATTCGTATTACCAGCTGGCTCAATCATCGAAGGTTTTACTTTATACCAAGACGTTGCAGCAACAGGCTTAACAGGTGGCGTGATCACTGTATCTATCGTTCAAACTAGCCCAGTAGATGGTTCCTTGACAACAACTGCAATTGGCACAATCACTCCAACAGCAGCTGGTGGCCGTATCGCCGGTGTGTTTACAGCTACTGCAGCAGTGGCAGCAATCATTGAAAACATTGGTACATTGGATGCAACATTGACATTCTCTGCAGCGACTGTTTCAGCAAACACTGGCACATTGGGCGGAACAATCTCAGTAGATTATACAGCCCGTAATGCTGATGGTTCTATCACCCCAATCGGATCTGGTTACACAAATAACTAATTAATTGGCGGCGGGGCAACCCGCCTCTTTTAACATAAAGGACAATTAATTATGGCACCCGTAACAAATTTACAACAGGTTTCTCCTCCGGATTCAGTAACCCGGATGGGGCGCTATGAGCCATTTGATGTGCAAGTTGCACGTAATCAAATCATGGGACATAGTGTTCAAAACATTTATGGATATCAAACAGCGGTAACAACAGCCTATATTCCAATTTGGGAAAATGCTACTGCTTACACATATCCTGGTTCAGCAGTGACTATGTATTTAGCTGGAACATCTGGCGATACAGCAAGTATTACTATCAATGGCTTAGACGCTAGTTACAAGCAAATTTCAGAAACGCTTGTATTAAACGGCGCTACTCAAGTTCCTACGGTAAATCAATACTTCCGTATCAATAGCATGCTTGTAACAGCTGGAAGTGCATCAAATCCATCTGGCGCAGTTGTATTAACAGATTCAGGCGGATCTACAATTTATGCAAAGATTAACTCTGGCATTGGTAGAACACAAGCAGCAATCTTTACCGTTCCTGCAGGTTATACATTCTATCTAAGCCGTGCTGATGCAAACACATCATTTAATGGTAATAATGCTAACTATGTAACTTACAGAAACTACACAGTGTCATCAACTGGCGTGGTTAACGTAGTTCAACAAGCACCTTTCAGTGGAACGTATCATACTCAACGTGTAATGCCTCGTGCATTTGCTGAAAAAACTGACATCCAAATTCAATGCTCAACAAGCACTGGCACCGCTGCAGTAAACGTGGCGATTGAAGGATGGCTAATTAAAAATGATGGACAGACTGCTTAATGCCAGTCTATATCGATACAAGGGGTAATTCAATTCTTTCTGTTGGCGTCTGTGACAGATGCAGCAGAAAGTTCCCTTACGTCGATTTAATGCCAGATCCAAATTTTCCTGGCATGCGTGTTTGTAAAGATGATGTTGACGAGTTCGATCCATGGCGTTTGCCAGCCTTACAGACCGAAAACATTACTTTACGTTTTCCAAGACCCGATAAAAGTATTGCAGTGGATACTTCTCAAGTACAAACTGAGAATTCAAACTCATTCTTTATCGAAGGTGTTGGACCTTATTCTGGCCAACAAGGCGATTTGTCTGTTGGTCCTATTGCTGAGTATGGAAATACTTATAATCCAGCTCCTCCGCCACCCCCACCATCTGAAGGATTACCTCCTAACGTTTTAGGGGTATTGCCTGCAGTTGGTTTGACAGAAGGTGGTACGATTGTAACAGTGCAAGGCATGGACTTCACATACGCAACTGGCGTATCCTTTGGAGGAGTGACCGTTTCTAGCATGATTGTTTTAGATGATCGTAACATTGTAGTAACCACCCCACCACATGGTCCGGGTGCAGTAGATGTGGTCGTGGTGTCTCGTTATGGCGTAGGCACAGGATCAAAAGCGTTCACCTACCAAACACTTTAAAGAAGCCTAAATGGATCAACCGATATCGCAACTACCAGTTGCCACGGCGCTTACAGGACAGGAATTAACCGTCGTTGTACAACGTGGAGTGACTAAGCAAGCGCAAGTATCCCAAGTTGCGAATGCGATTTCTCCTGGTAAGTTGATTACAAATGCCTCGTTATCTGGT
>Ga0007809_10000975_pt1 | contig 12063 bp, 10 predicted proteins | sample CryBogCBE02Aug07_FD_60383 | JGI IMG/M metagenome (GOLD analysis project Ga0007809, IMG submission 60383) | Freshwater microbial communities from Crystal Bog, Wisconsin, USA - CBE02Aug07 | ecosystem: Environmental > Aquatic > Freshwater > Lake | place: Crystal Bog, Wisconsin, USA | collected...
TCTTCGCCAATGGAGATAGACCGGGATGAAGAGCAAATTGATGTCCTGCGCTTGTACCTCCTAAGCCTGTGAGTGAACTCTGGGAGAGAGCGAGTGAGCCTCGAGCCCTTGTATAGTCTCCAAAAGCCGCATCAACGGGTATCAAAGTGTTGTTGGAGTCGTTGCCGCCATTCAAATAGACACAAACCAGTGCCTTGTAATCCGTCAAATCATCAGCGCTTGCCAACTGCTCAAACCCGCCAGTAAGCCAAGTGGCGGCACCCATTGCACCTAAACTAGCTACTCCAGAGGAAGTGATTGCGCCTTTGAGTAAATTTCTCCTTGTAATTTTCATTTCATCACTCCAAATGATGGTGTGCTTAGCAACAAAGATGCAACTTTAAGAGCAAAAACTGCATCATTTCCAACGCCTGCTCTATAGTAAGTTTGCATCAAACCGAGTGCTCCATTTTGGATAACGGATGGCATGGCTTGTTTAAAAAATAACTGATTTATAAGTGATAAATAGGAGTCAGTATTTCCATAGCTTGACAACAGTGGCATCACATTGTTGCAACCTGCAGCTTGTAATAGTCCTACGAAACTTGGAGAGTTCGAATAGTATGACAAGATGGCTGACATTTCGCTAAACATCATTGAGTTGTCAAGCTTAGATTCGGGAGCTAATCTAGAGCCTCCTACAGGTTGATAACTAGGCTCGTAATACCCAAAAACTGAAACTCCTGCCAAAGGTTGCTCGTATGATGCAACAAGCCGATATGTTGGATCAGTTGGGCTTACAGGCGCTTTGGTACAACCCAAGGCTCTCCAAACTTGTGTGGTGAATAAAAACGGCTCCCTTACCTTACCTGTAGAGTTGTTGGTATTGGAGGGCACATCACCCGCCCTTGCTTCTGGATCGAGCAAAATGGCTTTTACCACCTGTTTCATGTCACCTTGGGAAGACGAGAAGACGCTTGCAACTCTCGAAATATAGGCTGGACTTGGAGCGGAAGTTACTAAATTTTGGATTAAGCGCAAAGAAACAAACGGCGCAACATTGGGGTGAGCCATAATGATTTTAATCACTTGATCCAGATCCTGAGCGGCTGTTCCACCAGCGGGGATAGTTGTTCCGAGCAATGTTTTTGAAGTAGTGTCATGAGACCTTGGGTTTGAGTTGATCATAGGCGACTCAAACGCAGGGGCATCTATCGACATAGGATCTTTACTCGAGTTGTCATAACTCCATCCAGACAAAAGCCTCGCCATATTCGAGACGTCATCTTGAGAATAAGTTTGAATGGGTTTCCCGTTTGAATCCAATTGCAAACTTCCATCCTGATTGAGCATTTTTGTACCCATGGTGAACAATTGCAATAGCTCTCTAGGATAATTCTCATTGAATGAACAGTTCGAACAAGACCCAGGATTTTGATCTTGATTCAAATTCAAAAATCCACCCATGGTTGGATTGAGTGTCAAGGCCTTTAAGAAGTCGCCGTATTTTGACAAAGAGTTGTTTTGTAAAAAATTAAAGTAAGCACTCTGTGCAGGCGGGTGACCTGAAGCCGGAATGTACATTGACAAGGAATAAGTAGTTCTAAGTCTTAATTGGTCTTTTCCACCAATTGCCAAATCAAGGACTGCGTTAGGAGGGAAAGCCCAAGTTGTTCCAGCACCAGCTGTCGGTGAATTTGATGCATAGCAACAAATTGATGACCAATCGACTTGAGAGGCTGGAAGACTCATTTGTTGGTCAATCCAAGCAGACATCCCTATTTGCTGCACCAAGGCAACGTCACTTGTCGTGTATCCAAAAGTAGCCTGTTCCAAAAACCTTGCAGCCGCATAGAAAGAAAGTGCACTAGGACTTGAAACTCTCAAGGTGATCATTTGCTTGGAGTCAAATGGACCACTCGGTTGGCTATTGTTGAGGGAGAGGCGGTCTGAGTTGTTGCATGAACTTAAAACAAACACCAACACCAGAAAAAATATATATTTTAAAAATCTAGTTTTAAAGAGTCCCATCTGTCTATGCGCTCCAAAAAATTAATCCGTTTTTAAATTTGAAATTTACTATTCACAAAATCGTTGAACCCACCGTTGAAGTTGATGGTTTTTATCAAACTGATCTCTGGTCAGACCATTCTTAAAAACGCTGGTCTTCTCACCAGTTTGTAAATTTTTAACTTGGTTTGACAAGAGTTCTTCTTGGACAAATCCAAGTTTTAGGGTGCCATTTTGTGCATGCAGGTTTTTATGATACACGAAACTGATCAATTTTCTAAGATTTAAGTCTTTGAAAGCCCAGTTCATGAGCATCACGGATGCTTGTAAACCCACCGCGGCCAAACCCGCCTGTCTGCTACCCATGCTAATGCCCACTAAAAATTCTGCACTCTGACTCTTAGAGTCAATATTTCCTAGAGAAGCTAAGCCTAAAATTTTGTCATTTTCAAAGTCGACCACACCAAACTCAATACGTTTCATGGGTGAGCGTACCGATTGAGCCACACCGCACCACTGTTGCACAAAGTCTCGATTTGCCTTAAGAGATGGAAGGTATAAATCAATGAAATGTGGCTCTTGTAGTAAAGCAAGAAGGTCATCTTGGTCGTCCAGTCCCATGCGTCTTAGACGTATACCTTTTGTACCCAATGTCCTCCAGTATCTGGGGTCCAAGCCGTCTGAGAGACCGATCAATTGCTTTTGGATATTCTCATTTTGTACATTGGAAATGTCAAAATGCTGTGACATCTCAAAAAAAAGATCGCATGCCAAATACCAAACTTCATTATGGGAATCACTGAGTTTGGGCGGCAAAACCGAACGCCAAAACCAGAGAATTTGACCAAGCATGATGACGGCTTCATGAAAAACTCTGTTCTTGGATTGAGAATCGTGCGTGAATTCGCCGGTTACTTGTGGTCCTTTGGGCAAAGAGAACACAGCTGGAGCTTCCAAAGTCCAAGCGTTCAAGTTCAAAGAAAGTGCACCCAGGTGATCCCCTTTTTGAAGGAGTTGGTGCGCCATGACGAAATGGTCAACACTTCGGCGGGTTTGATGGATGGGTAGCCCGGCGTTTGTAAGCGTTTTCAGTGCAGAGGAAACAACTTGGCCATGCCGTAAGAAATGAAGTTTTTCATCTAGACGGTTCATGATTCAACAGGTCTAATCATTTTCATCAATTAAATCAAATCAGATTTAAGTCAAACTGTAGATAAAACCGGTTTGTAAAACGCCAATTTTCTGAATATCAGCTTGATTGAAATTGGTGCCAACGGCCATATTTAGCAGATTCGCTTCTGCCGTGGCGATGGATGATGAAGAGTTCGATTGGGAGCTCGATTGTGCTGTCAATTGACCCACAAAAGTATTCAACGTGTTTGCATCTATCACAGAGCCCATGATATTGAACCACAGTGTACTGACAAAATCACTTGTCTTTGTAGGCAAGACGCCCATCGCGATGGCTGCACTACAAGCATCCAACATGGAGTGCCCTGCATCAAAATAATGCAACGCCAAGGCCATTGTTGAAGGATTATTCACCCCGCTCACACCCAAAAGAGCGTTCACCAATGAGAGGGCTTGACCACCTGATTGATTGGCGCCCAAATCTAAGCTCACCCCGACATCGGTAAAAACCAAACGTGAGATGTACTGCAAGTGATCTGTGAAGGGAGCCAGGGCTTGAACTTTTGAGGTAGAGGAGGTAGAGGAGGTAGAGGAGGAAGTGGACGGCACTTTTGCACTCACATATGCATCATAGCCATTGACTTGAAGATTGAAGTTTTGATAACTGTTGGGGTAAATGACTGTATAAACACTGCTTCCACCGATGAAGTTTTCATTGGAGAGGGTGCTGTGAATTTGAGCATTGTTCCAAAGCGCCACTTTTTTGTCCAAGTACTGAACAAAGGCAATATCTTTCATTTGCACTTGTGAGGAAGATGCCCCTGAGACGGCATCAACATAGTTGATATTGCCCGTGTTCGTGATGGAGTAATGGTTAGACGTATCAAGGACATACACAGTGTCAACGCCCCCTCCTCCGTCGATGATGTCCCACCCGCCGACAGGATAGAACTGATCGTCAGAAGGTCCACCCGTGAGTGTTTCCAGTCCAGAGTGAATCACACCATAAAATGACGCCATGAGAAGTTATTCCTTTTTCTCAACCGCAGAGTCAAGAGAAGAGGTCATGCATTTCAAATGCATGGGCTCACCTTGGTGTCACAAACCGAAAGGTGCCTGTTGCGTGCGCACAGAGCACTTGCTGTGCATCGTAGACCTTGGTTTCGACATAGGCCATTTTTGAGGTGCGGTGCAGTAAATGGCCACGGGCTTTAAGGGCTCCACTAGCTGGGCTAAAAAAGGTACTCTTCATCTCGATGGTGACTACGCGAAATGCAGGATCAACGCTTCTTGCCGCACACGCCATGCTCACATCCATCAACGTCATTAACGCTCCCCCGTGCGTTACTTGGTGTGAGTTAAAGTGATCAGCGGTGGGTGTGTAGGCCAAAACCGATTCACCCCCCTCAAAGTGCTCCAATTGGAAACCCAGAAAAAAAGCAAAAGGAATGAAAACGCCAAATTCTTTTAAAAACCGCTCATAAGCGGCCTGCGATTTGGGATCCATTCTGGGTGATAAACCACTCACCAAATGTTCTAAAGGTTCAGTGTTATTTGAAGTTTGATGAGTTTGATGAGTTTGATTCATGGAAGTGTTATGAGTCATCCCTAGGAGGTGAAAGGTCCACGAAAAAGTGACACCATTGAGCGTATTGACGCTAGTGATGGATGATAGTCAAGTGATCATGAGTGAACAAGGGGATCAGGCTTACTTGACTTAGAGTACACACCCTTAGTGTCAAATAGGCAATCGGTAGTCGGCCAGCATTTCGCGAAGTCGAGTTTTAAGCATTTTACCCGTGGCTCCAAGTGGAATGCTTTCAACAAACACCACATCGTCTGGGATTTGCCATTTGGCGACTTTGCCCTCGTAATAGGCCAGCAGCGTCTCCCGACTCAACTCAACATCGGGGCGTTTGACCACCACCACCACGGGCCTCTCGTCCCACTTGGGATGGGGCATTCCAATGCAAGCGGCCATGGCAACACCGGGGTGAGCGACTGCGATGTTTTCGAGCTCAATGGAGCTGATCCATTCGCCTCCAGATTTGATCACGTCTTTGGAGCGATCCGTGATCAACATGAAACCCTCGGCGTCAATGGTTGCGACGTCACCTGTTGCGAACCAACCATCTTGTAACGCGGAGTGAGTGTCCTTGAAATATCGTTCAATCACCCAAGGGCCCCTCACATACAAGTCTCCATAGGTCTTTCCATCATGAGGTTGTGTCTCGCCATTGTCTCCGACGATTTTCATCTCGACTCCAAAAATCGTGCGTCCTTGTTTCACCAAGAGGGACATTTGCTCCTCCTCACTCCAGCTCAGGTGTTTATTTTTTAAAGTGCACAACGACCCCAAGGGTGAGAGTTCGGTCATTCCCCATGCATGCAGCACGTCAACTCCAAAGTCATTTTTAAAGGCTTGGATCATGGAGGGCGGGCATGCAGAGCCACCAATGACTGTACGTTTGAGATGATTAAACCGAAGTCCCTTGGGGGTCACATGGTTCAAGAGCATTTGCCATACCGTTGGAACACCTGCTGCAAAAGTGACCTTCTCTTGCTCAATGAGTTCATAAACCGATTCACCATCGAGCGCGGGTCCTGGCATTACCAACTTGACACCGACCATGGCGGCAGCATACGGAATACCCCATGCATTGACGTGAAACATGGGCACGACTGGCAACACGCTGTCTTTGGCGGAGAAGTTCATGACATCTGGCAATGCGATGCCAAAGGCGTGTAACACTGTCGAACGGTGGCTATAAAGAGCTCCCTTGGGGTGACCGGTTGTACCGCTGGTGTAGCACAAGCTAGAGGCCGTGTTTTCATCCAACTCGGGCCATATGTATTCATCTGAAAAGGGTTCAATCCAAGATTCATAGGGCACGCAATCAACCAGTTCGGGGTGATTGGCCAAGGTGTTGGCATCACAAAGTGCAACCCAAGTTTTGACGCTTGGACAGCGCGCTTTAATCTGAACCACAATGGGCGCAAAACTCATGTCAAAGCATAAAACTCGATCCTCGGCATGATTGATGATCCAAGTCATCTGGTCCACATGAAGCCTTGGATTCAAGGTGTGAAGCACACGGCCCGAACCACTCACTCCAAAATACAACTCCAAATGCCGGTAGCCATTCCAAGCCAAGGTGGCCACTCGTTCGCCTTGTCCGACCGAGGAGGAATCCAATGCGTGGGCGATTTTTTTGGATCGTTGGGCCACTTGTGCCCAATTGGTTCTGTGAATGTCCTTCTCAACACGTCTAGAGACGATCTCGGTATCCGCGTGGTTGACCTGTGCGAACTCGATCAGGTCCGAAATCAATAGGGAGTGCTTTTGCATCAATCCAAACATGGCAAGTCCATTCTTTCTTGTTCAAACTTCGGTCGTTGTATTGCCTCATCAAGGTGACATCAACATGGCAATTCAAGTCGCTAATTTAATTCAGATTTGGTACGCCAAGTTGATTGGCGTGCCTTGGTAAACCCTAGAGTGGCAACAAGGTTTCTTGTTTTTAGCGACAATGAGGTCAATTCACCTGTTCAATTATCAATTTAAATGTAATCTAACTATCAATACAAGTCCATCAGCAGTAACAAAGCATACACGCTCGAGCCTCAATACACCCTTACCTACCCCCATGACCCCTGAAACAACAACGCTATCTCGACAACCCGCCTTGAATTTGACTTGGCAAAACGGTTTTGCACAACTGGGGGAGCGTTTTTATACCCCTCAATCAGGAACTCCTTTGCCCCATCCCCAATGGGCATCCCATAGCCCTGAGGTCTCTGAACTCCTTGGGTTTCCTGAGAATTGGTTTGAACGAGACGGGATACTGAATGCGTTCAGTGGAGGCCCCGCACTCCCAGGTATGCAAACTCTGGCAAGTGTTTACAGCGGACATCAATTTGGGGTCTGGGCAGGACAGTTGGGCGACGGTCGCGCTCTTTATTTAGGGGAGTTGCAAACTCCCAGCGGAATTTGGGAAATTCAACTCAAGGGTGCGGGCCCGACCCCTTACTCTAGACGAGCGGATGGACGAGCTGTGCTGCGCTCGAGTATTCGCGAGTTTTTGTGCAGTGAGGCGATGGCTGGACTCGGGATCCCCACCACCCGAGCTTTGAGCCTGGTGCACTCTCCCCTTCCCGTCAGACGAGAGGAGATCGAAACGGCTGCTGTTCTTGCTCGGGTGGCACCGTCCTTTGTCAGATTTGGCCACTTTGAGCACTTTGCGTCCATTGGAGACTTGGCTGCACTCAAGGACTTATTGGAATACGTCTTGAGACTACCTCACTTGAAGTTCCAAGATTACTTGCAAGGGGCCAAGCTCACGGATCTCTCCACCCGGGAGAAGTGCTTGGGGCTCATTGAGGTGCTTACCAAGCGGTATGCGCATCTTATGGCCCAGTGGCAGGGAGTTGGGTTTTGTCATGGTGTTATGAACACGGACAACATGAGTATTTTGGGGTTGACCTTGGACTATGGCCCGTTTCAGTTCATGGATGGTTTTAATCCCATGCACATCTGTAACCATACCGATCAAGAGGGCCGTTACGCCTATGCTCGACAACCCAAGGTGGCCTATTGGAATCTCTTTTGTCTTGGACAAGCATTGATGCCTTTGATAGAAGACTCTGAGGCAACTGTGGCTGCTTTGGAGAGCTATAAAACTCACCTGCCCCAAGCGATGGAGGCCATGTATGCGAAAAAACTGGGCTTAATCAGCGGTTCGTTGGGGCATCCATCCTTAGAGATGCTCAATTCAATCGAAAGCTCTCGACCGGTAATTCCCTCGGCCACAGAACTGGCTGAGGCTATACTTGAGTGCATGGCCAAAACCCAGGTTGATTTCAGCATTTTTTGGCGCCATTTAAGTCTGGGAGTGAGTGAGTTTGCAACTCGTGGAGAGTCCAGTTTTGACAGGACTCGAGACTTGTTTCTTGAGCCCTCTCAGTTTGATGAGTGGTTGAAAAGATATTTAAATGCTTTGCAAATTCAAGACTTGACTGCCAGTGCAACAACGATGCTTCAAACCAACCCCAAATTTGTGCTTAGAAATCATCTTTGTGAAATTGCCATTCGACAAGCCAAATCCGGCGACTTTCAAGAAGTTGATCGACTTTTAACCCTTTTAAGTAAGCCCTACGACGAAAACCCAGAGTTTGAGGCTTATGCAGACCATCCGCCCGCTTGGGCACAATCCATCGAAATCAGTTGTTCATCATGAAAATTCAAAAATCAGACTTGGAATGGAAAGCACTCCTCGAGCAAAAAGGCGCTGAGGCGGTTGCTTTTGAGGTGACTCGGCACGCGGCCACCGAGCGTCCTTACACAGGGCGCTATGAGCAGCATTGGAAAGACGGTAAATACCACTGCATCTGCTGCGGTGCATTGCTCTTTGATTCAAGCACTAAATTTGATGCGGGTTGTGGCTGGCCGAGTTTTTTCCAGGCCGCTCACAATGACGCCATCAAGGAGTTGGTGGATACCAGTCACGGCATGCGCCGTGTGGAGACCGTGTGTGCGCAGTGTGAAGCCCATTTGGGTCATGTTTTTGAGGACGGTCCTGCGCCCACTGGACTCAGGTATTGCATGAATTCTGCCTCCTTGGATTTCAAGGACCCCAAAGAAGGTAAGCACGACAAGGCTCCCGAATGAAGCTATTTCTGGACTTCTTTCCTGTCGTCTTATTTTTTATTGTTTTTAAGTTTTTTGATGTCTTCACCGCCACCGCGGTGGCCATTGGTGCAACTGTCCTACAAATTATTTGGCTCAGAGTCAAATTCGGGCGTGTTGAGATGATGCAATGGATCAGCTTGGGGCTCATCAGTGTGTTTGGGGGAGCCACCTTACTTCTTCACGACGAGACCTTTATAAAATTCAAACCCAGTGTTCTCTATGTGGTCATGGCCTTGGCTTTATGGGTTGGGCATTTTGGATTTCGCAAAAACTTCCTTAAAACCTTGATGTCTGAACAAATTCAAGTCCCGGAACAGGTTTGGCAGGTCTTGGTTCACGCATGGGGAGCTTTCTTTTTGATGATGGCTGGACTCAATTTGTGGGTTGCCTATAACTTTGACACCAACACTTGGGTGAATTTCAAGCTCTTTGGTGGAATGGGCTTGATGTTTGTTTTTGTGGTTTTGCAAGCGATCTATTTAAGCTCCAAGGCCATCTCACCCCCAGAGGAGCAGGACTCGTCGCACACCAACCTAGACCCACAGGTATCTTCTGAAATGAAGGGTCAAATTGCGAATCCAGGCAGTTCAACTGCTCACGAACACCCAAAAGGACCTTAGAGGCATGCCCATCACTGCACAACTGATCCAAAGTCGTCTTCACAATGCCTTTAACAGTATGGATATTGAGGTCTTCGATGAAAGTGCAGCACATGCTGGGCACATGGGGTCCAATGGCTCGTTGACGGGTACGCATTTTCGAGTGCGACTACCGGCGGCTATTTTGTCGGGGAAGACTCGCGTTCAAAGACACCGCGAAATTTATGCACCCCTGCAGGACTTGATGAATCAAGGCCTCCATGCTTTGGCCATCGAGATTTTGGATTGAGAGGCCATGATTGAGAGAGCAAAGGGGCTATTTGTCCCCGTCAAATCGGGTTCTTTGAATGTAAATATCGACTGCTTCCTCGCCAGTGTCACAGGCATGGTCTAGAATGCATGTGTTTCGAGTACCGCGTGTGTTTCTTTGAGCCAAGACCCCCCCGCCTTGCTTGACACCATCTCAACAAGATTGGTTGCCTTTTTTCCCCTCGTTTGTATTGTTTTAATCAAGAGTAATTCATGAAAAATCATTTTCTATCTCTGGCCTTGACCCTGACACTGGGCTCGTTCGCAACCGGTGCTTTGGCACAAAACATTGCCATTGTTAACGGCAAAGCTGTCCCCAAGAGTCGTGTTCAAGCTTTGGCTCAGCAACTCGAGCGCTCAGGTCGTCCCATCACCCCTGAGATTGAGGGACAGATCAAGGATGAGGTCATTGCGCGTGAAATTTTCATGCAAGAAGCGCAAAAGAAAGGCCTCGATGCCACTGAGGATTACAAATTGCAGCTCGAACTTGCACGTCAAACTATTTTGATTCGTGAGCTTTTTGCCGATTACCAAAAATCAAACCCCATTACCGATGCCGATATTCAAGCCGAATACGATCGTTTCATTGCATCCAATTCCGGCACTGAGTACCGTGCTCGTCACATCTTGGTTGAAAAAGAAGACCAAGCCAAGGCTATTATTGCGAGCATCAAAAAAGGTCAAAAGTTTGAAGATATCGCTAAAAAGCAATCCAAAGATCCAGGCTCAGGCGCCAAAGGTGGTGATTTGGATTGGGCTTCTCCAGGAAATTTCGTCAAAGAATTCTCTGAAGCCATGACATCCCTCAAAAAAGGGCAAATGACAGACAATCCTGTAAAGAGCCAGTTTGGCTATCACATCATTCGCTTGGATGATGTTCGCCAAGCCCAGGTTCCCAAATTTGAAGAAGTGAAGCCTCAAATTGCCCAACAACTCCAGCAAGGCCGTATGAACGCCTACCAACAAGATTTGCGCAGCAAAGCCAAGGTTGAATAAATCCCAGCAGTTGCCTTAGCAGTAAAGCACTGCAAGGAAGCCAACCCTCAATGCTTCACGCTTGACGGTTGGCTTTTTTTTGGATCCAGTTCTTAATCGCGGGTTCATTTAAACGGTCACTTATAACGCATTGACTGATCGTCAAATCTCTCGGTGATCACTACTGTTAGCTAATGTTGACCGATGTTAGCCATTCTGGCTTAAGCGCTTTAGACCTCAGGAAACGATCCCTGAAGTGCTTTGAATAAATGATCCTTAACGAACCCATTTTCTAGCATTACGCCACATTTGCATCCAAGGCGTATAGGGAGCGTGAGCGTTTGAGCCCTCACTATGCCCTCTTAGAGGATTAAAACTCAACTGCACTGAACGAAAGACACGCTCTGGGTGCGGCATCATGGCGGTGAAACGACCCTCGGGAGTGGTGACCGCCGTGAGTCCTTCTTGGGAGCCATTGGGGTTATTGGGATAGGTTTCAGTTGGAGAGCCTTTACTGTCCACAAAACGCATGGCTTTGTGCACACTCTTGAAGTGCCCTTGCCGCTCAAAATTTGCATACCCCTCACCGTGGGAGACCACGATGGGGAAGCGAAGACCTTGCATGCCTTGAAGGAAGATGCTGGGTGACTCGAGGACTTGCACTTGACTCAACCTGGCTTCAAATCGCTCGGACTTGTTTTGCGTGAATAGGGGCCAGTCTTGCGCTCCGGGGATCAGACTTGAGAGCTGCGCAAACATCTGGCAACCATTGCAAACCCCCAAACCAAAGGTATCTGGGCGATTAAAGAACGAGGCGAATTCATCGTTGAGTCGGTCATTGAAGGTGATGCTTCTCGCCCATCCCACACCCGCTCCCAAGGTGTCACCGTAGCTGAATCCACCACAAGCGACCAAACCTTGAAAATCTCTCAGATGAGTGATGCCTTTTTGCAAGTCGCTCATGTGCACATCAAAGCTCTCAAACCCAGCCAGCTCAAAAGCGTAGGCCATCTCCACATGAGAGTTGACGCCCTGCTCTCTTAAAATGGCCACTTTGGGTCGAGCTTGATGGCTCACTGAAGCCACCAAACTGTTGGCCTTTCGGGTCACTTCAAGTTCATGAGTCGATTGCTTTAAGGGAGGGATCAAGTCGCTCTCCAAGCTCTCAAGTGCCTCACTCAGGGCCTGAGGAATGTGGGCATGCAGTGTATTGTTGTAGGGTGTTTGGAGCCCGTCATGCTCGGATTGAGCCGCTTGTGGGTGATCCCTCAAGAGAGCCATCTGGTAACTCAAGTGATCCCAAGTAGAGATCAAATCGACGAGTCGAGCTTTGAATATTTGTTGAGTATCTCGCCAAATGCTTAGACATGC
>Ga0007809_10000976_pt1 | contig 12057 bp, 9 predicted proteins | sample CryBogCBE02Aug07_FD_60383 | JGI IMG/M metagenome (GOLD analysis project Ga0007809, IMG submission 60383) | Freshwater microbial communities from Crystal Bog, Wisconsin, USA - CBE02Aug07 | ecosystem: Environmental > Aquatic > Freshwater > Lake | place: Crystal Bog, Wisconsin, USA | collected...
TGACATTAGCTAAATCCTCAAAACATTGTTGAACTCTTTTTTCAATCTCTTTTGGATTGGATAGGAGAATCGATGGATCCAGATTTCCTTGCATAGCCAGTCTCTTAGAGGATGCTTGATTAATTATCCCTCTTGCTCTATCTAAATTGATAGTCCAATCGATACCCAATACATCTGCCCCTGATTTAGCAATATCGCTTAACCAAATGCCACCACCCTTAGTAAACAGGATTATTGGTACTGCATCGTATTGTGGGTAACTTCGTATGCCTTTAATGATCTTAGTCATTGGCTCGAGAGAATATTGTAAATAATCCCCTGAAGTTAATAAACCACCCCAGGTATCAAAGATCATAACGGCTTGCGCACCCGCATCTATTTGCAAGCGCAAATATTCACTAACTGACTCAATATTAATTTTTAGAATTTTTTTCACTAGATCGGGACGCTCATACAACATCTTCTTAGCCAAGGAAAAATCGCGAGATCCCGAGCCCTCAATCATGTAACAAGCTAAGGTCCAAGGACTTCCCGAAAACCCAATCAAAGGAACTTGCTGCTTGCCATTTGATGTAAGTGCTTTTGCAATTGAGCTCACTGAATCAAAAACGTAATGAAGCTGCTCCATATTTGCAATGCGTAATTGATTTACCTCAAGCTCAGAAATTAGGGGATTGGCAAACCGTGGTCCATCACCATTCTCAAAAGACAGGCCTAATCCCATAGCATCAGGAATAGTTAAGATATCTGAAAATAAAATTGCCGCATCCAATCCAAAGCGATCAATTGGCTGGAGTGTTACTTCGGTTGCAAAATCAGGATTCTTAGCCAGATCTAAGAAACTTCCCGCCTTTGCTCTAGTATTTCGATACTCAGGCAAATATCTACCAGCCTGACGCATCAGCCAAACAGGTGTTCTATCAGTTTCGCGACAAAAACAAGCTTTGATAAATAAATCGTTTTCTAACTGGACTGCCATATATACACATTAATAATTTAGCGCAATCGTTCAACATAAAAGGATGCCTTTTCAAGCGCATCCGCAGCATCAATGCCGACCATATCTGCCCCAAGATCATCTAAAAGCTCCGGGAATTGATTAAATACAGGGCTGCCGATGATGATGCCTACATGAGGATTTTTTGATTTGGCCCTAATAGTTTTAATTAATTCTTTTAATTGTGGAAATTGCTCTCTTACGCTTGCCGATAAACCGACAATATCAAACCATTCTTTTTCAGCCATAGAGACAATCTCCTCCTCCGTGGCGGCCAACTCGCCCCATATACGCCATCCAGCTTTGGCAAAAAACTCAGACACCATAAATAGACCTAAATTATGTTGAGAGCCTGGCAATGGAACCAACATGATGCTTGAGCCAGTTTTACCTACTTGAGCATACTGCTGAAATATGGGGCTTAAGTCATACATTAGCTGTTTGATGCGCCAGAGAGCTATGGTTACCTCTGTAAAGCTAGACTCATCTTCCTCCCACATTACCCCCAATTTTCTAGCTACTGGTGTTAGCAGGAGTAAATAAATATCTTCTAAGGTAGTGCCTGAGCTATGTATCTCTTTTACATATTCAACTGAAATACGGGCATCTTCTTGTAAAACTAATTTAGTTAATGATTCAACTGTTTTTTGATCAATGACTTGCTTGACTGGCCATTGCGCAGGAATCGACGAATCTAAGTGCTGCTCAATAATGTGAGGGAGAATATTTCCTTCAATAGTTTTCACTAGCGACTCGAGGTACTCACTTTCAGTACAGGCCTTTTCCAATGGATGAGATTTTTTATTATGGTCAAACGTTGATTTTGTGGGCGCATTTGATACTAAGCAGTCCTCCCACATTTCATTTGACGCAGGATTTGCTTGTTGCCGCTCTGAACTGAAATCGTCATGAGTAGATTTCTTTTTAAAACTTGTAATACTCACTAGCTTGGATAAATTCATGAACATCACTTGATCAAGACACGGTCTTAAAAGAGCTTTTAAAGAATACCGTGGCTGCCTAAGAGCCTCATAATTGGAATACATACTTTATAAATTCATTCCGAAAATTTCACAAACAATTAATCCTAGGTGCTTTCCCTAGAGCTTTTAACTTCATCAAATTGAGGCTCTAAACCATATTTTCTACTAAGCTTCCAGAGATGATTGGGGACCATATTCTTTATTTTGTGCGGAGCAATATTTCGTAAATTAATGATTGATTCGATTGCCTTCATCTCAATTCTCGCTTTTGCGAATTCAAGACCACGAGGCCCAAACCTTGGCATTACCCACGCAAATATTCCTCTTAAAAAATTTGGCATCCTTTGAAGCGGTAACCCACCGGCAGCTAACTCCACATTCTTCATAAAGCCCTTTACAGCACTTAACCGATTACCAGCTGAAGATACAGGCTCCAAAACAAGCTCTGCCGCAAGCAAAGTCGCTAGACTCTTTCCTTTTGCATTTCGAATGATGATCCATTGCTCACCTGCACCCGCCATATACCCAACAGTAATATCGGAGAGTGTGTTGACATAGTCAACACAGGTCTTACAAGTTGTAGGGAAAAAATCTGTAGGTAAATCCGATAGTGGCAGCTTTAAAAAAGGGATCTCTTGCTGTTGGCCATCTTCATAGCGAATCTCCACATGGTAGTCGGCCCTAAATTCTAGATAAGAAATCTTTTCAGGATTTTCAGAAAGCAGTCCTAAGAACTCATGAAAATGATCAGTAGTCGTGTTATCAGAACAAGGTGAGCCAATAATCAGTAATTTTTCAAAGCCAAGCTCTTCTTCGAGCGCTCTTGCTGCATAAACCTGGCATGGAATACCGACCATAGCTACATTTTTATATCCCAGATCTTTTGCTTGCTCGAGATATTGAATGATGGGGGCATAACCCATCTTCATACCCCTGCATTGAGCCATATCCTGAGACCTTGTTACGATCATTGGCACAGGTTTCCAACGATCGTTAGGATCAGAACGCATTGTAATTACCGCCTCCACAAAACCTTGCTCTAGAAGGACTTCACAAATTCTCGTAATTATCCCAGTCCACTGCGCACCTTTTAATGGTGTCTTTAACCTCGCCCTATGCATTTCCAAATACGGTCCAAAAAAAACCTCGTCAGATTGATTTATAGCCCGCTGCCTGCCGTGAACTAATGTCTCAAATTTAGGATAGTTAGGTTGGATAAATTGACAAGCGGTTGCGCAACGTTTTGGTTGAGTAGTTCGAGATACGCCACAATCGGTGCATAAATCACGAAATGGGGCAATTTCAATTGACTCCACTTTTCTCAGACCTTATAAGAAATGCGCCAAAACTCTTTGTTTAATCTTATCCTTAGACAGTCCATAGCTATCTAACAACAAATTAAGATCGCCATGCTCTACGTACTCATCAGGTAAGCCTAACAACAAGGACTGAATATGGACATTGTTATCTGATAGAACTTCTAAACATGCACTACCAGCACCACCCTTGGAGGAGCTATCCTCAACAAAGACGAGGCCATCGTGACTATCAGCAATTTCTAATAATAATTTTTCATCCAGAGGCTTCACAAAACGCATATCTACGACAGTAGCGTTCATTTCTTGTGCTACAGAAAGGGCTGTATAAAGAAGTGGTCCAAAACACATGAAAGCAATTTTTTTCTTTTGAGGTGAAGTTTTATCCATTGCGCGCACCACGAGTCCCTTACCGATTGGTATTGACTCTAAGGCGACTCCTGTCGTTTCCATTCCGATTCCAGTACCACGCGGATAGCGAACAGCAGCAGGGCTATGATGCTCAAAAGCAGTTGTTAGCATTGCTCGACATTCCTGTTCGTTTGATGGTGTCATCAAAACTAAATTTGGCAAGCAGCGTAAAAAAGCAATATCAAATACTCCAGCATGCGTCGCCCCATCCGCACCCACCATACCTGCTCGATCTATAGCAAATACAATTGGCAAATTTTGTAAGGTCACATCATGGATGAGTTGATCATAGCCACGCTGCAAGAATGTAGAATAAATTGCAACCACTGGCTTAAGCCCTTCACAAGCAATGCCAGCCGCAAACGTAATTGCATGTTGCTCAGCTATTCCTACGTCGTAATAACGATCCGGAAACCGCTTTTCAAACTCTACCAATCCCGAACCCTCTCGCATCGCCGGAGTGATGGCAATTAGACGCTCATCTACCTGAGCCATATCGCATAACCATTCACCAAATACTTGTGTGTAGGATTTCTTTGTAGCTGGCTTAGTCGCAATTCCAAGCATTGGATCAAATGGGCTTGGTCCATGATAGGCAATTGGGTCTTGCTCTGCTAATGAATATCCCTTGCCTTTTTTGGTAATGATATGAAGGAACTGTGGACCTTCAGTTTGAGCAAGCGTTTTAATATTTTGTAAAGTAGAAATTAATACATCTAAATTATGGCCATCGATTGGACCATAATAGTCAAACCCAAACTCTTCAAAAATAGTTGCAGGGCCGACCATTCCTTTCGCATGCCCCTCTAATCTTTTTGCAAACTCACGAATAGGTGGCGCCACAGAAAGCACTTTATCAATGCCTCTTTTGGTTGCGGCATACATGGAGCCGGATATCAACTTCACCAGATAGCGGTTTAATGCACCTACTGCCGGTGAAATTGACATCTCATTGTCGTTAAGAATCACAATTAATGGCACTTTTTTATTCACGCCAGCATTATTCATTGCCTCAAACGCCATACCAGCACTCATTGCCCCATCGCCAATAATTGCCACTACACTACGCTTCTCATTTTTTGTTTTAGCGGCGACTGCCATTCCTAGAGCTGCCGAAATGCTTGTGGATGAATGGGCAGTTCCGAAGGCATCATATTCACTCTCGCTGCGCTTAGGAAATCCCGAAATACCACCAAATTGCCTAAGACCGGACATAGCCTCTCTACGACCTGTGAGAACTTTATGAGCATAGCTTTGATGACCTACGTCCCAAATTAGACGATCATAGGGAGTATCGAAAACATAATGCAGTGCTATTGCAAGCTCTACTGTCCCTAAGTTCGAGGAAAGATGACCACCAGTACTCGATACAGAGCTCAAGATGAAGTTTCTGAGCTCTCTTGCTATTTGAGGCAGCTTGGAAAGCTCATAAGCCCGTAAGTCATCTGGACTTGATATGGTCTCGAGTAGGTTAGTCATTTTTAGCACAGCAAACTCATTTAGATGAATAAATTTTCGAGATAATTTGTTTATATTCTTCTAAATTTGCATCTGTAGATTGCTTTAAGGCATGAATTGGTGCATGCATAAACTTATTAGCGAGTGCTATTGCCATATGCGAAAGCACAACCATAGGATCATCACCATTTGCAAGCCTTCTACTTGCCTTTTCTAGCTCTATCTTTTGATATTGTTCGCTAACGGTCTGAATTGACTTAATGATTGGCACAACTGCCCTTTTCTCCAAGGTTTCATAAAACTCTATGACACCTCTTTCAATAATCTTTTCTGCCTCGCCAATAGAATCTTGGCGATTGGCCTTTCCAGTACTTACTATTTCACCAAGATCGTCTATAGAGTAAAGATAGGCATTTTTAAGACTCTTGATTTCAGGCTCAAAATCTCTTGGCACAGCCAAATCTATTAAGACAATTGGGCGAGATTGTCTAGCTTTAAGTGCCGTTTTAACCATTCCCATGCCAATAATTGGAAGTGAACTAGCAGTACAAGATATGACAACATCGTAGTCATGTAATTGCTTAGGCAAGTCAACCAAAGGAAATACTTTAGTTTGCAAATTCTTATCTGCAAAAGTTTTAATTAATTCACTACCCCGGTCAACAGTTCTGTTTGAAATAGCAATCTTTTTTGGATTTTTGCCTGCGAAGTGATTTGCGCAAAGCCCGATCATCTCCCCAGCGCCAATAAACAAAATATTGCAATTTCCAACTTGGCCAAAAATCCTTTCAACCAACTTAATAGAAGCACCTGCTATTGAGATAGAGTGCGCCCCAATTTGGGTATTACCACGAACGACCTTTGCCACTGCAAATGTTTTATTAAATAGAGGTTTTAAGTAAGCCCCTAGAGTGCCGACTTGATTAGCATTCTCTATCGCTTTTTTCATTTGGCCTAGGATTTGAGTCTCACCCAAGACCATTGAATCCAAGCCACTGCCTACCCTAAATGCATGTTTTACAGCATCACTTTCTTTTGCTGAGTAGATGTATGGGCGTAAGTCTTCTTTTTGGACATTATTTTGTGCTGCCAACCATTCGAATGCACGATCCTCCAGATGGTTTTCGGCATATTCAATATCATTGGCTGCGCAATAAATCTCCATACGATTGCAAGTGGACAATATGGCTACCTCTGGTTTATGGTCAGAGTCACCCCCTTTTAAATATTTACTCAAATCAATAAGTGAGTCCTGTAAAACCTCAGGCGAGACAGCAACGCTTTCTCGGATATCGACCGGCGCCGTGTGGTGATTTACACCGAGATTGAGGAGCTTCATACCTGACATTTTTTTAATAAAGCCCTGGATTTAAGACCATTGTTTCCCAATTCAATCGCATTGCAATAGTTACCCATATTAAGTAAGGCAACATTAGTAATGCAGCTAATTTTCTAATCGGCCACATTACCAAAATAATTTCCAATACAGAGCCCCATAGAAAGCAAGCCTCCATTAGAGACCAATCAGGATGGTGCATCCTAAAATAAAGAACACTCCAAAGCACATTTAAAAAGCCATTAAAGAAAAATAAGGTAATAATTTTATTTTTCTGGGATTGAGATGGGTTGCTATTAAATGCAATCATCCAAGCGGACGCCGACAGCACAAAAATAATTGTCCAAATTGCACCAAATGCCCAGTCTGGCGGCTTCCAATCGGGCTGCTTTAATGAGAAGTACCATGGACCTATTTCAGTTGCTAGCCCACCTAGTACTGAAGTAGCAACCATCCAGATACCAATTAGTAAAAGATATTGATGTTGAAAGAAAATTTTCATACTTTTGCTAAGCCCAATAAGTGGCCCATATCTTTAATAAAGATTTTGAAGTGTGCAAAAGGCTTTTTACGAACTAATTTTTTATTCATATAGGAATCAAAGGTAAGCCTTTGGACATCTTTGTCTTCACACATTTTTACAAAACTCTCGCGACGTTTATCAGTCGAGTACCAGAAATACTGCATAATTCCCAGCACTAAAAATGTTATGCGATGCTCTTTCATGAATCTTTTTCTTGCAAGTTGCAATTTTGCTGGATTATGTGTTTTTAAAAACTCAGCAATAGCCTCGCCTGCTAATTGACCACCAAGCATTGCGTAATAAATTCCCTCTCCAGACGCAGGGGCCACGACCCCTGCAGCATCGCCAGCAAGCACAACCTGTTTTCCATCGTCCCACTTTTTTAAAGGCTTCATAGGCAATGGTGCGCCTTCATGTCTAACTAGCTCTGCATGCTCTAAACCAATATCTTTCCTCAATTTACCTACAGCATTGCGAAGTGAAAAACCCTTATCGGCGCTACCAGTACCAATGCTGATCGTATCGCCATGTGGGAACACCCAACCATAAAAGTCAGGAGATACCGACTCTTGATACAGTACATCGCATCGGCTTTCATCAAATGAGTTTGGTCTAACTTGAGGAGTTTTAATAATCTCGTGATATGCAAAAACATAATTAGCTTCAGCACAACCCTTAACTCCAGCACTTCTACCCACCTGCGATTTAGCACCATCGGCACCAATAATTGATTTCGCTAAAACACTCTTTTGGGATCCATGATCACCGTCCCGTACACCCCTTGAACGATAATGAATTCGCACATTAGAATTTTCCCTTATGAGGCTTTCAAATAAGCCATCCTCTCGCTCAGCACCAGCAGCTACAGCACGCTTTCTTAACCACTCGTCAAATTGTGAGCGGTCTACCATTCCCACAAAACCATTTTCAATGGGAATATCTACTGCTTTTCCACTAGGAGACACCATGCGCGCTGATTTTGCTCGAGCAACTAGCAACTCATCAGGTATTTGAAAATCTTTAATTAATCTAGGGGGGATAGCGCCTCCACAGGGCTTAATTCTTCCTCGCTTATCTAATAGAAGAACTTTCATCCCCTTTAAAGCAAGAGTGTGAGCAGCAGTGGCGCCTGCGGGACCACCCCCAACCACTACTGCGTCATAAATTAATTCTGATGACATGTCTCACCCCGCTTTGAATTCATTAGATGATTTACGCTCGACTAAAGAGGCCATGTAAGCAGAGGCTACAAACAAAACTGCCTCTATCAAAAATACGCTTGCATAGGCCAAGGCTGCATTCGTAAATATTGAACGTGCTAAATCACTTGCCGCCGCTCCAAGAAGACCTCCGAGCCCAAAGGCAATGGCCTGAGCTCCTCCCCATAGGCCAATTCTGACCCCCTCTTTCCCGCTTCCACCAACAACAGCTAGACGCATCATTGATGCAATTGCAGCAATTGAAAATGCCCCATTTGCAAGACCTAAAATATATACATTGAGCTTTAGGGGCCATTGACCTTCTAATATCCCAGCTGCAACTAATCCAAACATTGCTAATGCAGATGCAAGACAACCATAGATCATCCAGGACCTCAAGGATCCAAAGTAGCGTCGCAATCTACTGGAGCCACAAACAGCAACCAAAAGCATTCCCGTTAAAACTCCGGAATGCTGAATTCCCGAGAGGCTGGTTGTCTCACCTAAGGTGTATTTAAAGATGATCCCTGCAAATGGCTCCAGAATTAAATCCTGAGCACTAAATGCAAGCATTGATAAAAAGATAAAAATAGTGAATCTTTTGGTATCAGGGTCTGTCAGTATTTCCCTGAGCGCGATCATAAAGGGAGCTTTTTCATTTGCGTTGATTACTCTATTTTGAAGATCAACGCCTTCTAATTTATAAAGCGCAAGTGATGTAATTGCAATTGCAACTACCGAGATGATCCCAGAAATAAGGATGACTTTTTCTGGAGCATAAGGATCCAAAAATTTGCCCGCTAATCCACTGGTTAATGCAAAACCAAAGATCATCATCAGCCAAACAGTTGTAGCAGCAGCAGCCCTACGCTCATCACTTACTGCTTTTGCTAATAATGCAAGTAAAGATGTTCCGCTCATGCTGACACCGATACCAATTAAAAAGAAAGCTACTATTGCGGCTAGTATTCCGATGGCTAAATTAACCCCCATTAGTGTTGTGGCGATTGCTGCGCCAAATCCACCCAATGCCAACAAAGCAATACCGCCAATAATCCATGGAGTTTTCTTTGAGCCGCTGTCAGATTCGAAACCCATCCGCGGCCTAATGACCTGAACAAAATAATGAATGGCTACCAAAAGCCCAGGGAGACTGGCTGGCAAGGCTAACTCAACCACCATGATGCGATTAAGTGTTGAAGTTGTCATAACCACAATAGCGCCGATTGAGGCCTGCACAAGACCAAGTCTCACAATACTGAGCCATCCAAAAGTTGAATGACGAATGATGGGTTGAGTAATTGCAATACTCATGATCCCATCTCCAGACTTCTGACTGCAAATGCTGCAACCATCATTCCCGATACCAGCAAAGGGACACCAAAACCACTGTAGAAAAGCGCTTTTTGTATAGGTCTTTTAAGGAAATTTATTAGTAGGAATACCTGACTCACTATTAGTGCGCCAACTACAATGGCATAGCCCGGCTTATCCCAATACAAAAGTAATATCAATACAAAGATCTGAGGGATCAACATAAATGCCGCAGAAAATTGAGCAGCCTTTTTTGCTCCAAGCTGCACAGGCAATGAGCGCACACCCATTTGTCTATCGCCCTCAATTGCTTTGAAATCATTCAAGGTCATAATTCCATGCGCACTTGCACTATAGAGCCCAGCAAGTAATAACGATGGCTTATTTGGAATTGACCCGCCAGATAGCAATGTTGCACCCGTTATCCATGCCAAGCCCTCATAGCTAACACCACAAGCAAGATTTCCAATCCAGCCATTATTTTTAAAGCGTATGGGGGGCATGCTATATAGCCATGCCAATACCAAAGCCACAACAGTAGCTAAAAATCCGATCATCCCCAAATAGCTAGCTACATAGAGTGAAATCAAGGACCAAATAATGGCTATGTAAAAACCCCAGCGTCCAGGAATTCTGCCCGAAGGTATCGGTCTATCCGGCTCATTGATTGCATCGACATGACGGTCATACCAGTCATTTACAGCTTGACTTGAGGCACAAACAAGCGGGCCAGTTAAAAGCAAACCCAAGAAAAAAATGGGGAGATTTTCTTTGATGACTTCAGTGCCTGTGATTGAGCCACAAGCAAAAGCCCACATTGGAGGAAACCAAGTGATGGGCTTCAAAAGCGTCAAAATTGCTCTAGGCTCTGGCACATTCATGCAAATGATTTTGTCATTGACATTTTAAAGTGTCAATTAAATTTGACACTTTTATTGAGGGTTTTTACCAGTGAAAACCCTTATATATCAATAGGAAATTGACTATTGAGGCTCTAAGCTGCCTCAAGCAATGCTTTTGGTAAAGAGAAATTGACGTTCTCCTCAATACCGTCCATAGCCACGATTTTGGCCTGGCAAATAATACCTACAGCTTCGATAATTTTGGCGGTTAGCGCCTCGGGAGCAGATGCACCAGCAGTAATGCCAATATTAGCCACCCCTTTAAACCATTTATTTTTGATTTGTCTTGGGTCATCAACCAAATAAGCGGGAATATTCAAACTGCTAGCTAATTCATAAAGACGTTTGGAATTAGAGCTGTTTTGGCTTCCGACCACAATTACTAAATCGACATTTGGACCCATCGCTTTTACGGCATCCTGACGATTTTGGGTTGCATAACAAATATCTTGCCGCTTAGGTGCATGAATTTGGGGATATCTTCGAAGTAATGCAGCTGTAATCTCGCGAGTCTCATCAATCGATAGAGTAGTTTGAGTTACGTAGGCCAATAAATCAGTCTCGCTAAAGCTCAAATTAGCAACATCTGATAATCGCTCGACAAGATAAATTGATTCTTCTACCTGGCCCATGGTTCCCTCTACTTCTGGATGTCCATGGTGACCAATCATAATAATTTGATAACCACGTTCTTTTAAGCGAACCACTTCAGCATGTACCTTTGCTACCAAAGGGCAAGTGGCATCAAAAACAGTAAGCTCTTGGTTATCCGCCTCATACCTTACTGCTTTAGATACACCATGGGCACTAAATATAAGGATCGCTCCCTTAGGAACCATGGATAAGTCATTTATAAAAACTACACCTCTGCTTTCAAAGTCTTTAACTACATATGCATTATGGATAATTTCATGTCTTACATAGATCGGAGCGCCAAATTTTTTCAAAGCTTCCTCAACTATGAGAATTGCTCTTTCCACGCCAGCGCAAAAACCTCGAGGCTGAGCAAGATAAATAGTTTTTGATGAGATCATAAAAATTATCCCTATCGTTTATTCTTGTAGCCCCACTTCCAAAGCCATTCGTTTGGGAACGGAAGAACCAGGAATAGATGCTCCAAAAGACCAAGCGCTAATAATGTTCCCAGCAAAGCAGAAGATGTCATTTCAAATAATGAGGCTTCAGAAGCCGCTCGAGACCAGATTGGAATAAGGAAAAGCAAAGACGCCAAGATAGAGAAGGGCATTAATAAATTCATTGCCCTACGTCTAAAGTAGGTAATGAGGTACTTTAGATGCTGAGGCAAAAAAGCTTCATTAAAATTTAAGACTCCCAAAAAGATATTGACCTTAGTACTCTGTCTCATTCCCCACAAAATAATATAAGTCCAAAATCCAGTTTGATTAATAGATTCGAGATTAATGAAAAATAGAACTACACCTAAACCCAACAGAGTTAACTCGTGATAATTGATTGTTTGGAAGGCGTACCAAGCTCTTAGTAAACCACCTGTATTCACAGGGCAATCCGATCGCCTTGAGCCAGTAATATAACCAAGCAAAAATGCCAGCTCCTGCCAACCCCAAATAATAATTGCACATGTAAATGAACAATAAGC
>Ga0007809_10000979_pt1 | contig 12044 bp, 11 predicted proteins | sample CryBogCBE02Aug07_FD_60383 | JGI IMG/M metagenome (GOLD analysis project Ga0007809, IMG submission 60383) | Freshwater microbial communities from Crystal Bog, Wisconsin, USA - CBE02Aug07 | ecosystem: Environmental > Aquatic > Freshwater > Lake | place: Crystal Bog, Wisconsin, USA | collected...
CCTGATTTATCAAATTATCCTTATCTAGAAGAACTTATTCTAGATAATAATTTGCTTTGCCAGCTAGATAATATACCTTCCACCGTTCGTATTTTATCATGTAGAAACAATAAGATAAAAAGGTTGGATAATTTACCACCCGGTTTAGAAGTATTGAATTGTAGTTATAATTTAATAACTAAATTGGATTTATTACCCATAGGATTGAAAAAACTATTTTGCAATTGGAATAGGATTAAGTATCTAGATAATTTACCATATGGATTAGAATATCTAAATTGTGCCAATTGTAATATCAATTCACTTGATAATTTGCCACAAGGCTTATTAGTGTTAATATGCAATAGTAATTTTATAACAAGTTTAAATAATCTTCCAGAAGGATTACTAGATTTAAGATGTTATAGAAATCGCATCCATAATTTAGAATATTTATCTTGGTCTTTACAAATTTTAGATTGTCGTTGGAATGGATTGAAGGTTTTGAAAAATTTACCACCAGGAATAGAGATAATTGATGCTAGGCATAATGGATTATATGAATTGGATTATTTGCCTAGAAGCCTAAAAGAATACGACCAAGAAAATGAATCTGATGTAATAAATAAATTCCGAAAAAGGTTTAGAGAATGATAGAAAATATAATTTGTAATAAAATAATCAATGAATAAAAAATTGATTTAAATAAATCTCTATATTGTCTATATTATTTTTCTGATTAATTAATCTTCAGTTTGAGATTTAACAAAACAGTTGTTTATATTATGAGCATTGCAATGAATGAAGAACTCGTTAATCTAGCTAAGAAAGCTGCGATATATTCTGATTTAAAACAACAACATGCATCTATTTTAATTGATGACGATATGATTATAACTGGATATAACCATTTTTGTAGTGGTAAAACGACTATTACGGTGCATGCAGAAGAAGATGCAATCAATAATTTCATTACATTGTGTAGGAAGAAATATTTTGATGATGCATATATTAGGAGGCGATTGCGGCGTGCATTGTTAATTACTGTCCGTGTTAAAAATGGTATTATTAAATGTTCCGCACCTTGCCAAAATTGTATTGAAATCATTAAAAGTTATGGAATCCGACAGATTATCTATAGTGATAACGATGAAAATGAAAATATTCATTATATTAAGCGTAAAAGCCGGGATTTGGCAAATCGTCCATCTAGCGGATTTAGGTGGCGAGCCAAGCAGAATAAATCTATTTTATTGCATAGGTAATTTTGCACTAGCATTTTCTCTTTTGTTTTTCTTTGTTTTCGCTTTTTGGTGTTTATTTTTATAACTTAATTCTAGGAGATACTAGAAGCTGGAGGATGTTATCAAATAAGAAATTTAAGAAAACTAGCAAATCAAATGCATCAGAATCTATGCCTAGTAATACGCGAATTATCAATGTGCTAGAAATTGTAAAATCACACTATGCTAAAGCACAGAATACAATACATGTGAATGCTTATGAGCGTGCAATCTATCAACTTAAGAAATGGCCACACATTATTAAAAAGGGTAAGGATGTAGCACATCTAGAAGGCATAGGTAAAGGTATGATTCAAAAGATTGATACCATTCTAGCAACTGGAACTCTACCCATTATCCAAGAAAAAAATCTTAAGCAAACCAAGAAATCATTACCATCATCCGCAAAAGAGTATCCAATTAGCCAAGTATTAGGATTTAGTGCAAAAAGTGCAGCTGAATTAGAAAAGCAATATGGAATTACAAATGTCAGAGAATTAGAAGAACTAATTAAACTTGGTAAGGTAGATATTAAATTATCTAGAATACAGAAAATGGGTTTACATTATCATAGTGATTTGCAGGAGAAAATCCCACGAGAAGAAATTACCCAAATAGGACATAAGATTACAGAAATACTAGAACCAGTAGGGGTGCATGTGCTTCTAGCAGGTAGTTATCCATCTGGTTTGAAAAACGAAAGTAAGGATATTGATATTTTACTTGTGTTTCGTGATTCTGATTCAATTAAGTTGCAATTGAAATCGAAATCTTATCTAGAAGAATTGGTTGGAAAGTTGAAAAGCGAAATACCGCTAGAGACAATTACAATTGGTGCAAATAAGTTTCTAGGTATTGTTAAATTGTCGGAGGAGAAAGATTATAAGTGGCGACATCTAGATATGCGTTTAGTAGATATGCGCGCATTTCCGTATGCATGGTTGTATTACGCCAGTGGTATTATATTTAATAAGATGATTCGTGAAAAATTAAAAAAAAAAGGATATAAGTTGAATGAATGGGGATTATTTAGAGATGATGCACGGGTTCCTCTAGAAGGTGAGCTATCATCGGAGGAATTAGAAGAAATATCTAATAATAAGAAAAATAAAAAAAAATTAATGGAATATGCAGACAAAATAGAAAAAGAAATATTCAAACTAGCACAGCTAGAATATAAGACAATTCAAGAACGCTATTAATGAATATCATTTTGATGCAAGTAACTATCAATAGTTGTTTGCATTAGTCTATCATCTTCAACGTATTCTGGTATTGATTCGGATGGAAAGAATGTTTTTAGCTGTTTTAAGTGTTCTTTTACAAAGCCAAGGAGAATCTTTTGTATACTGGGTTCCTCACTATCAGAATGCGTCTCTAGAAGTATGTCGATAAATTTGTAATAGTTCCATTTGTAATATTGATCCATAAAGGAGATGAATAATGGTGCAAATTTTGCACGTTCATTATTCCATAAGTTTTTAAACTCCTGAAAACTCATTGTATTAAATACAATTGACTTAGTTTCATCAAGCTTGTAATCTAGTGTTATCCGCATACGACTCAAAATCTTACAAATTGGTATGAAATATATTTCTAGCACTATACGTTTGTAATTATGTATTAGAAATTGGTAAGTATGTGGGGAAATAAGTTGATATAATGATGCGAAATCTTTATCAAGACTCCAATTAATCCAACGCAGGCTAGAAGTGGTGGTATCATACGTAATAATTGGCATATACATTGGATTATTGTCTTTGGCTAGACAATCAGGCATTGCTAGATAGACATTAGGTGCAGTATTTTGAATCCATATCCCGCGTAATGTGTTAGACGAACAATCCATTAGATTTATAAGTAAATTTCCATTACTTACTTGTTGAATTTGTTCTATTAATCTAGAAACATCTAGTTCATCGGTATTATGTGGTATTATGTATGGTTCTAGAATAGAATTATATTTTATAGGAGCAGATAATAAATCATCCTGAGTAATAAATCCATTTGTTGATAGGATTGGTTTTGTTAGTAACTTAGGATATATCGATGTAAGACCATATGGAAATTTATATTCTGGACGAGAATACATCGGATCAACCAATAATATATATTGGTTAATATTAATAGTATCTATGTTACTTTGCCTTATATGTTCTAGTAAATTAGGGCTAATCTGGGTTCCTGGATTTTGAAATAAATTATTAACAAAGGCAGGACATTCGTGATTTCGTGCATATTCCGGTGATGGATTATCAAAATCGGCCTTGTTAACAAAAGAACCAATTATTATGGAAACTACATTAATGTATAATTCATTAGGGATAGATATTTTTTTCATAACTTCCAAATTGTCAATAATCAAATCAACACATTCTAGAAGATCCATCTTCGAAATAGGTAAGAACTCTACTACTACTGACATTCCTATCTTTTTTGAATTTAACCTTGCGAAAAATATAATTTGATATTTGATTATCAAATATCAATTTTTTTATTGGTTTTTTAAATTTGTTTTATTTTTGTTATTACATTACCCTACCGGCTTAAATTTATTATCCTACCAAAAGCCACAGTTTTTGCTGTGGCTTGCGGTACACCAGTTTGTTATTTTTTTGCGTGGAAATATATAAATTTTCTATGTTTATTATTTTGTTTTATTGGTGTACCGTCTTAAATTAAGCCGGTAGGATAATAAATTAAATTTAAGACGGTACATAGTTTACAATTTTTTGAAACTAATCATGTACAGCATGTCTTCACATTTAAGTCCTAAGTGAAGGTCTTCTAGGCGAGTTTCATTAGTAATTTGAATACGGTCATAACGTGTATAATATGCCCGGTTGATATTATCGGCATTAGCAGGTAATGCTTGAAAACCACAAGTAAAACCTATTACTTGCATATATTTATCAATAGATTGAAAATCAGTAGGTGATAATAAAGAAAGATTAACTTGACCGTTTTCATTACTATAAAAATGTTTACATAACATTGTAACTAATTGTAATAGAAATTCAAAAAGTTCTTTCAAGCTATCTAGTTCAAATCCGAGTGGATAAGAATTAGCTTGTGGATTTGGCTGACTTATTATATCATTAAAAATTTCATCAATAGTAATATCCATTTTTTGTTAATATATATATAATTGAAATAAAAATTAGAAAAAAAAACTTATTTTAATAAAAAATTGATTTTTAGTAATTTTTGTTTAGATATTATTTTCTTCTTTGCAAAATGGCAGAGTCCTCTCAACCCTCGAAACGTGTTCGTTTTGAAGATTCTTTGAATGGTGGAAGTGCTTCGGCAACTGCAGTCCCAACTCCGACACTATCGGCAGTTGGAAATGCAACATCAATGCCTGCAGCTGCCGCGACAGCTGCATTTGCAGTGCCGGTAAGTCCGGCTACCACTACTATTCCTCCTAATGCACAACGAGAACATTTTCAATTCAACACTGAATCTGGAATTGATGGTATGTTTAGTAATCAAATTAATGTTCATACAAGAAGATTGCAAACTGGTTCTCCAGAATTTAATGCAGTTGTTGCACCTATGAATACCACTCCAGGATTCAATGCACTTGCAGCGCTTGTATTGCACGATCCATACCAAGCTGAGCATTTTAGAATTCAATCTGCATATATTTCTAGGGCAAATGGTGGCAATATTAACAATATTACGGGATACTATTGCGATTCAGCTGACAAGATTAGAAATATTTTGAATTCTGGATGTAACATTGGACAGTTCAAGAATGGATTTTTTGGAAAAGGTGCAAATTTTAACAGAGATTTCCTTACTGCAAACAACAAGTCTCCAGAAAGAGGAAAGCCAAATGCAGTACGTCTATTGCTTGTTTGCGATGTAATACTGGGTCACACCAAGGAATTTGAATTAGGACGCTTTGACAGAGCACTAGTACTGGCGCCTGAAGGCTACCAGTCCGTTCGTGGATTTATTAATAGAGACTACGAATATGTGGTATACAATCAGAACCAAATTCTTCCAAGGTATTTGGTATTCTATAATTTTAGCAATACTGCTCTAGAAATGGAAAGATCTACAAACCTTCCACAAGGTGTTCAGGGAACAATAGTTTATATTACAGCACCTCTAAGTGATTTTTTCGGAAAGCTTCAACAACGAGGAACACCAGAACAACAACCTGCAATCAAAGGTCTAATTGCAAGATTGTTGAAGCAATCTATAGATGTCAAGCAATTTCTTACAGAAATTAGCAATCTATTAAAGGCATTGCCTCCTGCAGATTTGGAAAGCAAACTGACAGTAGAACTTACAAAGTGTAGACTTACACCTACAAGGCAGCAAGCTATTCCTTCACCTACAACTGTGTCAAATACAGGAGCAGCAGCTGCTGCTGCTGTCGGAATAGGACCTGCTCCAACCCAGCATGGATTTCCGGTAGTTTCACAACTTGTTCCGCCAACAAGAGTTCTTCCAGTTGCTACAGGAGCAATTCAACAACAGCATACACCAATTCTTGCATCTTCTGGTTTTAGCCAAAGGCACTTTGGAACATTACCATTTGGATGTACTACACATCCAATTCTAAATGTGTCATCACCCATTATTGCAAGTGCAATTAATCCTGCACCAGCTTTCAGCACAGGTGCAACACTAGCAACTGCTTCACCAACTGCAACCACGTCAGCAGCTGCAGCAGTACTTGTACGAACACCATCAATCGAAGCAGCTGCAACATTGATATCTATTGGATATGCACATGCAGGAGCAAGCTCCAGTGTCCGCAGTACTGTCATAACAATTGATGACGATGAAGAACAAGAAGATGATAACGAAGATTCGTAGAGCTCACCGTCTTGTGATTTATCAGTAGTTGATGCTAATGTTTTTTTTCAATATTGCAAATTATACCACCGAATAAAACTAGCTGAAAATTATTAAAAATTAATTAATAATGGTACTAAAAATAGTACCTGTGGTAAAATATGCAATATAATATAAAAAAATAAGTGAAAAAATATCTGTTTTATATCTAGTATTAACAATGAATTTTAATTATAGCGGTTTATTTATAGCAGTCCTGATTTTATTAGGAATGTTAATTACATGTCATTTGCGTAATTATTTTAATACACCTAAAAGTGATTTTATAAATCTAGCAGTACCAACAGGCATACCTCCATTACAATATAACAAAATTTCATATACTCCCGGTATTCAAAAAATACCATGTGAAATAGCAGAGCAAGGTAATTTTCCTTGTAGTCAAATACAATCATGCACAGCACCACAGACTACACAATACCAATTATCAGATAGTGAGCTCGCGGTGCTTTATAAAGAGGCTTATGAACAGGCGGGATTGGAGCTTATGAATAGAATCTTGCAAAATAAAAATATCTAAAATTATTAGGAATGCCTTCAAAAATAAGAAAATTATCAAAGCGTAGAACAATTCGTAAAAAAAACAAAAAAACAAAGAATATAAGAGCAAAATTACTAAGCAAAATGCGTGGTGGTTCTGCAGCAGTTGCAGCTTCTTCTAGTAGTTGCTTTACTCAAGGCGATTCCCTTGTGATTCCAATTGGTATTCCAAATGAAAAATACTTATCTGCCGGCAAGTATGATTCAAGTAAAACTATGTATTCAGACCACGCACCTATCATTTATAACTTTGCAAATGCACCAGCTCCAATTACTAATCCTTATATATCAATTATTACTTGGAATGTAGGTATGCGGGGAACAAAGTTTGAATCGAAAGACAACAAAACTGGAGAAAAAAGAGTAAGTTATACTCATAAGTTCAATATGGAGAATGAAGAAACTATTGATAATTATAAAAAACGTTTAAAAAATTTGGTTGATGCAATGGCTGAACTTCTAAATAATTATAATCCACAAAGAGGTAATAATCATCCATTTTTATTTTGTCAAGAATTACCATATCCTGACGACAAAAAATCAAACTCTAAGGAACTATGTGTATTATTTAAAAAATTATTATCAACAAAAGCATTAGGATTATTATGTGAAATCGATAAAGATAAAAATCAAAAATATGAATTTGGTTTGATAGTTAAAATGGGAAGTAGTTCCCAAAGATTTAATGTATTGAATAAATCTGACTATTGGGATACAGCTTATGCTAATGGAACAATAATATTTTCTCATGGTCCAAAAGATAAACATTGGAATCGTTTTGAAATATATTATTACGAATTTTGTGTTAATACATATTACTATGTTAATATTCATGCAAAATATACAATAGTTCCATCAGAAATAGTAGATTTTTTAAATAGAATTGTAGATACAATTCATGTATACCGAACAAATAAAGGATTAGGTATAGATAATGTTACAATATATTTAATTGGTGATTATAATTTTAATATTGCGTCTCCGGAAATAAATAATTTAATTGCTTCAAATTATCAATCAAATCCATTACTTTTATTTGCAAATCAATATTTAAAAAGGAAAATAAATAGTATGTATAAATTAACAACTCAAAATGCAAAAGGATATTCATTAATTGATAATAAAGGAACTATAAGCCTATGTAATATTGATTGTATCCTTAAACTAGATTTAGCATCAGCTTAATAAAATCCGCTTAATAAAATCCGATTAAATCTTCGGTGATATAGCGATTTGCAGTATAGATACCTTTATTAGTAATTACTACAATCTTAAAAGACCATTTATTAGAATCTTCTGGATTTGAGAAAATTATTCCATTCGGTTTATAAGCTGGAATACGTAAATTATCAACAAGATGCTTTGCTGGTTCCTGTGAAAATTGATAAATTATATCTATATCTAGGTCATTCTTATAATATGCATAAGTTATATTATCAAAAGAATCACCATTTTTCAGAAACTGCTTCTCTAGATGATCCCAAAATAAATCAGTATTATTCTTATCTTGATATGCGTGAGATACTATCATCTTTGCATAATACCAATCACCTGTATTTTTCTTAATATGATATTCATTTTGTAATTTTTCTAGATTTTGTTCTTCCTCTAAATTATAGCCAATGAAAGATACATATTTCCCATCATTCTCATTCTCATTCTCATTCTCATAGCAATCATTAGATTCACTACTATTATTACATTCTACTTCCTCATTAAATGAATCATTACTGCTTTCATTTTCTATACATGTATTATTATGATTAACATCAGTAATTACAATTGCAGGCTTTTCATTTTCATTAGGTTTTAAAATAGAATCGCACATCATTTTTTATTAGTTCCTAATTACTAGTTCCTAGTTATTAGTTTCTAGCTTCTAGCTTCTAGTTTCTAGTTCCTGGATTGGAATAGCTAGTATATAGAAATGAAAAAAAAAGCAAAATTATACGCAAAATTAAATAGTTATCATGTATTTTTGCAATCAATATTGTTTTTCATCAGCCTTCTTAGTTACATGCATTCTATACATGCCTCGCATTTCATTATCAGGATTATACCAATAAACTCCAATCATTGGAGCATAATTATTTCCAAGACGTTCAGTTCCAGTATACTGTTCTGTTGCACCAGGTGGGGGATTTGCAGAACGTAAATTATTATGAATAAGATTTAAATCAGAAGGGATAACTGGAATACTTGCCCATGCACCAGTGGCTTGGGGAGCATTATATAATCCACCATTAGGAAGGGATTCTGGAATTGCAACATCCTTACTAGAAGCCTGACGTTCAGGTGCAACTAGTCCTTCAGTTAGTGTCATATAACTACCACCATGAGGAGCATTTATTTCCATATACGGACAATATCCAAGAATTGGCAAATTATAATTTGGATTAATTGGTGTAACACTTAGTTTTGACATCTCTAGGAAAAAGTATAAATTTACTAATTAGTTCACTAATTATTTTACTAACTTAAACACATATATTTTTTATTGAATTAAATACTTCAAATAAAAAATATCAAAAAATAAATGCAAAATACGATGGGACAAGATTTAATAAATAAATCATTTAACAAAATAGGATTTGTACCTAAAAATGCAAATATTCGCAATTTAATAAATGAATCTTATTATTTTGGTTATAAATGGAAAGACCGATTAGACCGTTTTACTAATTACACCCACACTAGACCTATGTATAAATTAATTATTAATGAAAATTTGTATATTTTAAATAAAATTACCACATATGTTGTAATACAACATTTAAAAATTGTAAGTATTGATGTTTATATGTGCGATAGGACAAAAAATGAATTGCAACTGGCTTCAGACTATCAAGATAATATTAGTATTGTAGAACAATATATGCTAGATGAAAATAATAAACATAAAATTAGCAAATATGCATTCAAAATATTAGAAAACGAAAGCATATTTAGCATAATGGATTCTAATTATAATATAATAAAACATGATGGTATTCTAGAGTCATCAAGTATGGACGGTTATCTTAAATCATCAGTAAGTATATCATCTTTATTAGAAAACTTTATAATTCCCAGCTAGAAGCTAGAAAGAATACGTGGTTTATTATCTATAATTTCTAATACTTGTATTTTTCTTTTTTTACTAGAATTATCTTTATTTGTGAATGCTTTAGACATACCAACATCACACCTCCATACTCGCTCATTGCATATTGAATTTATACCAAGCTGTTTATTATCATGAATTTGCGGTGTATGTCCTATTGCAATATGTGTAGCTTTATTGTGTGAAGACATATTATTATTTTTCTTATTATAAGTATCTAATATGTTATCTAGAAGAGCTACTAATTCAGTAGCGGATTGTGTAGGTTGTATTTCACCAAATGTACGCGACCAGATTAAAGATGTTGGTATTCTAGCAGCTGTGTCATTATTCATTATCTTATAAAAATGATATTCAATTCTATTGCTATTGCTGCCTTGCGGGGAATCTAATCCAAGTAAATACATTGATGTAATAGTATTTATCAAATCAATTTCATATGATGCAAAGGTGGATAGCGTAGGGCTACCATGACAAAATAGCCAATTACCTATCTGTAACAAAGTATAGTAATTTTGAGCCATAAAATTAGAGCAAAGGCCTGTAGGGCTAAATGCATAAAGCCGTTCCCGATATCCGACTGGCAACCCTTTAGATTTACGAGTATGACTTGTATTTTTAAGTGTCCTAGAATGATATGGATATTTAGAATTAGAATAATAAACATGGGCTAAATGATTTTTAAAGGAATTAAATTCTGCACTACTTACATAACTGAAATCACCTTCAACATTCATAATTTCATGATTGCCAATAATACAATGCACCGCCCCTCCGTGAGGTAAGGCTAATTGATTTAAATGCCAGAAGAGATAAAATATCTCTAGTGTAGAACCTTCATCTTCATGGGCTTCAGTCTGTGAGATAGAATTTCTATCCCATCGGCGAGGACGAACCCGGTCAATCTGGTCTCCTAATTGGACTACTTGGGTGTCTGCACCCGTCCATGTAAGCGATTTAAAAAAATCATCCATATTTTCAATAGTTTTTGATGCAGGTGGTTCAATTGAAGCAATACATCCAGCTAAACTAAGACATTTTACGGCAGCATCAAAATCACCATGAATATCTCCTATTACTATTATACGTCTTGCAGGTGGCAATATATGCATTCGACGATGTGCTGTAGATAGATAATTGCTAACACATTTATCATTATCATAGAAGGTATTTATTAGTTTTTCTAGATAATCAGGATGTCTTTTAATGGAATAACGTGTTTTCTTCTGGTATTTTGCCTTGAATATTTTACCACTGTCAATCTTGCTTTGAGAAGGAAAATGTTTTTTTGTTTTATTTGTTTTAGTAATTTCTGGCGTCTTCATTGTTTTATAGTGAACAGCACTTTTCAATAATTTGTCAGTAGTAATTGATAGTTTTGACAAGTGTGGTAACTCACTTGATTCACTTGGTCCACTTAATCCACCTAATTTATTGGCAGGAAAACTGCTTTTCCTAGGTAGATTCTTATTATTCATATCTAGAATAAATATATAAAATAATCGCAATAATTAATTATGAATGCAATTATGAATATAACTAGCAAATAAGAATTATAAAATACGGAAATAATAATAAATAATTGCAAAAAATTGATAATTTAAATTAAAAATGAGTATATTATTTTTCACTTTTTCACATTCCAAAGTTTCTGTCACATCAATCGAAAATGTCTGATATGCATCGTGTTGAGTTGCAACGTGCTCGTGAGGAACTAAAGAAGGCCGAGAAAGCCATGGCCGACCACAAGCGTAACGCCCAAGGTGGTGGTGCTGAATGGCGAGGAACCTGGGATAATGGCCATTGGTGCGGACATAATTCTACTGATTTGAACAAGATCTATACAAATCTATATATCAAACTTGGAAAGGCGAATGAAAATGTCGAGAAGGCATTGAACAAGGTAGACCCCTATCGTCGCGACCTTGATTCCACTATTGAACGACTAAAGGAACAACGCAAGCGGACTGCAGATTCTAAAAATAATGCAACCTTTCATCCACTTCTTGACCGTCTGGTAATGGTTATCCAACGTAAGATGGATTATGCAGCCAAAGCCGGCAAGTATGAAGAATCTCTGTGCAAATGCACGCACTATTTTCAAGGACGCATTGTGCCATGTGATTGTGTGGCAGATGAGCTCGGATTCTTAAGTCTATCTGATGCTAATGAAGAACTCCTCAAGAACAAGCGAGTTTGCTTTATCGGAAATGAGCATAATATTACTGGTTCAAACTGGGGAAAACCAGTTCGAGGGCCTGTAAAGC
>Ga0007809_10000985_pt1 | contig 12024 bp, 12 predicted proteins | sample CryBogCBE02Aug07_FD_60383 | JGI IMG/M metagenome (GOLD analysis project Ga0007809, IMG submission 60383) | Freshwater microbial communities from Crystal Bog, Wisconsin, USA - CBE02Aug07 | ecosystem: Environmental > Aquatic > Freshwater > Lake | place: Crystal Bog, Wisconsin, USA | collected...
CCCGTCGTTTGTCCATCGTCGATCCCACGCTCGCTGCTGGGCGGGTGATCTATGCGCACCTCGTGTCGGTAGCTAGCCTTTGCGCGGTGCAGTCCGGTCGAAGTGTGGATACGACCATGGGGCTGACCGCACTGGATGGACTTGTCATGTCCACGCGATGCGGCGCACTGGACCCGGGCGTCGTCCTGCACCTTTTGTCGGCTCGCGGGATGTCCGGCGGCGAAATCACCGACTTGCTTTACAAGAAGTCAGGGTTGCTGGGGGTGTCCGGTCTGAGTGGAGACTTCAGGGTGCTGATGTCGAGCCCATCACAAGACGCCATGGATGCGGTCGATCTGTTTGTTTTTCGGATCATACGAGAGATCGGCGCTCTGACAGCCACCCTGGGGGGTCTCGATGGGCTGGTGTTTACCGGCGGGATTGGCGAACATTCTCCAGAGGTTCGTCAACGGGTGTGCTCTGGCCTGTCTTGGTTGGGTTTTGAGGCCCCATCTTCAATCCCAGACTCTAACGGTCGCGTGAGCGCGTCTGCTTCAGGACCGGCGATCTATGTCATCCCGGCTGACGAAGAGCGAACCATCGCAGCTCAGGTGCGCACGCTTATTTGAAAATGGCGCCGGCGCGCTTGGTCTTGGCGCGAAGACTGTCCGCCAGCGTCTTGGCCTCCCAGCACCCGTCCTTGACGATGTCCGTCTTGGGGCCCGCCACTCGAAAGAGCGCATATGTGTAATGTCGAGGCCCAAGCCCAAGCGATCGAAGCGGTAGCGGAACCGTCGATGGAAGACCTCGCTCGATCTGTCCCAGTGGAGTCACGACACCGAAACAAACGGAAAGGTCCTGTGCGGTAACCCGTCGAGAAAGGTCCACGATCAGGCCGGGTTGCGCTATAGCCGCGGGTTCCGGCGGCTTAGCAAAGGCGTATCTCGCGCGTTCAGTGATCTGAAGGACTGGCGCGTGAACCTGCCTTGTGTTTTCCAGAAGCGCGACCTGTCCGAAACTCAAAGATCCCACCCAGGCAGCGCCGGTCTCCTCGCGGATATTTTCAATTGATCGTGCAAATCGGGGCCAGTCTCGCAGCTGACCGGTCAGGTCCAATCGCCCTAGCCAATCTGTCGCCGGCCACATCAGGTGTATCAGGACCGCGACTGCGATCGTGCCGCCTGCAGGAGCAAGACCTCGCCGACAGAACACTCTCCATCGCCCAGCGCCATTGGCCGCGGCGGCCGCAAGAACGCTCAATCCCGGATAGAGCGGCGCCGGCCAGTGGCCCTGAACGCCGGCATGTAGCGAGTGGATGATCAGATACGTCGCGAACGGAAGTGTGAAGGCCGTCAACATCCAAAGGCCGTCGAGGGCTCGGAGCCTGTTCTGCAGACCGATGCCAAGACCTGCGATGGCCAGGGGCGTCAGAAACGGATTCAGCAGGACGGCCTGTGATGCGATCAGTTCGGCGACATGCTTCAGGGTCAATTGATCAGGTGCGGCGCGCCCGAACTGCTTTTGGAAGCTGACCCAGTGATGGGTTGCGTTCCAAACCACGTTTGTCGACGCGATGCTCACAGCGCACGCTGCGCAGACCCAAGGCCAGGGGGATAAAAGCTTCCGCCGCCCCTCTGCACTGCTCAAGAGCCAAAGCAGGCAGCCCGGGGCTATGAATAGTGCGCTATATTTTGAGAGGACCGCGAGTCCCGCCGCGACGCCTGCAATCAACCACCAAACCGAAGATGTGTGCCGCGCCCTGAGAAGGCTGAAGAGCGTCAAGGTCCAGAACAGTGTCGATGGCCCGTCGGGAACAATGAGTTGACCCCCGAAGCCGGCGAGCAGCGTTGCGTTGTACCAGATCGCCGCCATGGATGCTGTCGCGAAGCTCAGACGACATTCGCGCGCTATGGCGTAGATCAGCACGCTGGTGAGCGTCGTTGCACATACGGCCAACACCCGGGAGCCCAGCGGGTTGTCGCCAAAAACCGTCTGTCCGGCCGCGATCCACCAAGCCACCATGGGTGGGTGGTCAAAGTAGCCGAAATCGATCGAATGCGACCAAAGCCGATAGTAGGCTTCATCCTCGGTCATCGGAATGGCGGCGGCGGCGACCATCCGGACCAGGGTTACAATGGTCAGGAAACCAACCAGATAGTTGGGTATGCCGAAACTGCGCCGGTGATCGCGAAATGGTAGGATCGACCAGATCCGCGATTTCACCATACGGCGAGCGCCGTCGTGATATAGTTCCAAATGGCCCCGACGATCGCCCCGGCCGTGCCGGAGATGAGACGTGCGCTCGTCCATTCCTGCAATTGATTGCCGACGGCTAGGTTTGCAAGAAACCCGACGGAACACAGGGCGCAGAACTGGAAATAACCCGTCAGCAATCCTAGGCCTCGGCGGCGACGATCTCGGTAGGTTACTGCATTGTTGATGAAATAGTTGGTCGTCATCGCCACCAGCGCCGCAACCACCTGTGCGGGCAGGAATGCAACGGTGTCGGGCAACAGCCGAAGCACCGTCAGGTGCACCGCAACTCCGCTCGCTCCGACCAGACTGAACAGGAGCATTCTGGGGGACACAAGATTGTTGCTGGCCCGAGAGAGTATCAAGCCGAGATAGTCAATGACGACGCGGCTATCGAGCTTGCTGGCGCCTGCCTGGCGTTCCCGAAATCGATACGGCAGTTCTACAATTCTCGCCGAACCCCTCGAAGCCGAAATGAGGTCGAACAGGATCTTGAAGCCTTCGGTTGACAGTTTTGGCGCGGCTTCGTCGACCACCGCGCGACGGACAGCGAAGAAGCCACTGACGGGGTCGGTCACATTGGATTTCAACACGAGCTTGGCCAGCGTCGTGGCGAAACGACTTCCGGCGGCGCGTTGTCCGCTGAAGCCGCCAGACGCCTCGCCATCGCCGACGTATCGGCTCGCGATGACCAGGTCGGCTTTGCCGCTCTGCAGGGTCTCGAACATCGGGCGCAGCAGTGTTTCATCGTGTTGAAGGTCGCCGTCAATCACGGCTACGTATGGCGCAGCGCTGGCCAGCATGCCCTCCAATATCGCGCCGGCAAGCCCGCGGCGACCGACTCTGCGAAGGCAAGACACTCTGGGATCCTTGAGCGCCATCGCCTTGACCGCCTCGGCAGTGCCGTCGGGACTGTTGTCGTCCACATAGATGATCTGCCAGCGCAGGCCGTCGAGCGCATGTGAGATGCGGCCGATGAGGGGCTCGACGTTCGCCCTCTCATTGAAGGCGGGCACGACAACAGTGACCTCGAAACCGGTCAGATCATCGACGCGGCCCTTATGGGAGAAGTTCGGCTCGATAGGCGGGGTGTCCAAGTCTGCAGTGTCCGCAAAAATAGGATTTTGCGGGTGCGTAGCATGAATTTGGTTAACAGCGTGATCTTGAACACGCGTGACTCCAAATCGGAGTTCACCGCGTCATCAATCGTCGCCCTGAATGCGGCCTCGGAGCTGTTTCACGCCGCCGCGTTTGGTCTTCGTCTCAAGCCGCTTGAGCCGTGACGAAAACGTGGGCTTGGTCGGTCGCCTCGACTTCGGCCTGTGCAAGGCCTTGCGAACGAGATCAGCGAGACGCTCTCTGACTTCCTGCCTGTTCATTTCGAGCGACCGCGAGCCTTGAGAGAACAGGATCAGGACACCGTCCTGTGTCATGCGGCTACCCGCCAGTCTTTCAAGACGTTCCTTGACATCATCCGCCAAGGCAGATCCGCGGACATCGTACCGGAGCTCAATCGCATTACTTGTCTTGTTGACATGTTGCCCGCCGGGACCACTCGCCTTGACCATGCGCTCTGAATATTCATCAGATCTAATGGTCAGATTGGGCGTTACCTCGATCATGGAGCGAGGTCACTTCACGTTTGCAGACGGCTTGGTCACAGTCTTGACGGAAGCCTTCTCGGCTTTGATCCAGGCTGTAATCCTCGCGTCAAGAACATCCAGAGGCAGGGCGCCGCTGAGCAGAACGGCATCGTGGAACCGGCGCTCGTCAAATCGATCGCCAAGTTCGGCTTCCGCGCGATGGCGCAAGCTCATGATCTTCAGCTCACCGATCTTGTAGGCCAGCGCCTGTCCGGGCCAGGATATGTAGCGGTCAACTTCGGTATCGATGTTGTGGACCGAAAGAGCGGTGTTTTCGATAAAGCAGCTTCTTGCCTGTTCCCGAGACCAACGCCGCCAATGGATGCCGGTATCAGCCACCAAACGACAGGCGCGCCACATTTCATAGGACAGTTGGCCAAACTTCTCATAGGGCGTGGAAATCACCCCGAGCTCCTCGCCCAGTTGCTCGGCGTAAAGGCCCCATCCTTCGACAAACGCCGTGTAATCAAGATGTCGCCGGAACTTCGGCCCATCTCCAAGTTCCTGGCTGAGAGCGATCTGCAGATGGTGACCCGGGACTCCCTCATGCAGGGAGAGGGTCGGGATCTCGTACAGAGGACGTTGATCGAGGTGGGAAAGATTGACTGCCAATGTGCCGGAAGTTCCTCGCTCCGGGCTGCCGCCTTGATAATATCCAGTCGTCTGGCCCTCTTCAGTCGCTTCCGGGATCGGCTTCACGCCGTATGTGAGTCTGGGCAGTCGTCCGAACAGGCGCGGCAATTCGGGGTCGATACGCTTTGCAACCACCTGATAGCGCTGAAGCAGTTCCTCTCGTGAATGCGAGTAGAATTGAGGGTCGGTGCGCAGGAATGCGATGAAGGCGGTCACATCCCCAATGAATCCCGTCCCGGCTATGATCGCTTCCATCTCAGCGCGGATACGCTTGACCTCTCCCAGCCCGATCTCGTGCACCTCATCGGGAGTCAAGTTCGTCGTGGTGTAATGACGGACGGCGAATCGATAATAGCGCTCACCGTCCGGCAGATCCCGCGCCGCCAGAGCGGTTCGCGCCTTTGGGAGGTACTCGCTCTCGAGAAATTGGGCGATTCTCCGCTGAGCCGGCACGACCTGTTGTTTCAAAACATCCACCGCCGTGGCTCGAAGGGTCGCCTGGACGTCAGTAGGAATATTGGCCGGCAAATGATCCAGCGGCGCCAGCAGCGGGCTGACTTCAGCCTCTGGCGCCGCTTGTTTTTTCGCGGATCGAAGGGCCACGTCGACCACGAGCCGCGGCTGGACAAATCCCGTCGCCAATCCGCGGCGCGCATTGGCGATCTGCTGGTCGTAGTAGTTCGCCAAGGCCTTCAATCGCGAAAGATAGGCGTCGGCCTCCAGTTTGTTGCGGATGACCGTCTGCCGGGCAAGATCCTCGCCGAAACTCGAGAAACTCCAATACGCCGTAAACGGTAGGCGCGCCGTATCGAAGGACGACATTTCAAGATCGTCCGCGATGGATCGCGCCAAAAGCTCACGGTTCAGCGCGTCCGAGTCCCGAAGTCTGGCGCCCTTCAAGGCGACGATACGACGTTGAAATTCGAAAAGGGCCGTTCGGCGCGCGTCATCGGCCGCTGGAGTCACGTCAGGTAGAAGAAACAATGCGGCTTCGTCGCCTTCGTCGCCGGCTCCGATGGGGTCGTTCTGCGCCGCCCATTGATCATAATCCGAGACCAGAGTGCGCCAGGCCGCGACACCCGCTGTTTGCACGAGCTGCGGCGGTGGATCCGTGATCTGCAGCTGATGCGGAGACGGGGGAGGGGAGCTGACGGCGGTCACGGCTGAAGCGGCCAGCGATAGTCCGGAGCTGAGCAGTATGGCGACGAATTGGGTCATGGCGGCAGCCTAGCACGGATCTTTTGTCAGATCAGCGCCCGCCCCGTTTCAGGGCGACATAGAGCGCGCCTTCCCCTCCATGATGGCGGTCCGCGAAAGAGAATCCCGCGATCAGCGGTCGAATAGCCGGATCTGAAAGCCATTCCGGGGTTCGTCGGCGCAGTATGCCGTCTCCCAAGGTCCCCTTGCCCGTGATGATCAGGACGGCGCGCATCCCACCTTCGTGCGCTCGCCTGATAAACTGGAAGACGGCGGATTGAGCCTTTGTCTGGTCCATGCCGTGGAGATCGAGCCGCGCGCCGATAGGTTCTCTCGATCGACTGATCCGCCGTCGTCGCCTGGGTTCAATGTCTTCAGGCGACCGCGCTCTGACCGGCGACACAGTCACCGACGGTGGCGTCGAGGTTGGGGTGGCGGCAATTGGTGCGATCGGCCGATGGGTTGATTTGGGAGAGGGTGTCAGTTCGGTCGCAAGATAGCTCTTCAACACCGACCCATGACTGTCTGATCTGCGCTCACCCGTCGGGCGCACGGTCGCCGTTACAAGCGACCACAGCTTAGCGTCTTCCGGAGCGAGCGGTCGACGCATCAACAGTCTCCGATGATTCCGGGTCAATCGGCACGAGTCGCGCAAGCCTGAGGACGTGCTTGACCCTGCCCGCCTCGCGTCCGGCCGCGTCACCCGTTCCGAAATACAGGTCCGCTCGAATAGGTCCGCGAATGGCTCCGCCCGTATCCAGCGCGACGGCGAGCCGATGATATCGCGGCGCGGCGCCTGCAAGACTAGGCGCTTCAGCGTCAATCCAGTAGGGAACGCCAAAGGAATGATGTGTTGAATCCATGGCGATCGCTCGTCCCGGCGGGAGCGGCACACCGGCGGCGCCAAGGGGCTCGCCGCCCGCGTCTTCCCCCATACGGAAAAAGACATAGCGCGGGTTCTTCCGCATCACCTGATCCGCTTCGAAACCCGCGTGCGCCGACAACCAATGACGGATAGCGTCGCCGGACGCGCCGTTCTGCGGCAGAAGCCCGTCGCGAACCATGACACGGGCGATCCCGACAAAAGGCTTCCCATTGTCCCCCGCATACGCGGCTCTCTTTCGCGATCCGTCCGGGAATACCAGGACACCGGACCCTTGAATCTGCATAAAAAAGAGGTCTTCAGGCCTCATCCAGGCTATCGCGTCGTCCGAGGCCGCCAGATCGATCAGGGCGCGTTCCGCTTCGCGAAGCGGTATTCGTTGAGCGGTACGGACAGTGGTTGTTGGCGAAGGTGTGACTGTTGCGCCGGGAGCGTCGGGATCCAGCAAGCCGCCGATCAAGTCGGTTGCGGATCCGGGATTGGTTTGGTCTTGTTGGCTGGACATTGACGGCGATGGGCCTGGCTCGCCGACCGTGCTGACCGGGCCATCAACAGACTTTGCAATCGACAACGGGTCCAATTCTGTCGGCGGTGGCGGCCGCAACAGGCGCGACGGAGGCGGAGGCGGCCGCACAGGCGCGGAAAATTCGGGGTCTCTGGTTGTTCTGGCGGGATAAACCGGCGCAAAATAGCCGGTCAGCACGCCTTCGCCCGGTAGCGTTTCCACTCGGAAATGTCGTTCAAAAAATCGTTTGGCTTCGCCGTCGTCACTGACGTGGGCCGCACCAGCAGCGGCGCAGACACCGTGGAGCGCAACGTCTTTCACGACCTTGCAGCCGGCGCGAAACGCCAGGAACGCAGCGAGATGGTCTTCGGTCGACCAACCGTTCAGATCCGAGACCTTCACGATCTGGTCGGTTGGGATCTCCGCAGATGATGTCGGCGCTTCCGGCAAAGGATTTGCCGTTGATCGCGGGAGGCTTCCAATCGCCTCGTGTCCAACAGGCGCCGGATGGTACGCATGATCGCTTGCGCAAGCCGAAAGCCCGAGAACAAGCGCAAAGGCGGCAATTTTGCCAAAGGCTTTGGGATTCAGCCCCGACACACCGGTGTAGTGAGCTGCGCCGACGGTCATTACGCCTCCGCAGGCTCGACGCGTCTCAGGATCCATGGGCCGTCTTTCGCCGTGGCTCTGCGCTCGAAGGTCCACATTTCTGCAGCTCTTCTCTCGTCCGCATCGGCGGGGGCGGCCGACTCGGGCATTGGCCGCGACCGGAATTCAGAGAGAAACCTCACCCGGATGCGGGCGTTGTCGCCCTCAAGCTCCGCGGCTTCGAGGTCCGCTCGCGCAGGGTTGACGAATTCGATCGTTTCGGCGACCCCGGCTGCCTCCCGAGCCTCGATCGCTTGGGAGAAGGTCGCAAACACAACCTCGTCCGTCAGGGCTTTCAGAGTCTCTCGATCATTCGCCGCGAAGGCTTTCACGATCGTTTCATAAGTCTTCCGAGCCGAGACAAGGAACAGGTCAACCTCGAAGGTCGGGTCTTTCGCCTTCACGGCGGCAAGACCCGACAGAGCAACCTCTTCGTGATGGTCGAGCCCGGTGATGGCGCCGTCTGCGGCTTTCAGAGGCGGAGACTCGAGCGTGCCATCCTCTGGCTGACGCCCGACACGTTTGCCCAGAACCCCGTAGAGGTTGAACAGGACGACAGCGGCTAGCGCGGCGAATATGAGCAGGGAGATTGTTTGCAAGGCGTTCACGCGGGCCAGGGGGTGGACACAAGCGTCCCAACTTCTACGTCGAATATAGGGTAGTCTTTCATCGGCGTCAGGTCCGCATCGACCGAGACATGCGCTCGTTCAAGAGATTGCACCTTATCTGCGACCATGTTAGCGCAAAGTTTCCTGCAACCGCGGTTTTGGCGCATCGTCAAGCCTGCCGAAAAAGTTTCCGATGACCGATATTGATTCTAGCGCTGCTGCGCCTCCAATCCCGACCCAGATTCGCGTTCTGGCGCAATTTACCCGCGATTTGTCATTCGAAAATCCCCGGGCGCCGGATAGTTTACGGGCGGCGACGCAGCCACAGATCGAACTTGGCGTTGAAATGTCAGCTCGTGGTCGCACTGACGGCCTCTATGAGGTGGACCTGAAGCTGTCCGCTGCTGCGGTCTCCGAAGGGCAACCCGCGTTCCAGATTGAATTGGTCTACGGCGGTCTTTTCCAGATCGAGGGCGTGCCCGAAGAGCATCTTGAGCCGGTGCTACTCGTTGAATGCCCAAGATATCTCTTTCCGTTCGCGCGTCGGATCATCAGCGACGCCACCGCCGATGGCGGATTTCCGCCCTTCATGCTTGAGCCAATCGATTTCGCCAGCGTGTATGCGGCGCAGCGGGCCGGGCAGGAAGGCCTTGACCAGCCGGCTGCGGGTCGCGCTTAAGCGTCTGCGACAGGATCCTGTCGAGCGCTCATCCGTGTCCGGGTCAACCGTCTAGTCGTTTCCAAACGGCGGCGTCCTTGAGATACTTGTCGACAAACGCCGTGTGAGACGCTGTTTCGGTCTCGGTCAGGCGAGGCGCGAGTGGAACCGGGCGTGGACCGTAACATCTCTGCGCAATCTGGATTTCCGTCTGGGCGCCCTTTCGGGAGTCAGGTTTGACGGTATCGAGGTCGAGCGCCCGTTCCTTGCCGCCCTGCAGCTCAAGATACACCATCGAGAGCAAGCGTGTGTCGATGAGCGCTCCATGCTTTTCGCGTTCCGCCAGGCTGATACGGAATCGCTTGCAGAGAGCGTCCAGAGAATTGTAGGCGCCGGGAAATCGAGATTTGGCCAGCTCATAGGTGCAGGTCCACCGACTTGGCGGTAGCGCTGCGAACCCGGCGCGCTCCAGTTCCGCATTGATAAATCCCCGGTCAAACGCAGCGTTGTGGGCGACAAGCGAGGCGTCGCCGATGAAGTCCAGGAACTCTCCGCTGACCGCTCGATCCTCAAATCTTGCCTTATCAAGGAGCGAAGCTCGAGAGATGCCATGCACACGCTCGGCGTCCGGATCGATATCGCGGTCGGGATTTATATATCTATGAAAACTTTTTCCCGTCGGGATGTAATCTTCGATTTCAATACACGCAATTTCGATCAGGCGGTGTCCCGTCTTCGGATCGAGTCCAGTCGTTTCGGTGTCGAGGCATATTTCGCGGGTCATGGCCGGAAGTTTCGATTGCTTCGCTGTCGCGGTCCAGACGTTCGATGGGTCAAGTTGGTCTTTGCGACCGCCAGGCGGTGCTGCGGATGCGTGTCATAGCTTCAGCGACCTGCCGGCGGGCGTCTTCCAGTCCTTGAGACGTATCGATAACGATGTCCGCCCTCGCTCGCTTTTCTCGATCGGGTATTTGCCTGGCGAGGATCGCCTCGAGCTTCTCGATCGTCATTCCTGGTCGCGCAAGCACCCGGTCCCTTTGGACCTGCTCCGGCGCTGACACAACCACGACCGCATCGAGCCCCTTATCGCCTCCTGTTTCGAAAAGGAGCGGAACGTCAAGAACGAACAGATCAGCGCCGGTCTCCCTTGCATGGTCAACGAATGCCAATCGATGACGACCCAGCAGGGGATGGACGAGTCCCTCAAGTCGCTTCAGGGCGCTGGGATCCCCAAGCACCTTCGCCCCCAGCCTGGCGCGGTCGATGGCGCCATCAACGACGACGCCAGGAAACGCGTCTCCAACAGGACCGACAGCGGCGCCCCCCGGCCCATAGACGTCGTGGACAGCGGCGTCGGCGTCATAAACCTGAGCGCCCAGTTCTGAAAACAGGTTTGCTGTCGTCGACTTTCCCATGCCGATTGAGCCAGTCAATCCGATGATCTTCATAGGCTCTCCCTAAGCGCGGCGTCGCCCAACAGGACCTGGCGCGCATCGATTTCCTCCGGAGGCGCTCTGCCGAACAGCGCTTCAAAGCTTGGAATCGCCTGTCCTATCAGCATGTCGAGGCCATCCACACATCGGTAACCCAGACGGTGGCAATGCTCGAGGAAAGGTGTCTGCAGGGGCTTGTACACCATATCCATGGCGACGGCGTCGGCCGTCGGTTTCGGCGGCGAAGGGAGTTCGCCTCCTTCTTCTAGTTGCGCTGACGTCGTATTGATCACGGTCATGGCGCCATCGAAGGCGCTGTCCGCATCCCGGAAATCAAACGCCGTGCAGCCCAGGTCATTGGCCAAGTATTCCGCCCGTGATCGTGTGCGGTTCACGATACGAATATCCGTTGCGCCTGCGTCCTGGAGTGCGATCACTGCGCCCCTGGCGGCGCCGCCAGCGCCCAAGATGGCGATCGGTCCAGAGGCTGCGGACCACCCCGGCGCCTGGCGACCAAAGGCGTACAAGAGACCCAGACCGTCCGTATTGCGGGCTTCGATCTCGCCATTGTCTTTGAAGAGCAGGAGATTGGCGGCCCCCGCGCGCCTGGCTAGGTCCTCGACGTTGTCGGCCAAGGTCAAGACGAGTGATTTAAAAGGCAATGTCACGTTCAAGCCGGTGATGACGCCGCCTCTAAGCCCTTCAATGAGATACGGAAATCTTTCTTTGGACGTCGTCAAGGGCACATAGCTAGCGTCGAGGTCAAGCGCCCGTATCCAGGCGCCATGCAGCCTGGGACTGAGTGAATGACGGACCGGCGATCCGACTACGCCCGCAACCTTCGCGGCGCCCGTCAACAAGGCCTGTCTAGGCGCCGCCATGCTGTTCGCCAGATTGGTCATGTCGCGATAAGACCTCGTTCTCTAAGATATCCAAGCATCGGCAACAGCGGCAAGCCGAGGATCGTGAAAACATCTCCTTCGACACGTTCGAAAAGTTGGACGCCCAAGCTTTCGTAATGATAACCACCAACTGAGCTCAGGACTTCTTCTCCGCACTTCGACAAATATTGAGATAACCACGCTTCAGTAAACGATCGAACGGTCAGACTTGCGGATGAAACCACACGCCAGACAGGAGCTCCGTCTTCTGCAGCGACGGCCGCGGAGTGAAGGTGATGCTTGCGGCCCCGAAACACGCGCAGCTGGTCCGCAAGGTCTTCGACAGTCGCCGCCTTGCCGAACAGCTCGCCGTCGAGTTCGAGCGTTTGATCCACGCCGAACACCAATCCAGACCTCTTCAGCGAGACGCGAACAGCTTTGAGTTCTGCCAGCGCGTCCGCGATATCGCGCGGGGACTGTCCATCCGCCAAAAGCGATCGCTTTGCTCCGTCCTCGTCCACTCCTGAAGAGACGGCTTCAAACGAAAGGCCAGCTTTGGTCAGTAGGTCCCTGCGAGTTTGGCTCGTTGACGCCAGGATAATCATGGAGCCGAATCCGTTGAAGTCGGAACACGCGCTGGCTGCCTCGCGTTAAGAAGATTGATCACGGCCGCGGCTGTCTCCTCGACAGAGCGACGGCTGAC
>Ga0007809_10000988_pt1 | contig 12018 bp, 8 predicted proteins | sample CryBogCBE02Aug07_FD_60383 | JGI IMG/M metagenome (GOLD analysis project Ga0007809, IMG submission 60383) | Freshwater microbial communities from Crystal Bog, Wisconsin, USA - CBE02Aug07 | ecosystem: Environmental > Aquatic > Freshwater > Lake | place: Crystal Bog, Wisconsin, USA | collected...
TTCCATTCCAACATCCTACCTTCGTAGGTGTTGCACTAGATTCTAGAGCCCGCCCTCCCAATACAAAGCAAGATGACAGCGCAATTCTGTTCCCCCAGACTTCCAGTTAGACGACTTATAGCCAAGAAATTCCCCGAATGATCCAAAACGGCCCAAAGCCCTCACGCACTGCATGTTGAAATCCCTCATTTACAGTCTGAGCATCCGCTCTGCCCGTCATCCTTGGTGGGTTCTTCTTGTCGCATCCGCGATAACAGCTCTGGCCCTTTTTGCGTCAGTTCACCTTCCGGTCTATACCTCTCGGCAAGCGCTTCTGCCGCAGGATACCGAGGTCGCTCATCGCCTCAATCGGTATCTCGAAACGTTTGGGGCCTCCTCCGATCTGGTCGTTGTTCTTGAGAATGCCCCTCGATCGGAACTGGAATCCTTTGCCGGGGAACTGGCGACTCGACTCAGAACACAACCGGAAATCGCCCAGGCCACTGACCGGCTCGACACCGGTTTCCTGCACGATCACCTTTATCTGATTCTGCCCTATGAGCAACTGACGCAGCTGGAACAAGGGCTCATTGCGGCCAGCAAAATGCCGAAAATGGGAATTGAAAGCCTTCTGGCTTTAGCGACTCAGACCGGAAAGCCCGCTGGAGAAGTCGACATCCAAAGAGCCCTGATCGGAATCAAAGGGGCAACGGCTTTTGTTCAGGAATGGCAGCGTTGGCTGGATGGAAAAAATGCATCGGGCGAAATCGATTTCGATCCGATCCTCAAGGCCCTTGGCGCCGAACAGCTGGGCAAGGGCTACTTCACTTCGCATGACGGCAAGATGTTGTTGCTTTTTGTCCATGCCAAGGCGACCGGAGAGGATTTTGAAACTCTGGCACCCTTCAATCAGCGGATCACCCAAGTTGCCGCTGATCTTTCCAAGGAATTCGTGGCCCGCGGACTAACCGCTCCCCATGTGGTGCTGACCGGACTTCCCGCTATCGAATACGAGGAGTACATCGACATCGAACGGGACATCAAGCTGGTCATCTGGACGGCTGCCGGACTGATTGGGGCCTTGATCTTTCTGGTCGTTCGAAGCGTTCCTTGGGCGCTTGCGATCTTTATTCCTATGGGGCTGGGTGCCGTTTGGAGCCTGGGCTTTGCCTACCTGGCTGTTGGCCATTTGACCATCATTACCTCAAGCTTCCTTGCGATTCTGTTCGGCCTTGGTGCCGACTATGGCATCTTTACCACATCGCAGATTGCCGAAGCACGCAGATCCGGCAAGCCGCTTGTCGAGGCCATTGGAGCCGGAATTCGCGACTCCTTTTCAGCGGTTCTGACTGCGGGAGGCGCATCGCTACTGATCTTCAGTACGCTCTCCACCGTTGCGTTTCCGGGCTTTGCAGAGTTGGGCATCATTGCAGCCGGTGGCGTCCTCCTGATCCTCGTCAGTACCTGGATTGTTCAGCCGGCCATCTATGCCTTGATTCCGCCGAAAATCAGCCCCCAAAAAACCGCACCCAAAACTGCACCATCGAGTCGTCGCATTCCCCGATCTCTTGCCCTGGTTATTGTCCTTCTCGCCGGGAGTGCCGCGGCACTGGGGATACGTTCGGGCCTCGAGATGGGATTCGATTACGATGTTCTTGCATTGCTACCCCGTGATTCCAAGGCGGCCGAGTATCAGCGGAAAATGGTGACCGAAACCGACTATCAGTCCGAAATCGTCATCTTTACTGCGCATACGCTGGACGAAATCCGCCGCATCACGGAAGCTGCGCAAATCAAACCCTCAATTGCCAAAGTCCAGTCGATTAGTAGTTTTTTCCCTGGCGATGTGGATCAACGAGTCGAAACTGCGCACCGAATCGCACATCTCGCTTCGCAGCCTAACCTCAAGCAAAACCTAGAAACAATCGACCAGCAAGGACTTGACGGAAAGTCCTTTAAGGCGATGGCACAACTCCTGCAGCAGGCGCTGGAGAAAATCGAGGACTACGAAGAGCAAGCCTTTAGTTCGGGTAACCAACCGCTGGTCCAGGGGCTCGAGGAACTTAGATCCGGCATCGAAAGCCTGCAGGTTTCACTTGAAAAGGACCCTGAAACGGCACGCCAACGTTCTGAGAACCTCCTTCGCACGATTCTCAAAGCAGCATCGGGCGGTCTCGTACAAATGCGTGAATGGGCGTCCGCCCATCCCATCACCCCGCAAGACTTGCCTGACGGGTTGCGTGAACGGTTTGTGGCTCCTGACGGAACCCTGGCCGCTTATGCTTACCCCGCCAAGAGTGTCTACGATCCAAACAATCTGGATGAACTCATGACCGAGGTTTATCAGGTTTCCCCGGATGCCACCGGATTCCCAACAACCCATCAAGTCTTTTCGAAGGCTGTGGTCAGCAGTTTTAGTCAGGGGACCAAGGCAGCCATTCTGGTCTGTCTCACTTGGTTGGCGCTCATCATCCGCTCCCCTAAGGGGATCGTTATTGCCACGCTCCCCTTAGTCATCGGTGGTGGCTGGATGCTCGGCATCATGAAACTAGCGGGCCTTCACTATAATTACGCCAACATCATTGCCCTGCCCTTGGTCATTGCTCTGGCGGTTGACTATGGCGTCTGGTTAAGCCACCGCTGGATGGCCCTTAAGGGGGAAGATCCAATCGCCATTACCAAGGACGCCGGCAGAGTCATTTTGTTGGCTGCAGGGACCGAGCTTGCCGGCCTAGGCGCCATCACCCTCGCCAGCTACCGGGGTGTTTCGGGACTGGGTATCGATATCACGATTGGCCTGATGACCTGTCTCGCGTCTACCCTTTTTATTGCGCCGGCTATTGGCCTGATCCTCAGCTCCTCCAGGAAAAACTAACCTCATGCGCCACTCAACTCTTCGGCTCACCATGACCCTGGCGTTTATCGCCTTTTCCCGTCTCGCGTTCTCAGATCCGGCACCTGTGGTGGTTTGTTACCCCGGGGGCCCCGTGAGCGAGGAGGATGCGAACAAAGCCATGTCGGCCATGCTGGGTGTCGTTGAGCGGGTTGGCGGATGGCCGGCCCAAACCTTCAGCAGCGCGTTTTCGTCCGATGTGGAAGGCTGCAAAACTTTATTGAAGGAAAAAAAACCCAGCTTTGCCATCACATCTCTCGGCATCTTTCTGGATCAGCGCCAGAATCTGCATCTGGAGCCTGTCGTCCAGCCCAAGATGCGCGGTGGCTCGACAGAGCAATTCCATCTGGTTGCAGTCAAGGGACGCTTTGCTTCGCTTGATGACCTCAAAGGCAAGCTGGTGGGTGGCACCGTATTTGAAGAAAGCGAATTTATTCGGCGTGTTGTCTTCGCAGGCAAGCTGGATCCCGAAAAAGACTTCTCTCTGAAACCCAGCAAACAAGCGATTCGGGCGCTTCGAGCACTGGATAAGGGGGAGTTGGACGCCATCCTCCTCAATGGCCAACAATTTGCTGCGCTGGCCTCCCTGCCGCTCACCCATGAACTTGATTCTGTCTTTACATCGGCTCCGATCCCCCTGATGGGTCTTGTCGCCAATCAGGAGACCAGCACCCTCGAAGAACGAAACCGCTTTGCCAGGGCATTGAGCGATATGTGCAAGGATACGGATGGGAAGAAACTCTGCGAACTTTTTGCAATTGACGCCTTCGTTCCAGCCTCGCTGCCCGCCATTCAGCCGGCAATCACCCTTTGGGACAAAGGTCGATAACCATGCCTGCCCCCATGCACACCGTCATCCCTCTTCTGGCCCTTCTTCTAAGCGGTTGTGGCGCACTACCTAACCGGATCGTCCTGTTCGGCCCCGTATCCGGATGCTCCGGCATCAGCGAAGAATTCCTTCTCGCATCCCCGGATCACCTGGGCCCTATGACCTCTACGGAGGATCTTCAATGCGCCATGAATATTGCCAGACATTCGACTCAGTCGACGTTCATCAAATCCTCGATTTCTTCGCAAATTGCCCTTCATCTTGCAGAGAGACAACCTCCGGGTGCTGACCGGGAGGCACTCGCAGCAGAGGGGGTCAAACTCGCTGAGCGCTCCCTGACTGCGGGCGGCAAAGACGATGCTGCCGTTCACTATTATTTGGCTGCCAATCTGGGCCTTGCTATCAACGAGCATCCGGTTCAAGCTGCGGAAAATTTGCACAGGCTTGAGGATGAACTCACCCTTGCGGTCAAACTCTCTAAATCAGTTGACCAAGGGGGCCCACTCCGGTTGCTTGGAATGCTTTATCTCAAGGCTCCGCCCTGGCCCACGGGGGTTGGTGATGGGGACAAGGCCTTGGCCTTACTCAAAGAATCTGTAGATCAGTTTGGCGATCATCCGCTGAATCATCTTTTTTACGCCGAAGCCCTATTTGAAGTGGACGAAAAAGCTGCTGAAGCCCAAGCTGAAATCAAGAAGGGACAAGTCCTTCTTTCTGAAGGTCCTTGGGGTAACAACCGTGTCATCTGGCAAAAGGAGTTTGCCGACGTGATTAACGAAGTGACCAAAGCACCGCGCTAATTTTTCTCAGACCATCCGAATGCCAGAGACATCTGTCGAACTCGACTCCGAACGTATCATTCAGGCCGAACAGGTGGCGCTGGACTACCTTCTCTCCCAGCAAAAGAAAACCGGCGATTTTGAAGGCGAGATGGTCTGGTGCACGATGATTCTGGCTCAGGCAGTGATCGTCAGAACGATCATGGGTCGCCCCTACCATGCAAGCGAACGAGAGAAGATCATTCTTCACTTTGAAGTCACGCAGGCAACGGACGGATCGTGGGGGATGCACCCCGAATCCCCAGGCTATATATTCTTCACAACACTCGCCTACGTCGCACTCCGCCTGCTGAATGTCGCTCCTGAAGATGGGGTGACACGACGAGCACGTCAGTGGCTCCATGGTCAAAAAGTCGGCGTCGAGGGAATCCCGACCTGGGGAAAGTTCTGGCTTGCCATCATCGGGCTTTATGAATACGAGGGGCTGAATGCCATCCCTCCAGAACTCTTCCTCCTTCCGGAATGGCTGCCGTTCCACCCCAAGCGCTTCTATTGCCATACCCGTCTCATCTACTTGGGCTTGGCCTATATCTCCGGAAAACGCTTTGTTGCCACCTTGCCCCAAGCGTTAGTGGCTGATCTTCGTCGGGAGTTGTACCTGACTCCATACGAGAGGATTCCGTTTTCAAGGCTGCGTCATAAGCTAGCTCCAGGGGATGTTTATGTTCCCATCACCCCTGTGCTCAGGCTCATTTACGACGGACTTGCCATTTTTGAGCGTTGGCACGGAAAAAAGCTCCGGGAAAAAGCACTTCGGGTCTGCATGGATCGCATTGAGTTTGAACAAAAGTCAACGCGTCACCAGGGCATCTCGCCGGTAAACGGTCTTCTCAACACTCTTGCGCTTTACATCGAAAACCCTTTGCACCCCGAACTTGAGGCTAGCCTTGCCGGTGTCGAAGCCTGGCGTTGGGTGGATGAAAAAGAAGGTCTCCGATACGTTGGCGCTCGCTCAAATACCTGGGATACCGGCTTTGTTCTTCAGGCCATTGCTGAGATCTCAAATCCAGAATTTCGAACCGTCGATGCCATGACGCAGGCCGTTGAATTTCTGGACCGCGCCCAGATGACAGAGGAAACTCAGGACTATCAGTGTTACTGGCGAGATCCTGCACTGGGGGGATGGTGTTTTTCCGATGGCGAGCATCGCTGGCCAGTCAGCGATTGCACAGCGGAGGCCCTCAGTGGTCTTATCGCCCTCTATGAACACCCGGGGTATGCCTCACTTCCGCGGCTTCCATCGGAGCGTCTGAGAAACGGTATCCGTTTCATCCTCTCACGGCAAAACGCTGACGGTGGATTTGGAACCTATGAACGCCGTCGTGCGGGAAAGCTATTGGAGTTGATCAATCCATCTGAGATGTTCGGGCAATGCATGACGGAACTCTCATACATTGAATGTACAGCCTCTTCGTTGGGTGCAATTAGCCACTTCCGAATAATGGATCCGGATTTCGAGGCTGAAAAACTAGAAAATGCGGCCCAACGGGCTATTGGCCTTCTCAAGGGGCAACAAAAACCCGATGGCTCATGGCAGGGCTTTTGGGGCATCAATTACACTTATGCCACCTTCCATGTAGCCAGAGCACTCCGACTAGCAGGGATTAATGCTAATGATGAATCCCTTCAAAGAGCGGCAAACTTCCTCAAATCACATCAGCGGGCTGACGGGGGCTGGAGTGAACACTACACAAGCTGTCTTGAGGAACGCTATATCGAACAGCCTGAGACTCAAGTGGTTATGACCAGCTGGGCACTTCTCGGACTCCTCGAGGTCCTTCCACCGAACGATCCTGCCATCCAGCGCGGTTTTCTGTGGCTTTTAAGCAAACAACTTCCGGATGGAAGCTGGCCGATGCAATCAGTAAATGGTGTTTTTTTCGGGGCAGCTATGCTGGATTATCGTCTGTACCACACCTATTTCCCCGTTTGGGCTATTACGCGCTATAATCACACCATAAAAGGGGTTTAATGTTGTCAAGATGCAACTATTGTTGCATTATTGTTGCCAACGTGATCTGAGGCTTCGGTAAGAAGCTTTTGATCGAAAGGTTGTTCTTGCCCTAACTCAATCTCCTAAGGGTCCAAACAGATTGATGATGGAAACTAACGCGAACACACAGATGGACGTCGATGTCCTGATCGCGGGCGGAGGCGTAGCAGGCTCTGCCGCCGCTGCAGCGCTTTCCCCTCTTGGCCTCAAAATTCTCGTTATTGAACCCAAATCTTCCCACGGGCGTCGACTCGCTGGGGAGCTGATTCATCCGCCAGGGATTGATGGATTGAAGCAGCTGGGGCTGCTTGATGATGAACCGGAAATTGGTTCACCCATTCGCGGCTTCTCGATTTTTCCGTTCAAGGAAGGATCCGAATACGAAGACAGCATCCTTCTCCCCTATAGCGAAGTCGAAGGACTGAACCATGGCGGGATGGCGATTGAACATCAATCGCTCAAGGAGCATCTCCTCGAGAAAATCAAATCATTCGACGGCATTGATGTTTGGATGGGTGCTCGCGTTATTGCGATTGAGCCCGATTCACAAGGACAGAATGCCAGCGCTGTCGTTTCGACCGAGACAGGCAACGTCAGAATTCATGCCAAACTGATCATTGGTGCTGATGGCCCGATGTCTCAGGTGAGGAAACTTGCTGGAATTTCTCACGAAACGCATCGCTACTCAGGGATGCTCGGCGTCGAGGTCGATGACCGCCATCTCCCCAAGTCAGAGCATGGCAACATCTTCCTGAATCCCCTGGGCATTTCCTACGCCTACAGCGTGACCAAGGGTCGTGCTCGAGTCATGTTCGAAGTGCTTCGCGGCGATGACTCCAAGGAATCCGTTCGAGAACACCTAAAGTCGTTCCCCAAGGCTTTCCGTGAAGATATTGAGGCGGCGATGGCCATTGACAAGCCACTGGCGGCTGCCAACTATCGAATTGTGCCGAAAAGTAATATCAAGATGAATGTTGCTTTGTTGGGGGATGCGCGGGGGTGCTGCCATCCTTTGACCGCATCCGGAATAACGACCGCGGTGAAGGACGCCCTCAGCCTGCGCGAAGCACTCATTAAACATGAGCTCAATGTTGAGAATGCGCTTCGGGATTATGCTATTGCAGCGGGACGAGTTCAGCTGACCCGCAGAACGTTGTCCGAAGAACTGCGGGAAGCGTTCCTGTCGCATACACCTGAATCCGTTCTACTGAACCGTTGCATCTTTGAGTACTGGAAGAGCAACCCAAAAGGTCGCGCCCATTCACTCGCGCTCCTCTCAACGCTCGACAGCAGCATTGTCTCAATGGGAATGCAGTTCGTCATTGTGGTCCTGCAAGCCTTCCGATTGCTTCCGAGCGAAATTCGCAAGGGAAGCGGGCTTCGGTGGTTTATTTCCATCATGAAACTGGCTCATAAAAGTCTGAGCATTCCACAAACCGCATTGCAATACTGGATTCAAGAGCAGAATGCTCTTGCCAAGTGAATCCTGATTCCGACGCTAAAACCCATGCTTTGCATGGGTTTTTTTATTCGCATTACCAGCTTGTCGGATTTTTATCGCCTCACTGCGGCAACTCAATTCCCTTAGCCTGCGAACGACTATAAAATGGCTCGCTTGCGGTCTTAACGGTATGTCCCGATAGGCCACGATCAAGCAACTTGCTTGAATCGGAACTTTTACCTTGCCGCTACAGCATGCGATTTTTCTCTTTACCGACCCTCGGCTTACTCTCTCTTCTTGGAGCCATTGCCCCATCCATCAGCGCCCTACCCGCCTCGGACTTAAAGGTCATTCAGGAAACTAAGGACGAGTGGGAATCAGCCTTTTACAGTCTCCCACCAGATCAGCAGGAACCCGTTCTGAAAACCCTGAGCATGAAGGCGGAAACACTCATACAAAGATATCCAGATGCCGCTGAGGCTTATCTGGTGGCGGGGTTAGTTCAATGTTCTTTAGCCGCGAATGAAGGTGGATTCAGCGCTTTGGGTCGCGTCAAAAAAGCGCGCCAATACGTTCAGCAAGGTTTAGCTAAGGATCCTCTTGCGATGGATGGGAGCGGTTATGTCATTCTGGGTAATCTCTACTATCGCCTTCCGGGATGGCCTCTTTCCTTTGGCGATAACAAGGTGGCTCGCAGTTATCTCGAGACAGCCATCCGCCTCTACCCCGATGGCCTAGACACCAATTATTTCTATGGCGACTTTCTGCTTGATGAAGGCGATGCGTCTGCAGCGCTTCCCTACCTCGAAAAAGCTGAAAGAGCGCCAGTAAGAGAATCGTCTCGATTATCAGACTTAAAGCTCAAGGAAGAACTCAAAGTCTCTCTCAAGAGCGCCCGGGAAGGAAAAGCCGAAAGCCCTGGTTTCTATAATCAGTTCCTTAACGCCATCGGCAAGTAGAAAAAACGCCCATGCCTATCACGATCCCCATTCTCATTACTCTGGGACTCCTTCTTGCGTGGGTTTGGGCTTTCTATGCCATGCAACGCATCGCGATTCGTCAGCAAATCGAACCCACGCCTCCCAAAACCTATCCGTCCCTTACAGTCATCAGGCCTATCAAGGGGATCGACAGTGGTCTTCGGGAAAATGTGATTGCAGGGTTTGAGGATAGCTATCCGGGCGCACTTGAAACCCTGTTTGTCTTTGATGACGACGAGGATCCCGCGGTTCGGATTGTCAAAGAAGTGATCGCTGAGAGGAAGTCACAGGGGCTTTATGCCGAGGCTGAAATTCTTTTTTCAGGACAGCCACCACGCAATCGGACAGGCAAGCTGAACGCGATGATCCAAGCTATGGCTGGTGCTCATCACACGCTGATCGCATTTGTCGATTCCGATATTCGACAAACACCGGGTGATCTCAGTCGTCTGGTCGCAACCCTTCTCTCTGATGAAGGAGCAGGGTCTGCTTTTCCGACGGTCGTTTCCTCAGCGACGCCCCACACCCTGGGAGATGTCGGATATGCCGTCATGGTGAACGGTCTTTATGAGCCCTCAGCCTTGGCCACCGCGCAACGCGCCAGGGGGACCCTCCCCTTCATCATGGGGCATATGATGGTCCTTCGTCGGGAAGCCATTGACGCCATCGGTGGGCTTGAGACCGCTGAGGGTCAACTGGTCGATGACATGTATCTTGGGAAGCGCATGGTCGAGGAAGGATATCGGAACCTGCTGTCTCCCAAACCCGTATCGATCATCCAGCAAGATTGTTCTTTCGAGGAGTTTGTTGGAATCCTGGTTCGATGGATCGCTTTCTCAATGTCGGGACTTCCTTTCTGGACGACGAAACTTCCCCATGCCTTAACAGGTTTTGCCCTTTGGGGTGGGATTATCGCCACCGGCTATGGTCTCTCTCAGGGATTGCACGCAGTGAGTCTCTTGGGCCTCGTTACGGCACTTTCCGTGCCTATCACAATCAACAACCTTCACTACAGGATGTCCAAGCAACCCATTCCATGGCGCTTCGCTTGGGGATCCATGATCATCTGGCTTGCAGCGCCTATGATCTACGCCCAGATCTGGATTCGCCGTGAAGTGAACTGGCGCGGTCGTCGGTACAGGTTGAATCTTCAGTCTCGACTGGGCTAAACCCCTAAGTCGGTTACTTGTCTCCCAAAATCTGGATCGCCTGTGTTGGGCAATACCGTGCTGCAGCCCGGGCCTTTTCAATGGCACTGGCATCAGGATAGGCATTGAGGACTGTCAAACGACCCTCCTCATCCACTTTAAATAGATCAGGCGCCTCACCCTGACAGGTCGCATGACCCTTGCATAAATCCATGTCTACGACGATCTGGACCCGTGAAAGAGTATCCTTGGCCCCCGCTGGTGAGGATGCTGATGAAGACGTGACCACCGCCTCAGCGCGCTCAGGCCTTTTCCGATAGCGGATTCGGCATGGGGATGCAGGCTCCACGACCATCTTGGTGTAATCATCCCGATAGGTTTCAGGCGCCTCGACCAGCTCAAACTCATAGCGTCTGAGTAAAATGCAGAAAATAGCTTTGATCTGGAAAAGGGCAAACGCATTGCCTGAACACTTGTGGCGACCTCCACCAAACGCTTGCCAGGCATAGAGATTCTTGTCTTCGCCTCGTTCAGGCGAATATCGATCGGGATCGAATTGCTCAGGATTCGGAAAGAGAGATTCAATACGGTGCGTAATGGCAGGTGCAGCGCAGACAAATTTCCCCGCAGGAATCAGGGTATCTTCCACCGTAAAATCTTCCAAGACTTTACGCATCAGAATAATCAAAGGGGGATGTAGCCTCAGGACTTCTTTGAGCACACTCTCGAGATTCGGGATTTGACGAAGCGACTCAAAGGTCACGGCACCATCTTCACCGAACAGCTGATCTAACTCGCCTACCACTTTTTTCATCCATTCCGGATGCCTCAGAAGCTCAATTAATACCCAAGCGGTCGTTCCGGAACTGGTGTGATGACCTGCGAAAATCGTGGCGACCAACATGCCTGTGATTTCGTGCGGTGTGAGTTTGGTGCCATCTTCATAACTGGCATCAATCAAGGTCTGGAAAACATTAGGGCTTTCCGAGCGCTCTTTTGAGCGCCGCTCCATGATCTCCGTCACAAGGGACTGAAGGCGAGCACGCGCCTTGTCTCTGCGTCTAAACACCGGCAGGGGCAGATTCGGGAACACATACGCAATGGGCTGAATGCCCCTTTCCAGATCGTGATAAATCTCCGCAAACTCTTTGTTGAGCTCATGGCGAAACTCAGGTCCCAGAAGACAGTGACTAGAGGTATAGATGGTCAGTTCTTTCGTAAACTCAAGAAGATCAATCTCACCCTCTTCGCCCCACGCCGAAATCAAACCCTCAACCTCCTCCACGATGAGATCCGAGTAGGTTCGCATGGGTTTATCACGAAGCGCAGGCATCAGCATTTGAAGCTGCTGATTCTTACGCTTGATGGGAGCATCAAAAACAACACCATGACCAAAGATAGGGGTCATGATCTTGTAGGCCGCACCCTGATCAAGCACTTCGTCGGCCGCCCTGTAGAAAGCCTCTGAAGCCTTGTCGCCCGTAAGAAGGACCATGTCCTGATGGAACATTTTGAACTCAGCCACGTCACCAAGCTTTTCACGAAGCCTCATCATGAATTCGTGAGGATTTTTTCCAAACTCAAGAATATGGCCAACAAATGGTTTTGCACCCGGAAGAACCGGGGGGAGTTTGGCTTTTGACTTCGTGGTGCTGTTTTCAGACATGGACTTTTAGATTGGGCTGAGGGATTGAAGATGGCCGGAACCGCATTTATCTTGCAATGATAGCGCAAAGACCCTTGATATCCTGGGCGGTTACCCTCACTATGGGGTTAGCTTGGAAAACTTTATAATTCCAAGCTTACTTTGGGGGTGACATGGCTTCGACGTGGATCGCAAAACCCAAGGTGCATGCCGAGGTGCAGTTTCCCTCGTAAAACTATCTGCAACTAAGTTAGTTGCCAACGACGACAAC
>Ga0007809_10000989_pt1 | contig 12015 bp, 17 predicted proteins | sample CryBogCBE02Aug07_FD_60383 | JGI IMG/M metagenome (GOLD analysis project Ga0007809, IMG submission 60383) | Freshwater microbial communities from Crystal Bog, Wisconsin, USA - CBE02Aug07 | ecosystem: Environmental > Aquatic > Freshwater > Lake | place: Crystal Bog, Wisconsin, USA | collected...
CTACATCATACCCTGACGCATAGTGTTTTACATACCAATTACCATTGCCTGGACTTGCTTCGGGGTCGATACCAACTTCGCCTACTGGCTCACCATTTTTCTTAAACACTTTGTGTTGTTGATCTGCTTGGCCTTCCGACACACCTTGTTGTTCTCTAACTGCAGGATTGTCAATCTGTTGTGCCACTGCGGCCAAGCCTTCGTTGCCGTTAGTGATCTTTTTGTACATCCACGCTTCTAATGGTACGCCCTGCTTGACAGATCGGTAAATCTTTTTTGCGGCTTGGGCTATGGCCCGTAGTTCGCCCAGCGCCATACCGTCCATTTGTTCGTCTTCCATGGCATAGGCTTCTGTGCCTCCGGTCATCACTGCTTCTTCCACACCTTCGCCCAGTTGACGGCCTTTGAACTCAAAATGTTCGTATGGGCCCCACGGCTTACCGGTACGCTCATCTATCTCTACATTGTTTAATCCACGCTCGTCGGGGCCATAATCTGTGTACTCATAGAAATCATGACTAGCAATATCAACGCCTAAAAATTCACTGTCATAATCAATATAGTATTTTCTAACTTTGCCATCCGGACAATGTATGCCACGTGCCATCATTTTTTCTATTGCAGTTTGTGCATCAATAATCTTGCTCATAGGGCTACCGCCCTTTTTAATTACGTCTTTTAACATTCTGATATCATGTGTATACCAAGCACGTGCCAAGGCCTTGATATATTCCATGAAATCACCGCCGCCCCCGCCAGGAGCGAATTCATGTAAACTACTCTCGCCCAACAATGCATGATATTGTTGATTGATGCTATCAAGGTCCATTGCCTCTAATACTGGTGCTGGCGTTGTTGCTACAACGGGTTCTGGAGCAGACTCTACTACGGGTGTTTTTGCTCTTACGATCTTTTCAAATTCTTGTGGTTTCATGACTCTATTTCCGTGTTTGTTATATTTATATTAAACTGTAAACACAGGTCCATTATTTGCGACCCCGTTTACAGTGATGTTTTTAAGATAAAATACGTTGTTATTACTACAATCTACTATGTCTAGATGATGTTCGCCGGGCTTGACGATAACTTCTATGTTTTCTTTTACGTATGTTTCGTATGCAGGCCAAATCCAACTGCGTTCAGTAAGTAAATCGCCATCTACGTAGACACGATAAATGGGACTACCCTCACTGCGAGTACAATAAACATCTACAGTGACTGTAACGTTGCTCATGATTAACTTAGTGCACTACCTAATAACTGCATCGCACGTCGGGGATTCTTTGGATATAGAGTTTTTGCTATTTGCTCATGGGCAGCTTCGTCACCATTGGCCCAAGCATCACGTATTTCGGTAGCACTGGTTATGCCACCAGCAAATTCCACAGTGGGCAAGTATGCTATATAACTGTGCCGGCTCATGGGTTGCAGATTCTTGACACTGGTAAAGAACTGCAGGTAATCACTAACCGGCAACCCTTTGCGTTTACCACGAGTAACCAAGGGCAATTTGCCTGTGGCAGGATCAATTTTGGCCGGTTGCGGCGGCTCGTTGCGATCTTTTTCACTGCGTACAAATACTAGGGCAGTGGTCTCGGGATCGTAGTGACTGGTTATTTCTTCTGCGGAGAACGGGATTTTGACTTGTACAAAACGCTCGGCGGGAACGCCAGCTATAGCGGCCAGTTCTCGTTTGATTTCGAACGGGAAAGGACGATGTTTAGTATAGTCTGTGGCAGCCACGTACACATCGGCTTTGGGGAAGGCTTTTAGAGCACTGTTATACAACGACAAATGCCCGGTATGGAATGGATGAAATCCACCGGGCATTACTACTACAATTTTTTGTATTCGTGATTCAAATAAATCTGCTATAAACATAAGAAATTCCGTTCATAGCGTATTTAGCGTTTATAAGTTTTCAAGGATCCAAACAAACAACGGGCTTTCAAAATCCAAACACCAAGTGCCGTTCCAACCTAGATCAACACAATTTTTCAATGTAGGTTTTGCTGAATCTTCGGGAACAAATTGACTTTTATTCCAAGCTACATTGGTGAGATCTATTTCTTCAACTTCGATGCTTTTAATATGCAGTAACATGTCATTGACAATCGTAAAGTTTTCGGGATCGTCGTAACTGTCTTTTTGTACATCGCTGTCTAGTTTGTTTGTTAATTGTATACTTAATTGATGCGATCCATCTTCAACTGCATGATCGAACTCGATGTATTTGAGTTCTTGATCTGCGGAGCCGGTTACAATTTCTTTTTGATCGATGCAGATACGCCATTCGGGCAATTTACCCCAATGCGTACCCACAACACCTATTTTGAAATGTAACGTTTCCAAGTTAGGGATTTACTGCTGCCGGTTGACCGGCTTTGGCCATACTTACTGCATCACGAAGCGCAGCTGGTACTCCGGCTGGTAATCCGTTTTGCTCGCCATAGTGTTGATTTTTTGCTTTGTCAATAACATCAATCTTGCTTAAATCACCTTGGAACTCGTAGTGTCCGATATGATTCAACAACACTTTGCTATGTACCCAAATCTCGCCACCCATGTCTTGCCAGCGTCGGCAGAACAACCAATCTTCACTTAGGTAATGTCCACGTGCATCGATTTTACAATCAAAGATACTGTACATCATGGGCTCAAACTGTTTGCCCAAACCCACATCGTCCACGTACTTGGTTTCTGGGAACTTGGCAATCATCTTTTCATATACGCTGCGCTTGAACAACAAGAAGCCGGTTCCTGTAGTGTCAACTGTAAAAATATCGCCTTGGATCTTGGTCTCGGGTTTTAGGTTAATTACATAGTTAACTGGCAAGGCTTTCTTGGGATACAAGCCACCAATGACTTCTTTATCGCAAGCAATCATTTGCAGTATTGACTCGGGTTGGAAGCGGATGTCTGCGTCAATAAACATGAAGTGAGTTGCAGCAGTGTTAGTCATCATCTTGGCCATTAGGTTGTTACGTGCACGTGTAACCAAACTCTCATTCACCATTGTGTCCAAGCTCCAGTTCAATCCGGCTTGTTGTGCGAGTAAAATAAAACGCAACAAACTGGTCATTGTGGGTTCTGAAACCATACCACCATAACAAGGAATACCAATGTGCAAATGCACTTTTGTAAAGTCAAAAGGTACTCCTTGCATCTGTGGTTGTTGTGGTTGTTGTGCTTGTGCAGCCTGTTTGGCAGCAGCTGCTTTGATTAATGCAACAGCATCGCTTTGACTCTTTTTAGCGTCAGGTTTTTTAGTACTCATGTTTTCCTTTTTGGTTAATTGATTATGCTTTGCTAACTTCGACAACAACTCCGTTGCCAAGTAATTCTTCGGCTACCGATGCCAATGCTGACATTGTATCTTCTGATACAATATCGCTATCAGTGACAGTACCTTCTGGTGTGTTTTTGTGCAGTTTGCTAACTGTGATAACGATCACTTCTTCTTGAATACGTGCCATCATGCACTCCTTGAAATATACTAATATTTATTAGGCCTGCACAACCTCGTGAATTTTTCCTATAATACCCGGGCTCATTAAACTCAGCATAGTGGTAATGCCCAAATCATTTGCATAGAAAAATGCTCCCCAAACACCCGGGTAAGGACGTTTTAGATTGTGTCGTAATCCTGCAGTGATTTTGATATCGGGTTGACTTTCCAATAGATTAAGCATTTGTTCTTTTAGTGGCAAAGCGTAAGTGCCATCCCTTAACAGTATCTTATACTTAAACGGTATTTTTGGTGCCAAGATAGCGTCGGAAATCAACAGTTGTTCGGTTCCCGCTCGAGGCCCTGTTATTGCTTCCACGCAAGTGGTATTGTGCAACATTGATGCAATCTGCTTTAGTTCATTTTCCGAACCTGTATAAAATTGTACTCTATCACTTTCCACTCGAACCTTTGCTGTGGCACTGAGACTTTGTTTAATATTTTTAATACTGTTTAACAAACTGTAATTTACATTGTCGTATTTTCCCACATTGTTGTACCAGTAAGGATTTCGCCAACTACCACCATAATTGCTTCTGTTTGTTGCTTGAGCTTTTAATATTTTTACAGAACGTTGCGGATCATCATGAAATGCAACATCGGCACAGTTGGCTTGAATTTCCATACGCCAAAGATATCGGCCCCAGAACTGCTTCTTGGTCTCTTTAAATTTGATCCCAACGGATAGATTATTCCAGTACAACGTATCCATTTTCGTCCACAGTAGGTTGTATTGTAGTTTCTGGAGTAAATGTAAATTCTTGATTTACATAACCAACAATCATTATAGATGCTTTAGGTATTCTTTCAAACAGGATCTTTTTACTCAACGGCACTTTGATTAAGTCATTGATCTTACGTGCCAGGGGTCGTGCACCCATTTTGCTATCATAGCCTACTAATGCCAATTGATCTACAGCAGCTTCGGTTAGTCTAACACGTACACCTTTATCGCTTAACAACTCGTTAATTTCGTTAACAAATTTAGCAACAATTTTCTTAATACTTAACTGATCAAGTCGATTAAATTTGCAGACACCATCTAAACGATTTCTAAATTCAGGCCTAAAGAACTCTTTGACTGCTCGGTCGTCTTCGTCGGTCTTTTGTAGACTGGTGCTGAATCCAATTGTGTTGCTTTCGTTGTCACTGGCACCCAAGTTGCTGGTCATTATTATAATAGCATTACGTGCATCGGCTTTCTTGCCATTACTGCTGGTCACAACGCCTTCGTCCATTAGACTCAGTAACACATTACTGACATTGGGGTGTGCTTTTTCTATTTCATCAAATAACACAACCGAGTTGGGATTTTTTTCTAGGTCACTGATTAATAGTCCGCCACCCAAGTTACCGTCATCATAGCCCACATAGCCCGGAGGAGCTCCAATTAGTTTAGAAGCACTGTGTTTTTCTTGATACTCGCTCATGTCATAGCGTATCAGTTTCATTCCAAGATTTTCAGCTAAAAGTTTAGCGAATTCAGTTTTACCAGTTCCAGTTGGGCCTAAGAACAAAAAGCTACCCACTGGCTTATTGATACTTTTTAATCCTGCACGGCTAACATAAATCTTCTCTAACACCGAGTCAACCACCGAGTCTTGCCCGTAGAGTTTGACTTTGATATTTTCTTCTAGGTGTTCTAAATTCTTAACACTCTCACTGCCAATTTGTTCTGCAGGTATCTTTGTAAATTTAGCAATAGCTTCAATGACATGTGCACGAGTTGCTACCCAGTCGGTTTCACGTATCTTTAAACGTGCACAAGCAGTATCAATCAAGTCAATTGCTTTGTCTGGAAGTTTCTTGTCTGTTTGATAACGTACACTTAGATCAACTGCTGCGTCTATGGCACTATCATCAATTATACCACCATGGAATGATTCAAAATGTCCACGTAGTCCTTTAAGTATTTCTTTTGCTACAACAGGGGTTGGCTCTTCTATGGTTAGTCTATAGAACCTACGCATCAAGGCACGATCCTTTTCAAAACTTTTACTATATTCTTCCCAAGTAGTACTGGCAATTACTTTAATTTGTCCTCGACTCAATGCTGGTTTGATCATGTTGGCAAAATCTACACTGCTTTGTGATCCAGCGCCCGCACCCTGCATTTGATGTGCTTCGTCAATGAATAATATACATTTGCCTTTGACTGTGAGTGCTTTGATAACTTCTTTTAATTTTTCCTCAAACTCACCGCGATATTTACTTCCGGCTAGCAAACTACCAATGTCTAAATTATAAACAGTATAATCCTGTAGGTAGTCGGGAACTTGTTTGTTAAAAATATTAAGTGCAAGACCTTCGGCAATGGCAGTTTTACCTACACCTGGATCGCCAACCATTAAGATATTACTTTTATTACGTTTGGCAAGAACCTGTGCGATCTCGTCAATTTCGTAGTCACGACCAATTACCGGATCAATTTTTCCTTCAGTGGCCAATGCATTTAAATCGGTACAGTACTCTTTTAATATTTCTGTGGCACGTATGGCACTTGCGGCTTTTCGAGCTTTTGGAGTATGATAGTTGTTGTTGTAAAATCCAACAAAATCATTACGGTCAGTGACTCCGTATTTTAATATAAAATATGCTGCATGACTATTGGTCTCTTGTGTGAGACTGACAAACAAATCAATCACCTGCATCAATTGTCGTGCACTAAACAGTACCTGTGTCACTGCACGATTAAACACACGCTCTAGACTGTGTGTTTTTCTTGGTTCCCAGTCTGGAGTATTACTGACTAGATAACTCTGTGAACTCAAATAATCATCCACGTCCTTGAGCATTCCTCCAACATCAACTCCGTAGTTGTCCAGCAACTTGGAAAACGGAGCGTAACTTAATAGTCCAAATAATATGTGTTCGAGTGTTACATATTCGTGATTATGAAATTTAGCTTTTTCTGTAGCTGAATTAATAATAATTTCGATTTCAGGATTGGGTTGAATCATTTTATCTTCCAAAGCCATTTGGTTCCTCACAAATATTTATAGTGTTGATTTGATTTCCCTAATAGTTGCAATTTGTTCTGCAGTTAGGTTACGCGGTACTGTAACTGCTATTTTAGCATATAAATTGCCTCTATGCGAGCCGTGTATTTGCCAAAGTCCTTGATCACGTATTCTTAATACTGTGTTATTTTGAGTTCCGGGTTGTAAATTTACAACAAACTTGCTACCGTCTATGCCTTCTACCTCAACGTCGCCGCCGATGATTGCAGTCAAACAATCAATTTGAACTGTGGTAGTAACATCAATGCCATTTATTTCAAATGGCGCATGTGGTTGTAAAACTATTACCACATATAAATCTCCGCGATCTAGAGTATTAAAAAAGTTATCGCCTAAATTGGGATATTTGATCTGTGTGCCGCCGACTACTCCACGTGGGATATTAACATCTACAGTTTCTCTATTTCCGTTTGTGGTTTGTATACTGAGTGTTTTATGCTGATCCTCGAGTGTACTGACCAAGGACACAGGAACTTCTACTCGTAAATCTTTGTTGCGTCTAGGATGTCTTGCAAACGGCTCGCCGTTGGGAAATCCAAAGTTAAATCCAAAATTACGCAACATGTCTTCCATGTGTGGTGGCATGCCCGGCATGTCGTGTCCGTTTACGTTGAACCTAAATCCTCCTCCGGGATTACGACGCTCGTGATCGTATTGCTCACGTTTTGCAGGATCTTGCAAAGTATCGTAAGCACTTTGAATTTCTTGAAATTTTTGAGTGTCTCCGCCCTTGTCGGGATGATGTTGGCTGGCTAATTTTCTATAGGCTCGTTTAATTTCATCTGCATCGGCAGATTCACTAACGCCCAATGTTTCGTAATGAGTCATGCTGTTATTATAAATGAAAAACCGGACAGAGTCAACTGGTCCGGTTTAATTGAGCAAATAAGATTATATAACGTTGCAACAATCAGACGATTGTGCGTTCTGCATCATACCGGTAGCATTGTCAAGAACCGATCCAATGATTGATACATTAAATGGTCCACTGGCCACGGGCAACAGTTTTATACTGCCACTGATGTCTCCGCCACCGAGGTCGATCGGGTTAAAAAGATTATCGGCATTTAATTGAGTATCATCCGAGCCACTGCTGGTATAAGTTACTGTTACTGTTTGGCCTAGTGTGATTTCGGTTGGTGTTATTGTTACTGATACTTGCATTATGCTGCTCCTGCTTTCTTTTCTTGTGTTCGACCAAATGCGCTTACGCCTAATATACCACCAAACGCCAAGTGGATAAGTCCACCGTTGCTGAGTGTTAGACTCTGCCATGCTGTATAGCCCATTTGTATTCCAAATGCTCGTTCAATAATGGGCAAGAACATGCTGATTAGTGGGAAGGCCACAAAGTCCATGAAACAGATCAGCATGTACAACCAACCCATTGCTGGACGCCAAAAACTCTTCATCCAGTGCTCGGGTTCGTGACCGGCACTTGCGGCCATCAAGTTACCAAAAGCAGCGGTTGTATTTGCATCTGCGGCTATTTGTTGTTGCGGCATACCGCCACCCATTCCTCCGCCAAAGCCACCCGGCGATCCGAATCCGCCCGATGAGCCAAATCCACCGGAGCTAGACCCAAACGCTCCCGCTCCAGACGTTGAACTACTGCCAAAGCCTCCTGAAGTTGCTCCAAATCCGGCGGTTGGTGTTGTTGCATTACTGCCTCCAAATAAACTTGGCGCGGCCTTACTGGCAGTTGCTGCTGGCGGCGCGGCTGATGTTGTTGCCGGATTGACTGCGTTACTTGATTGTGCTGCTGCTACGTCTGCGGCTGTTGGTTGATCGGTATCATCGGGATCTAATTTTGGCATTTTGTTTCCTTATCCTAGGGCGCCGATCAAACTGATCGCACCATTAATAACAGTATTTAGTGTTTCTTTCAGGGCCATTTGCTCCATGGCCTGTATCACTTGCATTTGTCTCTGCACATCCTCTAATACTTCCCGTGCTTGATCGGGAGGCATGTCGCCTGAATGCACTTGTTGTACTACCTGTTGCACAAATTGTGCTGCATTGGCAAACTGTTGATCGCCACTGTTGACTAAGCTGGCTAGTTGGTTGTTTAAATCGTCTTGGTTCATCTTGGTCTCTTTCCTTGTACATGTTGTATTAGAGTGGCACTGCTTTCAATGCCGCCAAATTTAAGTTTACAATACAGTGTATTGATTTTCTCCGAGCCAGCATAGCGAGTTTTCAATCCCTGTGCCATTTCATCCAGCGCAAGACTTGCTTTGATACTGTCTTCGTTGTGCGGTATATCTGATTCGTACGAATGATACAAGCCGGTTTTGTATGCTATGTTATTGGCATTGACCTTGGACGCCACCGCATCATCGCACTCGGCTATACTGTTGTGTGCATCGTATCTAATCTCGGTAATCATTCTATACTCTACAGGATCAAAGTGTGTCATTAAATAAGCATCCACCGCCGCGCAACCAGATAGACTAACTATCATGAATAAAAAGATTAATCGTTTCATTTTCTAGTACTCTCGTAAATTCGTTTTTGCGTATTGTACCAATCGGCCCAATCGCTTACTTTACCAGCACACAAGTAATATTCGGTATAGTTATCGGTCACCACAGTCAACACATCACTTAGTTTGTCTGTTTTTGCGTCGACAGGTTTTAAATCCGGGCACGATTCCATCAAGGCCAACGGAACATCGGGCCAAGGAGCACTTACGGTAACAGGTTGTTTAAAACTACTGCATCCAGCTAATAAAAGAACAGGTAATAGATATTTCATTTCTTTTTTGCCTCGGGATTAGTTGCGCTATCATTTAATATTTGTATTGCTGCTGGATCAACCTTACACTCGGCATCGATGCGTTTTTCCACAGTCTTTATGCGTTCCTGTATTACAACTTGGCGTTGTACAATAACTTGATTCTTTTGTTTACGAACTTGTGTCAATTTATCATTGGCTGCTTTACTGGCAACAACTGCGGCATCAATCTTTGCTTGTGCTTCTTTGATTTGTGCTTGCCATATAGCAGTAACTCCTGCTCCGCCCCACATAAACACACAGGCAAAACAAACTATAACACACAGGGGTTTTATAATATAAGCCAATGGCTTGATTTGCGGAAGCATGGACAACAAATAAGACAACAGGTATACTGCAACACTGGCCCCAACTCCCATGGGCCAAACCCAGATGGGTATGTTGCTAATAAAATGATTGATAATAAATTCAAACATTATGCACCAAACAACTGTATTGCGTGGTTGTAACGAGCGGTACGATCTTCAATGCCCAGTGTACCACCATTGATCACTTTAGTGGCATGCACTATATCTCCGGCATCACTGATTGCGTTTAGGCCATGATGTTCCCAAAAGAAACAAGCACTCTCTACAGCACCATCAGGTGTTTCGCAATAGGCCACGCACTCGTCTAAGTCTTTGCCAATCTCTCGAGCAAACGCTTCGTACAAGCTACGTCCTGTAAGTTGTATTAGGCCACGTCCATGAAACTTCCAACCATCGCCACTTGCTTCATCGCCGTTGCCCATTCTATCACAATAGGCTCGGTTGGCAATTTTTTCGGGATTGTGTGCATACTCGTTGGCAATTTCCATAGTGGGAAAACGCTTTTTCCATATGGCCATTAGTGCTTGTGGTTTGTAATTTAAGTTTTCTACTAGAGCAGTATAGTTACCGCTCTCGTGTCCGGTTTGTGCCATGAACATGGCCACACGTGCCGGGGTAGTAATTTGGTATTTGGGTAGTTCGTCACACAACGCATCATACCAGCTTTGGGCATGTGGATTACCTTGCAGTAATTGGTGTACGTGGTTTGCGGTAAAGTCAAATTCGAAACTCATTGAAAATCTCCTAACTAAAGTATTTAGCGAGATTGGAGATTTTAAATGTTACAGAATTCCTGCTGCGATTCTAAGACTTTCTGTGGCGTCGTTTTTGGGAGCTTTGGTGTCAACTTTGATACCTGCGGCTGTTTTTAATTTATTGATGTCTTGATCTTTGGTGCCATAACGTTTGGCATATTCCGCGGGACTTTCGGGCACTAGTTCTTTGAGCGATTCAACTGTTAGATCGTGATCGGTTCGATCTTTGTAGTAACGAACACGCCAATCGGTTAGATGTTGCCCGGTTACATTCATAATATCTTTCATCATTGAAATAATGTTTGTGGATATTTTATGGTCGCGCTCGCATTCGACAAATACAATATAGTCACCATCATCCATCTCGCCCGAGCTAACATCGGCGTCAATGACCCAGTCGTAGCCTTTTTCAATAAAGTTGACTAAATCTGTACCGGGTTCTTTTCCCGATACTTTGAAACTGATCACGCAAACATCCTCGTCACGTCCCAGTTTGCTTTTAAACTCGTCAATGTGCAATTCGGGATGTACCAAACGTTTTAAATCGTCTTGTTCTAGGCCTTCAAATAACATTAAATTCCACCTCCAGGTGCCGGTGCAGCTTGTGCAGGTGCTTCGGGAGCTGCAGGACTAGGTGCACCGCCCTGATCTGCTTTGTACATTTCGTCATCAAGTCCTTGATCCAAACTTTGATCCAAATCTTCTGCGTCAATGGTTTCGCTTTCAAGTTCCAAGGATCCTTGATTAATATCCTGCATTAATTTTTTAGGAACTGTTACAGTAACCAACCACACAGGAATTTTGCCCATCTTGGGCATTTTGGTTCCTGGCTGAAAGTCACTGGGTGTTTTGAGTTTGATGGGATATTCCAGTGTATCTTTTTTGTACTTGACAACACATCCGTAATCGGCCAGTCGCTTGGCTCCGCGAGTATCGGGTTTGTGCTTGTAGGGCCACATGAATGTGCAGGTCACAAAATATTTTTCATATTCGGGTCCGGCTACTAGTTCTCCGGCTTTCCAGTGATCAAATGTATAAACGTCTAGCTCGTCAATGATACGCTCAAAATCCAATAGAGTATTCAAACTGCTATCAGTCATGTAAATTTCTTTGGTGTTTTCTATAACGTCTTTAAGCGAATTGGCCATATTCTATTTCAATCTATACTTTATTTATACGATCAGCTCGAGTTGGCTGACATCCTGCAAGTACATATTCGTCGAGCCAGTGTTCGTCTATGTATTTTACATATTTGTGATTTGCATCTTCACTGATAAAACTCATTAATTTTTCCGGATCAGTTTCTACAGGAAACTGGGTTATTTGCCCGACCCACTTCATGTAGTGTTGTTTATGCAGGAAAAATGCCTCGTGATCTAAGAAATGCACCGGAAACCCGCTGGGAATCAAAGTATTGTAGTAGTATTCTTGTGCAATAGGTGTTGTATGTTGTTTGCGTACACGCATCTGTTGCACTTGATTGATGTTTTGATCTCGCACAATAATGGCTATTTGCACCATTACTCCTAAACTTTCGGCACGACGTGCAACTCCCACTATGTCGGGAATCCTGCGCTCACCATCAAAAAAGAACGGACAACTGACATTGGCAAGATGATAGTCCCGGT
>Ga0007809_10000991_pt1 | contig 11995 bp, 14 predicted proteins | sample CryBogCBE02Aug07_FD_60383 | JGI IMG/M metagenome (GOLD analysis project Ga0007809, IMG submission 60383) | Freshwater microbial communities from Crystal Bog, Wisconsin, USA - CBE02Aug07 | ecosystem: Environmental > Aquatic > Freshwater > Lake | place: Crystal Bog, Wisconsin, USA | collected...
CGGATCACCTCCCGAAATCGGGCCTCAGAAACGTGCGAACTTTTTGAGTATCTGTTCTTCATTGCTGATCACGGACTTACACCCTATCAGCACCCCGTCAACTACATAAGACCCTATTTTATTATTAGATATTATTGCATATAATATGGAATTCCAAATAGAATGCCCTAGTTGCAAGCAACCTCTTATGGCTTCAGAAGAGCATATCGGAACTAGTGTTGAGTGTCTTGCTTGCAAAAAGATTTTTTTGGTTAGCACACCAACTAAATACAAAAACAAAATGTACTTAGAGATCACCCCGAAAAAAACGGCACTTATTCTATCAGTACTACTAGCAATTTTTATTGCGGGCTTATTTGCTGCCCTAACGATACGATTGGGGCACCCAGAAGCAAAAATGGGAGCCGTCACTTTAATTGTAAGCGCTTTATTAATTCGCTATGTTTCAAATTTGGATAATAATTTTAGGTTGATTCAAATACCAATAAACTTAAATTATATTTTTTTATCATTATTGATAATAATAATTTTCGGATTTTTATCGTTTATAGGATACCAGCATTATTTGCAGGAAAAATCAAATGACGCTTATGTACTCCCCGGTAAAATTGGGGTAGAGATGAACCCGAACGCATCTTGGGCTTGGCATCGCCTTGCAAACTTAAATGAAATTGTTGCAAGAGATAGAGAGGCTGAAGAAGCTGAGAGAAAGGCCATATCGTTGGGCGATGAAGATCCCTGTAGAAAGTCGTATATTAAATCTCTTGTAGAAATCTTGTTAAGAGAGAAAAAATATGAAGAAGCTAAAATTTTGCAGAAGGAATATGCTAAATAATGGATCAAGCTAAATGTTTTTTTATTTTGTGAGGAATCTAGCCTCTTTCATCAGATAGAACAAACGTTCTCAATGCAGTTTATTTTTTAAGCCCAGTTTAGCGTTATTGGAAAAGCCGCCCAAGTCTGGAAGGAAAGTCCTTCAGTTTGTGGTGATGCCTGGAAGCCCCAAGTAATATTTCTCCGCGCCTCGGCGGGGAAATCTCAGCTATTTGGCTACTCGATAAACAGCACTCCCGCCCGTCGCCGCGCATGGCGGTCGGCGGGGAGGTTGATTTTTGCCGGGCCGGATGAATCGAGGAGGGTTGCAGTGCGCTCGACTTCGGCGAAGCTGGGTTCTTCCACGCCTCTGTTTTTTAGCCAGGCATGGAGGACGCGTCTGCGGAGCGCGGGGTGCAGTTCACGGAGGAGTTTTGCCGACAAGGTTTCCCGTGCGGCGATGGGGGAGGTGATCCCGGAAAGGAACTCCTCCTCGTCTGAGAGCAGGCGGGCATTGCGCACGATCGACCCCTTGAAGGAGGAACCGAGCAGTTCCTCGATCAGTGGCAGCACCTTGAGGCGGAGTTTGTTCCGCGAGGCTTCCGCGACGGTATTGGTGGCGTCTTCCCGGAAACTGATTTTCCGAGCTTTCAGGTAGGCTAGTAGCTCGGCCTTGGGGATTGAGAGGAGGGGGCGGAGGAGCTCTAGTTCCGTTCCATCGATGGAGCGTTTTAAGCGAGGCTTCATCCCGGCAAGTCCTGCAGTGCCCGATCCACGAAGGAAGTTGAAAAGGCAGGTCTCGACCTGATCGTCGGCATGATGCGCGAGGACTACCGCGCCCGTCCGATACTTCTTGGTCGTCCATGCCAGGAATCCGTAGCGTGCCTCCCGGGCCGCCGTTTCCACTGAGCATTTTGCTGCGGAGGCGAGGTCCTTCACATCGCCCTCACCGAGGACAAAAGGAAGACCGAGTTTTCCCGCGAGCTTGCGGACAAATTCCGCGTCACCCTCGGAGGCTTTGCCACGCAGGAGATGATTGAAATGAGCGACGACGAGATTCCGATAACCAGCCTCGACCAGAAGATGGAGCAGGGCGACCGAGTCGGATCCCCCGGAGACCGCCACGAGGAGCTTTTTCCTCGGGGAAATTCCTTGGAGTTGCTTCCGGATCATCTCCGGAAGTCTCGGCTCAGCCGATTTGCGCGGCACCGAAGTAGTGCTGGAGCGGCTCCGGAAGGATCAGCGGGCCGCCCGGCTTGGTGTGGGTTTCGAGCAGGGCCACGTAGAGGCGGGCCAGCGCGGTGCCGGAACCGTTCAGGGTATGGCAGAACTGGTTCTTCCCGTTGGCATCCTTATAGCGGAGATTCATGCGGCGGGCCTGATAGTCGCCGAAGTGGGAGCAGCTCGAGACCTCGAGATAAGATCCCTGTCCAGGCGCCCAGACTTCCAGATCGTAGGTGCGGCGGGAGGAGAAGCCGATGTCACCCGTACAGAGTTCCAGGACACGGTATGGGAGTTGGAGCAGTTGCAGCACCTTCTCCGCATCGGCCGTAAGGGATTCCAGTTCCGCGGCGGCCTGCTCCGGCGTGCAGATCTTGACCAGTTCCACCTTGTCGAACTGATGCACCCGGATTATGCCGCGCGTCTCACGCCCTGCCGATCCGGCCTCACGGCGGAAGCAGGGGGTGCAGGCGGTGTATTTGAGGGGTAGTTCCGACTCCGAGAGGATCTCGTCCCGGCGGATGTTGGTCACCGAGACCTCGGCGGTCGGGGTGAGGAAGGAGGCCCCGCCGTCAAAACCGTACATGTCATCCTCGAACTTCGGGAGTTGGCCGGTTCCCTCCATGCACTCGCGTCGCACGAGTACCGGAGGGGCGATCTCCGTGTAGCCGTGGGAGCGGGTCTGCAGGTCGAGCAGGAAGTTGATCAGCGCGCGCTCGAGGCGGGCTCCCGCACCGGTGAAGAGCACATAGCCGCTGCCGCTGATCTTGGCGGCGCGTTCTAGGTCAAAGAGTCCGAGTCGTTCGCCGATTGCCACATGATCCTCGGGATTGGCCGGGCCGGGCTCCCCCCAGTGACGGATCACGGCATTGTCATCGGCCTCACGACCGACGGGGGTTTCAGGCGAGGGAAGATTGGGGATGCCAAGCAGGAGATTGCGCTGTTCGGCGTCGAGTTCGGCGGCGAGGCGTCCGAGTTCCTCCATCTCGTCGGAGAACCCCTTCACCTGAGCCTCGAGCGCGGAGGAGTCGCCACCCGATTTTTTGATTCCGCCGATCTCCTTGCTGAGACGGTTTTTCTCCGCACGCAGATGCTGGACGCGGGTTTCGGATTCGCGCCGTCGGGCATCGCATGCAAGCACCTGATCGACGAGGTCAATGTAATCGCCGGAGCGGGTGCCGAGACGGGCCTTCACCGAGGCCGCATCCTCACGCAGAAGTCGGATATCGAGCATGGGTGGAGAGTAAAGGGTGGAGGTTGGTGTGGGAAGGACTGAAGGGAACTAGGTGAAATGGGTGATTTGGGATTTCAAGGGTGACTGCCCGAGGGCAGCATTCTGTTCATGGAGCGACAAGAACAGGATGGGGGTGGTGGAGGCATTGTTCTCTTCGATGGGGAGTGCGCCTTCTGCACCTCTTCCGTCCGGTTCATCCTGAAGCATGAAAGGGTGCCCTCCCTTCGTTTTGCTCCCAGAATATCAGCGGCAGGCATGGAGTTGTGCCAACTGCATGGCATCGATCCCGATGGGGTGAAGAGCATGATCCTGATCCGGGAAGGCGAAGTGCTCACTCACAGCGGTGCTGTGCTAGCCGTTGCCTCCTACCTGAGGGGGCCATGGTCCCTTGCCTCCCTGCTTCGGGTGATCCCGCGATGGATCAGGGATGGGGTTTACGGCTTCATCTCACGGAATCGTCAGCGCCTTTCCTTTGGGGGGCGGAATTGCGAACTGCCCCGCGACGCATGGAAGGGGCGGTTTCTGGAGTGATCGCCCCTAGGCGGAAAAACTCTCCCCGCAGGAACAGGTGGAGACGGCGTTGGGATTGGTCACCTTGAAGCCGCCTTTCTGAAGGTCGTCGCTGTAGTCGAGTTCGCAACCGCTGATGAAGAGGGCGCTCTTCGGGTCGACCACGATGCGCACGCCTCTGGACTCGACGAGAATGTCACGTTCCTTCGGGCTGTCGACCAGATCCATCTCGTACTGGAGGCCGGAGCATCCTCCGCCGATGACCGCTATGCGGAGGGCGCCGTGAGGACGTCCCTGTTTCGCTAGCTTTGACAGCAGATGGGTCGCCGCCGCCTCGGTGATACGGCAAAGCTTCTCGTTCCCGATTTTCCAGGGAAGTGGCACTGCTTCCGTCTCGCTCATGAGGAAAAGTTATTCGGCTCCGGATGTTCCGTAAAGGGCGGCCAGCAACTTCCGGGTCCGCGGCCCCGGGAGTGCTCCCGGATGCATCGCGCTCGGGATGAAGGCAAAGCCGAAGCCGTTCTCAGGATCAGCGAAGGCGATCGATCCGCCCGCACCGGGATGCCCGAAGGCACTGCGCCCGGAGCCGTAGTATCCGAACTCATTGGTCATGAAACCCGCCGAGAAAGAAGTCTCCTCGATCAGCACGCGGTCAGGTCCCTTCGCGAGGGTGGTGCGCATGGCGGCCAGGGTGTCGGTTTCAAAGAACCCGCCCCCATCCGTGGCGATCAAGGCATAGATCCTGGCTAACGAATCCGCGGTGGCGATCGCTCCCATCGAGGGGAGGGTGGCCATCCGCATCGAGGGGCTGTTCATCACCGTCGGGGTGAGCGTTCCTCCCGGTTCGCTCAGGGCACGGCGGGTCAGGGATAAGGGGTTGCCGAAGGACTGCGAGAAGGGGCCGGGTGCAGGAGGTGTTTTCGGTGCGATCACGGTCGCGGCTTCCGCAACAAGGGATTCGGGAAGCCCGAACCAGAGAGCGAGGCCGAGGGGTTCGCGGAAAATCCTTTCCCAGCGATCGCCGAGGGTCTCTCCGGTTACCCGGCGGACGATCTCGTCGAGCAGGAAGCCGAAGGTGCGGGCCCCGTAGCCATGTGTTCCGTCGAAATCCCAGTTCGGGGATTGTGAGGCAAGTGCGCCGGCGATCCCCTCATGGTCAGTGACGGCAAGGCCCTTGGCATCGATCGCCGCGAGGCCCGCACGATGGGATAGCAGCTCGGTCAGCGTGATGCGGGCTTTACCGGCGGCTGCGAACTCGGGCCAGAGATCAGCGACGCGTGTGTCGAGGGGGATCTCTTTCTCCTGCAGGGCATGAAGCGTGACGGCGGCCGCCACGCCCTTGCTGGCGGACCAGATCAGGCAGGGTGTGGATGAGTGCCAGGGAATGCCGGGAGATGATTCACCCCCGTGCAGGGAGAGGAGGGGCTTCCCGTCAAGCCAGAGAGCAAGGGAGGCTCCGCCGTGGGGGTTCTCGGCGAGAGCCAATGCGAATGCTTTTTCCAAACGCTCCGATGCGGCGTCCGGATCAAGGCGCCGACTCATGAACCGAGTGCTTCCCTGACAAGTGTCAGGTCGGGATCGCACCGGGCAAAGTCCCGGTAGGCGCCGTCCAACGCGAAGCTTTGCTCCAGGCTTTGCAGCGCGGCCTCCCGGTTGCCTAGCACCGCCTCGTAACAGCCGATGTTGTAATGGAAGGTCGGATCGCTCCTGAGTTCCTCGGGGCCTTTCAACAGGAGATCACGGGCCTCAGCGGTCCGCTTGAGTTCATGCAGGGCAAAGGCCCCGTGGATGTAAGCCGGCACTGCCCCGGGCTGGATCCGAAGCAGATCCTCGGCCGTTGCGAGGGCCTCCGGCCAGCGCTTGACCTGCATCAGGACATGCAGGCGCAGCTCGACAATGTCGGGATCTCGGCTCTCAAGGGCGGCTAGCCCGGAAAGCTCGGTCAAGGCCTCTTCGGCCATGCCGAGCTCCAGATATCCCTGGGCGGCGAGGAACGCCCGTTCGCTCATGGTCTGCAGGCTGCCGGATCAGGCAATCGTCACCTCAGGGCAGAGATAGACGTCCTGAATGGCGTTCAGAAGCTTCACTCCGTCCTGCATGGGGCGCTGGAAGGCCTTGCGTCCTGAGATCAGACCCGTGCCGCCGGCACGCTTGTTGATGACGGCCGTCTTCACGGCATCCTGGAAATCATGGGAACCGGAGGCGCCTCCCGAGTTGATCAGACCGGCGCGGCCCATGTAGCAGTTCACGACCTGGTAGCGGCAGAGATCGATCGGGTGATCCGTGGTCAGCTGGGTGTAGATGCGCTCGTCGAGCTTTCCATAGCTGGAGTTGCCGGTGTTGAGGGCCTTGAAGCCGCCGTTGTTCTCGGGGAGCTTCTGTTTGATGATGTCGGCCTCGATCGTCACGCCGAGGTGGTTGGCCTGACCGGTGAGATCGGCGGAGAGGTGGTAGTCTTTGTCTTTCTTGAATGCGTCGTTGCGGAGGTAGCACCAGAGGACGGTCGCCATGCCGAGTTCATGGGCGCGGCGGAAGGCCGCGGCGATCTCGATGATCTCGCGGCTCGCATCCTCGCTGCCGAAGTAGATGGTGGCGCCGACTGCCGCCGCACCCATGTCGTAGGCCTCCTCGATGTTACCGAAGAGGATCTCCTTGTGCTGGTTGGGGTAGGTGAGGAGCTCGTTATGGTTGATCTTCACCAGGAAAGGAATGTGGTGTGCGTACTTGCGGGCCACGCTGCCGAGGACGCCGAAGGTGGAGGCGACGGCATTGCATCCGCCCTCGATGGCGAGCTTCACAATGTTCTCGGGATCAAAGTAGATCGGGTTGGCGGCAAAGCTGGCTCCCGCGGAGTGCTCGATGCCCTGATCGACGGGGAGGATGGAGAGGTAGCCGGTGTTGGCAAGGCGGCCTGTGCCGTACATGCGCTGGAGGTTGGCCAGGACGCGGGGATTGCGGTCGCTGCCGAGGTGGATGCGATCCACGAAATCGGGGCCGGGAAGATGGAGGAGGTCCTTGGAGACCGTCTTGCAGGTGTGGGTGAGGAGGGACTCGGCTTCGGCGCCGAGGTAGTTCTGGATGTCTTTGATCATGATCCGATCAGTTCGGAACAAAACGGTCTCCCCGTCCAGTCTATTCAGATCGATTCCATGCAACAAAATCGTCCCAAAGGTGTTTCATGAGGGAAGCAAGACCATCTTGATTCATCAGCCCCCTTCTTAGAAACCCAACATCAGCTCATGAAATCCCTCACTTCCACCGGCGGACTGTTGCCGCTCCTCGGAATTGCCGGAATGGCTCTCGCGGTCGGATTCGGAACGGGCAGGATCACCGCTCCCTCCAATCCGTCTACCCAAGCCCAGGTGTCGACCACCTCCCCCGAAAAACAGGAAATCCAGACACTTCCCGCCGTGACCGCACCTGCCGCACCCGCCGTGGATACGAATGCGGTGGCCCGGAACAAGCCGGGCCGGGATGACCTGAGGAAAATTCTGGAAAATCCCGATGCCAAGGAACGTGCCAAGGAGTTGGAGGCGCTTCTTGTTACTGCGGATGAGCCCCGGGTGAAGCAGCTTCTCGATTGGGTCACGGCGATGCCGGACGGTCCGGAAAAGCGTGTGGCGCTGGGCAAGGTGATGAAGCGGTGGGGCGAGTTGGACGGTTCCGCAGCGGCCGCATACGGGATCGACAGCTACCAGCAGACGGGAAATTCCTCACTCCTGCGCAATGCCCTCATTGGATGGGCGCAGGCAGATCCCTCCTCCTCGATGCAGTATCTGCAGGGGTTGGGGCTGGGGCGCGGCCTGGCGAACGATTTTACCCGCGACATCCTCGGCGTCTGGTCGAATGTGAACCCTCGGGCCGCTGCGGCTTACCTGCAGGCCAATCCCTCCGCCCAAAGCGGGTGGGGAGGCGGCGGCTTTGGCCGCGGCGGAGGCCCCTGGGGAGGAGCGAACGCGGTGGTTGCCGGCAACTGGGCCGCGCAGGATCCTCAGGCAGCCGCAAGCTGGGCACTTTCCCTGCCCGCGGGACCCCAGCAGGGATCGGCCATGAACCAGGTGCTCCAGAACTGGGTTGCCCAGGATCCCAACAGCGCCGTAGCCTTTGTGAACTCCCAACCCACGGGGCCGGCCAAGGACGGGATGGTCTCCAGCTTGGCGCGAGGTCTTGCTTCGGATGATCCCGCTTCCGCCATGAAGTGGGTCTCCACCATCGGTAATCAGGGAATGCAGACAGGGACGGCCATGGGAATCCTTGCGGAGGCCGGGGTCTTCGGACCGAATGGTCCCGACACCGCGCTTGCACAGTCGCTGACATCCACCCTTCCGCAGAATGTCCAGCAGCAGGTCATGCAGCGGGTGACCAATAGGGGCGGTCCCTGGGGTGGCGGCGGTCGCTGATCGGATGCCAGCCAAGGTGCCGGGGATTCACCGCCAGTCGCCACAAAAGAAAAACGCCCGGGTTGCCCCAGGCGTTTTCGTTGGGAATTTTTCCCGTAAAGAACCTAGTAGGCGGCCTGAGCCCCCTTGATATTCTTCTTCTTCACCCAGGACATGCGGGAGCGAAGCTGCTGTCCGACCTTCTCGATCGGGTGCTGCTCACCCTTCTTGAGCAGGGCATTGTACTTCTTCTTGCCGGTCTTGGCCTCGGCGATCCAATCCTTGGCAAACTTGCCGGTCTGGATGTCCTTGAGGGCGGTCTTCATGCGCTTCTTCACGGAAGCGTCGACGACCTTGGGGCCAACGGCAATGTCACCGTACTTGGCGGTCTCGGAGATGGAGAAACGCATGCCGCTGATGCCGGACTCGTTGATCATGTCGACGATGAGCTTGAGCTCATGGAGCACCTCGAAGTAGGCCATCTCGGGCTGGTAGCCTGCCTCGACGAGGGTCTCGAACCCGGCCTGGATGAGCGCCGAGGTTCCGCCGCAGAGAACGGCCTGCTCGCCGAAGAGATCGGTCTCGGTCTCTTCCTTGAAGGTGGTCTCGAAGACGCCGGCGCGGGTGCCGCCGATGCCCTTGGCCCATGCGAGGGCGGTCTTCTTGGCGTTGCCGCTCTTGTTGTTCTGGATGGCGATGAGGGTGGGGACACCCTTGCCTTCCTGATACTGGCGGCGGACGGTGTGACCGGGTCCCTTGGGGGCGACCATGATGACGTCGACATGCTTGGGCGGAACGATCGTCTTGTAGAGGATCGCGAAGCCGTGGCTGAAGAGGAGGGTCTTGCCGGCCTTCAGGTTGGGGGCGATGTCCTTCTCGTAGACGGAAGGGATGACGAGGTCGGGGACGGCGACCATGATGACGTCGGCCTTCTTGACCGCCTCGGCGGTGTCAAAAACCTGGAAGCCGAGATTCTTGGCCACCGCGCGGCTCTTGCTCTTGGGGTAGAGACCGATGATGACCTTGATGCCGCTCTCCTTGAGATTGAGGGCGTGGGCGTGTCCCTGGGAACCGAAGCCGATCACGGCGCAGGTTTTTCCCTTGAGGAACTTCAGGTCGGCATCCTTGTCGGTGTAGATTTTGGCGGGCATGGGTTGGTTGGTTTGTTGTTGTTGGTGATCGGTGTGATGGGTGCGGGTGACCCGGGGAATTACTGGGCGCGCGAGAGCGCGATCTTGCCGGTGCGGGTGAGCTCGGTGATGCCGAACGGGTGCATCAGGGTCAGGAACTTGTCGATCTTGCTCTCGGAGCCGGTGATCTCGATGGCGAGGTGTTTGCTCTGCACATCGATGATCTTGGCGCGGAAGATGTCGCAGATCTGCATGATGTCGGCGCGTGCCTTGGAGCCGGCTCTCACCCGGATCAGGACGAGTTCGCGGTCGACATACTCGGTATCGCCGAAGTCCTCGACGCGGAGGACGTTAACGAGCTTGTCGAGTTGCTTGGTCACTTGGTCGAGCACCTTGTCGTCGCCGCGGACCACCATCGTCATGCGGGAGATTTCGGGGTCGAGCGTCGGGCCGACGTTAAGCGTGTCGATGTTGAAGCCGCGTCCGCTGAACATCCCGGCGATGCGGGTGAGGACGCCGAACTTGTTCTCGACGAGGATGGAAATGGTGTGGCGCATGGTCTGGGGCCTGAAAGGCCGAACAATGAGGATGCTGGGGAGCTTTTTTTTCGTCAAATGCAAAGCAAGCGGGCAGGATCCCCCGATGCAGATTCCCGAAAGAGAATTCGACGCCTACATCTTCGACTGCGACGGCACCCTGGCGGACACCATGGGGCTCCATTACGAGGCTTGGAAGATGGCCCTCGAGCCCCACGGGGCCGACCTTCCCGTGGACCTTTACTACAGCTGGGGCGGTCGCCCCACCAAGGAGATCGTCGAGTCGCTCAACGAGATGCAGGGGCTCTTCATGGATCCGGTACAGCTTTCGCAGCACAAGGAGGGGCTCTACCACACACTCCTTCCCGAAGTGCGCGAGATCTCGGCGGTGGTGGCCTTTGCCCGCTTGATGCACGGGAAAAAACCACTGGCCGTGGCCTCCGGCGGGGGGCGTAAGGCGGTGACCGCCACGCTCGAGGGGCTCGGGATTCTCAGTCTCTTCGACGCCGTCGTCACCTCGGAGGATTACGCAAACGGCAAGCCCGCTCCCGATCCTTATCTGACAGCCGCATGTCGTCTCGGGGTCGATCCCTCGGGGTGTCTGGTCTTCGAGGACACCGAGATCGGGCGCCAGTCGGCCCAAGCTGCCGGAATGGAGTGCGTGCTGGTGACTGTGCTACCGGAGTGAGTGTCTGATCCGCCCCGGGCTATTCCGTCCGCCGTCATTTGCGTCATGGGATCTGTTTTGATGCCGTGATCCCGCGATGTTATCGACGCATCGTCCAAAATCCGCCATCATCAATCCCATCATGAGCAAATCATTCCGCCCCGGTGTCCTCTTCGGTGAAGAGGTGAAGCAACTCCTCGACCACGCGAAGGCCAGCGAATTCGCGCTGCCAGCCGTCAACTGCATCAGCACGAGCACGGTGAACGCGACCCTCGCCGCTGCGCGAGAGGTGAACTCGCCCGTCATGGTTCAGTTCTCCAATGGCGGCGCTCATTTCTTTATTGGAAAGGGGATCGCCAAGGAGGGCCAGAAGGGTTCCATCCTCGGCGGCATCGCGGGAGCCCACTACGTTGACGCCGCGGCGAAGGCCTACGGTGTCCCGGTCATCCTCAACACCGACCATTGTGCCAAGAAGCTCCTGCCGTGGGTCGATGGAATGCTCTCCGCCAGCGAGGAGCAGTTCGCCAAGACCGGCAGGCCGATCTACAGCTCCCACATGCTCGACCTCTCCGAGGAGCCTCTCCACGAAAACCTCGAGATTTGCGCAAAGTATCTCGAACGGATGGCCAAGATGGGCATGACGCTCGAGATCGAACTCGGCGTCACCGGCGGCGAGGAGGATGGCGTCGATAACTCCGGGGTGGAGGAGTCGAAGCTCTACACCCAGCCCGAGGAGGTTGCCCAAGCCTACTCGACCCTCAGCAAGGTGAGCCCGAACTTCACGATCGCGGCAGCCTTCGGAAATGTCCACGGCGTCTACAAGCCGGGCAACGTGAAGCTTAAGCCGAGCATCCTCAAGGATTCCCAGGACTATCTCGAGAAGCATCTCGGCACCGGCTCGAAGCCGGTGAACTTTGTCTTCCACGGCGGCTCCGGATCGACCCGCGAGGAGATCCGTGAAGCGATCGGCTACGGCGCCATCAAGATGAACCTCGACACCGACCTGCAGTGGGCTTTCTGGGATGGCATCCGTGCCTATGAGGCCAAGAACCATGACTACCTGCAGGGCCAGATCGGCAACCCAACCGGGCCTGATTCCCCGAACAAGAAGTACTACGATCCCCGTGTCTGGATCGGCGCGGCGGAGGATTCCTTCACGAAGCGACTGATCGGCTCCTTCGAGGATCTCAACTGCATCAACCGGTTGGCCTGACCGGTCGGCAGGCGATTCACTTCACCAAAGGCGGCGCTCCTTTGATTGGGGCGCCGTCTTTTCCTGGATTGCTTTAGTAAGGACCCGCTCCCGAGGCCTAGGCGGCGACCTTGTTGAGCACCGGGCCGAACTCAGCATTCCATAGGCCGGCGAGCGCGCGCTTGCTCTCGAAGCCTGCCTCGCCGGCATCGCTTACCGTGTAAGTCCTGGGGATCACGCGGTAGTCGTTGGTGCCGGGGATCTGGACGATCTTGAGTTTCACCCGGACCTTCTGGGGGCAGCCGTAACTCCC
>Ga0007809_10000994_pt1 | contig 11981 bp, 10 predicted proteins | sample CryBogCBE02Aug07_FD_60383 | JGI IMG/M metagenome (GOLD analysis project Ga0007809, IMG submission 60383) | Freshwater microbial communities from Crystal Bog, Wisconsin, USA - CBE02Aug07 | ecosystem: Environmental > Aquatic > Freshwater > Lake | place: Crystal Bog, Wisconsin, USA | collected...
CCGTGTATTCCTCGGGTGTGATCCAGGCTCTTTTATCAACCGCGATGTAGTACATGGAGGCTGAAATTCCACCAAATCCGAAGAGACCTACCAAGATATAGCCTGAAAAAAGGTTCCATATTGAAACCTCCCCCATGCGCTTGAGATGAGCTGTAGAGCTTAGTAGGTCAGGTGGATTGATCATTGAGTGGAGATGGGAAACAAGCCTTGATTTTCAAGCCTAGGCAGATTTAAAAAATATGTCCCCTGCAAAATTACTGACCGGATTGAACTTTAAGGGATGCAATGATGCTTTGAGGGATTCCACCGAGTCTCAGCAATTCACGCTCGGCGGCCGTACCCACTTGTGCTCGCACATGAAAAACCACCTGGTGCCCCTTGTCATGGCGAGCGGTGACCTCAATGAGTTCGCCTCGAGAGATACCTGCCTCTAGATGACTCAATGTATAAATCTCGGTGCCATCGAGGCCCAAACTTTGCCAACTGACGCCTTCGTCAAAGCATAGGGGTAACACCCCCATTCCAACCAAGTTGGCTCGGTGGATACGTTCATAAGACTGCGCAATCACAGCCTTCACTCCAAGTAGCGCAGCACCTTTGGCTGCCCAATCCCGAGAGCTTCCGGTACCGTATTCTTTGCCAGCCAAGATGATGCTGGCCACTCCTTCCTTCATGTATTGATGAGCTGCTTCAAAGATGGTCATCTGTCTCCCCGAGGGGAGGTGCTTGGTAAATCCGCCTTCAACCTCCGGAGTCAACGCATTTCGAATACGGATATTGGCAAAGGTGCCTCGCGCCATCACTTCAAAGTTACCTCGCCTTGCGATATAGGAGTTAAAGTTTTTCTGTGTAACGCCCTTGCTGATCAAGTATTGACCCGCTGGGGTCTCTACTGGAATCTCACTGCCAGGTGAGATGTGGTCGGTCGTGAGCGAGTCACCAAAGGCCCCCAGAACACGAGCATGTTTGAGCGACTCGATGAGCGCATCCAGAGGGGCCTCGGCTTTGGGGTCTGTCGAGAAAAAAGGTGGCTCTCTTAGATACTCAGACTGGGGATCCCATTTGTAGAGACTGCCCACCTGTTCAGACTCAGACCATTGGGTTGCGGCCAAGGGGCTGGCTTGTTGGGTCATGTGTAAATCACCCGCTGCATACATTTGTGCAACCAACGCATTCACCTCGGCTTTGGTGGGCTGAATGTCCTTGAAGTACACGGCTTGTCCCGCTGCATTCACACCGATGGGTTCGCGCTCTAAATCGATGTCGATCTTGCCAGCCAATGCATAAGCCACGACCAAAGGAGGGGCGCCAATATAGTTGGCTCTGACGAGTTTGTGAATTCGGCCTGGGAAATTTCTGTTGCCTGAGATCACCGCGGCGGTGACCAATTGGCGAGATTCGATCTCGTTGGCCACCTCGGGACTCAAAGGCCCTGACTTGCCCCCGCAAGTGGTGCAACCAAATCCAATGAGATAAAAACCCAACTTCTCCAAGGGCTCCATAAGTCCCAAGTTCTTCAAATAAGTAACGACAGCAGGCGACCCGGGTGCCAAGGATGTTTTAACCCATGCGGGTGGTGTCAATCCGAGTTTGACCGCGTTGCGAGCAACAAGGCCAGCGGCAATCATGACCTCTGGGTTGGAGGTGTTCGTGCATGAGGTGATGGCTGCAATCACCACGGCACCTGTGGGAATATTCCCAGGCACACTCTCTGCCAAGGTTGGCCCAAAGCCTTCTTGCGCAATGGACTGGGTCATTCGTAACTTGAAATCGTCTGCGACAGTGGGCAAAGGCAAACGGTCCTGAGGACGTCTGGGGCCTGCCAATGAAGGGACCGCTTGGCTGATATCAATCTCAATCACCCTAGAGTACTTGGGAGCGGTAGAGCTTTCACTTCGAAACAATCCGGTTTGTTTGCAATAGGTCTGAACCAAATCAATGAGAGACTGCTCGCGACCCGTCACCTTGAGATACTCTAGAGTCAGGTCATCCACAGGGAAAAATCCACAGGTGGCCCCATATTCAGGCGCCATGTTGGCAAGAGTAGCGCGCTCAGGAATGGGCATGAGTTGTGCAACGGGGCCGAAAAATTCAACGGCACAGTTGGCCACTCTTTCTTGCCTCAATCGCTGGGTCACCAACAAAGCAATGTCAGTGGTCCAGACCAACGGGGAGGCTTGACCCGTTAATTTGACACCGACGACTTCGGGAATCGGAAACGAGTAGGCAAGGCCCAGCAAAGCGGCCTCGGCGTCAATACCACCGACCCCCCACCCCAACACACCCAAGGCGTTGACCATTGGAGTATGAGAGTCACCACCAATGACCAATTCAGGGCAAACCCAAGTGTGATCCTGGATTTTTTGCTGGGTCACCACGGTGGAAATTCTCTCAAGATTGACTTGGTGGATGATGCCACTGCCAGGGGGAAAGACACGTAAACCTTTAAAGGCCTGCTGAGCCCAATCGATGAATGAGTAGCGTTCGCGGTTTCTTTGCATCTCCACTTGCATGTTCTTCACCACTGAGTCTGCTGCCCCCCAGTTGTCGACCTGAACCGAGTGATCGATGATCAAGTCAACCGGTACCACGGTGTCAACCCGGTTGGGATCCCCTCCAATTCGAGAGAACGCGTCTCGCATGGCCGCGAGGTCCTGGAGCACAGGCACTCCACTGGAGTCGGGCAAAATAACACGCGTCACAAAAAGCGGAACATCTTGACCGATATGCTCTGACCAATGAAGCATTGAATCAATCTCTTGTGCAGATACGGGTTTACCCTGAAGATGGGAGCGCAGGAGGTTTTCCATAAAAACCCGAATCACATAGGGCATGTCACTGAGTTGGCCACCGACTTGCTCCATGGCCAAGTGGAGATCCACACCTTGGCAAACTGGCCCACTCTTCATTTCAAAAATCAAGGAGGATGGATCTGATTTGTTGGCTTTATTCATATTTAAATTGATTGACAACTGGGTTTGATTTTTTTAGCGAGGCAAAGAATTCATCGCCCTTTTTCCAATGGAGTCAAGTGTTCTTTTGAGTCCCATCACCACACACTTTATCACGACAGAATGGCTTTGCTTTCAGTACCGCATACGATCAAACATGGCTGTAAAAAATTCATTACAGCATGAGAAGAGCGTATTGTGATTGAATGCATTTCTCGACCATTCATCCAGCCTTACTAACACCATTTGGTCATTTTACCCAGTGCACCTTGGCCATCCGAACAATCAAGCTTGAAGAATTTTTGTTGATAAAGACAGTGGATGATGGAGATCGGAAGTGTTTCTCAACCTTCGTGTTAAAACCAGTTGCACGCGTGTAAGCTTGAATTCAGTGATCCTAAACCTAAACTCTACAAACTCTATTAAGATCACCGATGCTTACAAAAGTATGTTCGGCCTCAATCCGCAATAATCATCCTCCAACAACGTTCACGACAATCCATCATGTCTAAAAAAGCCCAAATTTATCGTGCCCTATTGAATAGCGGCGAATTCATTGTCTCTCCAGGCGTCTATGACGGCTACAGTGTGAGACTGGTCGAGGCGGCTGGCTTTAAAACGGCAGCCACCAGCGGTGCAGCGGTCTCCAATGCGCTGCTTGGCGTACCCGATGCAGGCATGATGGGCTTATCGGAAAACGCCAACCATTGTCGCCATCTGGCTCGCTCGGTGAATATTCCCATCACCGCCGATGCAGACACAGGTTACGGTAACCCCATGAACGTGCACTACACGGTGAAGATCTTTGAAGAGGCCGGCGTGGCGGGTGTCAACATTGAGGATCAGGTGAGCCCCAAACGCTGTGGCCATATGCCGGGAAAGGAAGTGATCTCTGAGCAAGAAATGCTCAAAAAAATTGAAGCCGCTTGTATGGCGAGACAAGACGACGCGTTTGTGATCATTGCCAGAACTGACGCCATTGCAACGGAGGGCATCGAGGCCGCTTGTCAACGTGTCAAGTCCTACGCCAAGGCAGGTGCAGACATGATCTTTGCCGATGCGGTGCACTCAGAACAAGAAATTGCCGCCATCGTGGAGGCAGCCGGTATCCCCGTGACCGTCAACATGGGCTTTGGTATTCGAAATCGTCCAACCACCCCACTCATTCCAATCAAAACACTTAAAGCTCTGGGGGTACGAAGAATTAGCCTTCCCAGGATGCTACCCGCAGCCTCCATTCGGGCCATGCAACAAGCACTCACGCTCATGAGAGGTGTGATGGAGACGGGTGAGCCCATTGACCGCCCCGATTTACTGGCCTCCATTGAAGACATCATGCAATTGATGGGTTACGATGAGATGCGAGCCTTGGAGGGACAACTCCTGCAGTTTTGAGGGCCCCATTTAAATCACTCTTTAACTGGTCCTCAACCTCAAGTGCCTCCGTCAACTCCCTAAGCGTTGACCCTCATGATTTCCCACCCCTTCGCTGCCCACTTGAATTGTTCAGTATGAAACCTATCCCCTCACTCTTACTCTCTTGGCTTTTATTGACCCTTGGGGTAACCCATGCCCAAACGTACCCCGATAAACCCATTCGATTAATCGTGCCATCGGCTGCAGGGGGAAGCGTTGACCGGTTAGCCCGCAGCATCGGCCAACGATTGGGAGACAAATTGGGGCAACCCGTGGTGGTGGACAATCGACCCGGAGGGGGTGGCACCGTCGCCACCGAGAATGTGGCGACCGCAAAACCCGATGGCTACACACTGCTCATTGGCACCATCGCTGGCTTGGCGACCAATGTAAGTTTTGACAAAGTCAAATATGACCCCATCAGAGATTTTGCTCCCATCACTTTGGTGGGCTTGCAAGATTTTGTGCTGTGTGCCAACGCAACCTTTGGCGCCAAAAGCATCCCAGAAATCATCGAAATTGCCAAATCCAATACTCAGACCGTGACCTATGCCTCCGCCGGAAAAGGCACTGGCAGTCACCTCTCAGGGGAATTGTTCAATCAACTCACTGGCGTAGAGATGATCCACGTACCCTACAAAGGCATGTCCCAAGCCACCGCGGATGTCGTGGGTGGTCAGGTTACTTTTGCTTTTGCCAGCATCTCAACCGCCCTGCCCCTGATCAAGGTTAAACGATTGATCCCCATTGCAGTGACCGGTAAAAAGCGCTCTCCCATGCTGCCCGACATTCCCACCGTTGCCGAGGCTGGCGTCAAAGGCTATGAGTCCTCGACGTGGTACGGGATTGTTGTCCCCATTGAAACACCCCAAGCTATTCAAACGCTTTTGAACAAAGAAATCGTATTGATTTTGAAAGACCCCGAGCTTAGGAAAATTTATGATGAAGAGGGCTTGGAATTGGTAGGTAACACCCAATTGGAGTTCAAGAGCTTCATTCAAAAAGAAATTGATAAATGGAGAAGAGTGGCTACCTCCGCCGGCTTAAAAAAGGAACCCAAAGTGAACCTTAGTAAGTAAGGACATTGAACCAATCACTCGGGTTGTATATTGGCGTTTTTGACCAAAACACGCCATTTCTCAGACTCACTGGCTACAAATTTCCTCAACTCTTCGGCATTACCAGGATAGACCAAAATACCTGAGGCTTTGAGGCGGTCTTGCACCTCCTTATCTTGCAATCCCGTCAATATTTGTTCTGATAACTTCGTGATGTAGCCTGAAGGTATTCCCGTGGGTGCAAAGAGTGCAAACCAGCCCAATAAAGAAAACCCATTGATGGTTTTACCCAGTGGGACGACTCCTGGCATCGAATCGATGCTCTCGTTTGAGGTCACGGCCAAAGCCTTTAGACGCCCCGCCTTGACCAAGGGACTGATGTTGGTTACATCAGCGACTGTGAAATCAATGCTGCCTCCAATCAAGTCTGTCAGCATTTGTGGAACCCCCTTGTAAGGAACACCGATGGCGTCTAGATTTCCATACGTGGTGATGGCAGCACCGCAGACTTGATTGGCACCGTTTGCATAGCCCCACTTCAGTTGCCCGGGATGTTTCTTTCCAAATTCAATCAACTGCTCTGTGCTTTGGAAAGGGGCATCCGACCTCACCACCAGGGACAAAACGACGGCTCCAATCCTGGCAATCGGCTCAAAATCACGAGAAGGGTCGTAGGATAAATTTTTAGCAATCCAAGGCGCTGCAGCCTGAGTGGTGTTATTGCCAAACAATAAGTTGTAACCATCCTTGGGAGCCCTGGCCACCAAGGAGGCCCCCATTAAACCTTGAGCACCGGGTTTGTTGTCAACAACGAACGTTACCCCATTGGCTTTGGAGAGAATTTGAGCCACCTCTCGGCCCACCACATCGGTGGAGGTACCCGCAGGGAAAGGAACCGTGATGACCACGGGTTTAACGGGATAGTTTTGAGCACCCGCGGCAAAACAAAACAGAGACAAAATGAAAAAGAAATAACGCATCACTTCCCCTTTAACTCAATAGAAAACTCATCACGAAAGACGGCTTCAATTTCATCAAAACAGACGCCCTTTCTGACGATGCTGAAATCTCTGAAATCAATCATGGTGCTGGATTTGCCCTCAGCGTTATGGTAGATGGATTGTCCATAATCCAAAATCACATCACTGATCTCCAAGAGCTCTTGCTCAATATCACTCACGTTGTACTTGCTACCTGTCAAAGATTTATTTGCAGAAGAGCCAACAAAAGGCGTTTGATGAAGCCAGCTCAACTCACCTATTTTGTTTCTCACCTTGCCCGCATTGAGTAGCAAATTCAAAGTGTCACCCTTCACAGCATTGGCGAGAACAAAGGGATCCATTTTCTTTAGAAATGCATGCTCTTTTTGATAGGGGGCAATGACTGCAAGTGGCAAATTATGTTTAACCGTAATAGACTCTACTGTCGAGAAGGCAAAATCGTCCAAAATATGCAGAGCATGGTGTATTTCCTTACAGCCCACAATTCCAGTGGGCTTGGAGAAACTGCGGCCCTTGGCAGAATAAATTTTCTTAACCGCCTCCTCCGTCTTGGCCAATATTGAATAGGCTACATCAAGATAGACAATGGCAATTCCACCCTTATTCACGGCCTCAAATACAGTGAGCGCATCCTTTTCAATCTCCTTGTCCACTTCAGGCGAGGTGAGCATCATGTTTCCCTTTTAAATTGCTTTTGAGCGGACTTTTATTCTGAATCGATCTCTCAATCTCAATCCAATCTTTCAATAGGTGTGCACTGCTCACGCGACTCCCCCATGGTGATGAGCAGACGACTCTTCGTCGGCACGCTCCCAGATCTCTCGGGCGATGGGATTGTTCATCTCCTCGGCCAGGTGGCCCACCAGCCCAATGGTGCGGCCAATCACAGCCAAGCCTCGACACAGTCTCCATGGAACACCTAGTTCTGAAGCCAATGCGCCAATGGCGCCCGTCGCATTGACAGGCAAGAGTCCAGGCTTACCCATCGCTTCCTCTGCACTTTGTGCAATGTATTTCATCAACTCAACATAATGACCACTCAAGTGGTTTTCCGATGCAATGGCAAAAAGTCTTGGGGTGCGAGGATCGATGGGTTTGTGAAAACGGTGTCCAATGCCTGGAATGGGTCTTTTGCTTGCGATGTGCTTGGCCACGATGCTTGTCGCCATTGACTTGAGGTCATCTGCACTCAATTGCACCTTTGGGTTGGGGATGGCCTCTTGCAACAATTGGGCAGCACCCTCTGCCGTTCCGGCAAAAGTGGTTCCCATCCCTAAAATGCCAGCGGCCACTGCGCCCTGGAGCGACTCAGGTGCACCCAAGTAGGTCAAGCGTGTGGTAATGGCCATGGGCGTCATGCCATGCTCCACCAAAGTTGCAAGCACCGCGTTAAAAACAGTGGACTCTTGTGGACTTGGGCTGCGACTCAAAATTTCTAAAAAAGCGTAATCACCCAAATTCATTTTTCCAAGAATGTCCTGGGTCAAACTTCTGCCTTTAACAGTGATGCTATCAACTGTGCTCCAAGCCATGTCTGAGCTGATATTTTTTCTTCTCCGGGCCATTAGTCATTCCTTTAGTAACACAACCTTGAGTGCATCGTCTTAAACACACGCACCCTATAAAACTCGCCTCATGCTCCAAGGGCTATGAGCTGCTGATGGATATTGGGGTCGATCTCAATCCCCTTGTCTTGATTGATTCGCCGAAGAGCTTGCCCACGTTCACCAGGAATTCGAATACCCTGCACACTGGGGAGTGTTGGCGTATTTCTAACTTTTTCAATTAAAGCCAACAAGGAATCTTCATACTCACTCAAAGGCATGAGCAAATCGGGCTTGAAGGCGATGAAAAAGTAACCATAGTCGTGGTTAGGACTTCTCGCCGAACCCGAGAGGACTGCGAGGGCTTGAAACCCCAGGGCCAAGGCATACCCCTTGTGTCCCCCAAAAGGCAATAAGGCTCCTTTTTTGGCTTTCAAAGGATCCGTGGTGAACTCTCCTTGCGCGTCCAAGGCCACACCAGTGGGGAGAGCTTGATTGAGGAGTGCGAAGAAGTCCAACTCTGTTCCCGGGAAAGCTGCCGTGCTCAAATCGATGATCAAGGGATCGCCCTTCATCGGGAAACCCATTGCAATCGGATTGGTACCAAGAGTTGGCTTTGCACCGCCATAAGGCGCCACCAAATCTGAGGCTCCCACGGTGTGCAAGCCGACCAATTTGTGACGAGCAATTTTTTCAACAAAATAAGCACTCCGCCCACTCATCCATGTATTGTGAACACCCACCATGGCGATTCCAGAACTTTGCGCCATCTCAATCAGGGAATTACTCGCTTCTTCCAGGGCAATCATGCCGGAATGGTTGCCCCCGTCGATGACCTTGGAGATGGGCGTCTCGTGAGTCACGGTGATATCGGAGGTCTTCTCCTTGAACTTAGGATTGTTGAGGAGTTGAAGGAGCTTTGGGAGTCCCGAATATTCGTAGCCGCACAAGGCAGCATCGATCAAATGATCTGTGACCACTTGGGCGTGAAGAGCACTGAGCGAGTGGCGATTAAGAACTCGAAGACAAAGCGCTCTGGCTTCATCAACACTCAAAAGAATTTTTCCCTGACTCATGGGTGGAGTTGATTTCATCAAGGCAAAGGCTTACGACCCATGGCCAATAAAATTTGACTATTGTCCTCGTCGACTTCTATGGGCATGGCCAAGAGCAATGCCGAGTAGGACTTACCGTGAGGATCCAGTGACAAAGAACGAGTAACACCACCTCCAAGTGCATTGTCCATTACCAAATTGATGGCATGAACTTTAGGTAACTCATAGCGGCGAATCTCGCCCTTGACCAAGCTCTTGAAATGTTCTCTGACCCGCTCGGGAGTAACTTGCTTGAGAATCAAATCATAAAAACGGCTCTGGTATGCAATGACGCCGATATTGCATGTGTCTCCCTTGTCGCCTGCACGTGCATGGGCCAACTCTCTAAGGTAAAACTGCATCAGTGCGTCTCCTCATAGACGATATGGACCTTAATGTCATCTCTCGGTACCAGGGCAGAATAGATGGCCAATACCTCGCGCACTTGAATGCGAGGGAGTGAACTTGCACAGGGGCCCTTGCCGACCAACGTCTCCACCTCATTGGCCAGTTTTTGAGCGTTCGATTTATCTGCACTTCGACAGGCAAAACGGACCCTGACCTCATAAGGCTCTTGGGGGTTTACCAAGGAAGCATCGGCATGCAAGGAATTAAGTCCAATGTAGTCAACCCGAAGTTCTTGGAGTTGGAGACCTGAGATTTCAATTCTCCTTCTCACCACCTCCTCAGCCAAACGGGCACGCGCTAGACAACCCAGTCCCGCATAGGTGATCTCCGCCTCACCAATCCATCCCTCTTTAATCCCAATGGAGACCTTTAAGTGATCTGGCCTTTCTTTTCCCTGTCCGCCAGTGATTTGAACCTGATCGGGCCCGACTTGATTGAGCTCAACTCCGGTGAAATCCACCACCACATCGGGCGTAATGTAGTGGCTTGGATCATGGATTTCGTAGATCATTTGCTCAGCGCAAGTCGCAGGACTGATCACCCCACCTGTCCCCTCGACCTTGGAGATCACGCAGTCACCATTGGGTTTGATGTCAATGTAGGGGTAACCCAAGTTGCCTAAATCAGGAACATCCTTGTAGCCGGGATCTGCAAAAAACCCGCCAGAAACATTGGCCCCACACTCCAGCATATCAGCACACACTTGCCCTTGGCCCAGTAAATTCCAGTCGTTTTGACTCCATTTGAACTCATAGATCATGGGTGCCAAAAATAGCGAGCAATCGGCACAGCGTCCCGTGATCACGATATCTGCCCCTTGCTCCAGAGCCTCAACCATGTGATCGGCCCCTAGATACGCATTGGCGCTCACGATTTCACCCTTTAAGCTTGAGAGCGGCAAGCCTGTCTCCATGATCTTCAGACGGTGCAGATTGGCTTTGCAATACTCGAGCACATCGTCTCCAACGACTGCGGCGACTTTGGTGGGTTTGAGATTCAAGTCATGGATGAGTTGAACGGTTTTTTTAAGAGCCCCCTCAGGATTAGCGGCCCCCATGTTCGTAATCACTTTGACGCCTTGAGTTGAACAAAACTTCAAACAAGCCAAGAAGCGATCTTCCAGCATGGCGTTGTAGCCCAGTTGAGGGTTCTTGAACTTTTCAACATTCGCCAAGGCGATGGTTCGCTCCGCCAAAGTCTCAAAAACCAAATAATCCAAAGACCCGTGCTCGGCCAAGTGTGCGGCTGGCTCAATACGGTCACCAGCATAACTGGCACCCGCGCCAATTCGAATACTGCTTTTGTTCATAATTTCTGGGCGCTCTACTCACCCTTGATGTTTTTCAGACGAATAATCCTGGCCCATTTTTCTGTGTCTTGTTTTTGCAAAGCAGCAAGACCAGCAGAAGAAGTGGGCGCAGGCTCGAGACCAGAGTTGAGGAGCTTGGTTTTAAGAGATTCTGACTCCAGAGCATGTTTAATATGCAAGCCCACTCTTTCAACCTCAACCATGGGGGTGGCCTTGGGTGCATAGACCGCATACCAATTGTTGGAGTCCACTCCGTTCAACCCCATTTCACTCAAAGTCTTGGTCTCAGGGAGCATGGGGTGACGCTGGGGAGCAGCAATGGCCAGCGCCTTTAATTTGCCTGATTTGATAAAACCCAGCGCCACAGGCACATCGATGAAAAGACCATCGACATGACCCGCAATCACATCGGTGATGGCAGGGGACACCCCTTTATAGGGGATGTGATTGAGGTTGGCCTTGGTCGCATCGGTGAAGAGCTCCATAGCCAAATGAGGAACACTCCCAATGCCTGAGGAACCCAAGGCGCCGCCCTCTTTTCTTTGCTTGATTTGCTCTAAAAATTCGGTAATGGAGTTGGCTGGATTATTCACACTCACCACCAAGACCTCGGCGGTATTGACCACCAAGGACACAGGGGTCAGGTCCTTGACGGGGTCGTAGTTTAATTTTTCATACAACGACTGACTGATGGCCACGGCACCTGTGCTGGTCAAAAACAAAGTGTTTCCATCAGGCGCTGCACGGGAAACGTATTCGGCAGCAATCCCGGCATTTGAGCCAGCCTTATTCTCCACAATGACGGGGACCCCCATCTCCTTGGTCAACTGCTCACTCAAAACGCGAGCCACAAAGTCAATCGGGCCACCGGGCACAAATCCCACAATCATACGTACGCTCTTGACTTGAGCATGCAAAGAGGCGCTTGAAAAGAGCAGAGACAGACAAGCGAAGAAAATCCAAAAAGCTCTGGGTACCGTTTTATTCATATCACCTCCACTCAACAAAAAATAATTCAATCACTCAACACAATTGATTTTGACAACAAACTCCACTTACTCAAATCATCTTGTACGTATTGTCGAAATTGCTCAGCATTGCCTAAGCCTGGCTCAAGATACATGCGCTCTCTCACGTGAGCGGCGACCTCGGGCTGGCTAGAAATACGGCGTACAGTCGTATTTAATTTTTCAATGATGT
>Ga0007809_10000996_pt1 | contig 11971 bp, 11 predicted proteins | sample CryBogCBE02Aug07_FD_60383 | JGI IMG/M metagenome (GOLD analysis project Ga0007809, IMG submission 60383) | Freshwater microbial communities from Crystal Bog, Wisconsin, USA - CBE02Aug07 | ecosystem: Environmental > Aquatic > Freshwater > Lake | place: Crystal Bog, Wisconsin, USA | collected...
TATATTGTATCTTATACTTTTTTAATGTTAAGTATGATACATATTGGAGTAGTGCTTCATTTAGTAAGTTATTTTTAGTATTTTTCGAATATTTCACATAACATTCATGTGTATATTTATCTATAGTTCTATGGGAATCATGAATAATTCCATATCCACCTTCTATAAAACTGTTTTTAAACTGAATTATACAGCGATTTTTAGATTCTGGTGTCCTGAGAACTCCATCCTCCTGTTCCGTTGGAACATGTTCTAAAAGATATTCCGTATGATTGTTTGATAAATCTAAACTACTATTTATTCCAACTGGTTTCAAATCTATAACGGTCATCTATTATAGAATCATATTATATTGTTGATTCATAAAATCTTTAATTTTTTCATTAGACAAAGGATACTGTTTTCCGAGAATAACCGCATAAATCTCATATGGGTGTTCTGGTTGTGGTATATCTTTTCCATAGGCGTTTGTTATTTCTATAGGAGTATTATGTTCTAAAATACCAGTTTGTAAATCATAATACATCACTTTTATCTCATCAAAACGAATATTTGAATCTTTAATAAAAAGAGGGAGTGGTATATAACGTTTATTAAAACTCCAGAACTGTTTTTGAAACGTGTCAGGATTGATTCTACACTTTTCACGCCAACGAAACGGAACAGTTTCTGGTGATTCCAGAAACCATCCTTCGCGATTTAAAAACTGAGTCCAAACCGCTGGATTGTTTCGCTGGTGAATATGAACCACTTCGTGGAATAACGTTTCTTCCAAAAAAGGTAATCTCATATTTGATGGAACGCAGATAATATCATTTGCGCGTGTATGAGGATACCCGTTCTCCGCAGATGGATGTAGTTGAGCTAAGTAAACACTATCAAAAATAGGATACTGATTCATATAGTTTCGTATGACTTCATAGTAGTTATTCTTATCATTTTCATACTTGTGATTAGAACGAACAATGGTATTTACATAGTTATTTTTACATGTTTCTTGAAATCTATCATTTGATTCTGCTAATTGTAAAATACTTTTCATCTATACTTTTACTTATTTTTTACTTTTTGAATTTATTTTTAAATATGCGTCTAATTTACCAAAGTTAAGTGTTGTCTGTTTTTTTTGAATAGTTGAAACAATTGTTCCAACTGTTTTATTCTCTTTTATAATCTTGTTCATTGCTTCCTTTTCCTCATTTGCTTGAATTGTAAATCCAAAACGAGAAGCAAACTTATGTGTATAAAGTTTCTTATTCATAGAATCACACTTTGAATAGATTGATTTAAACACTAACTCACCCGCAATATCTTCTTTTTCTTCAGGTGTCAATGCGTTTGATGACTTAATATAACCGGGTAACTGCTCTACAAACAGTCCAAATAATTGAACGATAGGATTATAAATCTGATGTTCAATATAGTATTTGTAATCAATCTTCAAGTTATGTTGCTTAATATATGTGGGTGTTTCTACACGGTCACCTTGTAGTTTTGTATCCGCTTTTTCAGGCAAGATATACATAAACTCCAAACGATCACCAGAGGATGGCGCATTACCAGGGTCTCGTGCTTTGATTCTATCTGCTAGAATCTTGTGAGGTGGTGGTGTTGTTGCTTTGTATTCTGAACGAAGTGATTTAGAAAGTGTAATCTGATGATTGGATAGTTTTCCATCCACTAAATCGTTACAAGTCTTTTGAACGAAGTGAAACGCTTTCACTGGATCTTTCTCATTTAGTAGAATATGAATTGCGCCACCATACACGTTCTTTACAATAGGTGCGTAATCACGCCGCTTGGTAGCAATACCCATTGATGTTTGTTTAAAATCATCTGGTGATTCCTCGTATTTGTTACCCACATAGCGCTTTTTACTGAAGATAATAAATGGATAGAATACTTTATCATACTCAAAATCGTGTGGTTTCTTCAAACAACGTGTCACAAACTTACCAGCTTCTTCAGTGAGTTTCATTGTTTCTTCAATTGCGCGTCTTCCTTTGAGTAGTTCTCCAGTAACTGGATCTTTTACTTTGAAATTAATGAATAGAGAATCTGTATTATGAACAATCATCTTTCCAATACCAGCTTGGAAATGATGATTATGTGTTGTCAAATCATATACATATCCAGTATATTCAATTTCATAAAGTTTTTTAATTGCGTTTGGATTTTTCCTTTGTGTCTTTTTTGTACAAGTTAAACGGAATACATTTGGTTTATCTGTTCTTGTATTAAATGATACATTATAACCTAAGTTTGCTGTTAAGAATGCTAGTTGTGCCATTGTTGTCTGATTTTTCTGATCCGCACGAATAAATCCTTTTGTATCCTTATCTCCATCCGCATCATAGAAACCGTTCCAAAATGCTTCTTGAACTTCTACTGGACCATTCAAAATCCAAGTTGGAATATTCTTACGATTTTTAACATAGTATAATTCACGATATTTTTTAATAAACTCAAGAATTGAGCCACGCTTATTTGTCTTAATTCTTGGCGATAGTTTATAAACTCCTGATGATTCGAGTGTTGGCATAATAACCCAACTCATTTCTGGATAGATTGCTTCACATATTGTTTTGTATCCATTTAATAGTTCCATATTTGAATTATTAAGTGCCCAACTTGCTTTCTTTCCAGAAGCACACTCATAGTATCCACAACTTCCATCGCCAACAAAGAATCCATCTAATTTTGCTCTCATAATATCTTCTTTTGTTGCTTGATTCGTATTTTGAATCAATGGATATTGGTAATGAAGTAACTCATCTCCAATTTTTAAATCGTTAGGACTAATTTCTTCACCCGTTAGTTTAATTAATGAATGGTCATCAGTAACATCAACAATACCAGTATGAGTAAGAACTCGAATTATCTTTTTAGTTGGAGCAAGTGAATGTCGCATTACAGTTTCAATTGTAGTCCAACCATTTTCAGTCCAACTTTCAACACCATTTAATCTACAATATTCTTTACCATCTTGACTTATCCATTCTGTTCCTAATTCTTCAATATTAATTATCTCAATAATACCATTTCTACGAATTAATACTGGTGTATAAGATGCTACACTATCACCATACACAATTTCAGAAGAACACCTTGGATCATGAGTTTTAGCTGTAACATCACTACCTCCATAAAACGTTTCAATCGCTTCTTTCGCAAATAGAATCTGCTTGCGACCATACGCAGTGGTGGAAGCCGCTAAGTGTTGTAAACGAATCTTAAATGTAGCAGAACCCAACTGACCATAGAGTGAGTTCGCAGTCAGTTTGTAAGCTAACTGTTCCGCATCAAGAAGAGCTTTCTTAAAAGCATCTGTTTCCTTTTCCGCTTGCTTTCGTTTTGTTTTTCTCGCAAGTAGAAGTTTTGCGAGAATATCTGGAAGACTTCCTTTCCTATCATCAGGTTGCTGGACGTAACGACAAACACGAATACCAACTTTAATCTTTTCTGGATTCTTTCTTTTATCCTCAGGGTCTGGAGCCCAAATATCAAACTCAATATCAGTAAAACGAACATCGGATGTCAAGTATTTTTCATTTTCTGGTGAACCAAAACTGTAACAGATAAACTTATAATTATTATCAAAATCTTTTGTCCAGAGAAGAGTATCATAACTGATATTTTCTGAAATAATGGAAGAAGGATAAAGTGAAGCAAAATCTGCGACTCCAATTGGTGATTCATTATAGAAATTTGGTTCTGGCACTAACACAATAGCACCTTCATATGATTCTTCTTTATAGTTCGGATCATCTTTTTGGATTGGTGTAGGTAACACTTCAATTAACTGATTTCGTTCTGCGCACTCCTTGAAAATTAGACTTTCACACTTAATACCTTGTCCTCGTGTAAAGATATAGTTAATTGGAACACTACAAGTGTTTGCCATCGCCATCGCATTATTAAATACATCTAACTTGTTATACAGTTGCTGAACAAGAACACAATCTTGAATACAGTATTTCGCAATCGTCGCGCGGTTATCCGCGTTTCCACGATGTAGTTTGAATAGTTCAGATGGACTCACATCATCTTTTACAATAGCCCACTTTACAATAGATTCTAAATCACTTAGACTCAATGCTTTATCCGATGCTTGAATCACTAACCCTTTGCTAGGTATAATATCAATAATTTTGCTCTTATCAATAATTGTATCACCAATATCATCAAGAAGAACAATGTATTTCCCAATCTCAGCATCTTTTGTTGAACTTGTATTGATAACCCATCTACTTTCATTTGAAATATCAAGTGATTTTAGTTTACCAGACATATAGTGACGTGTTACATCATCCAACTTATATGATGGTAGATTCTCAATACGTTTGATATAGTAGTATAAATCAATATGAAGTCTTCCAGTTGTGTTCCAAAGATAGAGTGTGTTATCACCCAACGCAGATGATGATAAGAACTTCTCTTGTAGTTCCACTGCTGGTTTTTCAGAATCTGGAAGCATTAGATCAAGAATGCGAGATAACTGTTGAAACTCTTCATTTAATTGAATTCCGTGTTCTTTCATACGCATAAATAGATACTTCTTATCAAAACCAAATACGTTGTAACCACTCATAATATCAAGATTCTTATCAACACACAAACGAAGAAATTCTAAAATCATCGTTTTTTCATCATCATAACTATGGATAACTACGTCTTCAATATCAGAACATGAACCAAATACAAAGATATGTTTCTCAGTAATTGTTGGACCTTCTGTTAATACAATACCAATCTGAATTACTGGATCACCTGCAATAGGGAGTGTTTTATTCAATTGCTCCAAATACTTTAAAAGATCCTCAGTTTGATGTTTCGTTTTGTCTTCAAAGATTTTTTGAATCTTTTCTTCTTGCGTTTTAAAGATTGTTTTCAGTTTTTCATACGAAGGAACTTTTGTTTTTAAGAAGATTCCATCAAAATTATCTAGTGGTTTATTTGGATTTGAAAGAAGTCTATATAATGTTTCAAAGAACTCTTCAAATGAATTACAATTATTAAAGAACTGTTTTGATAAACGTTCCCAGTTCTTCTTTGCTAATGGGAACTCATCATTTGAACTATAGCACTCTATATCCCAAAATCCACAACGAAATGGTGCGACAGAAACTTTTGTATCTGTTGTGGGTTTAATCATGCTCCAATCAATATCAATTGATTCTTCATATTCACAATCAATTTCAGCCCAGCCACATGGATTGATATTTTTTAGATGAAAGAATCGTAACATTGGGTCAAGATTTGCTTCATATACTTTTAGCGTATCACCATTAAATACAAAGATTGGAACATTCTTATCATTTAAGAACTGATATTTTGTATTTCGGAAATCACTAATTGATTTGAAAGAAAGTTTTACAAATGGAAACTTTGTTTTGTTTGTATATCCAAAGAGTTTTTCATGTTCTTTCAAACTAAATGTAATTCGCTCAAAGAGAAACTTATGTTTTTTACTGAGTTTTAGTTCTAACTCATCTTTAAAAGATTGTAACGCTTTTTTGGATGGAAGTTCCACAAAGAAGTATGGTTCAAATCCATTTACACTAACACGAATTGGTTTCGCATCATCGCACATACCAAATAGATGAATTACAAACTCTTTTTTATTAACAGTATTTATTAATGATTTTTTCTTATTCAGCACAAATCCTACACTATCATTATCATCATTATCGTGATCAATAGTAGTGTATTTTCCTTTCTTTTCAAACTCATCTTCATACTCTGTTTCAAAATCTTGTGAAAATACATCCAAGATATGAAATTTTACCATGTTATTATGAATTAATATACTCAAAAGTTTAAATCAATTTTTTATTTAAAATAAAAAATTAATAAAATCAAATTATATTTGAAAGATCAATTTTTTGAAAAATCACTTTCTCGCAGTGTTACGTCGTTTCTTTGTAGCACCACGTTTCTTGCTTTTGCTTTTGCGATGCTTCATAGATAAGATACGATAGAGTCTTCCACCCATCATAGCAACTGGTGGAGGATTTACTGTCGCAGCTGTTGTAGTAGCTTTTGTTGTAGTAGCTTTTGTTGTAGTAGCATTAGTTGTAGTAGCATTTGTTAATGAAACAACATCCTCACTAATTGTTGGAGGTGCTTCTAAACCGGTATTTGTAGTAGCAGTAGCAGTAGTAGCAGTAGTAGAATTAACATTTGGTGCGGTTAAGTTTGCTAAAGTGGGTGTGGTTGTTTCTTCAGTTAAGGGTGTAACTTCAGGTAGTTTAATATTTTCATTGGGAGGTGTTACATTACCGCGTAAAGGGATATTTACAGTGTTGGTATTTGTATTCAAAGTAGAAGCCTTTAAAGATGAAGTAGGAACAACAACTTCTTCTTCCTCTTCTTCTACAACAGGGCTTGTTACTAAGTTTTTCATTGTTGTAAAATCGTTCGCCTTGGGTAAAGCATTCGTTACCCCATTTGTTGATTTGAATGTTGCTGGAGTCTTATCTTTTCCAACAACTAATAAACTGGGATAACCTTCAATCTTCGCTTTATTGAGACTTGTTTTAGGAAGTTGGTCATAATGAACAGATGCCATGTTCATAGTTCTGTTTTTCATAGATTTGAGTGGTTCCCAAATCTTCTTTTTGTAGGTAGTGCAGTGACCGCACCAATCAGCATATACTAATACAATAGCCATAGGACCATGTTCTAACATATCTTCAAATGCCGGAACATCAGCATTTTCACGGATATCCATTGGTAATTGAATCTTTCCCATTTTAGTCTTCTTAGGCATCTTCTCTATTTATATTCTTTTTTATAATCAGGTTTAAATGTCGGATTCACCAGTAAATTTAGATGCATTTTTAAATTTCAATATGAGAGTTGTCCTTGTAGGTGTTGTCATATTCTTAGTATATATGAATTTAAAGAATAAACATACCGGCTTTGTTGTGGTTGCTGGTTTGATTGTTCTTTACCTATTTACGTTTATAACTGGTAGATACTATCTAAGAGAAGGATTCCAGAATGCGCAATCCAAAGTAGAAAATGCGAAACCACTCTGTTCAAAAGAGATTACTCAACAAGATGTAGTATTAGATCCTGAAACACGAGAGTTTTACGATAAACCGATTGATAGTGTTGATGACTATGAATACAGTATGGTGTTTGAAAACGAAAATGATAGAGAATTAACAAAAGATTTACGAAGCAAACTCATGTCTCAATATCCGATGGATTGGAGCACAAATCCTCCTAGTAGTTCAAACTTTTCAAAAGGACTGAAAGAACATTTTGAAGATGTATCTGGTGCTACAGATATATCAGAGAATCCAGCATCATTCTCCTATATCTCGGGTGAAAGTATGGCTCCTCCCGATACTGAAAAGATAGAAGAAGAAGAACGGAAGATACTACAAACATATAAACCAAAGAATACAAGTGATTTGAAAACATATGATGTTGGTGATGCGTATCAGCTGATTAAGAAGATTTATGACGCAAAAGGTGAAATACCTGAAGTGCGTCATAAGAAAGACACCAATGTTTATGAAATCGTTGGTGTCCGTCGTAAAGATGAGAAGATTGTGTATGAAGATGAAGAAGGGGCGTATTCACCAGATAGAAGTGCGCCATCGGATGTGAAGGTTCCTCCCGCTACAGTGGATGTTTTAACCGCCAGTGACCCGTTCTATGACAAGCAGAATCGCACTCGTATCGATCGCAACAATTATACCACCTTTACTGAGGGTCTCGAAAGAATGTTTGCCCCAACGTATCCAGTAAAAGCGTGGTGGTGATATAATTAGTATCATAGAAATTTCCACAAATCAGCAACAATATTTCCAGGACCTGATACGTTATTATTAGGTGCGGGTAATGGTCTTTGAACTGTATCTAAAAATGAGTTTGGTGGCGCGTAATCATTCGCATTTCGTTGTGGTGATACTGTTATGGAATCAGTATAAGGATTCTGGAAAGAAACTTTCTTTGATGCTCCATTCTGCGAAGCATAGAGTTCATCTTGTTTTGCGCCTTTCTTTGAAACACTCTTTGGCGGTGGAGGAATCATCGCTTGAACAATTGGATTCTTCTTCATAAAATACTCTTTTTCATACGATGCCCACGATATATAGAGCATATTTGGATACGTGAAACGAACTTCAAACCCATTCTGTCGTAAGTTATACACAATATACACAATACAATCTTTTAAATCAATATATGGTAATCCTAATATAAATGGTGGAACAGTATAGACTAAGTAACTCGGATTCCCTGGCAACTGAGATGTTGTATAAATACGATTTTGAACTTGTTCTAAAATCTGATTATACGCCCGAAGACGTGCTTTATCACGTTTTTCTCGCTTTTCAAAGAGATGTTGAGGTTGTAGTTTAGGTATATCTTCCGCCATCTATATAGATGGCAGACACAAAAGGATTAGTAAAAGTCCTTAGTCTAAAAGATTTAGTATTATTTGGTATTTCAAGTATATTAGGTTCTGGTGGATTTAATTTAGTAGGAAATGCGATAAAAGATGGTGGTCAGTATTTTCCACTCACACTTCTCATTTCGGGAGCACTCTTTATGGGTTCTGCGCACTCATACTCATATGCGCATGATACCTATAAAACAAATACATCAGAAACAAGTTTAATCCAGAACACGTTTGGTGATGCTGGAAAGTATACATCCGCATTTTCAATATTGTTTTACAATATCTTTTCTACAGCAACCATTTTAGTATTCTGCGCAAAACTTCTCTTCCCAGAAAGTTCTTGGATTCAACAAGTAACTTTTTCTCTACTACTTCTTTCTATGATGACATTTGCTGCGTTCCAGAATCTAAATGTAAATAAAGAAGTAATTAATATCTTTTCAATCATTATAATACTGATTTTAGGTTCCGCTACACTCTTTGGTATAGGAAATGTAGCAAGTGAAGGATTTAAAATGCCTTCTTTTCCATCTAAAATAAATCTATATGAATCACTACTCTTCTTCTTCTTTATTTTAGCAGGTCACGATGCGCTTATTAAGTTTTCTGAAGAAACAAAAGATCCAAAAGATATTGATCGTTCTATGTATATTAGTGTTGGTATTTCAATACTACTAACTGCTGGATTGTGTTTAGCAGCAGTTTCTTATATAACAGATTTCAAGCATACCAATGTAAACGATATTATCGCTGATATTTTTGAAAAGGTATTTAATTCTCATATTGGTTCTTATGTTGGAGTTATAGCAATATTCTGTATGCTTACTACTACGTTTATTGGATTCTTAGCAACGATTCGTTATGCGTATGGACTACCCGAACAGATACCTCAACTCAGTTTTATAAAGAATAGCGATGGTCATGGTAATGTATCACATACAAGTATTCTTATTATAGCTGCGCTCTGTATGTTAGCTATCTTTATTAATCAGACTACAAGTTTAGTGGAACTATCGGATGTTATGTTGATTATTACTCTACTACTTGTTTCTATTTCTGCTTTCTATGAGAAGTATCAGAAAGGTTGGGCTCCTGTTGCTGATGGATTAACAAGTGGCGGATTACTTGGTATCTTAGGTTTAACAATAAATAAGCACTTCTTTCATTAGATGAAACAAAGAAGCGCAAGAACAAGAAAAATAAGAAAGCAGCGTGGTGGTCAAATGAAAGTTTCATATCCTTCTTTTACACTCAAGAATATGAATACGAGTTCTACAATTGAAGCCACTCAATCTATTCCAACAATTCAAATAGGAGATATCCCACTTTCTACACTTATAATGCAGGATCCAGATTCTTCACAACCTTCTTGGTTACACTACTTAGTTGTAAATATTCCAAATGGTGATATATCAAAAGGTAATGTGGTTGTATCGTATAACGGTCCTTCACCACCTAAAGGAACGGGAGTTCATCACTATATTTTTGAACTCTATTCACAGCAAAAATCTATTCAACCTGACCAAATAGAAAGAAGTGGTTTTAATCCAAAACAATTTGCGAAATTAAATGGATTACAGTTCTTAAAGAAGCAATCGTTTAAAGTTGATGCTTCATAATTATATAATGAAAATCGTTCCACCATCTCATATTGTGTTAGGAGGCGGTGGTATGAAGTGTCTCGCTTATATAGGAGCATTTGAGATATTAGAAAAAGAAAATATTTTAAAACATATCAAGTATTTTCATGGTGTTTCTGCTGGAGCACTCATGAGTTTTGCTCACATAATAGGATACACCGTTCATGAAATGAAAGAACTTATTACATCAATGGATTTTCATTTGTTACAGAATATAGATGAAAATTTTGCGTTAGATCTCTTTGAATCATTTGGTTTAGACAACGGTCATAAGTTAGAAAAACTGATAGAATCACTCTTAAAACATAAAGGCTTAAACCGTGAAATAACTTTTCAACAACTCTTTGATTTAAAGAAGAAAACTTTCCTTTGCTACGCTGTAGATTTAAATGAAGGGACTTATAAAACGTTTAGCGTTAAAACTACACCAAACTATTCTGTATTAACTGCGGTTCGTGCGTCTATGTCTTTGCCAGGATACTTCTATCCTGTAACAGATACAGATTCTGAACATCTTTTAGTGGATGGCGCACTACTTAATAACTATCCAATTGAGTTAATTGAAGAATCATCCGTATTAGGATTGGATTTTATGCCAGTATCTATCTATAATGAATCTATTGATTCTATTCAATCATACTTTTATCAACTCTTTAGTTGTCTTTATAATAAGTTTCAGGAAATACCAGAAAACTATAAAGATAAAACTATTTATATTAACTGTAAAACACACATCTTGGATTTTTTCGCAACCCAAGAAGAGCGTTTAGAACTAATACAGTGTGGTGCTGAAGCAGTTAAAAACTATTTACAGAATCAGAAAGTAATCATAAAACGAAGAAACTCTATTTAGATTCCACCACCTAAGTGTTTATTTAGGAAGTCTAAGTAACCCGCAGTAGAACGCTCACCACTGAACTCTACCACTTTACCATCGGTTGTTTCAAGATATAAGGAAGGATAGCCTTTTACACCAAGACGCTTAAGTTCATTCTTATTCTTAGGGTCATCTGCGTTTAACATACGAACAGTTACAATAACAGAACCGTTCGCAACTGTAACTTGGCCATCCTTAGAAATCTCTTCAAATGAAGGTTTCGCTGCTTTACAGTGTCCACACCAATCAGCGTAGCAGATTGTAAAACGTGGTTTGTCTAAAGGACCTGATGGATTCTGGAACCCTTGCTTATTTTTACCATAGATGTAAGAAACTGCTACAAGGAGTGCTAAGACTACAAAAATAACAGCATAAAGTTTCCAGTTCATACTACTATATAGGAATGGAAAAAATGAGCGTATCCGCGATACCTGTATTCCGGAAAGGAACTATTATAGAATATGATACAAGTTATGCTGATAGTTCTTGGTCAAATGAGGAATTGATGGAAGCATCCTCATTATATGCGTCTTGTATTACAAGAAATATTGAAAAAGAAAAAGCGTATTCAATTGCTTTTATTTACATTATGACAAAAAAATATCCGGATATGTGTTTTGAAAAAACATATATGGATATCATAACAAGTATTATTTGCTAATACGGGTCGCGTGGGAATAACATGATACCCCAAAGAACAAAGAAAAACAGTATAGTATGGATAAAAAATCCATACGTTGTTGGACAACCACCATTCGCAATAGTAACAAGATGTCCTAAAAATGATTCACTAATCTTATAGGTTTCGGGATTTGCGATTAAGAAGAATACTAAAGCTGAATAGAAAGCATATTTTGCTTTTAAGAAAATATTTATATCTGGTGTTTTTGTTTCTTTATCTTGTTCACTACTCATTGTTCTCTAATTTAAACATATTTCTTTCTTTCATTAGTTCCTCAATAGACTTCTTATCTTTATTCTTTAATCGTGTGAGTTTTCTTACAGTCTTTTCTAAATTATCTTCAATGATTTCAT
>Ga0007809_10001002_pt1 | contig 11946 bp, 9 predicted proteins | sample CryBogCBE02Aug07_FD_60383 | JGI IMG/M metagenome (GOLD analysis project Ga0007809, IMG submission 60383) | Freshwater microbial communities from Crystal Bog, Wisconsin, USA - CBE02Aug07 | ecosystem: Environmental > Aquatic > Freshwater > Lake | place: Crystal Bog, Wisconsin, USA | collected...
TTTTTTGGACGATTGACGTGATCATTATCACCCTCCATCCTTATCGTGTCGGCGCTCTCATCAGATCGCATCTATGATTGGATAGAATGCAAATTGCAGATAATCGACACCTCGAATAGAAACGACTATTGACCTGCTAAACGACGCTGTCAATTTAAATTTCTCGGTATATTTTACAAAATTTAGCGTCAAATCAATATGTTAAAGAATTTCTGCGAATGTTTAGCGATACTATAATTTGTGAATTTTAAGTCTAATATCGGCAAAAAAATAAGGCTGAGCCCGCTTAAGTGAACTCAGCCTTATTGGCTCTAATCTTAATCTACAGACGGCGCTGAAGACGATGAATTATCATTGCCGTGGTGGTTTTGGTTCTTCTCAATATAGACCGGATCGTCCGGGTTGTATTCCGGATTACAAGCATAAATCGTATTCCAGTAAAACGTATCATAAGAACAAATACTGGTCAGCGGACGCGTTGGACCTTCACCCCGTAAGGATCCTGTATACTCAGGCTCCTTGAGCATTTTCATATTGGGGTTATTCGTCGTCGATCGTTTGATTACCGATGGATCATTTCGAAGATGATCCAGAAGCGGATCGGCATTGGCATAAGTTATTAAACCCATCATCGTTACGGCAGCAATCGCGACTGACTTTATGTGATGAATACGTGACATGGTCGGCTCCTGTTAGTGAATTAAATGGACCGTGCCCCCCTTTGGTAATTTTTCTTATGATTGTCGGATTAGGTTTATTTATTTGAAGAATGGAACGTCTTGACCGTTCCACTGAAGGGAGAGTGGCGGAAAACATACCGTCCAGCCCAACATAAATATTCAGCAGCCGAATATTCATTCGTGCGAATACGAGGGTTGATGCCGATCTAAATTTTGAGCGGATCTTTTAAGAAGCGTAAGCGATGCCGGATGCACGCACTTGGCTTAGGTGCTTACCGCGTTAGCCTACCCTTTGTCCTGCTTCATTGATCAGGACCGAGCCATCCTCTTTATAAAAAGGCCCTTTTGGCCATTGATCCAGCAAATCAAGAACGGCTTCGCTGGGCCTACATAACCTAACACCTTTGGGCGTACAAACGATCGGGCGATTGACTAAAATGGGGTGGGTAACCATGGCGGTCAAAAGCTCATCGTCACTTACGGTTTCCGAAAGAAGACCAAGCTCAGCGGCAGGCGATTTGGTTGTCCGAAGTGCCTCACGGGGAGTGAGACCAGCCGCAGCAAACAGGCCTTGCAGCTGTGGGCGTGTCCAGCCTGTTTTCAAATATTCAATAATGATAGGCTGGTAGCCCGAAGCCTCAATGATGGCCAAAACATTTCTGGAAGTTCCACATTCGGGATTATGATGGATCACAACGCTCATTGTTAATCCTTTGCCAGCTTACTCAAACTAAAAATAAGATCAGGGGCACATTAAGTAATATTAGTAGATATAATACATTGAAAAATCAGTAATTAATTAGCCTTCCATTAAGGCGATGATGGGTTAACGCTTGCGAATGTTCCCACATTTTCATTCTCAATTAGAATAGAGCTGAGCTTAACGGCTTGTCTTTTCACCGCCAGCTAGCGTTATGACGGAAATGATCATGACGCCCGTTAGGATCAGTCGCACACCGGGGCTCGCACCAAAAATATTCAACATCGTGACCAATAAATACATGAACAAGGCTGCGCCCCAAATGCCTGGAACATTGGCCTTACCGCCTGCAACCGAAGTACCGCCGATAACGACAACCGCAATGGAAGCGAGAAGAAAATCGTCACCCATATTGAGAGCGGCGCCACCCGAAAACCCCGACTGCAATATGCCACAAATACCGGCGAATAAAGCGCTCAAAAGATAGGTGGCAAACCGCACTGACTTGACTTTAAGGCCCGCGAGCCATGCCGCCCGTTCATTTTGACCAATTGCCAAAACCGTTCGGCCATAAATGGTCCGCTTAAGAACAAGTGCCAATAGAATGCTGAGACCTAAGACCGCGACGGCAACAACCGGCACCCCTGCATAGCGCACCGTAGCAAAATCGGCCAAAGGTACGGGAGGTTTGATGCGGATGCCGCGACCATAAGAAATGGCCGTCGAGAGCACCAAGAAACTTGAAGACAATGTCGCGATAATCGGAGGAATTCTGAGCAGACGGATAAGAATATAATTTGCAACGCCTACGACCAGACTAGCACTCAAGGCAGCAACAATGCCGAGGAGCATATTGGCCGAATCGGTATCCATCACCTTCATCGCGATGACGCCCGACAATGTCATCGTCGCGGGAATGGAAAGATCGACATTGCCCGGGCCCGTCGTGATCACCATCATTTGACCTAGGCCTACGATGATGGTGAACGTACCGAACGATAGGGCCGAGGTTAAGATCTCACCTGCCCCCTGCCCGCCTGTAAATGCAATCGTCATCAGCCACACAGCGGTAGCGGCGAGGAAAGACCATATCCAAGGTTGATCACCAAGGCGCTTTATGACTGCATTCATCGCCTCGCCTCCCCGCTTGTAATCAAGGCACGCATCGCAAGGACAATTATGAGAATGGCGCCTTGTGCGCCGATCTGCCAATCGGGTGAGATTTTGAGAAAGATCAAAAAGGCGCCTGCGAGCGCAAGCGTAAGAGCTCCAACAACCGCGCCCATTGGAGATACACGCCCGCCGATGAATTCCCCACCGCCTAAAATAACACCTGCGATGGAATAGAGCGTGTATCGATCAGCAACATGGGCATCGGCGGAGGTTGTCAGCCCTAATAGCGACAGGCCCGCGAGCACACCAAAAAAGCCTGCAATCGTAAACATGGCGACTTTGGTCTTCAGCATCGACCAGCCTGCACGTTGTAAAGCCTTTGGATTGCCACCCGCGCCGCGGCCGATAACACCCAAAGAGGATGTCATAAGGGCTACGTGAACAATGCCGCCGATCAAGATCGCAGCGATGATGGGTAAGGGAACCCATGGCATTTGAAACGACATGATCGCTTTAAGCCAGACAGGCGCCTTACCACCAGGGGACGGAAGAATGAGAACCGCAATACCGAGCCAGACGAAGGAAAGGCCAAGTGTAACAACAATCGACGGCAAATTACGAATGTGAATAAGCGCACCAACAAGACCATAGGCCATGATACAGGCGATCAAAGCAAGCACACCAAGCACCGGATCATTAAGCAGTAGCGTTGCTGAGATGCAGCCGACCAATCCAACAAAGGGACCGATCGAAAGATCAAGATCATTGACGGTGATGATGAACATTTGCGCGATGGTCGCAAGCGCAATCGGAATGGCATATTGCAGCATCAAATTGAGGCCAAAATAGCTCATGGTTCTAGGCTGCACGTAAAAGGTCGCAGCCAAGACAATGGCAAGCGATAAAAACGGCAAGGCTGCGCGGAGATGACGACGGTTAATCATGCAGCAGACTCAGCAAAGGAGGCTTGCAAGATTCGTTCTTCTGAAATGCTGCCTGCGTTAATCTCATCCGAAATTTTGCCATTGCGAAACACATAAACGCGATCGCAATAGGCAAGCTCGTCAAATTCTGTTGTATACCAGACAAAGCTTCGGCCATTGGCGGCCTCTGTGCGGATCATATCGTAAACTTCAAGCTTGGTGCCGATATCGACCCCGCGCATCGGGTCATCCATCAAAATCACCGTCGCGTCTGATGCGAGCGCGCGTGCAAACAAAGCCTTTTGCTGATTGCCACCTGAAAGCGTCAAAATATTATTGTCCATATCAGGCGTGCGGATGGCCATGCGGCTTTTCCACTCCTCCGCCATACTCGCCTCAGCCACCGGATCAATCAGGCCGAAGCGCGTGAATGATTTGAGCGAGCGGATCGTAACATTGCGTGCGATCGACCAAAGATTAAACACACCATCGGATTGACGATCACCCGCGATGAACGACTTCGGGGCTTCGACAGTCGCATGGTCGTGTGAAAAAATCTGAAGCAGTGTACGCGTCTGGCCATGCCCAGCAAGGCCGGCAAGGCCAATGACTTCTCCTTTACGGACAATAAGTTCTTGCCCCTTCGACGATCCATCGGGATGGGCTTTGACAAGAATGGGGGACGTAGCCAAAGAGGGCTGAGTAGACGCTAAGATCGCGTGAGCACCGTGGCCTTCAGAACCCATAGCAGCGACAAGCGACGTGCGATCAAAGCCTGATGCGGGCCGCTCGGCAACCGATTTCCCATCCTTCATGACCACAATGCGATCGGATGCAGAAAGGATTTCACCCAAGAGATGCGAAATTAAAATAACAGCCGTACCCTTGGCTGTTTCTTTGCCAATATAGGTCAGGAGTTGTTCGGCTGTTACAGCATCAAGCGATGATGTCGGTTCATCCAAAATGACAAGCCGTAACGGATCGGACATGACCGTAAAGGCACGGGCAATTTCTGCCATTTGCCGCTTACCAATGGCAAGATCCGCGATCTCATCGTCAGGATCAATGCCGTGGCCAGGGAAGATTTCATCGAGCTTTGAACGAATTAAATCGCTCGCACGCTTTTTCCAGCCAAAGCCACTCAACGGCTTGTGCATAATGCGCGCATTTTCAGCAACGCTCAAATTTGGGCAAAGCGATAATTCTTGGAACACGCATCGGATGCCTGCACGTTGGGAGGCCGCAGCTGACCATTCACCCGATACGGATACACCGCCCACAGCCAGATTTCCTTTATCCGGCGATAGGGTTCCCGTGAGCACATGCATGAGCGTTGATTTGCCAGCGCCATTATGGCCGACAAGTCCGAGGCATTCGCCAGCGCTGACCACAAGGTCAACGCCGGCTAAGGCACGGACGGCGCCGAAAGATTTTTCGACGCCGTCTAGTCTGATTGCTTCTAAGGACAAAGCTTATTTACCTGCTACGACCTTAGCGGCGTCAGCTGCGGAATATTCGACGTTAGCAACGCCGCCCTTTTCCGTATTGGCTGCCGAAGCATCGATATTAGCCTGTTCGATGGTCAAGAATGGCACGGTAAGGTCCTTAGGAACCTGCTTGCCATCCAAAATCATCTGAGCAACCCAGAATGCCAAAGTTGAAACGCCTGGCGCGATCGAAGCAGACATGGTTTCGTAACCGTTCTTGTCCTTCTGCTCTTTCCACCACTGCAATTCGTCCTGACGGTTGCCCATGATGATGGTTGGGGTTGGACGTCCAGCCGCTGCAAAAGCTTGAGCTGCACCATATCCGTCACCGCCTTGGGTTACGACAGCCTTGATTTCAGGAAGCGATGGCAGAATGCCTGCAACTTCCTTCTGGGCCACTTCTTGTGCCCAGTTGCCATGGACCGAACCAACGATCTTGAACTGAGGATTGGCCTTCACGCCATCAGCGATACCTGCATGGATTTCGTCATCAACGAAAACGCCTGCAAGACCACGGATTTCAAGGAGATTGCCACCTGCTGGCATCTTCTTGGCGAGATATTCGACTTCCAAACGGCCCATCTTTTTGAAGTCAACGGCGACGCGCCATGCGCAAGGCTCGGTAACGATACCGTCAAACGACACAACCGTAATGCCGGCGTCGCAAGCCTGCTTCACAACACCGTTCAAAGCATCTGGCGAAGCGGCGTTGATGACGATCGCGTTATAGCCTTGGAGAATAAGGTTCTGGATCTGAGCGGCCTGCTCCGTCACCTGATTTTCGGACGTTGTAAAGGCATCAGCTGCAGCAACAACACCGTCAGCAACGGCCTTCTTTGTTACCTTGTCCCAGCTCTTCAACATGGCCTGGCGCCATGAATTGCCTGCATAATTGTTTGATAGCGCGATCTTTTTGCCCTTGGTATCAGCATGAGCTGCACCGACGACCAACATTGCCGAAATCGAAACGGCGCACACAAGTGCCTTCTTTAACATAGAATTCCCCCCATTTAGGTTTGCTGTCTTTTCCCGCACTGACGACGGATGGCGCACGCTAACACAAAACGTGTGGCTGGCAACCCGTAATAAGCTCCGCACCAAATTGGGCAGGGGATTTAGTTTTTTTGCTTTAGCGGTTAGCGGAGAGAAGCCGCGGTCTATCCGGCGCCTTTAGAACAGCGATTCGCACGTCGCCAGAAAATCATAAAATTATGCTTTATATTTCAGTGACTTAAACCACCCCTGCCCTGCCGATTTATTGGTCTATTGTCACACAGGCTGACAACGCGATCCGTAAGCAGAGGTTCACTCGTATATACGGGTACCAGTGATGCACAACGGATGCCCCTACACCAATGCTCGGCTTAACCTTTCCCCCTTCGCGCACGATGGCTCTTGATAGGCTGGCTCATTTCGTGCCGACGGCCGGTCGAATTTATGCAACAGAACGCAACATCGATGGGGGGCCGGATCATCCAAGCAGCGTATCGCATCTTTCGCCCTATGTAAGACACCGCTTAATCACCGAGCATGACATCATTGCCCAAGTGCTAGCTCAGCACAGCCTGCCAGCCGCTGAAAAGTTTGTGCAGGAAGTACTCTGGCGCACCTATTGGAAGGGCTGGCTGGAAATGCGCCCTTCTGTTTGGTCTCGTTTTATTCAGGAGCGCGATGGGCAACGGAACAGCTTTCATGATCATCGCGTCATCAACGATGCCGAGAAGGGCCTGACGGGGATTGAAGGGTTCGACGATTGGGCCAGAGAGCTGGTGGAAACGGGATATCTCCACAATCATGCCCGGATGTGGTTTGCCTCGATCTGGATCTTCACCCTGCGTCTGCCTTGGGCGCTTGGAGCAGATTTTTTTCTACGTCATCTTTTGGATGCGGATGCCGCCAGCAATACGCTATCTTGGCGATGGGTTGCGGGGTTACAGACGGTTGGGAAAACCTACCTCGCCACAACCGATAATATCGCCCGCTATACGAATGGACGCTTTGCCCCCAAAGGGCTCGCGCACGAGGCGATTGCGCTAAAGGAAGCTGCGGTAGAACCTGCACGTGACTTGGATCAGATGCCCCGGCATGAGCCTTCACAACCTTCCCTTTTGCTGGTTACCCATGAAGACATGCACCCTGAATCTGTTTTTAGCAGGGCTTATGATTTTCGTGCAGTGTTGGTTGCTGCGGATGCAGATTTGCTATGGGGAGATGGTGCCCGCCAATTCGTTACGTCGGCTGCAACAGACGTAACAACACGCGCCGTCGCGCATTTTAATTGCCCCGCCAGCGTGATCAAGACGTTGGATGCGGAGACCTTGGCGGCCTCGGCCAAGGCTGCAGGTGTAAAGCAGATCATCACCCCTTATGCACCCATTGGCCCCGTTGCAGAAACTATAGCGGGGCTTGTGCCTTTGCTAGCAAAGCAAGGCATCACTTTGGTTACCGTTCGGCGCGAGTGGGACAGTCGATTCTGGCCCCATGCGAAAAAGGGATTCTTTGCTTTCAAGGAACGAATGCCCGCGCTCCTGCGCGAGAATGGGCTTTGATGACCCAACCTCTCAACATTGTCTGGTTTAAGCGCGATCTAAGAGTGGCTGACCATCGCCCGCTGGTCATGGCGGCAAAGCTTGGCCCTGTACTGCCGCTCTACATTGTAGAGCCCAATTTTTGGGCTGAGCCCGATGCATCCGCGCGGCAATGGGCTTTTGCTGCGGAAAGCCTCGCTGAACTCACAAGCGCGCTTGCTGCCCTTGGCCAGCCTCTATGCGTTAAGATGGGTGATGCGGTATCCATCTTCCGCGAGATTCATCAGCGCCACCGCATCGCGACAATTTGGAGCCATGAGGAAACGGGCAATGGCTGGACGTTTAATCGTGATAAAGCGGTTTCAGCATGGGCAAAAGAGCAAAGCGTGCCTTGGCATGAGCTAACTCAATTCGGCGTCATACGGCGTTTGAAATCACGGAATGGCTGGGCCAATGCATGGGACCGCATGATGGAAGAACCCATCACACCGCCGCCCGCTGCCTTGCAACCGATTATGGGGGATTGGCCACATTCCATTCCGACCGTCTCCGACTTGGGCCTCGCGCCCGATCCCTGCCCCCATCGGCAGGCTGGTGGCCGCGCGACAGCGCTCTCGACACTGGAAAGTTTTCTAGAAGGGCGCGGGCGCGATTATCGGTTTCAAATGTCGAGTCCCGTAACCGCCTTCGACGCTTGTTCACGCCTATCCCCTCATCTCACTTGGGGAACGATTTCAATGCGAGAAGTGGCACAAGCAACGGCCAAACGCCTCCAAACGATCCGCCCAATGAACGATGCAGCCTCGAAAAGCTGGCGCGCGTCATTAACCTCTTTTGCTGGACGCCAGCATTGGCACTGTCACTTCATGCAAAAGCTGGAGGATGAGCCGCGCCTTGAATTTGAAAATCTTCATCTCGCCTATGATGGTGTTCGCCCTGATATCGCCGATCCAGGCCGGCTGGCGGCTTGGAGTAAGGGTGAGACGGGGTTTCCCTTTATCGATGCCTGTATGCGGGCACTGCATCAGCATGGATGGATCAATTTCCGCATGCGGGCCATGCTGATGTCTTTTGCCAGCTATCATCTCTGGCTGCCCTGGCGTGCCAGCGGGCTGCATTTGGCGCGGCAATTTGTTGATTACGAGCCCGGCATTCATTGGTCGCAAGTGCAGATGCAGTCAGGCACCACGGGCATTAACACCATGCGGGTCTATAACCCCGTCAAGCAAGGCATTGATCAAGATCCCACCGGTGCCTTTGTGCGCGCCTTTGTGCCCGAACTTGAGGCGGTGCCGGATGCGTTTATCCACGAGCCATGGCTCTGGTCGGGCGCTGTATCCCTGCACTATCCACCACCAATCGTCGATCACGCCGCGGCGGCAAAATCCGCGCGGGATACGCTTTATGGGATCCGAAAAAATACTGAGCATAAACAGGCCGCAAGCGAGATAGCTGTGAAACACGGCAGCCGGAAGTCAGGCATCCCCATGACGGGACGGAAAATGAAAGCCGATTCCAAGAAGAAGGATACCTCGCAACTCACCTTCGACTTGTTGTAAGGATTATAAACAAAACGAGATGTAAGCCACCTCGTATCTTTTAGAGTCCGAATTTTAAGCGACACTCCACGATGGCCGCCATTAGCGAATTAAAATCGCCCTAAAATCATTCACATTGGTGCCGGTTGGACCCGGCACAAAAAGATCGCCAATTCGCTCAAAGGCTGAATGAGCATCATGCCGCATCAAATACTCACGGCCATCAACGCCTGACTGGCGCAATCTTGTTGCTGTTGTTCCATCACAAAACGCACCAGCATTATTCTCCGAACCGTCTATGCCATCGGTATCGGCAGCAAGGGCATAGATGCCCTGTGTGCCCTCAATCGCGAGCGCGAAGGATAATAAAAATTCAGTGTTTCGACCGCCTTTTCCTGCGCCTTGCGGCCCGATCGTCACCGTCGTTTCACCGCCCGAGAGCAGCAATACTGGCTTGGTAAAAGGTTGATTATGCCATGCGATCTCCCGAGCTATTGCCGCATGCATCAGCCCAATGTCTTTGGCCTCGCCCTCGATCGCATCCGACAGAATATGGGTTTCTATCCCCTGTGCCTTTGCGGCCATGGCAGCCGCTTTTAGAGAGACCGCGGCTGACGCAATGATATGCGAAGTGGTTCTTTTCAATTCGGTTCTGTCTGGATCAGGCACAAGTGCATTTGAAATTTCTGTGATGATCTTCTCGGGGAGTTCGATGCGATAATCGCGGATCACTCGCAGCGCATCGTCTGCCCTCATCCGATCGGGGACCGTCGGGCCTGAGGCGACGAGCGAAGCTTGGTCGCCTGGAATATCGGAGACGATCAGGCTGACAACGCGCGCCGGATAGGCCGCAGCCGCCAAGCGACCCGCTTTGATACGCGAGAAATGTGCGCGCACCACATTCATTGCCGAAATTGGAGCACCGGACGCCAATAGCGCTTTGTTCAAAAGCGCTTCATCGGCCAAACTAAACCCAGATGGCGGTGCGGGCAGCAAAGAAGATCCGCCGCCAGAGATCAAGGCAACCACAAGATCATCCTCGGTCAGATCTTGAACTTGGTGCAACAACGCCTCAGCCCCTCGAATGCCAGCATCATCAGGCACAGGATGGGCCGCTTGCATCACGGTGATCGCCTTGCATGTCTCAGCGGGTCCGTGACGGGCAACGACAACGCCCTCCAAAGGCCCTTTCCAAGCGCGCTCAAAGGCTGACGCCATCTGACTGGCGGCTTTACCGGCACCGACCACAATCGTTCGACCCTTAGGACGCTCGGGCAGATAGCGAAGGATGGCTTGATAGGGATCAGCCGCCGATACGGCTTCAGCAAACAGATCGGCAAGAAGCTGGCGCGGATCATCCATGTCAGAAAGGTCCTGAATTTTATCAATCATAGGCAAGAATAGTCTCGAAGAACGTCACTTTACAATGCCCGTGGGGCTGGCTTCATGACTGGCAACCACCATCATTAAATCACCGGACCGACCGCTTGCGCCTTCAAAAGAGTAAGACAATCAGAAATTTAACCATTTACGTTGTAAGCCTTCAACAAGCGTTCGCCAGCAAAGATTTTAATTGAAGCAAAGAATCAGCCAAAGATGATGAGGCCATACTCGCCCGTTTCGAGATCAGCATTATTGATAAGGGCGATCGGTTTTAGAATATAAAAATAGATATTGCCTATTTAAGCGGTAATATAAATCAAAATTGACCTTAGATTTTGAATGAAGATCTCGTCGATTCTAGGACTATCGTTTTGATGTACCAAATTATCTTTGTAGAAATAAATCGCGCACCAATCTAAAATCCCATTTACTGCAACGCGCCGCCATCGATGAAGGAATCGATTTTCTAGCCATCGGTGTGGACGCAGGCTTACTCGCGCGGGGGAGTGAGACGCTGCTCGCAGCTATGAAGGGCGGCGGGTAACAAGAGCGGCGAATTATTAGACCGTCGACAATGCCGCTCTGACGCCTCTATCTTGCAAGGCCTTTAATGCCACATAAATCGGCATCGAAAAAGCGGGATCTTTGCCAAGCGGACCGAAGATGGCGGTTTTGCTTAAAATCGCCTTAGCCATGGATTCGGGCGCATCACCTGCGGAACGGATACTCTCGTGCAAGGCCTCCGCCATCGGGTCTTTCAGGAGGAGCGTTTGGCCGTGCTCATCAATGCCCTTGGCGTAGAGAATAAAAGCCGCGAGTGAAAACGCCAAGCGACCAAGCGGCAAGCCTCGCGCCAAACGCTCCCGCGCGGTACCAAGCAAACGCTGCGGAATTTTTTGTGAACTGTCGGAGGCGATCTGTTCCAAGCGATGCTTTAATGCAGGGTTACGAAAGCGCTCCACCAAAGAAGCTGCATAGGCTTTGACATCCGCGCCAGGCGGAATCGAAAGAACAGGCGTCACATCCTCTGCCATAAACCGCGCAATAAATTCGCCAATGACCGGGTCATCCATCGCATCCGCCACCGTGCGATAGCCCGCAAGCGAGCCGAGAAAGGCAAGCGAGGTATGCGAAGCGTTTAGAAGCTTCAATTTCATCGCTTCATAAGGCGCAACATCGACCACCAATTCCGCGCCGAATTTCTCCCACGCCGGGCGACCTTCTGGAAAGCGGTCCTCGATCACCCATTGCGTAAACGGTTCGGTGGCGATTGGCCATGCATCATCGAAATGCAGCGCGGCTTTAGCACTCGCACGATCCTCATCGGCCGTTTGCGGCACGATGCGGTCGATCATGGTCGAGGGACAAGCGACCTCTGTTTCAACAAAGCGCGCAAACTCGGCGTTTCTTAAGGCTGCGAGCTTTAACAAAATTGCATGAAGCTTTTCGCCATTCGATGGCAGATTATCGCAGGACATCACGGTGAAAGGTTTCACGCCCAAACCCCGCCGCCGGTGAAGCGCCGCGAGAATATACCCAGGTGCGGATTTCGGTCGATCGGTATTTGCTACATCATGGACAATATCCGGATGCT
>Ga0007809_10001003_pt1 | contig 11944 bp, 18 predicted proteins | sample CryBogCBE02Aug07_FD_60383 | JGI IMG/M metagenome (GOLD analysis project Ga0007809, IMG submission 60383) | Freshwater microbial communities from Crystal Bog, Wisconsin, USA - CBE02Aug07 | ecosystem: Environmental > Aquatic > Freshwater > Lake | place: Crystal Bog, Wisconsin, USA | collected...
ATCATACCAGTATGCATGATTTCGCCACCGCGAATTGGGGAGCCCAATGGGCGCAGTCGACCGATTTCCAATCCAATCCCCGCACGTTTACTGGCATACTTTGCCATCATTTCACCACTAGCAAATATACTATCGAGGTCATCATCGCTACGTATGAGAACACAAGAACTAAACTGCTTAGTAGGAGTGCCAAGTCCGGCCAACACAGGAGTAGCAAGAGTAAACAAACCATCAGAAGCCGCATTATAATATTCCTTTATGTAACGCATACGAGCTGTATTAGGTTCCTCTTTATGGAACACAGTAGCCGCCGCGATCATATATCTTATTTGAGGTGTTTCGTAAGTTTGTTTAGTAGCTCTGTTTTTAACAAGATACTTTTCGATCAACTGTTCAATAGCCGCATAAGAATAACCTTCGTCTTTCTCATGGTCTAACATTTCGTTCATTCGATTCCAGTCGTCTTCTGAGTACCATTCTAATAGTTCAGGAGTATACAAACCAACTTCGACATTTTTCTTAACGATAGTGTATAAGTGCGGAACCTCATAACTACCGTAGACATCTTTACGCAACATACTTAAACGTTGTTTACCTGCTACGTATTGATAGTTAGTGTGTCCAACGTCTGCATTTTGCTCAACATCAATTAGGTCAACGATTGCACGTAGTGTTATGCCATCGATTTCACTTGTAGTGATACCATCGTAGAAGTGCAATTGAGCTTTGATCTCAATCATACTTTGACTAACGTCTGCAATGCCTTGACACACTTTTGCCACTTGGGCTTGCCACTTTTCAATATGTAGTGGCTCTTTAATTCCGCTTCTTTTAATTACTGTAATATTCATTTCGTCCGCTTTACGAGTTAGTGTGATTGTCTAGGAAGTATTTATTGAATCACAAAACTCCACCAAAGTTCTTTGGTGTCCTATTTTTCTTAATCAAATCGCAGAGATATCGCAGGTTCTTTCAAACCCGAGAGACATATCTCTACCTTAAAATGAATTATATACGCATTTATTTCTAATGTCTAGCAGTTCGATTATAAAACTGCTGAATAGGAATACATCACAAAGCCGGTGTCACTAGTAGCAGAATTGACATAATCAATTTCTAAACTATTGGCTACAATACGAGCTGTGAATGCCAAACTTACGTTGTAGGTATCATCGCCTGTATAATCATACTCATCCGATAATTGCACGTTATTGTTGACAACATCGCACATGATGGTCATTGAGCCTCTACGACTAATAGCACGATAGGTGCTACGATAGATGTAATTGACCACGTAGTTTACACCATCAGTCGGTAATGGTAAACGGAAAGCAAATGTTGAACTACTAGTGTAGTTTGTAGTAATTTGTCTAGTACCATAACTGTTATATGATACAAGTCCACTTACTTCTGGATAATAAGGAACACTAAATGTTATTGAGCCACTTGGAGTTCCGTTAGGTGCCGCACTTAGTACTACTTGATTGTTAAGTACGTTAACAGTTTGCACAATCCAACTATAAGGACTAACCGCAGAGTTAAATCCTGTACCACTAACAGCCATACCTGGAGTAATACCAGTTACGCTGGCTACTTGTAGTGTAGTACCGCTACTACCAATTGAAGAGTACGCTGAACTAACTGTAGGAACAGCAGTTGCTAGATCGTCTCCACGATCACTTTGGTCGTATTGACTACTGTTGCCGCCTGTGGCAAAATAAATTTGAGGATACTGTGCTGAGGTAAGATTGTTACCGCCATTGTTACCAACGTTAATCAAACGAGTATTGCGTGTTGCATTACCAGAACCGTAGTAGATGTAAACGGCATGTTGTTTTACATTTTGGAATAGGCAGTTTTCAAAAGTTGTGTTGCAAGGACCATAAACTTGTCCTGTGCTACTGTGGTTACTAGTTTTACCTAGTGCCGCACCTTGTTGCACATCTGTAACATACAAGTTTTCAAACAGATTATTTAAGATATCGTTGTTAGATAAAACACCATAACCAAAACTTGAAATTTTTAAATTCTTAAACAAATTGCGTTGGCAAGTGACCAAGCGGCTAAATGCTGTTAGATAAATGCCGCGACTAGTTTCTGTAAACAAACCGCCCCATGCGCCAATAATTTCAATATTCTCAAACGTACTGTCACGCACTGCATCTAACTGCATGCCTGCTTGGTCTGGAGTGTTAGAAAATAAAGTTACGTTGCGTAGTTCGATATACTTAGGTTGGCTAATATAAGTTGGACTTGGCGCACTATTAGCAGTAAATTTTAATACTCCGCTAGGTGTACTGTCAGGTGGAGCACTAATAGTCACTGTCTGACTATCAACAATAGATGTAACAGTTTGCGCACTATTAAATCCAGTTCCTGTAATAACCATACCCAATGCAATACCAGTTGTTCCTGCTAGTGCATCAGTTCTAACTAATTTTAGTGTAGTTCCACTTGATCCAACTGGATTGTATGTTGGGTTTTCTACAGTAGGCATACTAAAGATATTAGGAACGCCTGGTGTAGCAGTATCATTAACAAATTGTACAACTGCACCTGGTGTGCTAGCTGTGTTGTTAAATTGAATAACAGTCTTACCCATGCCTGCACCTATTAGGGTAGCATAGCTAGGTATGTATAGTGTTGAACTAATTATAAATGTGCCAGCAGGAAATATCAATGATTTTCTACTAGCTGTGTTTGTAATGTTAATTGGGTTTAAGAATAACTCATTAATAGCCAATTGAATAGCGGCTGTGTCATCAGTCACACCGTCACCCTTTGCACCAAAGTCGAGTACATTGGCTACATCGTCTAGTTTATTCTGTGCGCCACGTACAGTAGGATAGTTAGGACCGCTAACACCTGTAACGATTGAATAATCGTTTTTCTTATATTGATAAGTGATTAGGTCAAGAATACTTCCGTTAGATCCTAAGTCATTCTGTGTAAGAATCTTAGTGTTTCCAACTTTAGGCGCACCCTCTGCAACAGAGCCGTTACCTATGTATAAGTTTTGCCCGTCGATGCTCCATGCCATTTCGCCCGAAGCTAATTGTGGTAGTCCTGTGCCTGAGTTTTCTTTACCCCTGCGGACTTGAATTCTTGATATCTGTACGACAGCCATTGAAATATCCTCTATATAGGATATTTATCAGTTCTGTTTATAGTATTGCTCCACCCTATCCCACCAGCGTTTTTCCCAGTAATCAAACTTGTCAGGAGTCAGTATAAATTCCTGGTATACAGGAGTTCCCCATTGTAAAGGCGCAATTTCAGGCGGTTTAACGCACATTAGTACAACACCTTTGCGTATATTTGTGCCATGCACTTCATTATGTGCCAAAGCATAGGCAGTCAGCTGAAGATAGTAATCTTCGATGTATTCTTCTTTTTTAGGCTTATTAGTTTGCTTATAATCTAGAATTGCTTCTTCATTTAGATGTAATCCGCATCCATCTGTAGTACCTGCATACAATCCTGGAAAGTATAAAGGAACTTCTACTCCCCATACTTCGTTGACATTACATAATCCTTGCTTGATAATACACTCTGCCATACTATGGCTTTGTTTACTATAAGGATTAGTGCCTGGAGGATTAATTGTACCTTGTATAACATAGTCCTCTAGGAACTTGTGCATACGTGTACCACGTCCTGCGGCTTCGGTTACAATCTCCTGAGCTTTGGCTTCACCTACCCGCTTTTTCCATTCGAGTAGGGCTTGTACTTTTTCCCAAGGTTTTGTCTTGTCTAAAATAGTAGTAACGCTAGGAACTTTAGTTCCATCCGGAGTAGCATATAAACGCTTGCCCTCTACGCTTTCTCTATTAATTGGAGTGTAGTTAAATCTTTCTTTAAGTAAGGTCATAGGACAATTTTACTATCTTGTCCTATGTTTGTCAATACTAATTACGCCAAAGATGTATTGGCGGCGCCACGTTGTGCTGTTGTGTCTAATGCACTTTTACCTGCGCTGGCACTTTGTACTCTTGGATGATCGCCTTCCTTATAAGTTTTGATTACAAGTCCGTCGTGGTCAAAGTCTTCAACGTGTTTGTGTAACACTTGTTGTTCATCGGGTAGTTGATCTTCAGCTTCCCAACGAGCGGCAAACATGCTGTAATCCATTTGTCCACCATCGCCCATCTCAGCAGAGATAGTTGACCAGTCAGCTGGTGCAGTTGTTTCGTCGTTGTTTGCTTTTGATTGTATTGCTAGGATAGCTTGAATTAAAGGATCGGAAACTGTTTCAGCTTCCGATTCCCATATTACTTTTTTTTTGAAGCTAACATTTGGCCTAATTTGCGACTGTAAGCCGCATTTTCTCTTACTTCACGGCCTAGTGCTGGTTCAGCATTAGCCATGCCTTCTTCACCGCCTTCTTGATCCATATCGCCTTCTTCACCGCCTGGCATGCCTGGTTGTGGAGTTCCTGCCATTGCATCTGCGCCTGGTTGTTCTGCGCCCATCATTTCGCCTTGTTCACCGCCTGAAATAACAGAAAGTGCTGAATGTAAATGACTACGTGTTTGTTCTAAGTGTGAATATAATTCATCTAGTGCAGGACGTACTGCTTGTGTATATTGTTCGGCTGTTTGTGCGCCTAACTCTGCTCTTATAGAGTCTAATAATTGTAATAGTTGCTCGGCACGCATTTCGGAGACATCGTCTAACCAACCTGTTACGCGATCAACCATGTCTTTTGTAGACATAATGATTTTGGCTTTTTCTTCTTCGCCTTCTTGTAGATAAACAATGTCGTATGCTACGCTTTCATTTAGATCGTAACGAGTAATTAATTCACTTGCTAGTTCTTCTTGATCGCTTTCGCCTAATTCAATTCTTTGAATTGCACTAGCAATCCAATTTGTTGGTACTGAATGCTCTTTAGCCTTTAGTGCTAATTTAGCAAGATAAATGTCGTTACCGTGTTCCATACTTTCCTCTGCCTTTTTATGGTTTTTGTTCTTCAACATGCCACGTTTGTTGGCAGTTGCCCATGCAATGTTTTCAGCTTCTTTATCTGAATGCCCAGCTTTCTTTTCGCTAGATTTGATATGTTTTACCATGCGATCTACTTTAGCACCTTCATCTAATCCTACAGTTTCACGATCCAAAATCTCTTGTGTAATTACATCGTGTAACATACGAGTTTTTTGATACTGTGGGCTTGTAGTAATGCTGTCGAAGCTTTCGCTTACTTCAAACTGGCTCATTTCTGTGCGTAGTTTGTTTTGCGCATCGTGTAGTTGTTGGTCAGTAAATTGATCAAGATTTAGTTTATAGCCAATGTTCTTAGCCATATTTTCATTGAGTTGTTTACTTGTAATTGGTTGAGAAAGATCTCTAATTTGCATGGTATTATCCTAAGCTATCATATCGTATTTATACAAAACTCCAGTGAAACCTCTTGGATATTTCTTCCTTATAGATGTCCGCTAGCCATGTACTGTGTTCTAATTTATTAAGCATAATCATGTATCTATCAAATTCTTTGATCTTTTTGATATGATGCTGACATACCTGTACTGTAGTATAGTTGCTCCAGTACTTATTATCAAGCTGTTTGACTTCATTAAAGCCGTTGAAATCCAAACGATCCAAAGCCTTAGCGCCTATTAGGGCGCAGGACTTGAGATTAAACTCTCCGTGCGGATCTAAAGTAGTTTTACTTAGAATCTGCCAAATACCTTTCTTGTTTTCTTTTACAATAAAATTCTTATAGGCTACGCTACCGTCGGGCAACGGCACAAGTTTCATTGTTTTATTAAATTCTGCTTCAAAAGTTTCTGCTATTTTTTGAACGTTGGGCTTGGCCGCAGATTTAGTTTGTTTTTTAGATTGGCGTTTTTTTAGGGTCATTTGCAACTACTTTAGGATTTTCGTGTCCAATCTTAGTTACCAGACTTTTACGGATCAAGGCCTCGATCCTGAAACGCTCAGTTTCATTTAGACTGTGTAGGGAAACAGGAGTTTTTAATTTGGCCAGAATTGCCGCTTCTTCATTTGTAGTGAAGATTCCAAACTCTCCTAATAATTCACTTACTCGCATTATAGTCCTGCCAAACGTGCGATACGTGCTAGTGTGCTTTCACCTTGCTCTTCTTGTTGTAATGGCTGACTAGTTTGTGCAGAGCCAGTGGTTAGACTTGAATAGTCCTGTGAGCCCACATATAGTTTTCCACCGCCTGATGCCGCTGGAATCATTTTGCCATTAGCATTTAGATAAACAACTTGAAAGTATTGTGTCTTTAATTTAGCTTCAATTTCAGGTGTAAGTGTTGGCCACTTTGAACTTGGAGTAATCACTTGAGGACCAGTTCCGCCCATTAGTGCCGCAGGCTTGCCTCCCTGCATACTTACTTTGAATGTATTATCTCGGCCTGGTTTAGTTTCTAGTCCTGCACCGCCAGCTAGCACATCTTCGTTAGGCTCTTCGCCTAGGCCTACGGTCACTGTCTTGTTATTCAATGCACCAGGTTGTTGATTCTGCTGTTGTGCCTGCATGGCCTTAGGATTGATCTTAGGATTAGATGGATCAGTCATGTCAATTTGATCTTGCGCAACTGTAATAGTACCTGGTGTAGGTTGTCCTGGAGTTCCTGGTTGTGCGCCTTGTGGAACTAGAGTAACTGTTTTTTGTTGTCCTGGAGCGGCAGTAGTTTGTTGCGGAGCAACTGTATATTTTTTAAGGCTTGATGAATTAGATCCTGTACCCATTCCTGGAAACATTGATTGATTATCTTCGCCCACTATTTGTTTTACTTTCATTACCTATTCTCCAAGCTCAAATGAGCATCTTTTAATCTTTGTAAGTGTTTGTGCAGTTTGTCTATCTGACCACGTGTACGTAGCAGTTTATATGCTAGGTTTTCAACACTAAATTCTCCGCCTACATCTAAACCTGTTTGACGCAGACGTTTTAAATCTTTCATTACTTCTTCAACTGTATTTAAGTCATCTGACTTGAGAGCTTTATTAACCATGCTACTATAACCGCGGGCTTTAGAGCGCACTTCTCTGTCAGTGATTTTAGGTATCTTGTGTGTGGGTTTGGATAACCATATATTATCAAGTACACTATAGATACCAGCTGAGTGGTGAGGCTGTGCCTCATCTTGCACATAGACTTCAACATCTATGCCTTCTATCTTTATTTGGTGTTTATAGTTATAGTTGTTTTTCTTAGCATCAAACAATTCTCGTATTAGAGGATTGTCTGGCATGGTCACTACTAGATGTAGATCTAAATCACTATGTTCGCCATAACCATAGCTAGCATTACTACCGCTGATGGTGATGTCTTTTAAATTGATGTTTGGAATTGCGATAAACTTAACAAAGTCTTGAGCTATGTTAAGTAGCTTGTTGCGCACTTCTCTACGGAGGAAATTGTTACTCCACAGCTTAGGGTTAAGCTCTTTGTTGTAATGAACGGATTGGACGAATTCTGTGACTAGCATTCAGTATTTAACTGAATTATAGTCCTATGAGCTTGATTAGATCTTTAATATTGGCGGCATGTATCCAGCCTGCACCTGCCATAAATGCTAGTCCAATCATGCTGTATTTGACCCATTTGTCTTTGACTTGTTGTAGGTCTTTAACTTTACCAGCTAACTCATTGTGTTGCTGAGTTGACTCTTCGCGCATTTCTTTAAGGGTTGAAATTAAGGATGCTTGATTCTGGCTGATATCCTGTTTGACATCATCCATCTTTGTTTCTAATACGCTTACTCGCTCTGCAACTGTAGCCATTGGCTCGCTCTCCAATTAATGTGTCTAGAGCACGGTACTCTAGTGTATGATTAATTTGCCTTTTGTACTAGCCTAAGTTGTCTCTTGTAATGCCTTCTTGAAGTATTTAGCCCTTGACATGGAAAACTATGTTACAGCCGGGTTCATCTGTGTTGAATACAGCATGTTCTTGCTCCATAGCTTCATTAAGACCTTTGATATAGGGCACTAGAAAGAAGTCATCCTTTAATAAACCTACAGGATCTCCATCTTTTTCATATAACTTATCACGTTCTGTATAAAAATCAAAACGCCATACACGTATAATTTCTTCTGTAGCAAATCCAACTAGACTACCACGCACTTCTGTTACACTGGGCGAATGCAAGTAGGTAATGTTACTACGTATGCCTAAGGTTTGTATAACCGTATTGAAATTTTGTTCTTGCCAACGTTCTTTCTGTTTGTTAGGTTCGTTACGATATTGCCCTGTGTGGGTAATGTCTACTAGCGTGTATAACTTATATTCCATGCCTATATTTAACAGCCATAAAAAAAAGCCTAGTAAAACTAGGCTTTTCTCCTTCCCAAGACTTGCGTCTTTACCGAACAGGAATAAACTATAAAATTATAGTGTTGTACCGATTTGTGGTGTTACAGCAGTGATTGTAACTGAAGCACTTGCGTTCAATGAGTTTTGAACAGCAGTTGCGGCTAAACCAACTTGTGTAAAGTTTGGAGCTAAGTTACTTGTGTTAGCGGCAGAACCGTTACCACTGTTAGCTGTGTTAGATGTGTCAAATGCAACTAGAGCCATGAAACCGCCAGCTACTGGTGGGTAAACTGCGTAGATTTCCATGTATTGTTGTAGTGAACGAATAGCAACTGCGAACAAACTTAGTGCATCTGTGTAAGAACCAGATGAACCGTTTGAACCTTTAGTCATATCGTTTGTACCGCCTGATACTGCAACTTTGATCAAAGTAATTTGACGTGTACCAAAGTTTGTATAGTTCTCGCCTACGCCGTAGGTTTGAAGTGCTGACATTTTTCCGTAGTTGTTAGCTACTGTAGTTCCGTATAATGATGGCATAATAATCTCCTCGTTTGTCATCTTAAGCACACGACTCTGTGTGCCTTTGTATTTTTATTTAGCCCAAATATAAAAATTGGGCTTTATATGGTTAAATTTTGAGATATATGTTTGAACCAGTCTGCAGAGCCTTCTTTGAGCTTTTTCTTAGTCATTTCTGCTTTTTTACGCTCAAGATCTGCTTTTAACTGGGCTAGACGTGGATGTTCGATACCGCCCTCTTTTTCAAACCATTTGATAATATCTTCCACGCTGGATATATTGCGCCATGTTGCGCCTGGTCCTAGAGCTAGTTCTGCGGTATGTACAATATCAGTATAACGTTTTTTGTTATCTGGACTTAGTACTTGTTTGCTGGCACGATGTTTGACTGCGCCGCCAAAGCCATGATACTGTAGTTCCTTAGGTTCATATGATGGATGGCTGTTGATTAAACTGCTCATGGCCAACTGTTGGTCAACACCCTTGTAAGGGCTATTCTTATGACGATAGCTGTGCATATGATGCTCGCCTATGCCATGCGCATCCTGCATGATCATAAGGTCTATTTGATAGTAGTTGGGCAAGCCCTTGGTTTTACCAGGAGCAGGCCATGCTAGGTGTACACCATTGCCACCTTTAACACTAGGATAGCTTTTTTGTGTATGTGCTAGTACTTCATTCTTAACGTCTATATCTGATAGCTTAGGATCTAAGCCTAATTTCTTTTTGATTAGATCGCTGTCCATAAACACATCTATATCACCACTTACTTCTTTGGTGGTACCATAGGGTTTATTAGTAGTAGGGTCAATTTCCATTTGATCAGGATGTTCTGGGTCAAATGATCCGCCGCCGCCTGCTTTCCAAAAACCTGTATCACCCAAGCTGTGCAAATAGGCCTGCACTTGTTTTTTGAGTTCCAAGTAGTCTGCTTTTGGAATATCTATAATTGCACCCTTAGTAGGCGTAAAATCGCCATCAAAGGTGCCGATACCCAAAGGCTTTAAGGCATTTTTACTCATTGTTTCTTACTCTCTTGGATACGTTTGACGCCACGCTTAAATTTGGTATTGTCGCCGCTACGAATACTATTGATAAATCTACGCTCTAATTCTGCGGCAGTTTCGATATCATAATTTTCACGTATTAGGTTAAGAAGGTTGATTGCACTGTCAATGACATTACTGCCACGGCTTTCTATTATGGAATCAGCATCTCTACTGACTCCTAGATCGCTCAATTCTTGCAAAATACTACGGGTGCTTTTACGCATAATTTAATATCTCTTTGTTATATTTATTTGATTGTAACATTTGTTAGAACGGAAATCAAGAAGGTTGATTTATATCAGTGTTTACGCTAATATACTAAATACTCAGTAGAAACCATGATAACGTTTCTACCGATATTACACATATACACTTAAAGGAACACAAAATGTTAAAAACCATATCAAACTGGGTCAAAAACCTAGAAAATTCATTCAGTAAACCACAAACTTACGGTAGTGGACTAGAGTACTACATTGTATCAAACAAGCCACAAAACGCCGCAGACGTAGATCGTCTAACCAAAGAATACGAAACTAATAGAAACACATTCTATTGGGCAAGGGGACTTTAATATGGCAGAAGCTATTAGAAAATTCGAAAAAGAATACGGCCCTAAATTCGCCCTATGGTGCATAGTGGCAATCATAACTTATTTGGTGATACATCAATGAAACAATTTTTTAAAGAATTTTACGAAATCGTTAAGGCAGTACAGCAAGCCCGTGCAGAAGCTATACTCAAAGGTCAACACTGGATTTAACCAATGCATACTACAGTTCGTCGTGTACTTCCACACGAGTATGCCAAATATCGTACGCACCTTAAATCTCTTGACGCAGAATCTAAGATACTACGGTTTGGCTATACAGTTAGTGACTACATCCTTGACACACTTTGCGATAAGTTTGAAGCCAATCCTAGTAAACATATCCTTTTTGCCATAGAAAACGAACGTCTAGAATTAGTGGCTGTAGGGCATATTAGTCTAGAGGGCGAAATGGAACTGGCTTTTAGCGTATTGAAAGAATATCAAGGACAGGGCATGGGCAATCTTCTTATGAAGCGTTGCATACAATACTGCCGTACGCACAATGTGCTCAGTGGCTGTATGGTATGTCTAAGTACCAATAGCCGTATTAAACACCTGTGCTCCAAGTATGGTATTACAATGGAAAACGCAATAGGTGAAACTCTAGCCACTATAGAATTACCCCGTGCAGACATGTATACCTACGTAGAGGAAGCCACTAGTGCTAATATGGCTGTGGTAGACTATTTTAGCAAGCGTATTACCAGACCACTTTACATTTAGTATTTTATAAGTTACAATAAATACATGGACAGCAACTTTGCTGTCCAACACACAAACATACACACAAGGAGAATTATATGTTTAATCAAGCAATCGATGCCATTCAATCTGGCAAAAAGACAATCGTTAACACATTCGTTACCGACAAAGAAATCCAATCAAAACTAGTAACATTGATTGAAGCACAAACTAAATTTTATCAAGGTTGGGTTGATACAACTCTTACACTTGCCGAAACATTGGTTTCCAGCTACAAAAACCCATTGGCAAAAGGAGCAAAGTAATGACTTACGAAACTCCAAAACTACCAGAAGTCAAGTTCAGCAAGAACGGCTATGAAATCCGTAGCGATGTGTTGGCCATGGCCAAAGATGCTGTTATGGAAGAATACCATATGAAGTTTAAGGGCTGGGAAATGTCAGTTGCTCGTGATGAGAAGACTGGCCAAGTTGTTAGTACAGTAGCAATGCCAGAGTTTCCAGGAATGGAAAAGATCATGGAAGCGGCTGAAAAGTTTTACGGTTTTGTAAATTCAGGTACAAAAAAGTAAATTCTAGCATAGCTATTAAGTAGGCTGATACTATAAAAGCAAAAAGGACCTTCGGGTCCTTTTTTTACTATCTACTTTCAATCCACTGCATACTGGCTTGACCGTATTGTGTACCTGTTGATAATTGTGCGATAGCGATAGTATAAGTTTCACTAACAGTGCCTAGACTCTGTCGTCCTAATTGAAAAGCAATGTTACTAATGTCTTCAGCTGTT
>Ga0007809_10001005_pt1 | contig 11935 bp, 12 predicted proteins | sample CryBogCBE02Aug07_FD_60383 | JGI IMG/M metagenome (GOLD analysis project Ga0007809, IMG submission 60383) | Freshwater microbial communities from Crystal Bog, Wisconsin, USA - CBE02Aug07 | ecosystem: Environmental > Aquatic > Freshwater > Lake | place: Crystal Bog, Wisconsin, USA | collected...
TGGGTTATTACCATCTGAGCTCAACTGGTTGCTAGTTGTAGACAAAGCGATATCGATAACACCGTACAAAGTAACATCAGCGTGAGCAGCGCCTAGAGCTGCAACAGAAGCGATCGCGATTAGCGTTTTTTTCATTTATTAATCTCCAAGGTTAAACAAAGGGCTCCGGTAAGTGGCTTGCACTCAAATCCAGGACTCGAGCCGAACCACCGGCTCCCCGGGCCAACCACCTCTATTGAGGTAAGTTGTATGTATTTGACCAGAGCTACAGCAATTATTCGACTCCAAGCTCCTAATTTGTGGCTTTTGCGTTGTTCAACTGCAACAAATCAACTACCGTGAGGTCTCATGTGGTGAAATTCCAACCATGGACTACTTACTCATCTCTATTGACAATGCGCTCAGAACTTTGCTTGCAAAGCCAATTGCAAGTCGCAGTGTTCATGAAAACTCGCTCTCCACCTCGAACAAGCCTTTTAGCGATTTGAGCAATTCCAGCAAATCACAATCACAGTTAAGCCCAGATGAGCAAAACCTATCTGGGGCACTCATGCGTGTGAACCATGTAGGAGAGATTTGCGCACAGGCTTTGTATACCTCTCAAAGCCTCGCAACTCAAAACAAATCTCTTAAAACCTACTTTAAAGATGCAAGCATCGACGAATTCGACCACCTGGCTTGGACAGCAGAGCGAATTGAGGAACTCGGCACACACAAAAGCTACCTGAATCCGCTTTGGTATGCGGGTGCCTTTGGGATTGGTTACTTGGTTGCCAAGATCGGGGGGGAGCAAATGAGCCTAGGTTTTGTGGCGGAGACCGAGCGCCAGGTAAGCGAGCACTTGGGAAGTCACCTACAAAAACTTCCCCCCTCTGATCTTGCCTCTAGAGATATTGTTAAACAAATGAAGCTTGACGAAGAAGCTCACGCAAAAAAAGCTGTGTCAAGTGGCGCTAAAGAGCTACCCCCTCCAGTTAAACAGTTAATGAGAGTCGCAGCCAAGTTGATGACCACAACGGCGCATTACGTTTAAGACGCTTTTTATAGCTCTTTGTCTAGAATGTCTTCGATTGACAATTTAAAAGAGGTTTTTAGACCTCCACCACCTCAAAACTTGTGGTGATGTCAGCGGTTTTTCCCATCATGATACTTGCAGAGCAATACTTTTCATGACTCAGCGCAATCGCTCTCTCTATGACTTGGGGAGAGATAGCCTTTCCCGTTACAGTGAAGTGCATGTGTATTTTGGTAAACACCTTGGGATCGCTCTCAGCCCTGGTGCTGGTTAACTTTACGCTACAGCCCTGAACATCTTGACGCCCTCTCTTTAAAATCAAAACCACGTCATAAGCTGTACACCCCCCTGTCCCGGCGAGAACGGTCTCCATGGGACGAGGAGCAAGGTTTCGACCCCCGTTATCTGGCTTGGCTTCATCGGGGGCGCCGTCCATCATCAAAACATGGCCACTGCCCGTTTCTGCAACAAATCCCATTTTTGAATTGGTCCCTGCGTTCCCAGTCCAGCTTACTGTGCATTCCATAGTTTTTCTCACTAATATTACTAAAAATTACAACTAATTCATCAATCAGGACTTGCATCCATTATTCATCAGTCTCTTTTAACCACCATATTGTGTATCACTGATTAAATTATGTTGCATTGCAACATTTTTAATATTAAACTCAAGTTGCGTGTTGTACCAGACATTGTCTTTTGTTAAAGCTCTATCTCTTTTAAGTACAGCACACCGATTGTCTCCTCCACCCTTTGAAAAGGTGGATTTCAACCCCGAGTAGCAATACTCGGGGTTTTTTTACGTCTTCAGATGTTTTTAGATTCTCAAGGGCTCGAGACTCTTAGAGACCTCAATCAAACTTTGCTTGCGATCAGGACCGCATTCGTGCCACCAAAGGCAAATGAGTTGGAGAGCGCATGCTTTATTGCATCACTTGCGTTTGATTTATCAGAGAAACCTTTGAATGTATGGTTATGAGGTTCCGACAAAGGGTTTTTTTGAGCAACGAAATTTAAATTAAATTCTGCATCAGCATGACTTAAATTGGCATTTGGTGGCAAAGCATTGTGCTCCAGCGCCCTCAGGCAAGCCACTAACTCAAGCGCGCCTGCTGCACCTAGCATGTGCCCAAACTGCGCTTTTGTGGAACTAATCGGAACTTGCTCACCAAAGACTTGGGTGACAGAGCTCACCTCAGCTACGTCACCCGCAGTCGTTGCGGTTGCATGGGCATTAATGTAATCGATGTCTGCCGCTTTTAAGCCCGCATCTTTGAGGGCTGCTTGCATGACTCTGACTTGACCTGTTGCATCGGGGTGCGTCATGTGGGTTGCATCACAGTTCGTTGCATACCCTGAGAGATGAAACTTAGTCTTTACTCCCCTTTGGTTTGCATGATCCGCGCGCTCTAATACAAAAGCTGCTGCACCCTCGCCCATTGCAAAACCGCCTCTATCTTTGCTGAATGGGCGACAAATTCGGCTTGTGCTTAAGTTCTCTTGAGTGTCGGGTTTAAGGGGTGGAAGTACCCTCAGGGCGTTCCAACATGCAAGTACACCGGGCGAGAGCATAGCTTCGCTCCCTCCAACCAATGCGATATCTAACCACCCCAATCTTAGAGCCCTCATGGCCTCACCAATTGCGATTGAGGAGGATGCACAAGCGCACGAATAGGTCATACTTGCCCCTTGCGCTTTAACCATGAGTGCTAGCTCAGCAGCGGCTGAATTGGGCATCGTCGTGATGACTGAGGTTGGGCGAGGACGTTTGCTGTGTTGATAAATCTGAATTGCTGATTGATCAAAGCTGTAGGCGCCCCCCATACCGCAACCCCAAAAAACCCCTACGCGGGTTGAGTCAACTCCGTTTAAGTTGAGTTGAAAAGTTTTTTGATCATCCCCGTTTTGCTCTGCAAATCCAGCGTTCACTAATGCGCTGCGTGCTGCTTTGAGCGCAAAAGCAGAGCCTCGGTCCAGGGGAACTTTTGAGGGAGAGGTGACAGTCGTGACGTCCAAATCGCAAGAGGACACCGGTGCATAAAAAACGTCTTGTCCAGGGAGTCTAATTTCCTGCGCTCGCACTGCGCAGTGACCTCCAAACAATTGAGCATCGAACTCGGACTCTACCGATCCAAGAGGGGAAACCCATCCATAACCAGAAATCAAAACAGGATCAAACATTCGCAGATATTAGCATTTAAAAATTTATAGGGGAAATCTTGAAATTGAATGTGAGTGGATCAATGCAGACGCTAACATCCCTGCAGAACATTTTTTAATGCGTACTTTCTTGTGCAATAAGTACCTCTTCTATGACCTATCAAGGCTTAAAGCAAAACCCAGTTGATTACAAAATTGACGCGTGGCCCGTTTTGTTTACTTACTGGAGCTCAGTATAAACTCATCTATAACGTTTGAGAGTTTTTGCAGATCTATTCCTGCCTCACGAGGATCTAGGCGGTCCTCAGGTATGCGTAGATTAAAGGCATCCTCAACGGCAAAGACGAACTCCATTAAAGACAAAGAATCAATTCCTAATTCGGTAAGCAAAGTTTGAGGCGAAATCACCCCGGGGTCCACTTGGAACTTAGAGGTCAGTATTTCTGATATCTTTTGGAAAGTACCACTCGACTCAGTATTGGAATTGGTTTGTGTCATGCATCAATAAAGTTTGTGTCTATATTGTAAACTTAGTTCATGACATATAAGCTACATAATGGTTTAAATGCCAATAAATTAGAACTTTGGTAAGCTATCAAGTTCTCTTGCTCAAAAATAAAATCAGGTTAATTCCTCAAGAAAATCAACAACTTTTTGACAAACCTCTGCTCTATCGTTGTCCCAACTGATCATGTGATAGCTATTTTCAAGAACATGGCAGTGGAGTAATGAAGTTTTCCAATTCATCTGAATAAACCTTACATTTTCTAAGCTTGCGACTTCATCTTCATTCGCATGTAGAACTAAAGTTGGGGGAGCGGCCGTGTTTCCCATTTCTCTCAGCAGATATTTTTGCAGTCTGTCGTGCTCCCTGAGATGGGTCACCTCAAGAACACTTGCACCAGCGCTTGACAGCCTTCTCGCCTTGAGATCTTTAGCAACCCAAGCCCTTATTCGCTCATTTTTTAATCCGTAGGGGGGTTTCTCTTCATAACTCCATAGCCTTCCAATTGGCGTGTATAGCGCGATAGGGAAAAGGAAATGGTAAAAAGGTATGTTCCAACCGTCCAAAATAAGCGGGGTAGACATCAAAACGAGTCCATCCACAATGGAAGAGTTTTTAACTGCGACACCGAGCGCAACATTAGCCCCTGCAGAAATCCCAACCAAAATCACCTTCTTATAGGTGCTTTTAAGCTTTGTTACTTCATTTTCTACAAATGCTAACCATCCTTCAAATGATTTGGCGACTTGTTTGGTCTTTTTTAACTCAAATGAGTATCCGGGAATGATGAGGGACTTAGTATGAAAACCTGCCTTTTTAAGAACATCATCCACTGGCAAAAGTTCTTGAGAGGAGCTGCACAATCCGTGCAACAAAACCACCAGCATTTCATCTGCTTTAATTGAGGAAGGCTGTGTTAGTTGCTTAGAGTCAACGATTTCCTCTACCTCCCCCCCCTCAACCCCTTGATGACTCATAGGATCCGCCCCCACTTGCACAAAGTGCAAGGGATCGTTTAAGGGTCCGGGAGTGGATTGAGACATACTAAAGGAAAATTGCGAGAGAAAAATTTTGAATTGTTTCAAATAACCTAATCGACTTAAAATCACTTTTTTAAAGCAAAAGATTTAAAGAATTTATTTTTCTGTCCCTTTTTGACTTTATTGTGACTTGGACTTGACTGAATGATTCTTCAGTACCCCAGCACGAGATTATTGCAAGAATCTGAGCACTATACTCATAAATAACTACTTATATTCACTTAATGTCAAACTTGGTCAGGGTTTTTGTTAGCTCAACCATGCTAAAGGCTACAAATTATGCAAAAGAAGCTTACAACCGCAAAAACATCAAGGGTAAAAAAAACAACTACAGGAAAGATTGATTATTTACAAAAGATCTTGAACGCTGTGGTCTATGACGTTGCTAAGGAGTCATCTCTTGATGAGGCTAAAACTCTGAGCACACGTCTTCAAAATACTGTTCTTCTTAAGAGAGAGGATCAACAATCCGTTTTTAGCTTTAAGTTGCGAGGAGCCTACAACAAAATGGCACACCTAAGTGTGTCTGAGCTCAAAAAAGGGGTGATCTGCGCCTCCGCTGGCAACCATGCGCAAGGAGTTGCGCTCAGTGCGAGTAAGCTCAAATCAAAAGCGATCATCGTCATGCCTGTGACTACGCCCTCTCTCAAAGTTGAGGCAGTTAAAGCGTTAGGAGGGGAAGTGGTCCTCTTTGGTGACAGTTACTCAGACGCTTACCTTCACGCACTGGGGCTATCAAAGTCCAAGGGCCTTACCTTTGTTCATCCCTTTGATGACCCAGACGTCATAGCTGGCCAGGGAACGATCGCAGCTGAAATGCTAAGACAACACCAAGGCCCCCTTGACGCAGTGTTTGTAGCCATTGGGGGCGGTGGTTTGATTGCGGGTGTTGCCAGCTACATCAAAGCGGTCAGGCCCGAGGTCAAAGTGATTGGCGTACAAATGAACGATTCCTCAGCGATGCTCCAATCGGTTGAGCAAGGCAGGAGGGTTATTCTCAGTGATGTGGGTCTTTTCTCAGACGGTACGGCTGTTAAGCAGGTGGGATCGGAGACCTACAAAATTGCCAAAGAATTGGTGGACGACTATATATGTGTTGATACGGATAGTGTTTGCGCAGCAATCAAAGATGTATTCATAGATACGAGAAGTATTGTTGAGCCTGCAGGAGCTATGGCAGTAGCCGCAATAAAGAAATACATCGCGGAGCATAAAACGAAGGGTGAGACTTACGCCGCCATTTTGTGCGGTGCAAACATGAACTTTGACAGACTCCGCTTTGTAGCTGAGCGGGCAGATGTGGGAGAGGAGCGAGAGGCATTATTTGCGGTCACCATCCCGGAGGAGCGGGGAAGCTTTAGAAGGTTTTGTGCATTGATTGGAGATTTGCCCTCGTATGGAGGATCAAAAGCGCCAAGACAAGTGACAGAATTTAACTACCGAATGAACGATAAGACTGCTGCCCATGTGTTTGTTGGCCTAAGTACGTCAAGCATGGGCGAGAGTGTCAAAATAGCAAAGTCCTTTATCAAGAGCGGATTCAAAGCGATTGATCTAACCCATGATGAGCTGGCAAAAGAGCACGTCAGGCACATGGTGGGTGGACCAAGCGATTTGGCTAAAGATGAGAGACTGCTCAGATTTGTTTTCCCCGAAAGACCAGGGGCCTTGTTAAAATTTTTATCAGCCCTTCCCTCGGACTGGAACATCAGTCTCTTTCACTACAGAAACCAGGGAGCAGATTACGGCCGTATTTTGATTGGCTTACAAGTGCCACCTAAAGATAGAAAAGCTTTGGGGAACTTTTTAAACAAACTGGGATATACGTTTGTGGATGAAACTGATAACCCGGCTTTTAAATTATTCTTAACAAGAGAATAATTTTTCCTTCAAAATCTTTATTTAGGTCTCTGATAAGGCTTTAGGGTTTAGGAGGATTCAATCCTGCACCAGGTGTAGAAATCTGAGGCTGGTTGGGTAGCTGGTTTTGAGGACGATTTTGGGCCTGGTTTTGAATTTGGTTGAGCACCTGCGCCTGCAGATTGTTTTTACCTGTTGCATCCTTAGCCGCTTCCCTATTGGTGAGCACAGGTCTTTCCATGGGCTTGGGGAGTTCAAGGCGAAACTCACCCTCGTTACTTGCCCCATAAAGCCTTAGGCTCACACCTCTGTCGTTTACACCAGAGAGCACCAAGGTATCTCCAACCTTAGCGCCCACCCTATAGGGTTTGGGGGGCTGGGCATCAATAGAGATGAGAGCCACCCCGTCTGACTCACCCACATGAATCAAACCAGACAAAGATAAACGAGATAAGGCCATATCGGGCGCTTTTTGTTGTACTTTGGGCTGAGCACCCAAAAAGCTTGCTACTTGGGAAACTTGTAGGCTCGATGATCCAGCACTGCCACTGATGCTGGAATTGGGACTAGCCCCAAACTGTGGCATCGCAACGGCAGAAGCACTGGGCTGAGAGGACTCAGAGTATGGCCAAAGCTTTAAACCCCAACCCACAACACTCAAAGCGGCACAAACGGAGAGCACAAACGTGGTGATCCTTTGAGGTAGTAAATTAGTGCCTGAATTGGTCATTTTTATAATTTACACGTCAATTTAACAAGGGGATGTTGCTGGGTTTGAGAAATAAGATTTGAATGTCTAATTTTTTATCTCTAATTTGGTTGGTTAAGTTTATCATCCAATGGGCTGTAGATTTAAGAGCCAAAGTTAGTTTTCGTACAGTCGGCTCTAACTGTGCTTACACTCTGCTTACACTCTGCGTTCTCTTTACGTTCTCTCAACCTTCACTCGACCTTCAATCTCCGACTCTATTTGTAGCGAAAAATAATATTTCAATATGAGAAATCAAGGCAAAATCTAACTTTCTCCCCCCTTATTGTTCTACCCCATACTAGGCTATGCTTGGATCATGAATAAAGTATTAAACAAATTTAGCGAAAAATGCAGCAATCCCTCATCTTTGGTTGAAAGCTCAAAACTTCAACGCGGCTTTACTCTAATAGAGTTGATGGTTGTATTGGTGATCATTGGCGTACTTGCAGCACTGATTGTTCCAAATGTCCTAGACCGAGCAGATGATGCCAGGGTCAGCGCTGCCAAAACAGATGTCAACAATTTAATGCAAGCTCTGAAACTCTACCGATTGGACAACCAGCGTTACCCAACAGCTGACCAAGGCCTTAACGCTTTGGTGGTTAAACCGACAACAGGACCCGCAACCATCAACTGGAAGCCTTATCTGGATAAATTACCCAACGACCCTTGGGGAAATGCATACCAGTACCTATCGCCTGGCATCAAGGCCGAGGTGGATGTGATGTCCTTCGGTGCAGATGGACAATTGGGCGGCGAGGGCAAGAACGCAGATATTGGAAGCTGGCAATAAGACAAACCTCATTCTTGTTGAATAACATTTACCCCTAGGCTTCATCTAAATGAGCTCATCCGCATCGTTTGGTTCAAACAGGGCTAATAAAGAGGCTCCATTTAAAGAGGCTCCACCTAAAGAGTCTACATCTGTTGGCTTTACGCTGATCGAATTACTGGTCGTCATCACCATAGTTTGTATTGCCAGTGCAGTGGTGGTGTTTAGCATAAGGCCGAGTGAGAGTAGACGCGCGGGTGAGAACGCAGAGCAACTCGCTGCGATACTTGACTCTGCTCGCGGTCTTGCCAGAGCTCAATCTTCACCCATCACTTGGCAGTGTGATGACTCAGGGATCACGGTGCAAGGGGCATTGCCCTACACACTTCAAACAAAGCACTATAACTGGCAAAACCCAGGCTCTATGTGCGACCCCAAAGAGGGGATCATTGGACCAGAACCCATTACACGTCCTCAAAGCATTTACGTTTACGCCAAACCAGGTGTTGACAACGCAAATGTAAGCACTCAAGCCTTGGGTTCGGACTCAGGTAATGCACTCCAAATTAAAACCAATGGATTGGGTCCATATAAATTGATTGTTACGAAGACGGGTAATCAGGATTGAAACAAAAAATGATGAAGCTCCAAGATCGTCCGGTATTGCGTAAGCCCAACCCATCTCGCACAGAGTTTGGCTTCACTCTTGTTGAGGTCCTTGTTGCTTTAGGAATAGTAGCCATCACTTTGATTGCGGGCTTGCAGGCTATGGGTGCTATGACCCAAAATGCACAAAGGCAGTGGAGTATTTTTTTGGCCGAACAGTGCGCCAACAATGCTCTAAACGCCCTCAAACTATCTGCACAGTTTCCCCCCGTCGGCGAGCAATCTATTGAGTGCACACAAGCAACAAAAACATTTACCGTAAAACTAAGCATCAACACCACTCCAAATTCTGTTTTTAGGCGAGTAGACGCTCAGGTCTTTGAGAATAATTCACCTCAAATCAAAGTCACCACGGTGATTGGAAGAATATGAGGGACGCAGCGGTGAATAAGACCTGTAAAAGCAAAATAAATCAAGCCGGTTTCACTTTGGTTGAACTGCTTGTTGCGCTTGTCATCATGGTGATCATGACGGGTCTGAGTTGGAGAGGACTGGACGTTATGCTAAGGTCAAGTGAGCTCACACAAACCAGAGTGGACGATATTGCAGCACTTCAAAACGTGATAAGGCAGTGGGACGCTGATTTGAATGCTGTGCAACCTGTTGCAGTCAATGGCGGCCCTGTTGTGATACTTAACTCTGCAAATACTCTAACTCCTTCCTTTAATCAAACCCTCTCAGCCCCCTTTAATGCTACGCCCTCCTCGGCTGCGAATTCAGCGAATGCAGCAAATGCGGCAACTTCAACATTAGGTTCAAACGCATCAGCCATTTCTTCGGTTCAAAACTCAAACACCTCCCAAGTAATGAGCATTGATTGGGACGGTCGAGTGCTGCGTCTTCTAAGGCGCTCAAGTACCCCCGCCGCTGGAGGTCTAGATGCAGGCTTAAACGTAGTGGGTTGGACTATTCGAGACAATGTCTGGTTGCGCTGGCAATCCCCCGACCTTACCCGTACCTCGGACTTGGTTAACGCATGGACTCAGGCTACCCTTTGGGCTCAAAATCCCAGCTCAGAGGCAAAACAATATGAAACACCCCTCATGAGAACAGCGGGTTGGCAAATATATTACTACAGGGAAAACGCTTGGAGTAATGCGCTCTCAAGTTCGGGCTTAAATCCATCAAGCCAAAACGCATCCAACCAAAATGCATCTAGCCTGACGAACCCCACTAACTCCAGCAACGCTCTTAGCCCTACAAATGCACCGAGCTCTGGTATTGCTGGAACCTACCTACCGGATGCGATTCGTCTAGAAATTCAGCTGCCCACTGCGCTTGGTGGGAGTTTGGTTAAGGACTGGATTCGACCCGCTTTTAGCGTTAACAGATCCTAGCTTGTCCATTTTAAAAAGACCGTTGAACTCCATGAATTGCAAGACGCGCTCCATCCTTAATAAACAAAAGGGCATGGCCATTTTAATGGCGATGATGACTTTAGCGTTGGTTGCGACCCTTGCAGCCGGGGTACTTTGGCAGCAGTGGCGCACGCAGGAGGAAGAGGCGACGAGCCGATTTGAACAACAATCCGGTCTTCTTTTGGGTGCAGCCCTGGACTGGGCGAGAATAATTTTGACCGAAGATTCCAAGACGAGCACTACAGATCACCGGGCAGAGCCTTGGTCCATTCCTTTACAAGAAACACAACTCTCATCATTTTTATCGTCAAGTGGTAACGGCTCAGTCAATAAAGAGGTAGGATCTGACGAACAAGCTCAACATGTTTACCTCTCTGGTCGAATCACCGATTTACAGTCCAAGTTAAATCTCTTCAATCTAGTCAATGCAGGCCAAGTATCCACCCCTGATCTGAGTGCACTCACTCAGCTATTTGCTTTACTTGGACTACCCGAGCGCGAGCTGCAGTTGTTAGTTCAAGGTATGACGGGTAGGAATAGTCCAGAAAGTGTCTCACTTGGATCGACAAACTTTTCTAACTCAGGTCCAATTCTCAATGCCTCTTATCTATATGCCTCTCCGCAACGCATTGAACAGTTGGCTTGGCTGGGGGTTACCCCTCAAACTATTTCAATTTTGTCACCCTACGTTACCTGGCTACCCGTTAGAACACAACTCAATTTGAACACTGCTTCTGCACAGGTGTTGGCGGCCTGCTTTCCAGGGCTTACACTCAGTGCAGCAGAAAAGATGGTACAAAGTCGGGACGCACAGCCTTGGAGTTCTCTTGACGCAGCAACAAGCGCGATCAACTCGAACTTGCAAAGTACAGGTTCTGGTGGAACTTCACCCATTGTTAATATCAATAGCACCCAATTCGCATTAAACTCAAACTACTTTCTTGTGATCGGAAGAATCCGGTATGACTCAATGATTTTTACTGAGCGAAGTGTTTTACAAAGAAACAATCAACAAACCACTATCCTTTGGCGCGAGAAAAGAGCGTCAGGGGCTGAGCCTGGTTGTTTTTCCACAATAGAGCCACCATGTTAATCATCGCATTGCCCCACAGGACCGAGGACACTGAAGTGGCCAGACTATCAGCCAAGCCATCGGGTAGGCTGTCGTCGCAACATCCGTCTCAACATCCGTCCCAACAATCTACACAACAACCGTCCCCTCAGCCCTCCCCTAGTGCTCGCTACCCCTACTGGCTGAGCGAGAACGGTCAAAGTGTCTCAAAAAGCGGGGTGGCTCTGCAAACTGAGCTGGCCCAGCTGAGTGCAAACAACTCAGGCGAAGTTGTTGCTGTTCTTAATTGGCAATCCGTATCTTGGCATAAAGTACAACTCCCGAAAAAAGCCGCCTCCCAGGTCAACGCGCTCCTTCACGGACTCTTGGAAGATCAGTTACTGGACGAGATCAGTGCAACTCACCTCATCTTACCCAGCAATATAGACTCGCTCATACAAAATGAAACTGAAGTGATCGTCGGCGCATGTAATAAAGCTTGGCTAAGAGCTGCACTTTTACCGCTTCAGGCGGTTGGCTTAACCATTCAACGAATCGTTTGTGAGCTCACCCCAACCCCTTCCACACCACCAGCGCTATACTTTTTAGGAGACGCGTCGGATCAGTCCCTCAGTGCCGTGCTATGTTCTAGTTCAGCGGTTCAAATGCTACCTATCAAGAGCCCTCAGTGGTCAGCATTCAAAGAGCTAAGGGATCCAGGATTAAGAATTCTTGCCGAACCGCAATGGGCCAAGAG
>Ga0007809_10001007_pt1 | contig 11931 bp, 11 predicted proteins | sample CryBogCBE02Aug07_FD_60383 | JGI IMG/M metagenome (GOLD analysis project Ga0007809, IMG submission 60383) | Freshwater microbial communities from Crystal Bog, Wisconsin, USA - CBE02Aug07 | ecosystem: Environmental > Aquatic > Freshwater > Lake | place: Crystal Bog, Wisconsin, USA | collected...
ATGAGACTGATCAACCGTCGTATTGAGTCTGCTCTGCTCTTAGTCCATTTTTATATAAAAGAAAATCAACCCCGTTTAATTGGTGGGATTGACAGGTCAATACATATGAGTTAATAAGTTTGGTGACTTTAATGGCGTTGCCGTTCTTTCCATCGATCCACGGGTGATTATCGATTATTTTGAGAAATACAACCTTGGCGATACAAGTCTAGTTGCTCTCATTGATACTCAGGGGAATATTCGAGCTCTAAAGGCTAATTCACATGACTTTATTGATGATTCGATGAAACAATTAAAACTCCCTGATCAATGGGAGACAATGGTTATGGCAAAAACCCCATTTAAATTGATTTTTGATCAAGTTGATCGATACTATACCTATGAAAGAATTGATAATAGCGATTTGATATTGCTGGTAGGAATTAAGGAGGATACTTCGCTCATTCCGCTCAATTCAATTCAGTCAAGCTTACTATTGTTTTCGGTGTTGGTAAGTCTGATATTGCTGATTTTGGCCATCTACGCGGATAAGCTTATCAATGAATATCATTCGAATTTTTATGAATTAATAAATATTGAAAAGGAAATCAACCGCGTTAAAAATTTCTATGAGGATCTCTTAAAGAAATTAACTTTATATATAAAATCTGAGCTGGCGAAGATTCAAGAGGATGCGAATTTTATTGAAAATCAAACAGCTGAAGAACTCACAAGTATCTCTGCAAAGTCGATTGATTATCATGCCAAAGTTTTAGGTGAAATCAGTGAAAATGCTTCAGTCCTGGAATTGATTCAAAGTCAGTCTAAGCCGTTACAGTTAAGAGAAATTTCTGTTAAAGAATTATTTGAAAAATTAGATGCTGTTAATAATCAGGATTTAACTGCAAGCAAAATTATTTATAAAAATTCAGATTCTCTTCAGTTAAACCAGATTGTCCGCGTTGATATAGAAAATACAATTTATACCGTTTCTAAAATTATCAGCCACTTACTCTATTCAAATTATCTTTCTCAATCAGTAGAGGTGTGGGGAAGTATTTATTCAGACAACTTGGGGCATACCTTCGTTAATTTTGAATTAGACCTTACATCTGCAGATACTAATGAATCTTTAAAAGATGAAATCGAATCTGTACATCAGATAAGTGATGTTGATCTTCATACAAAATTTCACTTCACGTTAGCGAAATTAAAATTATTTGAAATGAATGGCTATTTGGTCATTAAAGCAATCAGTTCTATATCGCAAAAATTTTCTATATTTATACCCCTCTCAAATTAGATCTGAGCTTTGAAATCTCCAAGGCTATTGCTCCGATTAAATAATCCTGAACTATTGATTTCTTAGATTTTTCATACTTTGCCATGAAAAACACCCCAAAGGTTGGATTGGTGTCCAACTTTTGAGGTGCAGTTCAAATAGTCTATGCTTTTTTAATTGCCTTGTGTGTTCAAGGGGTGGCAATTTTGAACATTACCGTTAGAGAAATTAGACAGCATCCCATCCAAACCACCATAGACACCCAGGTATTTGTAGAGTTTGTATAAGAAAAATTTTGATTACTATCATGTTCGAATCTGTATTTTAATTTTGCCAAACCAGCACGGTAAGCTGAATAAAGCGAAAAGTAGACTAGCAATAACATGGCAATATGAATAATGGTTTTCATGCTTTTTCCTTTAGATCAAAAAAGTTTGTATGTGTTTCTATTAACTTTAATTTCACTTGCGATCTGGTGTAGAAATCACTTCAAAATACACTCGGTTATTTTAATCTACGGCATTGTTGCTAATGCATACATTATGCCCTTTGGTATGCTTAAAACGACAATGCTTCGCACTATTTGTCATTTATAGAAGCATACTCTAAAAATTAAATCCCAATTGCTCGGGTTGATTTGAATTCACCAAGGATTTTTTTTTGTTGCGATGCAAGGTTGTTCGAGAGGCATGTTTTTCGATAATGGCCTTTTTCCCTAATCGAATATCTTCGTCCTTACGAAGCGCATGCACTCTATTCTTGGATTCTTTTAATGCTTTTGAAAGATCAACAAGTGGCTCAGGGTAGTTAAAAGTTGCCCAGGAATAGGCATCTTGATGCAGATCTGACTTCATTTTCCATGGCTCAAAAAGCCATTCATCTGGAACAGATTTCAAGGCTGGAACCCAGCGTTTCACAAAAATCCCTTTTGGATCATGGTCTTGCGCTTGCTTAATCGGGTTATATACCCGAGTTGTATTGATTCCTGTCGTACCAGATTGCATTTGAAGTTGACTCCAATGGATTCCTGGTTCATAGTCTAAAAACTGAGTCGCCAGCCACTCTCCTACTGGCCGCCAGTGCAACCATAGTGGATAAGCTGCTACAGAAACGAGCATAGCGCGCATTCTAAAGTTAAGCCAGCCTGTTTGTCTCAGCATATTGACACTGGCATCTACCATAGGCCAGCCCGTTCTTGCTTCTTTGAGAGCGTCAAAGTATTCTTCGTTAAAGTCTGCCTCTCTTAAACCATCATAGCCGCGGTGCATGTTTCGCCACTCAATGGCGGGTTCGCTCTCTAATTTTTGAATGAAATGGCAATGCCAATACAAACGACTCATGAAGGCAGTCAAGCCCGCACGGTGTCGACTCGCTGAGATTGGTAGATTTGCAAGTACCAAGCGGGTTTGTTGAACAACTTCTCGCATACTGATACAACCATAGGTTAAATATGCTGAAAGTCTAGAGCAGGCGTTGGGTGCCGATAACGGAGATGAAATTCCACCCCGATAGCCAATGCTACGTGCGTTGAGAAAATTATGCAAAGTCCGCAGCGCCTTAGATCTTCCGCCTAGTTGTCGAAGTGTGGGATTATGTTGCAAGTGTTTTGGAGCTTGCATTACAAAGCCTTCTCTGTTTGGCTTGCGCCAAAATGTGATGTTGTTGACGCTCAAGATAGGGCGGGCCATATGCTGTTCCCAAGCCTTTTGCCATAGATCACGATTTTTCAGCCTTCGAACTACACCAAATTGTGCAAACTCGAACCACTTAACGCCCTTGGACTGACACCAGACACTCACTTTTTGGTCGCGTGCATAGGTAAACCCATTGCCAGTTTCTTCATGTGAATAAAGTTCTGAAAAAGGTGCACTTACCCAGATTTGGCTAAGCACATCAGTCATCTCGCCGGTATGAATTTCGACACATCCACCGAGTTCTCTTAAGTGAGTATCGAGCTCGATTAAAGATTCTCGGATGAACTCAAAATGTTGAAGTGCACTGTCTGGCTGAAGCCAAAGCTCAGGTTCGACGACGTAGATGCACCGAACTGGACCATTTTGACAGGCGTGAGTTAGTGCCTCGTGGTCTTGCCAGCGCAAATCTCTTTTGAACCAAACTAGAGAGTAACTCATTCGCTTTTTTTGGAGTGTTTATTCTTTTTGCAAGCCTCTGAGCAATAGAGCACTTGCTCCCAATTTTTCGCCCAAGATTTCCGCCAAGTCATCTCCTTTCCGCATACTTGACAAGGCTTACTGGGTAGGCTTTGCTTATTTCCTTTGAAACTATTGGACGTCTTCATAGGGGGATTTAATTTAATGCATTACCTAGTTTATCGTTTGGCAAATTCATTTGGGTAATGGGCATTGAGGACAAGTTTTAAACAAATATGCAGTAGGTTAACTATCTAAAGCCCAAGGCCACTTTTTTAAGATTTGAGTTGATCTAGAGTGACGTAGTCCAGAGCTCGTGAATGGGTGCATTCAAGAATAACCTTAGGGGCTACGCCAGCCTCATAAGCTTGACGCCACCTTAATGCACAGAGGCACCATCTATCCCCAGCTTTTAGCCCTCTGAATCTATATTCAGGTCTTGGAGTGATCAAGTCGTTGCCATGCTCAAGTGAAAAATCTAAAAATGCTTGGCTCACTACAGCACACACCACATGACTGCCTTGGTCTTGTTCATCCGTATTACAACATCCATCTCTAAAGTACCCCGTCAAAGGGTCATAAGAGCACGGAACCAGTGGGGTTCCCAAAACGTTGAGAGGGTTATCGATCATGTTGGGTTCTTCTTTTGAATAAATGAATGGAGGAGCCCATCGCAGGCCTCTTCGATTAAGTCTAAAACGAGTTCAAAATCTTGATCTCCTCCATAGTAAGGGTCCGGAACTGAGGTGGCTTGTGAGCTCTGTAAAAACTCGGTCAAACCTCTTATTTTGTGCTGGAATTGGGCTGGGCAACGTTCCTCTAATAAAGCACGATTGTCCCAATCCATGGTGAGAAGGAGGTCGAACTCTTTGAAGTCTGTTTCAGTGACTGCTCTGGCTCTTAAATTCGACAAGTCATACCCTCTTTTTAATGCGTGTCGCTGGGTGCGTGGGTCGGGTGGTGAGTTGGGGTGAAAATTATGAGTTCCTGCCGAGTCAACATAGACCTCTTTGGACAGTGAGAGAGCAGAAAGTTTCTTCTCTAAAACACCATGTGCCGTAGGACTTCGGCAGATATTTCCCATGCAAACAAAAAGAATTTTTAGGACGCGTTTATTCATCGGATTGTTCGAGAAAATATGAAGTTGTCGTTCGCACGAGCCAGGATGTCGACTGAGACAATTTGTACCTGGTTTTAATCTTGATTTTAAAACTCTTTTATTTTTTGGGCTTGATTGAGGTTAATTCACCCTGGGGTTGACAATGTGCGAAGGTGTCAATCATGTCAATGGTTAAACCCGCCTGTTACTTCGTATCGAGACTGGGCTCATTTTGCCACTTCAGTCGAAGGATATAAAAGTATATTGATTGTTGGTTCAATCTACACTAACTCAATTCGGTTATCGTTACGCGTTCGCCCCTTTCATGGGGGGCAAGATAATTTGTACCGATTGGATTGAGAAGCAAAAAAGATTTTTAAATTAGTAGGGTCCCCCAATACCCTTTAAAACCAATTGGTATAGATATCCTATTTAGATCCCTTTTTGGATCATATGAATCATTTGATCAAGAGCCATACCCCAGCCGGCCTCAAATCCCATCCCATCATGCTTTTGACAACTTATTTCGTCAGCATGCCTAATGGTTGCAGTGTATTGGGTGCCATCTTCTAGGTCTTTCAGCTCGATGATTGCAGCAAAGATGAAATCATTCTTTGCTTCGGGAGTTGAAGAATCTTGAAACCTAGGCCGATATCCGGGCAAAAATGCATTGGTCCACACCAATTTCTCAAAGGGGATAATTTCTAGAAAACATCCAATATTGTTGATTTGATGCCCCTCTGGAGATTGCATCGTGGTTTGAAATAGACCACCTGGTTGAAGATTAATTTCGCAGTGAACAGTTTTCCATGGCAGTGGACAAAACCATTGTTTGAGAAGTGCTGGCTCAGTCCAGGCCCTCCAAATGGAGCGATGGTCCACGTTAACTTTGCGAGTAAAAGTCAAGTCTAGATTTGGGTCAACAAAAAGTTGCTCATTCATAAAGCCTCCATAGCCTATTAACCGATTATATTTAGCTTACCTTAGTCAGGTCATTTTCTGTTCACAATGGTGCTGTATAGTCCTATAAATCAATTGATGTGGAGTTTCATGTCCATCATTTGAAAACTCATTTTCAATCTTGACGACTTGTCACTATTCGACCACTTTGAATTGTCTTAATTATGAAAAACATACATAACCCTCTCATTGATTTCAGGTATTGGGTTTTGATTTCTTTGGCCAGTATTTTTGGAACCAATACGGGTGATTTGGCCGTTAGACTTTGTAAGCTTTCGGGAATATTTCCACCTGAAGGTCTCTTAGGCCTCAAACACGCAGGGCCATTACCGATTTTGATTGTTCTCTTTGTAGTGCTCTGGCTTTTAGAGAAAAGAGATGAAAATAAAACTGAACTCTACTTTTGGTCTGCCATTTTGATTATTCGTACCGCAGCCACTAACATTGCAGACATGTTGGCTGGTGATATGCACCTGGATATTCTTCTTTGCACCTTGGTCCTAACTTTGTGCTTAATCGGACTCTCACTTTGGTGGCAGACGAAGCGTAGTCAACCCATTGATCCATTGTTTGTACCAGAAACAAATGCTTTGTATTGGTGCATGATGATGACTGCGGGTGTATTGGGTACGTGCCTAGGAGATTACTTGGGTGATGAATATGGACTCACACTCTCTGCAAGCTACTTGTCATTGGCAATGGTGATCGTGGTTTTCTCGGGATACAAGAATTTCTTGGTGGTTTCCCCACTTTATTGGTTTGGCGTTGCTCTGGCCCGTATTGCTGGTACGGATGTGGGCGACTGGTTAGCCAAAAGCGCGGAGAAGGGTGGCTCGGGTCTAGATTTGCCAACTGCCACGGTGATCAGCGGTTTTTTCTTTATTGTTTTCACGCTCTTTTGGAAAGCCAAAGATAAGCAGTTGTAATTTACTGTACCTTGTCCTTAGACAGTCCTAGGTTGTATTTATTAAATGAAGCACTCGATTTGTTGAAACTCAAAAATTGAGTTGAGTCAATCTAGTTTCAAATGCAGTTGTCCAATAATTTTTGAATATTTCTTTTGATCTTGGGCGATCAATGATTTGAAATCTTCTTGGGATGTGATTAAGGGTTCAATTCCCCCAGACTTGAATAAATTGTCTACTACATCACTGGACTTCAAGGCTTGGTTCACTAATGTTCTGATTTGAGTCACAATGCTTTGAGGTAACTGTGCAGGACCAAAGAGCCCTATCCAAATCGTAGCTTCAAAATCTGGATAGGTTTCACTGATCGTTGGAATTTCAGGAAAGGCTCTTGAACGATGAGCGCCACTAGAGGCCAGAGCTTTTAGCTTACCAGACTTGAGTAAATTGGCATTCGACGTACCCGCAAACATCACCGCTACTTCACCTCCAACTGTGGCGGTTGTGGCAGGGGAGCCTCCCTTGTAGGGAACATGCATCAGCTCTATACCTGACCTGGCCTTTAAAAGCTCCATGATCAAGTGGTGTTGCGAACCGTTACCCGCTGAAGCGTAGGCCAATGGAGGGTTGGCATGCTTGGCCAATTCTATGAATTCTGTAAAACTTTTTATGCCTAGGTTTGGGTTGGCAGACAAAACAAATTGATTTGCTCCTAGACTCGCAATGGCTAGCAGGTCATGATTTACATCAACACTTGATTTGCTGTACAAATAAGGATTTATAGAAAATGTGCTGTCCATACACACCAGTAAGGTGTAGCCGTCGGCTGGACTTCGAGCTACGTAATCTGCAGCAATGTAGCCGTTGGAGCCTACACGGTTTTCGACCACCACGCTTTGAGCGCTCAGTTCCGAGAGTTTTGCTGCAACAATTCTTGCAATCAAATCTGGAGCGCCACCCGCTGGAATGGGTGAAACCAATTTAATAGATTGATGGGGATAAGCTAGCCCTTGGGCGTGAACACATTGCGCCCATGACGCCAAAACAATTAAAAAGCTGAACGCTAGCCCAATCCAGGGCATTGATCTTTTTCTGCTGTAGATTAAAAAACTGTGCATTATTACCAAATGATTGGTTTTAAAGTATTTGATGTCAATGATTTCTCAAAAACCCAAGGACAGCCTCATTAAAAAGCTCCGGCTCCTCCCAAGACAATGCATGTCCCGCTTCAGGCAGCAATACCCATTGGGGATGGTCCAAGTATTTGACCCACATTCGCATTAGTGCAGGTGGAGCCAGTAGATCTGCACCACCTGCAATAATCAAGGTTGGAGATTTGATGGTTTTTATTTTTTCAAATGTATTGGGTGTTCGTAGGGGTTGAGACTTAGCGTTGGGTTGCTGAGATCTTTCCTCTATCTCCATCCAAAGACGTGTTCCCTCTGGGGCCCGTGTCCTATAGGAAGGTCCAACTTCCCTAAAGTGAGAGGGTATTTTCCGTATGCCTGGTATTTCAATACGCTCAACTGTCTCTTTCATCGAGGGCTCTGAGAGTTGGGCTGTGCTGCCACCAACGATCAAACTTTTGAGTCTTTGAGGTTTCCAAGCTGCATAGTCCACGGCTGCAAAGCCACCACCAGCGATTCCGAGTAGGTGAAAGCGCTCAATTTTTAGATATTGCACTAACGCCTCAAGATCTTCCGCAATGCTTTGTGCGCCATTGTCTGTTGGCATTTTTGCAGTACTTTTCCCCCAACCACGCCGATCAAAGGCAATCACTCGGTAGCCAGCTTTAGAAAATACCTCAGACTGTAAAGACCAAATTTCGCTACTTCCTGTGTTGGGGTGAAGCAAAATCAATATTTCTTGGTTTGTAGTGCCTCCAGTATCGGTGTACCATAAATTCACCCCAGGCAGATCAGCCATATAACTTGGTGGCTGTGACGTGGATACAGAGGTTGAAGAAGGAGTATGGCTGGACGCTATCGTTTGAGTTTGAGCTTGGGTTTGAGTATGCCATTGTGAGAGCCCCAACACCAACACCGTCATCACCTGCAGGTAAAGTCCTTTTTGAGTGAAAGACTGAGGATGGTGATAGCCTTTAGTTAAAGATTTCATTCTTCTAATATTAAATAATTGCATAAAAGAGTCCTTTGATGGCGCTGCAAACTTTGGGAGTGCTCATGGATAGAATCTTGCTCGATTTTGACCTCAAGCATTCGTCGTTGTTCCAGTCGTTGTGCGGGGTACACACTGTTCAATCAAGGACGCAACATCATTTAAGTTGCAAATTCTGGAGGTCCCGGATAAATGCGGTGTCGAGATGAAATTAGACAGATTCAATAAAGATTCATCTTCATTGGCAGGTTCTTGGTAATGAACATCAAATGCAGCACCTGCTATTTGATTGCTCTTTAGTGCCTCATAGAGCGCATCGTGATTGACGATTTTGGCCCGAGCTGTATTGATTAAAAATGCTCCTGGTTGCATCTGATCGAATGCTTTGGCATCGATCATGTCAATTGTGTTGCTATTGAGCGGCGTGTGAATACTGAAAAAATCACTGGATTTCAGTAGGGTCTGGAAATCTACATTTTTAATTCCCCATTGAGCGCGCTCCATCTCAGTCAATGCAGTGCGTCTGTGACAAAGGATGTTCATTCCAAAGCATTGGGCCAACGTTGCCACTTCTTTTGCAATTTCACCAAATCCCAATAATCCAATTGTTTTGCCATGAAGCATACTCAGTCTAGGTACACGCCCGTAGTTTGCATTGGCTGTGTGATTTAAATCATAAGGTCTGTATTCAAGTCCAACCGCTTTTAAATCCCTTGCACGTATCAGCCCGTTAACAAATGGGAAGCGCCTCGCTAAATTCAAACACAGCATCATTGTGTGCTCTGCCAGTGCAATGTTCGTGAGTCTTCGATGGCTATACACATCAATATGGGCTTTTTTGCAAGCTTGTAAATCTATGTGTTCAGTATTTAGACCAAACTGATGAACTGATTTGAGTTGTTTGCCGAGTTTGATCTCAAGCTCGCCGAATGTAAAACTTTCGATGAAGGCGTAATCAGCGTTGGGTAAAGAGGAGTGAAATTCTTCGACAGTTTTGACCATCAGAACTTCACTGGGGAACATGGCTTTTGATTGCATCCTGAAGCTTGTAACCCATGCGTTCAGATCAGGAACGTCAGTGCTCAAAAAGTCAGCAAACGCATCCCAACGCTCTTTGCTAACGTTTGGATCCAAAAGGATTTGAACCAACCTCAAAATTTTATCGTCTTGGACAACAATGACTGGTCGAGATTTCATGAGAGGTGGTTGAACATGAAAGGGTACCTTATCGACCTTGGACTTTAAGTCGCTGCATTAATGTGCGAACCAGGGTTTGTCCTTCTTTAGCCATTTCCAATATTGAATTCATTTTTTGCTGACTATGCCAAGGAGCAACACAATCGAAAAATTTGGCATCCAAGTCTTTTTGGCTGGCTGGGTTTTCGGGAGATCCTTTGTGATGAGCTACAGTTTCTGTAAACTGATGGCCAGAGTGCGTATGCACTCGCAATGTAACTGGTTGTTCAAATGGGGCTTTTCTCACGGCTTCATGTGCTTCAGACAAATGCGGTGGAACACTCACAGTGATTAAATCAATCAATGACAAAATCTGCGGTCTCCAAACTGCTTCATCAGAAAATGACGATAACGTTGGCCGCTCATCTACAAAAGCACTCGCAATACAGTACTCGAGTGACGTTTTACCTTGAAGGCCATTAATGGGATGGGAGTGAATGAGAGTGCGAGGAAACATATAGCTTACCTCAGCCACTATGGACTTGATGTCTGATACTTTAAGGCGGTGTTTTTTCTGCAACTCAACCACACAGTCCACAGCAAAGAGTGGAGGGCGCCCACAAGGGTATAACTTAAAGCTTGGTCCTGGGGAGTGGATCATAAAAGGCTCCCCCCATTTTTTTAAATCCTCTGAAACTCTAGACTCATCCCATTCTTTGGAAAGTACTTGCCCAACATTCATGGGCCCATCAAAAATTTCTGGATCGGCCGTGAAACCTCGAGCGGCCAGTTTGGCAGCCTTCACTCCGTTGCTGGCTGCAATACCGCTGTGAAGTGACATGGTCATGGTGCCAAAGTTGCGGCGTAAACCACTGGTCATTGATGCCACAATGCCAAATGCATGAAGCATTTGCTCAGGACTTAAACGCATCAATATGGCACTGGCCAATACAGCACCAAATGCACCTTGTGTTGAAGTCGCATGCCAACCTTTTTCGTAGTGGGAAGGATTAAAGAGTACGCCCAAGCGGCACTCGATTTCATAACCCATGACAAATGCGACCAGTGCATCATTTAATGTTGCATTGACTTCTTCGGCAATCGCTAATACTGCCGGTAATAAAGGGCCCGATGGATGTCCACGCATCTGAGCTTGATTATCATCAAAGAGTTGTAAACTGATCATCGTGCCATTGATTAGGGCAACATCATCACTTCGACCTTGGTGCGCATAACCTATTAAAGAAGAGCCTTGGGTGCTTGCATGCTCAAATAAGGACTGCTTGAGGTTTTCAATGGCGGGCTCTTTGTAGGCGGCAAATGCGCAGGCTAGTGAGTCAATCAGACATTTTGTGGCAGTTTCTTTTTCAATCAATCCTACCCTGGGCGGCAAATCAATCAAGCACGCTTGAACGATCTCGCGGGTGAGGGGAGGAGGTGTCATGGTCTCGTGCTTCATGGATAAATTGGCTAATGCATGGACAGGCTTAGAGGCCTTAAATATCAATTTTGAATGTTGGACTCTTTAATGGTTTTTGACCACCGGATGATTTCACTTTGTACGTATTCTTTAAATTGAGCGGGGCTGTTGTTGTTCACTGGATCGAGTCCCTCTTTGTTTAATTTTGATTTGACGTCCTCGGACCTCATCAATGCATTGGTCTCTTTGTTGAGTTTATTAATGATGGCTGAAGGTGTGTTGATAGGTGCAAACAAACCGAGCCAATTGCTAACTTCAAAACCAGCAAGTCCAGCCGAGGCGATAGTGGGTACCTGCGGGACCATGGGAGAGGGCTGAAGACTGGATACGCCTAGGGCCAGTAATTTGCCAGAGTTTACAAATTGCAAAACTGGTGTAATGCCAATCAACATGACCTGGACATTTCCCGATAAAAGATCAGTGACAGCAGGCGCGGCCCCTTTGTAGGGCACGTGCAATATATTCACTTGGGCCATCTTATTAAACATTTCCATGGCCAAGTGACTTGCACTTCCAGGTCCTGATGTTCCATAGTTGAGTTGCCCAGGCTTAGATTTGGCCAACTTGATAAACTCTTCCAAGGTTTTAACTTTTAAATTAGGGTTAACCACCAATAGACTGGCCAACGAACTGGTTTTGACAATGGGTGCGAAATCGCGCATGGTGTCAAAACCGACTTTATTCAAACTGGGGTTGACACTCACAACACCAGCGCTGGTAAATAAGAGGGTGTAGCCATCAGCAGGTGCATGGGCTACAAATTCCGCTCCAATACTGCCACC
>Ga0007809_10001008_pt1 | contig 11926 bp, 10 predicted proteins | sample CryBogCBE02Aug07_FD_60383 | JGI IMG/M metagenome (GOLD analysis project Ga0007809, IMG submission 60383) | Freshwater microbial communities from Crystal Bog, Wisconsin, USA - CBE02Aug07 | ecosystem: Environmental > Aquatic > Freshwater > Lake | place: Crystal Bog, Wisconsin, USA | collected...
TCCCAAAGCCTATTCCAACTTCGCTTGAGCTAATTGACGCGCCCAGTATAAATATTGCTCACCAGAAATTTCCTGAGCACGGGCTCGCAAAGTTGTCTGATCGAGTTGCAGGAGGTCCTTGTACTCGCCTAAATTATTCGCTAAGACCTTTCTGCGTTGAGAAAATGCTTTTCCAACAAGACTCTCCAACGCGCTCCAAACCGCCGGTTCGATCACCTGATTTTTCTTTGGATACATCGCAATGACCGCTGAATTGACTTTCGGGGGTGGCTCAAAAGCACTCGGTGGCACATCAAAGCACTCCTTTAATTCATAACGCATTTGCAACATCACGGATAAGCGGCTGTACTCCGAATCACCAGGACGTGCGACCATGCGTTCGACAACTTCCTTTTGTAACATAAATACCTGTTCATCCACAACGCTAAGCGCCGTCATCAAGTGAAAGAGTAAAGGAGTTGATATGTTGTATGGCAAATTACCAATGATTTTGACTTGTCCTGCCGTTCCCTGATGCTGAATCGTTTGCAAAGCATCATGCGCCCAACTCAGGAAATCAAATTGCAATGCATCTGCCTGATGAATGACTAAACCAGGTAATTTTTTTTCTTGCCAAAACGCAATCAAATCTCGGTCAATTTCTACTACCTCTAAACGCGCACAATGACTGAGTAAAGGGTAAGTAATCGCACCAAGCCCAGGCCCAATTTCTAAAATGTGATCAAGAGAGCTAGGCCGAATGGTTGAAACAATCGCATGGATTTTTGACTCATCAGTCAAAAAGTGTTGACCAAAGCGTTTACGAGCCTGATGTTGCATGTTTTGCCATCTGATAAGCATACTCAATCGCTTGCAACATGCTGCGATGGTCTGCGATGTTTTTTCCTGCAATCCCTAAGGCTGTGCCATGATCTACAGAACTTCGTATGATCGGTAACCCCAGTGTAATATTCACCCCAGTACCAAAACAAGCCATTTTTAAGGGGATCAGACCTTGATCGTGATACATGGCGAGAAACACATCGATTTGATCCAAGGCCTGGAGCCGGAACATCGTATCTGCTGGATAAGGACCTGTTACCACGATGCCAAGGTTCTGCGCGTGTTCGATTGCCGGAATAATGGCGTCGATCTCTTCCCTACCGAGGTAGCCGTTTTCACCAGCATGTGGATTTAAACCACTCACTTGAATACGTGGTTGAGAAATTCCAAAATACGTCTGAAAACTTTCGTGCAAAATGACCAAGGTTTGCAGAATCACTTCCTTTTGAATCTGTGCGGAAATCATTGCAACGGGCAGATGAGTCGTTACAAGTGCTACCCGCATCGTTGAGGGATCTGCGATGCCAGCAAATCCGCGCACTTCGCCGCACAACATCATGACGACTTTATCCACGCCACATTGCTTGGCCAAGTATTCGGTATGGCCGGTAAACGCAATCCCCGCTTGATTGATCACACTTTTCTGAAGAGGTGCAGTGACCATCGCATCATAGGTATGATCAAGACAACCCGCAATTGCACAATCTAAGATATTTAAAACGTAAGGTACGTTTTCTGGATTTAATTGACCAGGGTGATTTTTGGTGCCCAAATGAATTGGCTGATAAAGAATATGCGAATCGTCACCTGGGGGGCGATAAGGTTCGCATAATTCAGGATCGCCAAGAACGTGCAGATACACGTCTGGATGGGTAAGGACAAACTCTTGAGCAGCCCGCATACTAATTTCAGGGCCGATTCCGGCAGGCTCACCGGTCGTGATTGCTATATGGAAAGAATCACGCCTCATCTTTCCTTCGGCAAAGAGTAGGGAGAGCGGATTTCAATGGTGGCATTGTCGCGTAATTCTCGGATGAAATTCTCGTTTTCTTGAGCCATCTTTTCTTGACGCAAAGTCGCACGCGCATATTCTTTTTGTTGCGAAACCGTTACTTCAACTTGTTTCTTATTTACCAGTTGCACTAAATGCCAGCCAAAATTTGTTTTAAAGGGACTGCTGATTTCTCCTGGATTTAATGGGTTGAGTGCTGTATCAAATTCAGGCGGTAACATGCCTGGTGAGACCCACCCTAAATGACCATTGTTTTTCTTAACGGTTGGATCTTCAGAATATTTTTTGGCTGCATCTTCAAAACCAATGGCCTTTGCTTGAATTTGATCCCGAATTCCCTTAAGTTTACGCAGAACATCGTCATCAGTCACGCCTTGTTTCGTAGTGATCATGAGGGTATTCACATCATTCTGGGTCACGAACACTGATTCCGTTTTGCTGGCGTTTGCCACCGTTTCAGTTGCGCCCGCTTGACGCGCCAGTACTTTCAAAATATGAAATCCAGCCGGGCTTTGTACCACTTGAGAAGCCATTGCACCTGCAGGTAGGCTTTGAGTGGCATCAATAAAAATTTGTGGCAAACGATCCGAAGGCTTCGGTCCAAAGTCTTGGGCTTTAATCGTTGGATCTTGTTTTGTGAGCTGATTTGCAAACGTCAAAAATTCAGGCTCTTTGTTCGCTTGTTCAAACACTTTCCGAGCCTTTGATTTGAGTCCTAGAATTTCTTGTTGATTTGCTCCCGTAGGAATAGGAATAAAAATTTGTGCTAGATTCACCATATCTGGAACAGATCCCGAAGGGCGGACGCCCGACTCCTTGGGTTTGATTCTGGCGCTGACAAAAGCATCAACTTCAGCGTCAGTCACTTTGACCTTACTTTCTAGCTGACGCTGCCGATAACGTCCAATAAGCACATCACGGCGCAGATTTTCTTTGAATTTAGCAAAACTCACCCCCTCTTTCTGAATCAAATCCTTATACTGCTCCATTGTCAACTTATTCTGGGTGGCAATATTCGCCATAATACCCTCTAAATCAGCATCGCTGACCCGCTCACGGGTGCTCATCACCTCTTGAAATACCACACTATCATCTACCAGCTTCTGTAAAACCTGTTGGTTCAAAATGTCTTGACTAGGAAGCGCTCGTTTTTCAGCTAATAATTGGTTTTTTAAATTAGCCACGCCATCTTTTAATTCTTTTTCTGTAATGACTTCACGATTGACAATAGCGATCACTTTGTCTATTTCACCATTTTTTGCTTCCGAGGTACCCACCATGTCAGATTCTTTTAAAGGGGTTACTTCAGCAGCAATTGTCTGATGCAGAAATGCACAGGTAAAAATTAGCAATCCAATGTTATTTTTAATCATCTCTATTGTCGGTTAGGTCAATTCATTAAATACATACTACTCATACGTTTCAAATCTTGATAATGGTACTGGTTTCTGATTCTCCGGGGTATACCCAGGGATATTTAATTTTAGAATATTAATTGGGTTAGGGCCTACACCCGTAAGTCCCTTAAATTCTATTTGGAAAAAAATCTGTGAAGATGTAACTAAGGAGGTATTCATGTACCGACTTAATGCAACGCGCAAAGCCCAACATTCTTGATCATATTCTAAACCCGCTAATGTATTGAGGGTCTTATCTGTAACACGATCATAATTCCAACGCCCAATCAAATTGATTGATTTCGTAATTGGCCATTGTCCAGAAATTTCATATTGATAGACTGTTGCTTGGTCTAAAGTGGTGTTGTAGGTGTAACGGTAACTCAGATTTAAGACTTGCCGAGGGGCTGGTCGCCAACTTGCGGTCGTAGACGATTGCACATTTTTATTGAGATCTTGGTTATATTCGTCAGCAAAATCAATATTGATGTTTTTATTTAGACGGGTAGAGATCCCTACCAATACATCCGAGTAACCTGGTGGAGCAATTTGATTGCCATTGAGACCCACCTGCTGTCCAGCAAAATCAAAACGTTGCGCTAGCGTCGCACGAATCCTTTCAATGCCTGAATCTTCGTCTAAGATTTTTGAAGTCACGCCTACGGTCAATTTATTATTATCTGCGATCCGATCGTTCCCCACAAACGTGTTTTCCGAAAAGATTTGTGCAATACCAAAGCCTGCGGCAGCCGTATCAAACAAAGGAATTTGGGATTGATCGTGGTAAGGGGTATATACGTAGAAAGCCCTGGGTTCAAGGGTTAACAACATATTTTTACCAAAAATAGGGGTCAATTCAGGGGCGTTGCGCTCAAAAAACATTCCAGAATCTAAACTCATGGTTGGTAGAGCGAAATTTTGTGTTAATCCTGGGTAATTATCATTACCAACCATGTTGTAAGAATTCGCACGAAACCCTACTTTTGGAGTGACGTAGTAGCCCGGATTAACAAAGGGATAAGCGATCGATGTATTGATAAATCCTCGATCTGCAGAATAATATCCACGGTTAGGTATTGGAGCGCCTGGAGCATCCAGCGCCCCAGAATATGTAAATCGCGTCATATTCCCCTGAAAGGAAAATACTGAGCCATTAAAATCATCATTCCGGTAAAGCGCATTCAGTTCAGGTTCACGATCATATGGCGGAAGGATCACGTTGGTAGGGTCGGGTTGCAGTGTTTGAAATTTCTGTACTCGAGTTAATAAATTCCAACCATTTATAAAATAATTTATCCCTGCCTCTTGGGTAAACTGGCGCGTGATTGCTTGTCCAACAGATCGACCTAAATCATCTGCATAAAAATCATCGGAGACTCGATTGATATTGGCATAAGCGGTTACTCCTGGCGCAAGAATTTGTTGATGTTGCCATGCATAAGCCCATCGATTCGCGCCAAATATTTGGTCATTTGGGAGATATTCGGCTTTTAAAATGCCGGAGTAGCCTGGTTCAAGATATCGAAACTCCCCACCCAATTGAGCCCCTCTCAAGGACATATATCTGGAATACATTGTCAAATCTCGGTTGGGTGCAATATTAAAATAGTAAGGCTGTGCGATATCTAAACCAGTATTTGTTGTGAGGCCAAAAGTTGCGGCTAAAAAACCCGAGCGTCGCTCATCACTAATGGGTATTGAAAAATAAGGCAAGTAAAAGACTGGAGTGTCAAAAAAATGAAGCACCCCTTCTTTGCCAGTTGCTTCATTTTTAGATTGATCAATTAATAAATCTTGGGATGAAAAATACCAATCTAAATTTTGTGGACTGCATGTTGAATAGGTTGGTTTTGTTAAGTAAGTTCGATCGTCATCGTAAAACTCGGCATATTTGGCATCACCATAACCATGTGATTGTTTGATGACGTATTTGGGGGAATCCATCCAGCCTTGTTTTGAGTCCAATTGAATTTGACCGCTCGGTCCCGCAAAAAAGGCATTTGGTTTATTTAGCTTGAGATTGCCTTGACCGCTGGCAATATCTGTATCTTGGTTATATTTAAGTTCATCTGCCTGAACAACCGTACCATTGCGTCTAATTTCCGCATCTTTCTTTAAAATTATAGTACGGTCATTCACTCCCTCAATTTCCTGACTTTTGGTGAACGTGGGAACTTGCCCGTCTGAAATCGTGGGTATTTGAAGTTGATCATTGAGGATGAGCCCTAAAGGTCGATCGTTGACTTGTTCCGAGGACGTGCTTTGAGCGTACACTTGATGACACAGGCAAAATAGAAGAGTTGGCCACAGATATACACGCCCACCTGTCTGAAGAGGAATAAAAAAGGAAGGATGAAGTGGGTTTGATTTTTGCATTGAATTCTCTAACCACTTTATTATACGAATCATTATGATAGATACACGATTTGAATCTTTGAAGATGTGGCTAAATACTTTAACCCAGCCATATGCACTCAATCTTGATGCCATCACCCCGGCATCGAGTGATGCAAGCTTTAGGCGGTATTTTCGGGTAATGGCTCACGAAAAAAACCACGCAAGCTTAATTGTCATGGATGCGCCAGTCGATCAAGAGGACGTTCGACCTTTTCTAAAAATCGCAAAGCAATTAGCAAATGCCCAAGTCCTAGTACCGCAAATTTATGCAGAAAATCTGAAGGAAGGGTTTTTACTCTTAAGTGATTTTGGTAATCAAACCCTGTTGGGTCAGATTCTGCCAGAAAATGCTGACCAACTATATCGGGAAGTGAATACTGTTTTAATTGCGATGCAAAAAAATACCAGCGTTGAAAATTTACCGATCTATGACGACACCCTTTTACGCAAAGAAATGGCATTATTTCCGCAGTGGTATTTAGGCACCCACCTTGGACTCGAAATGAGTGATACAGAAAAAAACGACCTCGAAAGCATTTTTAATCAATTAGTGGGCAATGCCGTTTCTCAAACACAAGTCTTTACACACCGAGACTTTCATTCGCGCAACCTCATGGTTACTCCAACAAACACATTGGGTGTGCTTGATTTTCAGGATGCTGTGCTTGGTCCGATTACCTATGACGTAGTGAGCATGTACCGAGATGCCTATATCGGCTGGGAAGAAGAGCAACAAATGGATTGGGTGGTACGTTATTGGGAAATGGCCAAAAAGCAAGGTCTTCCGGTTCCTCATGATTTTGGCGACTTTTATCGCAATTTTGAGTGGATGGGTTTACAACGGCATCTTAAAGTACTTGGCATTTTTGCCCGTTTGTTCTATCGCGATGGCAAAAATGGTTATCTCAAAGACCTGCCACTTGTACTTAATTATGCTCAAAAGGTAGCCGAACGTTACACCGCTTTTAAGCCTCTTGTGAGGATTTTCGATAGAGCGCAACATATTCAACGACCCACTGGCTTCACTTTTTAACATGTCAGCGCATTTTTTTACCGATTTTCCGGCAATGATTCTCGCTGCGGGAAGAGGGGAACGGATGCGCCCTTTAACAGATCACCTTCCCAAGCCAATGCTGGAAGTTCATGGTAAAAATTTATTGCAATATCACATCGAAGGCCTAAAAAAGAACCACTTTAAAAAAATAGTGATTAACCATGCTTGGCTAGGCGATCGGATTGAAGCGTATTTTGGTAATGGTTCTGCGTTTGGGATCGATATTCTGTATTCCGCAGAGACCGAAGCTCTCGAAACCGCCGGTGGGATTCGCAATGCCCTTCAGCTCTTGGATCCAAGTGATTATTTTTTAGTACTTAATGGCGATACCTTTATGCCTGATTTCCCATTCGAGCGCATCTCGCAGATTGTCGAGCAATTGCGTCGAGAGAATCATCTTCATCAACCCCAAACCTTGGCGCATTTGTTTCTGGTCCCCAACCCACCCCATCATCCACAAGGAGATTTTTGTTTACTTGATAACCAAATCCTTCCCGAAGGGCTTGTCCAACCCGAATTGGTTACGACACCTCAATTCACTTTTTCAGGTGCCGGTATCTACCATCGTGATTTATTTAACCACATTGGATATGGTCAGAAAGCGCCTTTAGCACCTCTATTAAGAGAAGCGATTAATCAACGTCGTGTGCGAGGGGAGATTTTAGAATGTGCATGGCACGATGTCGGAACTCCTGATAGACTTTATTCATTAAATGAATCCATATGAAAAACCGCACAATTCCCCATCTTGAATATTTCCAAGCCAGACGTTTCAAGCTGGCACAAACGATACGTGACCGATCTGGTTCAGGCATCGCCATCCTTGGTACTGCCCCCCCTGTCATGAGAAACCGAGACAGTGATTTTCCGTACCGCCACGATAGTGATTTTTTTTACCTCACAGGTTTTGAAGAACCTGAGGGCATTCTCGTAGTACAGGTAACACCTGACGCTTATAAGACCCATTTATTTTGCCAACCCAAAAATATGGAGAGGGAAATCTGGGATGGCGTTCGCCTTGGGCCAGAGGCAGCACCAGAGTTTCTAGGGGTTGATTGTGCGTACTCGAGCGAAGATGCAGAGCAGATGATTCCTGAACTCATCAAAGGGATTGATCATGTGTACTATCGTACTGACTCTTCCCAAAGCGCCCAAAGTATGACGCATTGGTTAGAGAAATTGGCAAAGGGAGTGCGACTTGGAATATCTAAACCGACGAACTTTCATGATGTTGAGGCCCTTCTACATGAAATGCGCCTTATAAAAGATGATTTAGAAATCCGCACAATGCGCAAAGCCGGCGAAATCGCCGCTCTTGGACATTTGCAAGCAATGCGAGTCGCTAAACCTGGTTTGCAAGAATTTCATTTAGAAGCAGAACTCTTGCACCAATTTAGAAAACATGGTGCACAATCTGTCGCGTATAACAGCATTGTTGCTACTGGAGAAAATGCCTGTATTTTGCACTATCGTGCGGGCAATACCATCTTACAAGATGGGGATCTGTGCTTGATTGACGCCGGTTGCGAATTAGATAGTTATGCATCTGACATTACCCGCACATTTCCTGTTAACGGTAAATTTTCTAAGGCACAAGAAGAGGTGTATGCAATTGTTTTAGAAGCCCAAGAAAAAGCCATTGCGCAATGTTTCAAAGGCAATACCTTCATTGCTCCCCATGATGCAGCCCTCAAAGTTCTCACGCAAGGTCTTTTTGATTTAAATATCCTTCATCATGAGCAACATGGATCTCTCGAGGACGCAATTGCCAATGAGACATATAAACCCTATTACATGCACCGGACTAGCCACTGGCTCGGCATGGATGTGCACGATGTAGGCAATTACCGAGAACCCTATGATCCACATCAAGGTTGGCGGATATTACACCCTGGTATGGTGCTAACGATCGAACCAGGACTGTATTTCCGACCATGCCCAGAAGTACCAGAACAATATTGGCATATCGGTATTCGTATTGAGGATGATGTCTTAATTACCGAGAACGCCTGCGAAATTCTGTCTCGGGGTGTGCCAGTTGGAATCCATGAAATCGAGACGTGGATGGCGGGCATGAGTCAAAACGGATGAAAAATGATTTGCATGATGCGCAAGTCGTCATCCAAGGTGCTGGACCTGTTGGGCTTGCGTGTGCAATCTGGCTATTAAAAAACAACCCACAGTTGGGCTTAGTTATTCTTGATAAAAATCCTTCTGATGACGCGTTTTTGGGGCACGGCGACGCACGCGGGATTGCGATTTCTGAAGGCTCAAAACAGCTTTTGAAAAATATCGATGCCTGGGTTCACCAGGCTCCCGAAATTCATCAGGTCCACGTATCCCATCGCGGCTTCTTTGGCCGTACGATCATGTCCAAAGACGAAATCGGTCAAGCCGCACTTGGTCATATTGTGCGCTACACCGATGTGATGCAATCCCTGCGGACGAGACTGCGCACGTTCAGTCATTTTCCTAATTTCACTTGGTTACATGATGTAACTGAAGCTATAAGTCTTTCACAGTGTGGCCCTGATAGCTGTTTCATTCATGCGGATGGAGGTTTATTTCATGAGCAATCCGCCAAGGATATCCGCAAAGACTACGGCCAATCTGCTTTAGTCGGTTGGTTAGATACCGAACATGTGGCGCCACACACTGCTTGGGAGCGTTTTACCGCTGAAGGTCCAATCGCACTGTTGCCACACCATGCGGGATCACTAACAAAAAACTTTGTTTGGTGTGCCTCTACCGAAAAAATTCACCACCTCAGTCAGTTATCGGACGCGGATTTTGTGCGTGCATTGACAGAAGAAATCCATTTACCTATTGGAAAAATCTCTGCGGTACATGACCGTCGGGTCTATCCCTTAGGTTTAAACTTCAAAGAACATATTGTTCACAATCGGGAAGTTTGGATTGGTAATGCTGCGCAAACCCTACACCCGGTTGCAGGACAGGGACTCAATTTGGGCTTACGCGATGCCTATACCTTGGCGACACATTTAAACCGACTCTTCGCCCGGCCGCACAGTTTGCCTGATGATTTAATGCAAACCCTACAGCACTATCAAAAGCAACGGCACAATGACCGCAATATCACGATTCGGGTAACGGATTTGATGGCTAGCGTATTTGCCACCAATCTATTACCAATCGTTGCAGCGAGGGGGTTAGGGCTCACGATGCTTCAATGGTTGCCTTTGGTTAAAAATAAATTGGCGCGCCAGATGATGTTTGGTCAACGGTAGGTCCGTAGATTGCTTAAAATTTAGGCAGTGGTGTGTTTTTGTGCTAAAGTTGCATTTCTTTTTCTTTATCAATCCCATCGTGCAACTTGGTCCTTATACTCTCACGAATCAGCTCTTTGTTGCGCCAATGGCTGGTGTGACGGACCGACCTTTCCGTCAATTGTGCAAAAGATTAGGTGCTGGATATGCAGTCTCAGAGATGATTGCATCGAATGCCATGCTCTGGAATAGTGAGAAAACCCTTCGACGTGCAAATCATGAAGGTGAAGGCAACCCCATTGCAGTTCAAATTGCAGGTGCTGATCCAAGTATGATGGGACAAGCAGCGATTCTGAATGTTGATCGAGGTGCGCAGATTATTGATATCAATATGGGTTGCCCGGCTAAAAAAGTCTGTCATCTTGCCGCAGGTTCTGCACTATTACAAAACGAAGGTTTGGTTGCTCAAATCCTTGAACATGTTGTGCGAAATGTTCAGCAACATCACCCACGGGTACCCATTACTCTTAAAATACGAACTGGCTGGGATCGTGAACATAAGAATGCCCTAAACATCGCAAAAATTGCTCAAGAGAGCGGAATCTCCATGCTGACGATTCACGGTCGTACAAGAGCGGATTTGTATCACGGCGAAGCGGAATACGAAACGATTACCGCGGTAAAAAATGCGGTGCAAATTCCTGTAGTAGCTAATGGTGATGTCAACACTCCAGAAAAAGCCAAAATGGTACTAGAGACAACTGGAGCAGATGCAGTGATGATTGGTCGGGCAGCACAAGGTCGGCCTTGGATTTTTCGTGAAATCAACCACTATCTCCAAACAGGCACTTACTTAGCCGCTCCAAGAATCGATGAGATCGCATTGATCATGCGTGAACACCTACTAGAGCACTACGCTTTTTATGGCGATTATATTGGCTTACGTTCAGCACGCAAACATATTGGCTGGTATTGCCGGGGTTTACGAAATTCTCATGCGTTCCGCGCAAAGATGAACACCATCGAATCCTGTGATGAACAACTGTTGGCGGTAGAAAACTACTTTGCGGAACTCAAACAATTCTCCGAACACATCGAATATCTGGAAGCGGCTTAGTGGAATCCAACATCAATAAAAATCCAGTGACTGAAGTTTTAGAAATTCACTTACAAAGGTATCTTGACGATTTAGGGGAAATCGCTCCATCAAATGTCTACAATATGGTCATTTTTTCCTTGGAAAAACCCATTCTGGACTTGATCATGAAACATGCGAATCACAATCAATCTCTCGCTGCTGATTATCTTGGTATCAACCGTAATACCTTACGAAAAAAATTGCTAGAACACGGCATGATTCCAAAAAACAAGTAGTCTTTTCTAACCACCCATACAAAGTTGAACCCATGATTCAAACCGCCCTTTTATCCGTCTCCGACAAATCAGGAATTGTTCCATTTGCCCAGGCCTTACATGCTCTCGGAATTCGCCTTATTTCAACTGGCGGCACTGCAAAATTACTGGCAGAGCATCAGCTTCCCGTAATCGAGGTTGCCACCCTGACCCATTTCCCAGAAATGTTAGATGGTCGGGTGAAAACTCTGCACCCTATGGTTCACGGTGGATTACTTGCAAGACGGGATGATCCACACCACATGCAGTCTTTACGTGAACATGGAATTCAAACCATTGATTTACTTGTCATCAACTTATACCCATTTGAAAAAACAATTGCAAGTCAGAGCTGTTCGTTTGCGGATGCGATTGAAAATATTGATATTGGAGGTCCAGCAATGTTACGCGCTGCTGCCAAAAATCACCAAGATGTGACAGTTCTGATTGACCCCATTGACTATGAAGGCGTCCTCACAGAAATCCGCGACCATCAAGCTCAAGTTTCCTTTGCGACCAATTTACGGTTAGCAAAAAAGGTCTTTGCGCACACTGCTCGCTATGATGGCGCCATCGCCAATTACTTATCATCATTGTCAAATGATCTTTCCCATGCACAACGCTC
>Ga0007809_10001009_pt1 | contig 11914 bp, 11 predicted proteins | sample CryBogCBE02Aug07_FD_60383 | JGI IMG/M metagenome (GOLD analysis project Ga0007809, IMG submission 60383) | Freshwater microbial communities from Crystal Bog, Wisconsin, USA - CBE02Aug07 | ecosystem: Environmental > Aquatic > Freshwater > Lake | place: Crystal Bog, Wisconsin, USA | collected...
TAGGTCCTGGTTTGACCTGAAGGGGTCACCACACTCAAATGTGCTCCCGGGGTGAATGGGGCCAATGCGTGGCCCTGTGGCGAGGCGAGTTCAAACAAAGCGATGTCTGGGGTGAGCATCTCTTTGCGCGTCACTAGCAAAGGGTTAGGGTTTGCAGTCATCAGGATATGCCCAAAATATAATAAACTTAGGAACCTAACTATTTTAGCCGATTTTGCATACCCCTTTTATTCCCTTTAGGGATACAAGAGGAAAAAGAATTTAGCCTTAGCCGAGAGGTCCACACCATGATGACTGAAGAAGAAAACCAATTGCTCTGCAAAGTTGAAGGCAATGCCCCCATGGGCCAACTGATGCGCCGTCACTGGCAAGCGGTGTGCTTGAGTGAGGAGGTCAGTGAAATCGATGGTGCTCCGGTTCGGGCGCGAGTTTTAGGAGAGGATTTGGTTGTATTCAAAGACAGCCAAGGCCAAGTCGGAGTGATGGGAGAGTTCTGTCCCCACCGAGGAGTCTCCTTGGTTTATGGCCGCAATGAACACGGTGGCTTGAGATGCCTTTATCACGGCTGGAAGATGAATGTGAGCGGAGAGGTGATGGAGATGAGCTCCGAGCCCAGCCAAAGTGCCCTGCCCGGCAAAGTTCATCACATCGCTTACCCAGCCCTGGAGTGGGGAGGATTTGTGTGGTGCTACATGGGCCCCAAAGAGACCTTCACGGAATTCACCCCACCGCCTTGGGCACCCCATCAAGACGTGCGTGTGTCAATTTGCAAGATGATCATTCCTTGTAACTGGGCCCAGATCTTGGAGGGTCAAATTGACTCCGCTCACAGCTCGTCCCTGCACTCCTCAGACATGATGCCCGCACGACTCAATGGCGCATTTGCTGATGAAAAAACTTGGTTGCGCCCCAGCACCGACAAAGCTCCTCGCATGCAAGTCCAGTCCGAACCCTACGGCTTTCGCTATGTGGCCATTCGCCGCCCAATTGAAAAAGCCTCCACCCACGACTACGTCCGTTGCACCGTATTTTTAGCACCTGCCTCGGCCCTCATTCCCCCCAACAATGCCTACAACGTGGCCAACATCAACACGGCCATCGACGACACCCACACCGCGTTTCACTTCATCGCTTGGGGCGACCCAGCAACCACACCCGATACCCACACGTGGAGGGAGTTTTTACACACCCAAAAAGGTGTCGACTTGGATGAGGAGTACCACCCCCTTCGAAATGTTCAGAACCACTTCCTCCAAGACCGCCAAGCCATGAAAGAGGGCAATTACACAGGCATCAAAGGCATTCCCAATCAAGACTTGTCAATGTGGGTCACCATGGGGGCTATCACCAAGCGGTCTCAAGACCGCCTGGGTGCCAGCGACTTGGCTGTCGTGGAGTTCAGGCGGCAAATGCTCCAGGAGGTGAAGGCTTTTACCCAAGGCCAAGCCCCCATTGGAGTGGGAGATCGACAAGCGCCTTTGAGCACTTGCTCTTTCCAAGCCATTGTGGAAAAAAGCATCCAATGGCAAGAGTTCCCCGCCTCACCTGTTTAAGTTTTTGAGTGAGCCGGGCTTAGTCACCAGGGCTCAACAAAGACTCAATATAAGGGTAAACCCTAGAATTGAGTCAAACCTTCCTCCCCTCGACTTCAATGCCCTCACTCTCAAAGGGTTTATTGAGTCCATTTTTTTCCTTTAACTTGCTTTTTACTTGCCTTTCAAAGGCCCCAAGCTTGGGCTTGAATTGCGACTTTGCCATGGATGACAAAGGCTTGGCTTGGGAGACAGAAATTAGCAGTTTTAGGATTTGGGTTTGACTCAAATTCAAGTTAAAATAGCAGGTTGCCGCCTGTAATGTGCGGCCCCCTATGTCAAATTGGATAGAAGATCTATGGCGATCGTTGTCAACAAACCCCTTCCTGAATTTGAATCCATTGCCACTGGCGGCGTGAGAGTGACCAATCACACTCACATGGGTAAGATCGTGGTGTTGTACTTTTACCCCAAAGACAATACACCGGGTTGCACCACTGAGGCCATGCAATTTCGCGACAAATACAAAGAGTTCACCAAAGCCGGTGCAGTCATTTTTGGCGTCTCTCGTGACAACATGAAATCTCACGATGATTTCAAAGCCAAGCTAGAACTGCCCTTTGAATTGATTGCCGACACGGAAGAGAAAATGTGTCACATGTTTGGCGTCGTGAAAAACAAAATCATGTACGGCAAAAAAGTCAAAGGCATCGAGCGCAGTACCTTTTTAATTGGTGCCGATGGATTACTCAAAGAGGAATGGCGTGGCCTCAAAGTGCCTGGCCATGTCGATGAGGTGCTCAAATCCGTGAAAGCCCTTAAAAAGCCTGCCGTCGCAGCCGCTTAAAAGCCCCAGCTAGAGTATTTCCCTCGACCGTCATATCTGTAGGTTATGATGTTTCAATGATGATGTTTGGCAAGCCTGTCTTTTGACCACACCCTCTTGAACATTCAAGCCTCCATGACACCGCCGTTCTCTCCCAGCTCCATGCCGCCAAGTCACCTTGGCGGCTTTTTATTGGCCGCTGCGTCCTACTTGCCAGATCTGCATGGCTTTAAGAGCCCAATGCACAGGCACGCCCACTCTCTTTGCTGATTTTCAATTCACCTAACAACACCACCCCATGCCACTGCCACCTGCCCCCTCAAAACGCGCATCCCTCTTGAGCCCAGACACCGTGGAGACTTCCAGCACGGCTAAAGCAGCCAAGCGACAACACACGGCCTCCTTTCACGCAAGCCCCTTGGTCGATAAGCCACAGGCCTTTAAAGACTTCGATTCTTTTGAACCCGCTGCCAGCCCCTCAACGACTGGCACGAGTAGCGCATCGGGACTCGAGAAGAGACCCAGTGCAGCTTACAAAGCCGCGCCTAAGCCCAAGCCTGCAAAGCGAAAAAATTCAGGCCCCTCCAAGCTCTTTGTGCTCGACACCAATGTCTTGATGCATGACCCCATGTGCTTGTTCCGGTTCGAAGAGCATGACGTGTTCTTACCTATGATTGTGCTCGAGGAGCTAGATGGGCACAAAAAAGGCATGACTGAAGTCGCCCGAAATGCACGCCAAACCAGTCGCTCCTTGGACGCTTTGGCCGCCACCGTCGAGTCCGACATGATCAATGGCCTGCCCCTGTCGGGCACCGGACACAAAGAGGTGAGTGGCAAACTCTTTTTCCAGACCCAAGCCCTGGTGGCTGAGTTGCCCATGAGCTTGCCGCAAGGCAAAGCAGACAACCAAATTTTGGGGGTGGTTCAAGCCTTAGGTAAACTGCATCCCACTCGCGAGGTGGTGTTGGTCTCCAAAGATATCAACATGCGCGTCAAAGCCAGAGCCTTGGGACTTGCTGCGGAGGACTACCAAAACGACAAGACGCTGGAGGATGGTGACTTGCTCTACAGCGGCTGGCTCTCACTGCCATCTGATTTTTGGCTCAAAAACGGTAAAACAGTAGAGAGCTGGCAAAGTGGCAGTCACACGTACTACCGTATCACGGGCCCCATCGTGCCTGATCTGCACATTAACCAGTTTGTTTTCTTCGAGTCTCCAGGCGAGCCTAGCCTTTATGCACGAGTCACAGAGATCCGAGGTAAAACTGCAGTCTTCAAAACCCTCAAAGACTTCAATCATGTCAAAAATGCGGTCTGGGGTGTGACGGCCAGAAACAGAGAACAAAACTTTGCTCTCAATCTACTCTTGGACCCAGATATTGATTTTGTGACCTTGACTGGAACTGCCGGCACAGGAAAAACCTTGCTGGCCCTTGCCTCAGGACTTACCCAAGTGTTGGATGACAGGCGCTACACGGAGATCATCATGACCCGTGCCACCGTGAGCGTGGGCGAGGACATTGGCTTTCTCCCCGGTACCGAGGAAGAAAAAATGGGCCCATGGATGGGTGCCTTGGACGACAATTTGGAGGTCCTGGCCAAGACCGATACCGGCTCTGGCGAATGGGGGCGTGCTGCCACCAATGAGCTCATTAGAAGCCGTATCAAGATCAAGAGCTTGAACTTCATGCGTGGGCGTACTTTTTTGAATAAGTACGTGATCATCGATGAGGCACAAAACTTAACCCCCAAACAGATGAAGACCCTTATCACCCGAGCAGGTCCAGGAACCAAAATCATTTGTATGGGCAACTTGGCTCAAATTGACACCCCCTACCTCACCGAAGGCTCTTCGGGGCTTACTTATGCGGTGGACAAGTTCAAAGGCTGGCCTCATGGTGGGCACATCACTCTCGCCAGAGGCGAGCGCTCTAGACTGGCGGACTTTGCCAGCGATGCGCTCTGATGAAACCTCACCAAAGATATTGACCATCAAGGGTGGATTTTTTTCATGGCAGAAATCTTAGGTCTTGGCCTCTCCCACTATCCCCCTTTGAGCTCACCCAACGAGCAGATGTCTTGGATCCTCAGGAAAACGTTGGAAGATCCCTCCATTCCTGCGAAGTACAAGGACACGAGCCATTGGCCATCCGCCATGCTCGAAGAATGGGGGCAGGACCAAGGCACGCATGGCGCTCAGATCCATCGCCAAGCGCTGGTCGAGCGATTTCGCCATGTTCGTCAAGCGCTTGATGAATTCAAGCCCGATCTCGTTCTCATTTGGGGGGATGATCAATACGAAAATTTTCGTGAAGACGTCATTCCCGCATTCAGCGTGTGTGCCTATCCCGATTTGGATTTGTATCCCTGGAGGCACGCACAAGGATCCTCCATGATGGCTGGGGGCAAACCCAACGCCTGGGGTGAGGGGCCAGACTTGCACTACCGCCTTAAAGGACACCCTGAGGCAGCCAAGTTGATCACGACTGAGCTCATCCAAGCTCACTTTGATGTGGCCTATGCCTACAAGCCCTTGCACCACAGCAGTGTGGCCCATGCATTCATGAATGCAATTTTGTACCTCGACTATGACCGACAAGGTTGGCCCTACCCGACCATCACCATGCCGATCAATTGTTACGGCAAACGGGTGATTTGTGCCAAAGGTTTCATGACTCAAATGAACGATGCGTTGGACTTTGATCCCCCTGGGCCCAGCCCTGCTCGGTGCATGGACATGGGGGCTCAGATTGCGAGGACTCTCAAAGACTCTCCCTGGCGTGTAGCGCTTGTCGCATCCTCGAGTTGGTCTCACGCTTTTTTATGCGACAAAACATATCGACTCATGCCCGATACCGAGAGTGACTTGGCACTTTATCGGGCCATGCAGCACAACGAGTTTGATTTTTGGAGAGCGAAAAGCACGGAGGATTTTGAAGCCGCGGGTCAACAAGAGATCTTGAATTGGTGTCCTTTACTGGGCGCCATGCAAATGCTTGGTCAAAAAGTGGCTTGGAGTGATTTTGTGCAAACCCATGTGTTCAACTCCAACAAAGTTTTTGCGCTTTATGAGTCGACTTGATTCGTGAATGTGCACTTGCGAAAAAAATCAACACCACATGAAGACATCGCTCCTCGTCTTTATTTCACTCAGAGTGAGAATGCGTCACTGGGCCAGAGGCCAACTCAGGCTCACTGAATTAAATTGATACATCAATACTTCGAGTGCCTACACTCAAGTTTCATTCCAATTTGGCTCCGGAGGCCTTCACAATGACACCCGCATTGATCCAGTCTTGACGCAAGATGCGCTCAAACTCTTCAGGTGATGCGGTTTGTATCTCCAACCCTAAGCGCAGCAAGCGATCTTGAACTGCAGGTTCAGAGAGCACTTTGATCATGGCGTTGTTGATCAAGTCCAGTTGAACTTTGGAAATATTGGCCGGGCCCAACAAGCCCATCCAAGAATCAAAGGAGTATCCACTCAAGCCACTCTCAGCCACAGTCGGGAGCTCAGGCAAGAACTGAGAGCGCTTGGCCCCGGTGTAAGCCAAGAGTTTGATTCTGGCGTCTTGGCGAAATCCAACCACCCCAATGGTGGCAGAGGTGACCCCTTGGACACGATTGGCCAACACTTCGTTGACCGCATCCCCGGTGGACTTCATGGGGATGTGCTGCATCTGTAGTCCAGCACGAGACAGAAACGAGGCCATCCCCAAATGAGAGGCCGATCCGTTGCCCGCTGAGGCGTAGTTGTATTGGCCTGGGCGTGCTTTGATGTAGGCGATGTACTCTTTGATATCTTTCACAGCGAGCCCACTGGGCGCGGCGATCACATAACCAGAATAACCCACCAAGGACACTGTGCTGAAGTCCTTCACGGGGTCATAGGGTAACTTTTCATACAAATGACCCGCCAAGGTCTGAGAGGCCGCGGCCATCAAAAGCGTGTTGCCATCGGGGGCCGCCTTGGCCACCAAGTTCGTACCAATGGTGCCGCCTGCACCCGCGTGGTTTTCAATGATGACCGTGGCACCCATGCTTTGCCCCAACTCATTACTGAACGTTCTAGCGACTGTGTCTTGCACGGCCCCAGGCCCAAAAGGCACGATGATCTTGATCAGTCGCTCGGCACTTTGAGCACTGAACGCACAGAAAGTCAGCACGAGAGCACTCATACCCAAACGAAGAAAATTTTTAGACGATTTTTTTTGCATGCTATAGCCTATTGATTTTGAAACCAGCGTTCAACCAAACGCACAAAGTAACTCGCACCCACAGGAATGATCTCGTCATTGAAATCAAAGGAGGTGTTGTGAATGATGCATGGACCAGCACCATGGTCAGCCAAGCGGTGCTCACCATTGCCGTTGCCAATGAAGGCATAGCAACCTGGTCTAACTTTGAGCATATGGGCAAAATCCTCTGCACTCATGATCGGTGTGTAACACTCATTGACCGCTTCCTCTCCCACGATTTCACGCATCACCTGAGCGGCAAAGCGAGCTTCCTTCTCATGGTTCACGACCGGGGGAGAGGCTCTGCGAAAACTCACCCGAGCCTCACAGCCATGGGCTTGGGCTACACCGAGCGCCAAACGCCGCATGGCTTTTTCAATGTCATCGAGGACGGACTCAGAAAACGTTCTGACCGTGCCTCCCACCCATGCAACATCGGGAATCACGTTGGGTGCTCCTGAGCCTTGAATTTGCGTCACCGCCAAAAGGGCACGCTCTGTAGAACTGACCACTTTGGCAATCAAGCCTTGCAACTGCTGGGCCAAATCGATCGTGGCTGCCACGGGATCAATGCCCGTGTGGGGCAAAGAGGCATGGGTGCCTTGTCCGTGGACATCAATGCGCCAGGTGTTGCTTGAAGCCATCAACGCCCCGTGATTGGTCGCAAAATGGCCCACACCATCGAGGTAGAAATTATGCAGTGCAAAGACCGCATCGCACGGGAAACGCTCAAAAAGCCCATCTTGAATCATCTTCAAAGCCCCGGCTTTGCCCATTTCCTCGGCGGGCTGGAAAATAAAATTCACGCTCCCATCAAACTCTGTCTTGGATTGAGACAAATGCCAAGCAGCGGCCAAGAGCATGGTGGTGTGCCCATCATGCCCACAAGCATGCATACGACCATCGTGCTGGGAGCGGTGCGCAAAATGATTGTCCTCTTGCAGTGGCAAAGCATCCAAATCAGCCCTGAGCCCTATCGAGCGTGAAGAGCTTCCACGCTTTAACACCCCCACCACACCCGTTCCCGCAATTCCTGTGTGCACCTCAATCCCCCACTCTTTAAGCTTATCGGCCACCAGTGCGGAAGTACGATGCTCCTCAAAACCGAGCTCTGGGTGAGCGTGAATGTCTCGTCGCAACGCAACAAAACGGGAGATGTCGGTAAAACTTTCAATAATTTTCATGGTCAAGGTCCAAAGATCAATAATCGCCAGCGCTGGAGGCCATGGACTCGAATTTGGTGATGGTTTTGAGGAAAGTGAGTTTGATGACGCCTGTTGGACCATTCCTATGCTTGGTGATCAACACCTCAGCCACGCCAGGCTCTTTACTGTCTTTGTTGTAGTAATCATCTCGGTAGATGAACATGATCACATCGGCATCTTGCTCAATGGCTCCGGACTCCCTCAAGTCGCTCATCATGGGTCGCTTGTCGTTGCGTTGCTCAACCCCGCGGTTGAGCTGAGACAAGGCAAGGACTGGACACTGCAACTCCTTGGCCAACATCTTCAAGCCCCGAGAGATTTCTCCCAATTCGGTTGAGCGGTTGTCGCCCCCATCGCTTGAGGAGCCTGACATCAATTGCAAATAATCCACCACAATGAGTCCGAGCTTGCCGCATTTTTTGGCCAACCTTCTGGCATTGCTTCGAAGCTGATTGGGCGTGAGTCCAGGGGTCTCATCAATATGCAAAGCAATGTTTCTGAGCTTCTCAATGGTCTCCGTGAGCTTGGGCCATTCGTCTTGGCTTAGTTTGCCCGTGCGAAGGTGGCCTTGGTCAATGCGACCAATGGAGCCCACAATACGAATGGCCAACTGAGAGGCTCCCATCTCCATGGAGAAAACCGCCACGGGCAGTTGCTCTTGGACAGCCACGTGTTCGGCAATATTGATGGCCAAGGCGGTCTTGCCCATCGAAGGACGGGCGGCCAGTACGATCAAGTCTCCAGGCTGAAAGCCTGAAGTCATGCGGTCCAAATCGTAAAACCCTGTGGGCACACCCGTGATGTCGTTGGGGTTTTGAGACATCTCATCGATACGGTCCATCAACTCCAGCGTCAACACATCCATCGACTGAAAGCCTTGCTTCATTCGCGAACCTTCTTCGCCGATGTTGAAGATCTTTTGTTCGGCTTCATCCAAGATCTGATCGACTTGTTTGCCCTGTGGGTTAAACGCATTGGTGGCGATCTCATCACTGGCGGTGACGAGTTTGCGCAAAATAGAGCGCTCGCGCACAATCTCCCCATACCTTCGGATATTGGCCGAACTGGGGACATATTGCGCCAAGGAGTTCAAGTAAGACAATCCCCCCACCTCCTCCGCACGCCCCATGTTTTGCATGGCCTCGTAGACCGTGATCACATCGGCGGGCTTGTTGGCATTGATGAGCGAGGAGATGGTGGAGAAGATCAAACGATTTTCAAAACGATAAAAATCATTCTCTACAAGCAAGTCCCCAATTCGGTCCCAAGAAGTGTTATCGAGCAAGAGTCCTCCCAGCACACTCGACTCGGCCTCCATCGAGTGAGGCGGAATGCGCAGTTGCGCAGCGGCTGGATCAGCGTAGGGAGTGGGGTCAAATGGGGAGAGAACTGCAGACATTCACGGGGCCTTTAAAACGAAGGTTGATCCTAAACTTTTTCTAAGCCCAAGTCACGCAGTAACTCTGTGAAAATACTGTGGATAAGCTGTCTACAACTTAAACCAACGTCCACCATGAGCTTTTTTATAGCTTAGTGGCTCAAGAGATCAGTATGTCTTGAGTCAAGAAGGCTCTCAAAGCAGAAGAAATGGACCCAAGCGGGAGAGACAAAAAAAATCCACCCAAGCGCGAACTTGGATGGAGATGAGGTAGGCCCATAGCCTATTTCAATGTGACCGTTTCAATCAGACCGCATCAATCAAACTAATTCAAGCTGATGGTTGAATTTGGCGAGCACCGGTCTCGAGTGCCCATCCAAGCGGTCCAATGAATGCAATTGTATTTAGGCTGTTTCGCCGTAGACACTGACTGTGATTTCGACGACAACGTCCGTGTGCAAAGAGACGCTCACAGTTGAGTCACCCACCATCTTGATGGGTCCTGTGGGCATGCGAACTGCAGACTTGGGAACCTTGAAGCCATTTTTGCCCAACTCTTCAGCAATATCAAAATTGGTCACTGAACCGAACAAACGTCCGTCAACGCCTGCTTTTTGAGTCACTTTAAGAGTTGTACCAGCCAGTTTGGAGCCCAACGCCTCAGCTTCGGCCAATTTCTGTGCAGCCAACTTTTCGAGCTCAGCGCGCTTTTTCTCAAACTCTTCAATGGCTTGAGCTGTCGCGCGACGCGCACGTCCGGAAGGAATGAGGAAGTTACGTGCGTAACCGTCTTTAACCTTAACGATTTCTCCCAAGGCACCCAAATTCACCACTTTGTCTAAAAGAATAATTTGCATGATGTGTTCCTCTTAGATGCGGTGTTGGTCGCTGTAGGGCAACATGGCCAAGAAACGAGCACGTTTGATGGCGGTGTTGAGTTGGCGCTGAAAAATGGCACGAGTTCCAGTCAAACGAGCAGGAATGATCTTTCCGTTTTCAGCAATGAAGTCTCTCAAAGTGTCGATGTCTTTGTAGTCAATCTCTTCAACACCCGTCACTGTGAAGCGGCAAAAACGCTTTCTCTTGAAAAGCAATGACTGCGTGTTGCGCTTGGGGCGCTTGTCTTTGTTGAATTTTTTAAATGTGGCCATGGTTAAGGCTCCTATGAAATTTGATGAATCTGGGTCAAGTGAAAAATCACGCTTTTGGTCATCGCAGGTGTTGCCAAAAAACCTTCAAATCTGCGCTCACTGCCCAAAGGCAAGGCGCTCATGGTTTTTGCCAAATCACCCAAGGCACGGGTTTTGAGGGTCGCTTTCACGAGTCTCTCAACGCCAGCCTCTTCAAGATGTGAGACGTGTTCCAGTAAGACATCGAGGGCGGGTAAACCTGCCGGGGTATATCTCATGGCTGAAATCTCAGCCACACTGGCGGTCAAAACCAAACGGTTCACATCAAACCAAAAGCAAACGTTTTAGGCCTGGAACTCAGCTTGCTGGGTCTTCCTGGCTTCTTCGCGCTCAACGGTCTTCATCATGGATGAGGGACCTGTCTCGGCTTTCTTTTTCACGACCGTTAAGTGACGCAAAACTGCATCGTTGAATTTGAAGGCATGCTCCAATTCAGCCATGATTTCTTTAGAGGCTTCGATATTGACACACAAATAGTGGGCCTTGGCCAACTTGTTGATCATGTAAGTCAACTGGCGACGACCCCAGTCTTCGATGCGATGAATCGCACCGCCGCCCGTGGTGATGAGGCTTTTGTAGCGCTCAAGCATCGCGGGCACTTGCTCGCTTTGATCCGGGTGGATCATTAAAATGATTTCGTAATGACGCATAGACTCTCCTTGTGGATTGAGCCACTCACAGCGTCTAAATTGTGATGTGGCAAGGGAAAACCCACGATTATAGCCAATTTAATCCTCTACGAGCCCTTTTTGCTATTGAAAACCATAAATGAGAGCTACACAGTTGGGTTTTCACCGAAAAGTACGTTTTTTTAAAACTAAAGCGACTGCTAAACCTGGAGATCTTAAGGGGGCAGCTCGAAAACCACCTCACCTCACCTCACCTCACCTCACCTCAACTCACCTCACTTCACATGACCTCACCCCACCCGAACTGAAACACCCTACAACTCATGCACAAATAGCAGCAGCTCATGACCACAGGCTCTACAATGCGTGAGAGCAATTTCGGCGCGAAAAACAAAGCCAATATCTTGAAATTGGCCGTAACTCCTGCGCAGACCTCCCCAATTGCCCTTTCCTTCATCACCTTGTGGCCTTATTTTTGAGTACCCCATGAACATTTTGGTCTCCAACGACGACGGCTATCAAGCCCCCGGAATACTTGCCTTATACGATGCATTCAAAGATATGGGGCATGTGATGGTGGTTGCGCCCGAACAAAACAACAGTGCCAAGTCCAACGCCTTGACCTTGAACGCTCCACTGTATGTGAGCCAAGTCAACCCCCACACCAAAGTGATCAATGGCACACCTGCAGACTGTGTGCATATCGCCTTGACAGGACTACTGGACTTTCGGCCTGATTTGGTCATCTCAGGCATCAACAACGGAGCCAATATGGGAGACGACACCATCTACTCCGGCACAGTGGGTGCAGCCATGGAAGCCTATTTAATGGGGATCCCCGCCATCGCGTTTTCACAAGTCAAAAAAGGCTGGCAGCATCTGGACGATGCGGCCAAGCGGGCCCGAGAAATTGTTG
>Ga0007809_10001010_pt1 | contig 11895 bp, 21 predicted proteins | sample CryBogCBE02Aug07_FD_60383 | JGI IMG/M metagenome (GOLD analysis project Ga0007809, IMG submission 60383) | Freshwater microbial communities from Crystal Bog, Wisconsin, USA - CBE02Aug07 | ecosystem: Environmental > Aquatic > Freshwater > Lake | place: Crystal Bog, Wisconsin, USA | collected...
ATGAGCATATGCTGCTCCGTTTGCCAGGAAGGCCAAAACAATCAAAAAGATGTTTTTCATGGTGGCTATTCGTGATACATACGGCAACCGCAGGGAAAGCTTAAAATCACGGCCGGACCTGTTTTTTCCGTTTGGGAATCTGGTCATTTTCAATGAATGACAAAGGTGGTCCTTGGTAGCCGGTTGGGTACACGATTTGCGGGAGTTGTCTATTGACGCGATCGGCCTCGATAAGATCCACGATGTAGGCGGCCATCGATTTCCTCAGTTCCGCCGCCCTGGCGGTCAGGTCTGCCACCAAATACTTCGGGATCTTTACCGTATGCAGTTCTGCGTCGGGATTTCTTGGTCTGGGCATTTCTCAATTTTCGCCCCGTTTTGACACTCTGCAAAGTTTTTCACCTTTTTTTGAATTTTACGTTGACGAATAAGCAAAATGGCCATTAGAAAGTACGCAATCTGATTACCAACGCCATGGAACTTCTATCAAAAAGCCAACTCGCCGAGCGTCTGGGCCGCTCCAACGGCTACGTCTCGGCCATGTGCAAGGCCGGATTCCAAGTGCCTTGCGGCAGGACAACTCTACGCGCCGCCTTGGATTGGATGGCCGAAAATCCGGATTTCCGCGTCCGTGACGCCTACAAGCCTATTCGCCAAAAGTCAGCCGCGAGAGAAACTCGCCGGTCTGTGATGGCCTGATGCGCTGATAAATCCGATGCACCTCCGGCCCTGCATGATGAACGAACGCCCTGGCAACGGCCTCGGGAATTCCTGCAAGGGCGGCCTTGGTGATCCAAGTCGCACGCAACCCGTGAAGGACCTTCGGGATTTTCAGTTTGGGGGAGTCAAGCCATCGGCGGACTTCCAGGGCATACAGCAGGGGTCGCTCGGCAAGGGTGGTCTTTCCGGCCTTTTTGCGTTCCTCGACGATCGGCCGGAGGAGGGGAATGATTCGGTCATCCATGGGCTGAACCCAATCGCGCCGCTTTCCCTTCATGACGCTGCGAGGCCAGAAAATGAGTTTCTGGTCAAAGTCAAAGGCCTTCAGGGGGACTTCGATTTGAGCGGATCGCGCCGCCTGGTAGGTTCCCAAAAGCAAAGCCACGCGGATGTACTGTTTGGCCTTGGGGAGGCCTTTGCTTGCCTCAAGAGCTCGTTGGATCTCTTCATCCGTCCAGGGTTCGTATTCTCGGCGGTCATCGGTTTTCCATCCAAGGTCGCGGGTGACGACATCGCTGCAATATCCCCTGATCTTGGCCTCCTTGAGCACGCGGCCGAGCGTCCGGATCTCGGGGAGGACAGTATTGATGGAGGCACCCTTGCGGCGCACTCCGGGACGGGGTTTTCTCCATTCGCGGTAATCGCTCAGGCTTTCGCGGGTGATATCCAGCGGATGCTTCAGTCCGCGTTCCTCCATCCATTTGCTGATCCATCCCCACTGCTGGGTGTAAATGGAGAGCGTTTTGGTTCGGCTGGATCCGAACTTTTGGACGAACCAGGCATCGACCCATTCCGAAAAATTTCCCGTGTTAGTGCGGGATTTCTGACCAATTTCCTCAAGCGTATAACGTGCGGCCAGTTCTCGGGCCTTTTTTTCCCCGGCTCGATCTCCGACAAGCCATTCCGTTCGTTCACGAATCCATCGACCGGCGACCTTTCGCTGGATCCAAATTCGGGGGCTTTTTTCGCGGTAATAGACCTTGGACATGTGTCCCATGTGTCCCAAATCCCGTGAAAAAAAGAAGAAAAAAATGAAATCCTACAGAGAAAACATGAAACACATCAATAAACACCACCAGACCTTTGATGGCAGTTCGATTCTGCCCGGGGTCACATTTTATCAGGGTTCGCGGGGTTTTTGTCCCAAAATTGTCCCAAACTTTGGGAAAGGGGGTGCCTTGTGATCGCCCTTCTCTCAGGGGCTGTTTGCCTCATTCTTTGGTGGGGGCGCGAGGAACTTGCCGAGCAGCTTTGCCGTGTTTGGAGGGCCTATAAGCGGTGGACCGGCTATGAGCCCCGCCGATTTGACCGCCTTAGAATCAAGTCCACGGTCATCTCAAAGCGTGAATGGGAGGAGGTCGCATGAACATGGGGCCTTTTTACTCGGTTGTTTTCGGGGCCGTGACGGCTTTCCTGCTGGTTGATTTCATCCGCAAAGGGGGTGGGCGATGAACGGCATCCTGCGCCTTCCCACCGGCCTCATGGCCCTGTGCGATGAAGATGGCTGCGAGATCACGGCCACGGTGGTCGTCGGTGCCAGGCATCTCTGTGTGGAACATGCCCGAGAGGAATATGCCTGTTACAAGGCCCTTGCCCATTTGGGGCTGCGGCCGATGTCACCCGAGGAGGAGGAGGCCCGTTCCAAGGGTAAGAAATCATGAAAACGGCCAATTCCCTCTGGTCGCTCAAGGTTGAAGCCCGGATGAAATCCACCGGAGAAACCTGGTGGGAAGCCTGTGCGGTCCTCGGACGCCGCGGAGGAATTGTTTCCGGAGCCCGTCGTTCTTCCAAAGCAAAAGCCTTGGCCGGTGAGCGCCGCAAACAGGAGGCGATGGGATTGCGATGACCACCGATTCGTATTGGCCCCGGATGGAGGATGACATCGATGGTCCGATGATCGTGGCCAAGATCCTCCGCGCCGCCGACCGGAATCCCCGCATGGATCGGGAGGATCTGGCGGCTTTGCTCTGGGAGCGGTTTCAGGGGGAACTGATCGAAGTGATCCGGCACTGCTCGGTCACCGAGGATTCCCGCGCTGCCGCCGCCCTGAAGAGGTGCATCAGTGAGATCACCCGCGACTTCAAGGTGGTGAAACGGGGGATGAAATTTACGGCATCCCAGGCGACGGAATTGCTCGGCATGGAGGTTTCCGATCCCTGCCGGCGCGATGCCATGGCCCGGTGCGTGGTGATCGCCATGCGGCTCGGGGCGATCGGCCTGATTGTCAGTCCTGACTCGCTGGACGGGATGTCGATGACCGATTACGCCCGACGGATCGGCGTGAGCAAGCAGCGGATGGACATCCAAGTCCGCGAGATGAATGAGCGTTTTAAGATCAAAGGCCGGTTCCAGAAGTCGGAAACCGCCTCATTCGCCTATGCCGAGGCCCAAATGGGCAACAACAACCGGATCAAGAATCAGCAATCATGAATGTGGACCTTATTTTAGAGTGTGAGTTTGCTCATAAATGGATTCATTTTCACAGGCATTATTATGAATCTGGAACTAATAACATTGTATGGGAATATAAAAGCTCTGCATCTTTTTCAAGTGTTTATGGGGTTCGAGGACCATCTTTTCAGGAAGATGAGGCATACAGGTATTTATTATCAGAAGACAAAAAAACTTTTAGGAAAAAATATGATTTTGATGAATATCCTAATTTAATAAAAGAACAGGAGTTTATTGATGAATGGAATCCATATGCTCCATTTCTTCTAAAGAAAATAACTATTAAAAATGGTCCTTACCTTTGTCCTACCACTGGCGTAATGTGGCGGCCATATAAATTCAAAAGAGAATACAAGAATGGGCATGAATTTTGGAAACAATGCAGGGATGATTATTATTCCGAACAGATTTTCAGAATAAAAAGGATTCCTAAATTTGAATACTCTTGGGGCATTGAAACAATAAGAGATTCTAGTCGGAAATGTTATTTTCATAGTTTTTTTAGAAAGAGGCCAGCTAGGCGGCCTGAAGGGACTTTTCTTCCTCCCACTATTTTTGAATGGAATGCGGACAAATTTGGCTGGAAAAATCCTCGCGCATTTCTTCGTGAAAAACATAAAGCCATAAAAAAATCAGTGATCCGGAGGTGTGTCCGGAAGCATATGAACAGGCTTTTAAGGTTAGGTGCTCCTTCAAAAGCTCAAGTTACTTTCTTTCGCTCATGGCTAGGGGTGAAAGAGTTAGCAGGATTAGCCAATTAACGATCAAAAAAAACAATGAATACAATACAAGTTAAATCAACAAAATCACTCCTTTCGGAGTTTGTCTCCCACATCAATTCTGGAATCGAATCCTGGACGAAGGCCGGAGAGGTCGTTGTCTCTTTAATTGATGAACACGGGTTCTCCATCCAAACCATTGCTGAACAATGTGAATTGCTGAATGAGGAGGTCATTGCTCGGTTTGAGCAACTTGGGCGTCGGCAGATCATCCCTAATCTTTTGATTTCGGACTTCCCTGCGTCGCGTCACCTTTACCGTTTGCCTTATTCAGAGCAAAAACGGCTTATTGATGGTCAAGTTGAGTTGCTCGTTGTTACTGATCAAGGAACTGAAACCATGATGGTGGAAGTTAAAAATCTGACTCAATCACAGTGCAAACAGGTATTTGATCGCACTTGCCTTAGATCCATTGGTGGGCAACGGGCCTACATGGAGGCAAAAAAGGAGGAATCTAGGCTTCAGGCGGTTCCGGCTGAAGTGCAACCGCTTTACAAGGTGAAAGGCAAAAAGGTGATTTTCACTCAGGCTTGCGAGGTGTCAGCGAGGGAGCTTGCGCGGATCTTATCTGAAATCGAATAGCCCAACAGCCTTCAGCCTAAACCGCTAATTGCCTAACATCATGAAACTAAAACTGAAAACCGCCTCGCTGAAGCTCTGGCTCGGCAGGGTCACCAAGAATATCAAGGGGAATCGCGCCAGTATCCCCGTCCTCGACACCGTCCGCCTGGAGGCGGATGAGGAGGGGCATCTCACCCTCGACTTCACCAATCTTGATCTCTGGCAGAAGGTCACTCTGCCTGCCGAGGTCTCCTCGGGGGGTGGAGCGCTCGTGAATGCCGACCGGCTCTCCAAGGCCGTCGCCCTGATTGAGGATGAGGAGGTGACGCTCGAGATCACCAAACTCGGACTCGTTGTCCAAGGCCGGTTCGGGCATTACACCTTTGCCACGTTGCCACCGGCTGAGTTCCCATCGGAACCTGCCTCCGTGGTCGAGGCGGGATCGATGTCGTTCTCTTGCTCGGGGACGTTTCTGGCCTCGGCGATCGAGGCGGTCGATTTCTCAATTTGTAAAGATGAGGGGCGCTATGCCCTGCAAGCCCTCAAGATGGAGGTCGCCGAGGAATTACTCCGCGTCGTCACCACCGACGGGCGTCGTCTTTCGATTCTGGACCGGAATCTGCCTTCCAAGGCTGAAAAAGGGGAGGCCCTGATCCCTGCAGCCACGGTGAAAGCGATCGCATCCCTGTCTGGGGACGCGGCCGAGGCGCTGGTCACGGTCTATGCCGACAAGTCGGCCATCGATGTCTGGTGCGGGGATTGGTGGCTGCACTCCAAGCTCCAGGATGCCGTGTTTCCAAATTATCAACAGGTCATTCCCGACACCAAGGGCCGCACCGAGACGACGATCATCGTGGAGGAGTGGGAAAAGGCTGTCCGGGCCGTGCTGGCGATCGGCAATGATGACTCCAAGCTGGTCATCGCCGGGGATCGGCTCTCGATCTCGGCTCCCGAGGTGGGGGAGGCCTTCATGCAGATTTCGGCCACGGATTCCGAAGAGGTCTGTGTGAATCCGCGCTTCCTGCTCGAGGCCCTGCAGGCTGCCCCGGCACTTAAGGTGGATTTCCTGCCTGGTAAGGCCGGTGAGCCGGTCGTCATGACGCTGCCGCGCCAGACGGATGCGGATCCGATCCGCTGGAACCATGTGCTGATGCCGATAAGAGCATCGAAATGATAAAACCTGAAATTGGAAACCTGAGTATGAATCCTGAGATATTAGAAGAAACATTGAGGGAATCTCTTGCTGAGATTCGATACATTCAAAAGGCGATTGCAGACGGGAATGGCTCTTTTGCAATCGGGCGGTTGGAAGATCTGCACAATGATTTTTATGAGGTTCGGAGATATGTCTCTCTTCACATGCAGGGAGGTGCCAAATGAGCACCCAACCTTCTTTTATTATTAGTGATGCTCTTCTCAAGTGTTGGCAGCGTTCAAAAGAAGCGCATGAACGGTTTCGTACTGCTGATTACAAATCAGGTAAATATCAGCTCACTAAATATCAGTATCAAAAGGTGGCTAACCTTATGCATTTAATCCAATGGGAATTGGAATTTAGCATAAGAAGGTCCGTTGAGGAGTTAAATAAACATGCACTTCCTCACACAGTTGGTCCAAAGATCGCAAAATTTGTGAAATCAGATTTTGTGGGAGAGAGTAAAAACAAAGGCAAATTTTGGACAATAAAATGAGTGCCTTATGGACCCCTGTCGTCGGTGATCTCGTCATCACCAAGGCCGACCAGCAACTGGTCGAGGTGATTCAGCTTCACCTCAAGACCCGTGAGGTCTGCCTCCGGCCGTATCATCAGCGTTCGTCCCTTGGCGTCTGGCGGAAGCTGGACGAAATTGAGGAAGCCCCTGAAAAGGCCGATCTCCTGAAGGGAGGTGCCCAATGAGCACGCAATTTGACCCGGTAACAAGCACCTGTGATTCCTGCATGTTCTGGTATGAGGATCATCAGAGTGAGCATTTTGGCACCTGTGTCCGTCATGCTCCGGTTCCGGCCTCGGTTTCTGATCGAGTTCGCGCTCATACCTGTGCCGAGCATGTTGAGATCCTGAAGTCGATCGTGGTTCAGTGGCCGATCACGCGGGCCGGTGATGGATGTGGAGAATGGAGGGAACAAGAATGAGCACGCTCGTCATCGATTCTCTCAAACCCCAACTTGCCAGTGAGGTGGAGGCCGGGCAGGTGAAGCGGCTGCTGAATGATCCCGAGTGGGTCATGCAGCAGAAGATGGATGGTAAGCGGATCATCCTGCATCGCCAGTGGGGTCTTTCCGGGGCCTATATCGTGGCCGAGAATCGCTCAGGGAAGAATGTCACCGGATCGCTGCCGATTCATTTCCTGAACTATCTGATCAATGAGTGCTCCGGCACCTGGTCTGCCGATGGCGAACTAGTCGGGGATGTCTTCTGGTGCTTTGATTTCCTCGGGTGTGGTGGAGCTCTGTGCGAGGAGCCGTTCTGGTTCCGCCATGCGGCGATCCATGAGGATTTCCGCCGCATCAATGCCCCGCTGCAGGTCGTCCCTGTGCTCGAGGAGTTGGAAAAGAAGGGGGCCTTCACCCGGATCCTAAAGTCGGGCGGGGAGGGGGTCGTCTTTAAGCGTCGCGAATCAACCTATCGCGGGGGCCGGTCGAAGGATTGGCTCAAATGCAAGTTCGTCACCTCGGCCTCGGTTGTCGTGATCGATCGATCCGCCAGCCGGCGCTCGGTGGAGGTCGCGATCTGGGAGAATGGGCACTCGCTCTCGGTGGGTCGCGTCACGATCCCTGGCACGACCCGTGTCCCGAACCCCGGCGAAATCATCGAGGTGCAGTATCTCTACGCCACGGCGAAGGGGAAGCTCTTCCAGCCGGTCTATCTCATGCAGCGCGACGATCTCTCGTTCGCGGATTGCGGTGCCACGCAACTGAAATTCAAACAGGGAGCCTCGCCCCACACATTGTAGGCATCAGCGCCGCGATCCCCAACGGGTAGCGGTCGCATGGATGGGCGGGTGATCGGGGGTTTTTCCCTGTTTGACTCGCCTCATCCCATCACCAGCAGAGCACGTTTTTTTTCAAGGAGGAATCATCACATGGCAGGAACATTCAATGAAGCGGCTGACGGCATCGCACGCGGGTGGATCGTCGCCAATGGCACGCAGAAGATCATGGAGGAGTTTTCGGACTTTTCCCCGGAGTGGCTGATCCCGGCATCCGGTGAAATCTTTCTTCATGCACGCGAGATCGAGCTCAAAGGACGTCCAGCCAACCTGATCACGATCACGCAGGCCCTGCTCGAAAGTGGGCGGCTCGATTGGGTGGGTGGTCCCGGCGTCGTGCTCCCTGGGCATGATACTTGGGAAGTGGTGGCAAGCTCCCTCGAGGCGCTCCGCGGTGGGCATCTAGAACGTCAGAAGGCCGCCATCGCCGCAAAACTGGCCTCGGGGGATCTTTCCGCTGATCAGGCAAAGGAAGCCCTCGGCAAGCTTGCCGGTGAAGCCAAGGTACTCCGCGAGGAGGTGGAGCTGCCCCGAGTAAACCGCCTGCTCTCGGATTTCTCCCGTGAGATCGGCGAAGTCTGCTCGCGCAATGGGGTCTTTCTCCTGGATGGTGTCCCCGTCGTCCTGCAGCCGCACAGCGATCGCATGGAGGATCTGACGCCGGATTCGTTCCGCACCTATGTGGAGAAGGATGTCCTCTGCTGGCGTCTCGTGAAGACGAAGGGCGAGGATGGCAAGCCCCACTTCGAGCGTGGGTATGAATCGATGGGGAAGATGGCGGCCGCCGCGGTGCTGCAGTCGCATGAGTTCCGCCGTCAGCAGCGTCCTCTCCGAATGATCTCGCGTATCCCGCTCCCCATTTTCAAGGACGACAAGCTCGTGCTCCAGGGGCCGGGCTATGACCGCGACAGCCAGATCCTCGTGAAGGAGTGATTATGAATCAGAAGGAACCCAACAAATCAGTCCAAAACGGCAAGGGGGACTCTCCGCGCAATAATTTCTCCAAGCGATTCCGCGATCACTACGCGGAGATCAACTGGAAGAAGAAAGAAACCAAACCCACACCCAACACCATCAATCCAGAAAATCCATGATTACGGTTAAACTGAAAACCAACCTCATCGACAAGAACCGTATCCATCGCGGTCGCAAACATAACTACCTCGACTTGATCCTCATTGAGAACCGCAACGGGCGCGATGAGTACGGGTTCGACGGCTACATCAAGTGCAAGATGACTGCCGAGGAACTCGACAGCGATCCCCGTCCGGAGCTGCCGATCATCGGGAACTGGACCAAGATTGAGCGTCGGCCGGTCGCCGATCGTCCGTCTGACACCCCGCCTCGAGGTGATCGCCCCGCGCCCCGTCAGGAAATGGCCGAGGACGATATCCCATTCTGAGCAATCAAAGGAGGAGTGAATTTTATGACTGCAGAAGAATACTGGACCTGGGAAGGCGTCCGTCTCCTGAATCAGGATGGAACGATCCCCACCGTGGAGGAGCGGGTAAAGGAGGCATATAAAAAAGGGTATGCTACGGGGGCGGAAGATTCCGAGGTTGCAATAAAAGCGATGGATCTATGGGAACGGCACAAGGAGCTGAGGGAGAACGCCGACCGCATTGGAGTGAATCGCTATGAGGCACTCAAAAAGGCTGAATCCGAGGTCGCAAGGCTCCGTGGACTGCTTAAAGATCACGCTACATTCCTGCGTAAAAACGGATTCGACCGACAGGCAGACGATCTTATTCGTTTTGCACCCGCGCCAGAGGAACCCTCTGAAAAGGACACATTTATCGAAACCTGTCCTTCTCAAAAGGACATTGAATGGCGAGAGCTTGGGCCTGACGAGGTGATCGCGGCAGACGATGAATATAACCCAGCCTCATTAGGTGAATGGATCAAAGTTCCTCACGGGTGGATTGGTGAGAAATGCGACATCACTCGTATCCGCACCCGCCGTCCGTTGCCTGTGCAGGAACCCCTATTCCCGCCAGTCCACCCAAAGCAAGTCCTTACCCCCGAGGAGCGCACCGAGCAACTAAAGCACAACAGCGAAGTGGCTAGGCTCAAAGAGATGGTCATGGATGCCGCTAAACGTGGCGATGAAATGGTCGCCCATTGGAAAGAGCGAGCTGAGAAAGCCGAGGCGATCATCAAACAACTCCACAAGCTAGGAGAGCTCATCGAAGAAAACCACAACACTTCTAACAAATGAACCACGACACCACACCAACCAACGAAGTCATAGACCTCTTGACACCTAAAGAATGGCTCTACAAATGCGACTGGCCGCAATGCAGGGTTGGAGCGCGCTGCAATAAAGACATCGCTGACTCGTATCGCAACGAGGTCGCAAGGCTTCGTGAGAAAGCTAACAACTGGCATGAGCATTACCGCGACGAGGTTTCCAAGGCGCAGAAATGCAAACAAGCCTACATCGAACTGGAAAAAGAAGTCGCAAGGCTCTGTGAGCAAATTCAAAAACTGCAAAACATAGCAAACAGAGCTTGCAACCTTTTGAACTTAAAAGGTGGGTATCACGAATCATACAGTCTCCGCGACGAGATCCAGAAGATCAAGGAGGCCCGATGACCTACGATCTCGTCCCTTTGCCCCTCGCTCAGAAATATCTGCGCGATCTTCTTTCGGAGTTTCCATTTGCTGATGATGGTGGCCGGTCGCTTTCCGTTCAGGTCGCGGCGATGGTAAGTCGGTTTGCGTTTACCCTGCTGCCGAAGTCGGCTCAGATTCCCTATTTCTGCTGGAACGCGAATTCCAGCCGATCGGGCAAGTCTCTCCTGGTGAAGATCGTGGAGATCCCGGTGGCGGGGTATTGCGCCATGGAGGCCCTGCCGGAAGAGAAGGAGGAGGTGGCCAAGAAGCTCGACTCGGCCGTCCTGAGCGGTGCGTCGAGTCTGATTTTCGACAATGTGAAGCACAAGATCGAAGGGAGTGCGCTGGAGCAGTTTGCCACGTCTTCGGTGCATGCCGGTCGTCGCATGGGTGGCAATAAGACGTTCCAGATTCGCAAGCAGACCTGTGTTTTTTTTACGAGCAATATGGCGGAGGTGAGCCCGGACATCGCTGGTCGCATGCTCTTTGTGGACCTATTCAATCCAGAAGCCGATCCTCAGACCCGTAAGATCAAGCATCCCATCGGGGATGAATACCTCGAGCGGCCGGGGGTGCGGCAGGCGATCCTTTCCGCCCTTTGGTCTCTGATCCATGCCTGGGATTCCGCGGGGCGTCCTGAAGGATCGGGTAGGCTGGTGGGATTCGAGGACTGGAGCCGCGTGATCGGCGGGATCGTCGAGCATGCTGGCTTTGGATCCCCGCTGCGGCGCTCCACGGCGGATGATTTCGGTGATCCGGAGGGCATTGATATGAAGGCGCTCGTCGCCAAGATGGCCGATGGCGTTTTCAGGGATGCGATTGAGTTCAAGACCCGCGAGGGGGTGACCTTTGACGATTTGATCTGGATCTGCAGGAGCGAGAATCTGTTTGAGGATGCCATTGCCGGCAAGGTGGACAAGGAGACCCGCGAGTTTGAGATCTATCCCAAGAGCCGGTCGCGGATGGGCAAGCTTTTTGCCGGGTACAATGGGCGGGTTTTCCGCTATGGCAGCGACCTCGGAACGGTGAAGTTCGAGAGGGTAGGGAACAGGAATGCCAGGTTGTATCGGGTGGCGTGATCTGTCACTAGACCAAGGCTAGGGCCTGTGCGATGGATGACCATGCACAGGCCTTTTCTGTTGGTTCTCGCGCTCTTGATCACCGGATGCTCTGCCCCACCTGCAAGCCATAGTGACGCTGTCCTGGCTGCCTATACGCAGGGCATCATCGATGGCGTTCTTGCCACCAAAACCGGAAAGGCTGTCGTGGTTGGCTCTTTTGCTGGTCGCTAAACATCGCTCTCTTTTGTTGGTATTACATCGGGAATTTCCTGCCTATCACCAATGACGTGCAGGTCATCATCCCCGCGCCCTTTTTTTGATAAAACCAAGGTGCAGGTCAACGGCATGAAATCGGCAAGCAATGATTAAAGAGGGTGCGGGGATTGGTGGATGAGTCGAGAGGTGGGTGGTGTAGGTGCTGGTGACCGGCACTGCTATGTGAGGTGTTTTTGCTGACCTGCACATCATTCATTATTCTTTCACTCAACACTTTATAGGATAGAGAGTGCAAGTAGTGCAGGTCATTGGTGATTTTGATACTACTTTTGAAAATTTCTGAAAAACGCATGGATTGTAGAGCCAGGGTGAAAAACGCATGGCACCTGCACCACCGGCACCAAGGCCCCATCATCGAACGCAACAAACATTGCTCCATCTGGTAAAATATATTGCAAAGGAATCTTTTTTTTGATTGGGATTGCCGCCTTGTTTGGGTCT
>Ga0007809_10001012_pt1 | contig 11893 bp, 13 predicted proteins | sample CryBogCBE02Aug07_FD_60383 | JGI IMG/M metagenome (GOLD analysis project Ga0007809, IMG submission 60383) | Freshwater microbial communities from Crystal Bog, Wisconsin, USA - CBE02Aug07 | ecosystem: Environmental > Aquatic > Freshwater > Lake | place: Crystal Bog, Wisconsin, USA | collected...
GGAAGTGGACGGAGCGCTCCCACTTCTTCCAGTCGGTGGTGCCGGTGAGAATACCGAAGGTGTGCTCGAAGGATTCGATCATGCTACGCCCGATCCCGGTGGAGCGGTAGGGCTCCAGGCACTGACGCAGGAAGTGGAGCGTGAGGAGGTCTTTGTCCCCGATCTGGACGATCGGGAGGTGCTTGAGATTGCCGCGAAGAACATAGCCCCTGTGCTCCTTGTCATGGACGATTTCATTTGTCTGCTTTTCCCCCTCGATGTTGCCAAGCAGTCCGTTCAACTGGGCGATGTCGCGCTGAATGGTGCGGGTATCGACCTCGCAGATTTTCGAGAGCTTGGACAGCGATGGGTAGCGCTTGTTCTGAACCTCGGCAAAAATCAAGAAGAGCCGGTGGATGTGATCGCGGGAAGTGTTTCCGTGAATCTGCTTCAGCGGTTTGCCGGAGATCTTGCCTGATGACTTTCTGGAGATGGCCATGCGGTGATTTTTGTCACCGATAGCCCTTCAGGCACTATCTGACGAGTTGATTGTTCATCTCTACCCCGCTGTGCTTCTTGTGCTTCCGGTGACCAAGAATCCTCATCCCCTCCATCCCTGTGAGTCACAGGGCTGTTAGACTATTAGCTTTCCATCAAATTCGGGATCGCCGACTCAAACGTCTTTTGAAGGTCGGCAACCTTCCACGCGTATGCATTCGTTCCCGTCTTGATGGAGAGTTCGGCGTTCGCCGTGACCTCGCCGATCTTGCGGAAGGGGACACCGCTGGCGGAGAGTTCCTTCTCAAGGGAGGCCGCGTCGGAGGCCTTGGAGCTCAGGATGATGCGGCCCTGGGTCTCGTTGAAGAGAACCACGTCGGGACGATCGTTGGTCGCACCGAGATCGATCGTGGCACCGAGACCCCCATCACGATCGTGGCCTTCGCAGCGAGTGCCAAAGGTCGACTCGGCGATCGCGACGGCGAGACCGCCCTCGGAGCAATCGTGGGCGCTGCGGACGAGGCCCTTGCGGATGACGCCGAGCAGGGCGGCGTGGATCGCCTTCTCCTTGTCGAAGTCCATGGCAGGTGGAGCACCTTCCTTGCGGCCATGGATGGCTAGCAGGTAGTGGGAGCCGCCGAGTTCGTTGCCAGTCCCACCGAGGAGATAGACCTGGTCCCCTGCCTCCTTGAAGGCCTGGGTGGTGATGTGGGAGGCGTCGTCGATGCGTCCGACCATGGAGATGGTCGGGGTCGGGTCGATGGCCCCGGCGGGGCTTTCGTTGTAGAGGCTGACATTGCCCCCGGTGACGGGAACACCGAAGGCTCGGCATCCCTCGGAGATCCCCTCCACGGCGGCGCGGAGTTGGTAGAAGTTCTCGGGCTTGTGGGGATTGCCGAAGTTCAGGTTGTCGGTGACGCCGAGCGGAACCGCACCGGAGCAGGCCAAGTTACGCGCGCACTCGGCGACGGCGATCCGGGCACCGACCGTGGGATCGAGGCGGCAGTAGACGGCGTTGCAGTCGGTGGCGGCTGCCAGGATCTTGTTCGCCTCGCGGACAATGAAGACGGCGGCATCGGAACCGGGCAGGACAGCGGTCCCCGTGCGGACCATGTGGTCATACTGGCGCCAGACCCAGCGCTTGCTGGCGATGCTGGGATGCGCGAGAAGCCTCGGCAAGACCGCGTCCGGATCGGCCTGCGGAACGCTGGAAAGATCAAGCTGAGCAGGAGGGGTGAACGGAGCAGCCTCACGGTGATAGAGCGGGCCGTCGTCAGCCAGCGAGCGTGCGGGAATTTCGACCACGACATCGCTGCCGTTGCGGACGCGCATCTTGCCGTCGTCGGTAACCTTACCAATTTCCGCATAAGGAAGATCCCACTTCTCGAAGATCCGCTTAACGATGTCTTCCTTCCCCTTCTTCACGATCACGAGCATTCGCTCCTGCGACTCGCTGAGGAGCACCTCGTAGGGGGTCTGTCCCTTTGCCCGCTGGGGAACGAGCTGGATGTCGATCTCGACTCCCGTGCCGCCGCGGCTGGCGGTCTCGCAGGTGGAGCAGGTGAGCCCGGCCGCACCCATGTCCTGGATGCCGGCGACGGCGTCGGTGGCCAAAAGTTCCAAGCAGGCCTCGAGCAGGAGCTTCTCACGGAAGGGATCGCCCACCTGGACGGCAGGGCGGTCAGCTTTGGACTCCTCGGTCAACTCGCGCGAGGCAAAGGCAGCCCCGGCGAGTCCGTCGCGGCCGGTCTCAGCTCCGACGTAGAAAACAGGGTTGCCGACACCTTCGGCGGCGCCGCGGGCGATCTGCTCGTGGCGGAGGATACCGAGGCAGAAGGCGTTCACCAGCGGGTTCCCGCTGTAGCTCTCATCGAAGTAGACCTCACCGGCGACTGTGGGTAAACCGATGCAGTTGCCGTAGTGAGCAATGCCCGCGACCACACCCGCGAAGAGGCGGCGGTTTGTCTTAGCCTGCTCCGAGTCGCCCTCAATCGATCCAAAGCGGAGGGAATCCATGAGGAAGACGGGACGCGCGCCCATCGTGAAGATGTCGCGGATGATGCCGCCCACGCCTGTGGCCGCACCCTGAAAGGGTTCGACGGCGCTGGGGTGGTTGTGACTCTCGATCTTGAAGGCCACGGCCCAGCCGTCACCGATGTCGATGACGCCGGCATTCTCCTCGCCCGCCTTGACCAGCACGCTCGGGCCGGTGGTCGGAAACTTGCGGAGCTCGGGACGGGAGTTCTTGTAGGAGCAGTGCTCGCTCCACATGACGGAGAAAACACCGAGTTCCTCGAAGCTCGGCTCGCGGCCGAGGATGTCGAGGACCTTCTGGTACTCCTCGGGGGTTAGCCCGTGCTTGGCGATGAGTTCGGGAGTGATCGCGGGATTGGACATGGAAGAAAGGCTATTAGGCTGAAGGGTATTAGGGCTGAGGCGGGAACGGCAGGAATCAGGCCTTTGCCTTTTGCACGGCCTCAATCATCGACTGGAAGATACCGCGGCCATCGGTGCCGCCGAGCAGGGGATCGCAGACACGCTCGGGATGGGGCATGAGGCCGAAGACATTGCGCCCATGGCTGCAGATGCCGGCAATGTTGCCGAGAGAACCGTTCGGATTGGCCTCCGGGGTGACATTCCCCGAGGCATCGCAGTAGCGGAGCACAACCTGTCCGTTCTCCTCGATTTGACGCAGCGTCTCGGGATCGGCAAAGTAATTCCCCTCACCGTGGGCGATCGGGATATCGAGGACCTGGCCCTTGTGCAGGACGGAGGTGAAGGGAGTCGCCGTATTCTCCACGCGGAGATGCCGGTGCTCGCAGCGGAAGAGGAGGCCCGTGTTGCGCTGGAGGGTTCCGGGCAGAAGACCGGCCTCGCAGAGGATCTGGAAGCCATTGCAGATGCCGATGACCAGCACGCCGGCATTCGCCGCATCGCGCACCGCACCCATGATCGGGGAGAAGCGGGCGATCGACCCGCAGCGAAGGTAGTCGCCGTAAGAAAAACCTCCGGGGAGCACGATCGCGTCGTACCCCGCAAGGGAGGTCTCCTTGTGCCAGACGATCGCGGCCTCAACGCCGGGGAACGATTTCAGCGCGGCCTCGCAGTCTGTGTCGCAGTTGGAGCCGGGAAACTGGATGACGGCAGCTTTCATCACCGGGGAAAGGGTGGCCGCCACGTCAGGAAATGATCTGGAGTTTGTAATCCTCGACAACCGGATTGGAAAGGAGGTCGTGGGCGATCTCGTGGAGTTGCGCTTCGGTCGCGCCGTCGACCTCGATCTCGATCGATTTCCCGATGCGGACGGAGCGGACCCCCTTCAGGCCCAGATGCTCCATGGCACGGCCCGTGGCGACTCCGGCGGGATCAAGGATGGCAGGTTTCGGCATGACGGTGACAACGGCTTTCATAAAGGTTCAAAAATCGGGCTAATGAAGCGGAGGGACAAGCCAAAAGGAATCCGGCTTGCCATTCCCTCCCCCGAACTATTCCGAGGATCCGTAGGAGGGGCTCACACGGACGCCGGCCGGTGACCCCGAGAGCGGGACCGAGGAGGCGCTGGGGCGGGTGGAATAAGTCGTCCCGGGACGCACGCCGCGGGCGTTGTTGCGATCGTGCTCGTAAAGGTTAGCCCCCTTGCGCATCAACACGAAGGTGTTGTTGTCGCCGTAGAATTTCCAAGGGCCGTCGGGAACGCTCGAGGCCTCGACGAATTTCCAATCACAGAGGTCGTTCTTACTCAGGCCAAGATAGTCGCGGACCGCCGGCGAGATATCGAGACCCGCGCCGCGGTTGAGGTTCGGGCGGGGACGGACAGTTCCGTTGCCGAAGACATACTGCCAGTGGTCGGTGCGAAAGGGCCCGCAGTCCTCCCACTGGGCGAAGGCGGTTCTCCCCCCGCGATGGATGGCGATCCAGCGCCCCTTGAGCACCGACTTGCCCGGTTCCTTGAAGGCATCACGGAACCAAGGAACCACGCTTTTCACCTCGGACTTGGTGCTCCCATGGGTGACATCGCAGTAGGGCAGGGCGATATAGAAGGGGTTCTGCCTCGGAATGAATCCCCTCGGTGCGTAGGTCCGCGGGTCGCGGTAACGGGTGTCGGGATTGTCGTAGCCGCCGTAGTTCCGGGCCCAGTTGGCGTCCCAAGCGCTGCGGTTGTTGGGCACCGGGTTACGGGCTGTCGGCCTCTCGCCGATCCAGAAGACCGTGGTCATGATGTTGCGATGCCAGGGGTATTTCCCGAAGCCGGCCACCGAAGAGGTGGAGGTCGGCACGCTGACCACCGGGGGACGGGTCTGCTGGAGGGCTTTTTCCCTGATCTGAAGCGCCATCCGCTCGAAATCGGCGGGGGTCATGGCCCCGGAATCCCCCCCGACAAACGACTTCAGCCTCTCGCTGATGGAGGCCTGCACATTCACCGCCGGGAAGAAAGCGATGAACAACCAGGCCATCAGAGATGGAAGTCTGCGGATCATGAGTCGTTAACCCTACGGCACGAGAAAACAGGAGCAAGGGGGAAATCCCCCTCATGGGAACTCTCCTGAAAAGAGAAAGGGGCCGGCTTTCGCCGGCCCCTTCCAGATTGGGAACCCGTTGAGCGGGCTGACTCAGGCGTTGTAGGTGGTCGAGGCGGTGGTGCCGCCGTGACCGGTCCAGTTCGTATGGAAGAACTCGCCCTCGGGCTTATCGGTGCGCTCGTAGGTGTGGGCGCCGAAGAAGTCGCGCTGGGCCTGCAGGAGGTTGGCCGGGAGACGGGCGCTGCGGTAGCTGTCGTAGTAGCCGAGGCTCGCCGTGAAGGCGGGGGCGGCCACGCCACGCTCGACGGCGGCGCAGATGGCGCGGCGCCATCCTGCCTGCGACCGGGCGAAGACATCGGTAAAGAAGGGGGCGAGCATGAGGTTCTCAAGGGATGGGTTGGCCTCGTAGGCCTCCTTGATTCGGTTGAGGAAGGCTGCACGGATGATGCAACCGCCGCGCCAAATCGTGGCAATGTCGCCGAAGTTCAGGTTCCAGCCGTAGAACTTGCTGGCGGCCCCGAGCAGGTCGAGCCCCTGGGCGTAGCTGACGATCTTGCTGGCGTAGAGGGCGTCGCGGACATCGTTGATGAACTGCTTGCGGTCACCGGTGAAGGCGGGCGCCTGCCAGGCGGGCAGGATGGAGCTGGCGGCGACGCGCTTGGCCTTCATCGACGAGAGGATACGGGCTTCGACGGCGGCGTTGACCGTGGAGAGGACGATGCCGTGCTCGACGGCGTTGCCGACGGTCCACTTACCGGTGCCCTTCTGGCCCGCCTTGTCGAGGATGAGGTCGACAAGCGGCTTGCCGGTCTCCTCGTCCTTCTTGGTGAAGATCTGCTCGGTGATGTCGATGAGGTAGCTGTTGAGCTCTCCCTTGTTCCACTCCGCGAAGATCCCGTGGAACTCCTCGGCGCTCGGATTGATCGCGGCCTTCAGGATCGCGTAGGCCTCGCAGATGAGCTGCATGTCACCGTACTCGATGCCGTTATGGACCATCTTGACGTAGTGACCGGCACCGTCGGGACCCATGTGGCGGCAGCAGGGTTCGCCTTCCACGTTCGCGGCGATCTTGCGGAAGATGGGACCGACCGACTCCCAAGACTCCTTGGAGCCGCCGGGCATGATCGAGGGGCCGTTGAGGGCCCCCTCCTCACCGCCGGAGACACCGGAGCCGACGTAGTGGAGACCCTTTTCCCTGAGATACTTCTCGCGGCGCTGGGTGTCGGTCCAGAGGCTGTTGCCTCCGTCGATGATGATGTCGCCCTGCTCCAGCAGGGGGATGAGTTGCTCGATCACGGCATCCACGGGGCCGCCGGCCTTCACCATTATCATGGCCTTGCGGGGACGGGCGAGGGAGGCGACGAACTCCTCAAGCGACTTGGTGGGGAGGATGTTCTTTCCCTTGGCACGGCCCTCGGCAAATTTCTCCGTCACGGCCGCGGTGCGGTTGTAGACGCTGACGGAGAAACCCTTGCTCTCCATGTTGAGGACGAGGTTCTCGCCCATGACGGCAAGGCCGATGAGGCCGATATCGCTTTGCTTGGTGCTCATAAAAAACGGGTGTGAGTTTGGTAAAAGAGCCTGACAGGCTAGCGGCCCCCGGGATCCAAAGGCAAACGCCTTCTCCCCGAAAAAGCGCGGATCAGCGAAGCAGATTCCTGTTCTTCCAGAGGTAAGCCAGGCCCGAGTAGATCGTGAGGATGACAGTAATGGCGATCAGGCATGGTCCCACCTGCACCCAAAAGAATCCCAGCCAGCACGACTGGTCGCCGAAACAGTCCGAGGCGGCCAGCAGGATCAGGAAGAAGAGGATCGTGATGAGTTGCCAGGCGGTCTTGTGCTTCCCGAGAGGATCGGCGGGCAGGATCACCCCCTGGCCGGCGGCGAGTTGGCGCAGGCCGGTAATCAGGAACTCCCTCGTGATGATCACGATGACGACCCACGCGGGAAGGGCCTTTAGCGGAATGAGGCAGATCAGCGCCGAGGCAACGAGCACCTTGTCGGCCAGAGGATCCATGAGCTTTCCGAAATTGGTCATCTGGTTGAGTTTCCGGGCGAGATATCCGTCGAGCCAATCGGTCAGCGAGGCGATGATGAACAGCGCCAGGGCAATCACATCCCCCCAGTGCGTGTCGGTGGAAAGGAAAGCGACAAAGAAAACCGTCAGGACGAGACGGCCGATGGTCAGCTTGTTGGGTAGATTCATGCCTGTTCCGTCTCTTCCTCATCCTCGATCTCACGGCGCATCCCCTTGGTCAGCAGTGGACGGATGAAACCATAACCCAGGAACAGGACGAAGAGCACGGCGGGCATCCACTCATAGTTGAGCCCGGCAAAGGCCAGCAGAATGATGATCAGCAGGAAGCGCGGCAGGGAACGCTGGGTACGCCAGTTAACCCCCTTGAAGCTGGGGTAGCGCACCTTGCTGAACATCATGAAGGAGAGGAAGAGCAGGATTGCCGGCAGGGCAAACTTCCACCGCCCGATCGTCCTCTCCCCCTCCTCCAGCCAGAGCATGAAGAGCGTGAGCGAGGCAATGAGACCCGCGGCCGCCGGTATCGGGAATCCGATGAATTCCTTGGAGTGTTCCTTTACCTCCGCCGGATCGCTCTCGTTGGCGGCGATGCAGTTGAAGCGCGCGAGGCGCAGCGTGCCGCAGAGGAGGTAGACAAACGCGACCGCCCAGCCTGTCTTGTGAAAATCCTTGAGCACGATCTGGTAAACGAGCAAAGCCGGGGCCAATCCGAAGGAAACCACATCCGCCAGCGAGTCAAACTCCCTGCCGAAGGGGCTCTCGAATCCCCCGAGGCGCGCCACGCGCCCATCGAGCAGGTCGAAGACACAGGCACCGAGGATGAAGGCGAGCGCCGTGTGGTAGGCGTGGATGGCCGGCTCGCCGGCGTTATTGAGGAGCGCCCCCTCGATGATCTTGAGCACGGCGGCGAACCCGCAGAACAGGTTGCCCGCCGTCATCAGATTGGGCAGGAGATAGATTTTCGGTTCGCAGCTCATCGAAAAAATCCTAGGAATCCATCCTGGCGATCGCGGTCTCGCAGCCCTTCACCTTCTGGCCGACGGAGACGAGCACCTCGGCATCCAGCGGCAGGAAGAGATCAGTGCGTGATCCGAAACGGATCATGGCGAAGCGCTCGCCCCGCTGCATCTTCTCCCCGAGCTGCGCCCAAGGGACGATGCGGCGGGCGATTGCTCCGGTAATGAGCTTCACGCCAACAGCCTTTTGCAATCGATTCTCGGAGCCGAAGGCCCAGAAGAGACTCTCATTAAGGAGCGAAGCCTCGGGATTGCGGGCGTCGAGATAAAGTCCTCCCCTCCCCTCGGTGAAGAGAACCTCGCCGGCAATCGGCGTCCGGTTGACATGGACGTCAAAGACCGAGAGGAAGATTGAGACACGCTTCATCCGGCGCTTGAAAAACTGCTCCTCCTCCACCTCGTCAACGAGGGTCACCGTCCCGTCGGCCGGGGAGGATACAAAGGAGGGATCCGCGGGCGGCTTGCGCTCCGGGTCACGGAAGAACCAAAGACAAAAGAGGATCAACCCCGCAAAAACAGCCAGCAGAGCAAAGATTTTAAAAAATGCTGAGACAAGTGCTCCGGCAATCAGGAACAGGAAAATCCATCTGCCCTCCCACATTGCCCTGGCCGGTCTCGGTTTCTGAATACTCATGCGGCGCAAACCCTAATCGTGCCCCTTTCCTCACCGCGAGCCGATAAATTCGCGCCCCACCCAAAGTTTTCCCGCAGAGACGCAGAGGCGCGGAGATCCCTGGTGGATTTTGCTCCCGGAATGGGCCATGATCACAGTCCAATGACTGCCGCCGAAGCTCATCCCGACCTGACAATGGAAGAACTTCTTGGGATTTTCCCCGGGGCCCGGCGCACCCTGTTCCAGCTTCACCATATCGGCGGCTGCAGCAGTTGCGGATTCTCCCCTGCGGAAACCCTCGCCCAGATCTGTGCCCGCAACGGCGGACTCGATCCGGCGGTTGTGCTTTCAGAAATCAAGGAGGGGCACCTGAAGGACGAGGCACTGCTTATCTCCCCCACCGATCTCCATGCACGGATCACGGATTCCGTGATTCGTCTCCTCGACATCCGCACCCGTGAGGAATTCGAGGCGGTCTCCATTCCTGGCAGCCGCTTCATGACCCAGGAGATCATGCAGGAGGCGATGAACTGGCCGAAGGAAACCGCCATCATCCTCATTGATCACACGGGAAGCCGTGTGCTCGACGCCGCCGCCTATTTCGCCGGCCACGGATTCACCAAGGTAAAGGGTCTCAAGGGCGGGATCGATGCCTACGCCGAACAGGCCGATCCATCGCTTCCCCGCTACACCACCGAAGCCGCCTGACCGATAGCCATGAGCGACGAACAGACCAAGGCGGTCGAGGAGGCTGCCAAGAATCCCAGGAACCTCGGTGAGATGGAAGGTGCGGACGCCGTCGGCACCGTGGGCCGCAGCGACTGCGGTGACATGCTTCGGATGTGGGTGAAGTTCAGGGAAGAGAACGGGCGCAAGGTGATCGACCGCGCCACCTTCCAGACCTTCGGGTGCCAGACGGCGATCGCCGTCGCCAGCGTCGCCACCGAGATGATCCGGGGCAGGACGGCCGGAGAGGCCCTTGCCATGTCGGGAGAGCAACTTTCCTCCCCCCTCGGACCCCTGCCCCCGATGAAGATCCACTGTGCACAACTCGTCGAGGATGCCCTGAAGTCAGCCCTTGATCCGGCGGCTCCGAAGCCTCCCGCTGCAGCCATTCCCTCCGGCCCCACGCTGGCCGACCACATCACCCCTTCGGGCAAGGTGAAAATCAATCTTCTAAAGAAGCCTTCTGACTCCTAGATTGTACGCACTTTCATGCAAGCCCACCAAGAAATCGTCCTCAAGCGCGATACCGACGCGATCCAGATCCCCAGCGGCAATCCGCTCCAACTTCCCGCCGGCACGAAGGTCATGGTCACGCAGTCGCTGGGCGGTACCTACACCGTGGCGACGCCGGGCGGCCTTGCACGCATCGACGAAAAGGATGCCGATGCCCTCGGGCTCGAGGCCTCTGCCCCGACACCCAAAACCGCCGTCGAGGGCTCTCTTGAGGAAGCAGTCTGGAACCAACTCAAGACCGTCTTCGATCCCGAAATCCCCGTGAATGTCGTCGATCTCGGACTGATCTACGAGTGCCAGATCGTCCAGACCGACGGGGGCACCACCAAGGCCCACGTGAAAATGACCCTCACCGCGCCGGGTTGCGGCATGGGGCCCACCATCGCCGCGGACGCCCGTGGCCGGATCCTGGCCCTCGAAGGGGTGGACGAGGCCGAGGTCGAGCTGGTCTGGGATCCGCCGTGGAACCAGAGCATGATCAGTGAGGCTGGCAGGATGAAGCTGGGGCTGGTCTGATTGGCTGACTCTTTTTGGCCAAGCAGGCACTTTTCCTTTGCCTTTTATCTTTCAAACAACCATAGTCCACGACCCATGAGTCAGCATCCCAGCCTTAAAGGAACCAGCACCATCGCCGCCAAGCGCAGCGTGCTGAAGCGCTTCGAGCGCGTCGAGCTTCTGAAGAAACGCGGTCAGTTCAAGCCCGGTCAGCGCGTGATCGGCCTGCCCAAGACCAAGCCGGAGGATTAAGCCGATCGCAGGACATCCAAAATCCGGGGAATCCCCTTCAGGTTCCCGAGCCGCCAGGCGCACGTCCGATGCAACGGGCATGCGCCTGAATCGTTTTCTGGCGGCGGCGGGCCTCGGGTCACGCCGCTCCTGCGAGGAACTCGTCCTCAGGGGAAGTGTCTCTGTCAACGGCACCTACGTCCGCGATCTGGCCACGCGCATCTCGCCGGATGACGACGTGCGAGTCCACGGCCGCACGGTCCATGCGATCGCCTCCCGCACCATTCTGCTGAACAAGCCCGCGGGCTACACCACCACCCGGAGCGACCGTCACGCGGAGCGCACGATCTTCGACCTCCTTCCCTCCGACTGCGGTCATCTCTTCCATGTCGGCCGCCTCGACCGCGAAAGCGAGGGGCTGCTCCTGCTTACCAACGACGGGGCGATGGCCCAGGAGCTCATGCACCCCTCCAAGGGGATCGAGAAGGAGTACGAGGTCGGCGTCGATAAGCCGTTCGGCTCCAAGGATGCCGCCGCCCTGCGCCGCGGCACCTGGATCGAGGGATCGGTGGCGCGCGTGGAGTCGGTTCGCACGCTCGGCCCAACCAAGATCTCGGTCATTCTCCATCAGGGACTCAAGCGCCAGATCCGCGTCATGCTGGGGCAGCTCGGATTCAAGGTGCAACGGCTCGTCCGTGTCCGCCTCGGCCCCCTTACCCTGCGCGGCATCAAGCCCGGAAGCTACCGCGAACTCCGCGCCGAGGACCTTGCCGCCCTGCGCAAGACGGCATTGTCACCCAAACCAAAGAGGCCGGCCGCCCCACCCAAGCCCAAGGCGCTGAAATATTCCCGCTTCACCGTCATTCCGGCATCGTCCGGAGAATCAAAATCCGTCCCGGCAAAGCCCATCGCCAAAAAGCCGAGGAAAGTCTCGCCCACACGGGACCGGATCCGCAAAAGTCGCTGAATCATTTCTCACCCGATGAAAAGACTCCTCGCCGCCCTCGCCCTGCTCCCGATCATCCTGACCGGCTGCCTCACCACCCCTGCCGCCTCGGCGGGAGGGTTCGGATCCGTGACCGTGAAGAACTCCAATCCCACCGCCATCATCGCCGCAGCGCAGGATGTCTTCCCGAACTACGGCTACTCCCCCGCCTTCGGCAACGGCATCTCGTCGGTCTCCTTCGACAAGGATTCCAACAAGCTCGCGAACGTCCTCTGGGGGAGTTACGGCTGCCCCCAGAAGGTCCGAGTGAAACTCAAGATC
>Ga0007809_10001013_pt1 | contig 11884 bp, 15 predicted proteins | sample CryBogCBE02Aug07_FD_60383 | JGI IMG/M metagenome (GOLD analysis project Ga0007809, IMG submission 60383) | Freshwater microbial communities from Crystal Bog, Wisconsin, USA - CBE02Aug07 | ecosystem: Environmental > Aquatic > Freshwater > Lake | place: Crystal Bog, Wisconsin, USA | collected...
GATTGGTGCCGCAGAGGCTCTGGATGCATCCACCTTTGATATTCCAATGGCCTCGGAGCCCTCCGAAGTGACCTTTAGCCGTGAAAGTAGCAGTAGCAGTAATAATGGAAGTAGTGGGAGTGGAGGATTTAGCTATGCCGACAATTCTCAGACGGCCACCGGTCCCGGCATCACCCTCGCGAGTCCTTTGAAACGCCTGTCGCCCGAAGAGGAACGCAAAGAGAAGGCGGATCTGATTAATAAGCTCGCTCGTCTGGAGTCCAAGGGCTTCACGATCTCCAAGCGCTACACGATGGACAACTCGCTGGATGAGATCAAGATGGAGTTTGAACGCCTCGTGGATGCCCGTAACTTGGAGGGATCCATTAAGTTCCAGCGTCAGATGATGATGGGTGTGGTGACGGGTCTGGAGCTGATGAATAACAAGTTCAATCCGTTTGACTGGCAGTTGGATGGCTGGTCGGAATCGGTGCACGAGAATGTGGAGGACTACGATGAGGTCTTTGAGGAGCTGTATGACAAATATAAGGGGAAGGGCAATATGCCCCCGGAGGCGCGTCTTCTTTTTATGATGGTCGGATCGGGATTTATGTTCCATATGAGCAACTCGTTCTTCCGTTCCAAGATCGGGAATATGTCTATGGACGATATTCTGAAGAACAATCCGGCGCTCGCGAAGCAGATGGCGGCTGCGGCGGCCCAGGCGGCGGGTCCGGGCTTTGGAAACTTTATGGGGGCGGCGATGGGCGTGCCTCAGGGAATGCAGATGCCGCCTGGAATGGCGCCTCCTATGGCTCCGGGGATGCAGAATCAGACTCAGAATCCTGGATCCTTCTATCAGTCGCCAAATGCTCCGATGAATGTCGCTCAGCAGACTCCTCCGGTTCAACGAAGAGAGATGAAGGGACCGAGTGGAGTGGATGACATTTTGAATACTTTCCGAGAGGTGAGGGAGGCGGAGACGAACTCTCATCCGATTTTTAGTCCGATGCCTTCGGCCCCTTTGAGGGCGGAGCCACCGGCGATGAATAGCGGGGCGGCCAGAGCGGCTGCGGTGGAGATCCAGAGTATCCATAGCGATGATATGCAAAGTCTGAATGGATCCGTGGCGACCACGAGGACTGCCGGAGGAGGAAGGAAACGTAAGGCTCATTTGCCGTCTGGGAATACGATTAGCTTAAATGTCTAAGGTAAGTCCCGTCGCTCGCTCCATCCTTAGGATGGAGCGAGCCATACATATTCTGCGCCTTTGGCTCAGAATATGGGTCTTACATACGGGACTGCCTTCCCCCAAGGGGGAAGGCGCAATTTTAAATTATTATTTAATTATTCTTAAAATAATTAAATAATTCAAGAGGCGTATTACCTGGTTAAGGTTGCGGCTTAGCCGCAACCAAAGAGCAGGTTTAGACGAGCTCCAAATACTCCTTCAGTGCACACTTATCACACTCATCCTTATCCGCCTGAGAACGCAGATCCTCCTTGATCTTCCCGGTAGACCTATCATTGATATGCTTTGTCAAATGCATATGATCGGCCAAGCTCAGACTATATCCGTGTGCCCGTAGCTTAGCCAAATGAATAGTTCCCTTGGCCGATACCTTCGTTCCAGTTCTCTTCGCTAAATGACGAAGCTCCCTTGCCAAAGTCTCCTTCTCTTCGTCATACTGTTGCTTCAAGGCCTCCGCCCTCTTCTTACGCCTAGTAAGAGCCTTAGCGTGAGCCCTGGCCCCCTCCTCCTTCCTGGCCTTGATCACATTCTTAAAAGACTTGAGCCGTTCTACCAACGCCTTCTCATTGAAATCCCCACTTACAGATGCTTCACTGACAGCATCCAGAACCTCTCTCTTATGTTCCTCTGTTAGTGCCTTGATTCCGGCCTTCTTGGCAAGCTTCTTGAACGCACGCTCTCGTTCTGCACTAGAATTGGAACTGTTCCTACGCGTCTTGGATGCAGATTTTACAGATTTACGAGTAGCACTACGGACAGTTCTACGGCTTCCTGAATCAGACATTCCTATTCATTCTATAGAATTAAGTCCCTAGAATGAATATGCTTATATCTTTATACAAGTTTAGATGTGTTTTACATAATTGATTATATCGCACGCAGCGCAATGATCCAGAGATCCAGAATCCGCCTGATCCATTAATCTTCCAATAATTTCCTTCGCCCTTTCATCCATTATATGCTTCTTCAAATGGTGGTGTTCCTCAGCAGAAATAACAACACCCTGCCCAACAAGCCGTGCAAGCTGCTCTACATCCTTGACAGAGACTTCCTTGTCATTGCCCTTTAGCAAAGCCTTTAGTTGTCGCTTCACTTCCTTCTTGGCAGCATTAATGGCCTCCTTCAGGCGCTCCTCGTCAGCCTTAATCAACTCCTTCCTCTGCTTATATTCCTTTGCTGCTCCCTCCTTCTCAGCCTTGGTCTTCTTTGCAGTTTCCTCCCTCTCGGCCTTCACCCTCTTTGCGGCCTCTTCGGTCTCCTTCTTCATTCTTGCCTTGATCTCAGGTGCACGAACACCAATGGCCCTTGCAACATTGTAGGCTCCGAGACGCTCCACCAGTTCGCGTTCATTGGCAGAACCGAGAGAATAGGACTTCTCTTCAATAACATCCTTAATCATTTTCTTGGCCTTTTCATTGATTTCAATTCCGGCCCTCCTTCCAAATCGCCTAGCGGCACGGTCCAAGATCTTCTTTTCCAGAACCTTCTGTTGTGCCTTGGTAAGTCCTGCTGTATTTAGAGAGTTGGGACTATTTTCTAAACTGTGTCCCATTCTTTCCTTGAATAATTTGCGGGATGCATTGATATTCCTTGCGATTTCGTTCTTATTACGAAGTTTGGTGATTCCGAGAACCTTCTTGAGGGCGGGGCCAACTCGGGTTCTTCCGACCATCATTCCCTTCTTTAATTTTCTGGTATTTGCGGTCTTTTTGGTTGATTTTGCAGACTTGGCAGACTTAGTGGATTTTGCAGAAGATTTGGCTACTGACTTCGCAGACTTCAAAGACTTTCCATTCTTCTTTGTAACACGCATAGAGGGTTTCGAATTGTTGTTTGAACTATCGGACATATCTATTAGTTCTTTCTAGATTTTTTCTGAGTGGTTCTCTTGGATTTCTTGGCCTTCTTGCTTTTAGCAAAGCGAACACGCCGGGTGTCAGCCTTCAGGTAGTTGAAGGGTCTCAACACTTTACGCACATTGAACTTGCGAATGGCCTCCACATCAATACCGTAGTCTTTGATCAAGTGCTGAATCACACGCACCACGGCATCGTGATCCCTCTGGACCATTTGGCGATGATGATCATCCGTCATAGGATCCACCACCTTTTCATACAGAGCATCGCGTAAATGCATCATTCCATTGACGGTGCTCAAGGCATAGGAATACTGAAGATCCTTGTCCTTTACCGCAGCAATGCGGCCCACGTGGCCTAGTTCGTGCTCCTTCCACATTTGCAAATCCTTGCATCCCTTTTCGTATTTATGTGCAGACATTCTAATTACTAAGGCGACTAGAATATTTGTGTGGTTTTTAGTTTTTAGTTTTTGTATGCCTTGGTCTAAGGAAAGCGTAAATTGCCATTTAATCCTGACTCGTTCAGCAGATTCATATTTGCCATATAGACGAGGGACGGATCGGCAAACTTGCTCTTCTTCTCGCTCTCCTTCTTGGCCTGTTCTGCCGCCTGATCGTAACGCAGCTTCTTCTCGTTTAGGCGCCGAAAGATCTCCATCTCCTCGGGAGTCATTCCGGAAACGATCGGCTTTGCACCCTTTCCGTCTTTAGGTCCACCTACGGTTCTTCCAAGAATGCAGAAGGGACTGTTCTCGTTAAACAGATATCCGAGGGCCAGAACAACGATCACGGTGAGCCAGAAGGAGATCACCAAATTACGCGTGGCAACGAAGAGAACGACGAATATGAGAAATCGGCGGACCCACGGATTCTGGAAGAACTGTTCCTGATCCTTCGTAATCTCCATCGCCAAGAAACGACCGCCCAGATTTAGAAACAGCATCATTATTCCCACAAAATACAAGTTGGTGTTGAAAGAACCTAGGATCGCCTCTATGGGACTCGATGCAACTGCTGCTGCAGGAGGAATCATAGAGCCCATTGCTCCAATTGCTTTTATTAAGGGTTGTGCCTGCAAACCCGGAAGGCTCATCTCTGAAGAATGTCCGGATTATTGCGTAGTGGAAGCAAAGGGGGTTAGTAGTGTATGCATATCGCCGAGGTAGAAAAAGACAACGAGGGCCACGAGAATGCCAACACGAGGACACCAGATTGCCGCACAAAGGACGAGCAGTGCAGTTAGAAGACGCCACCAAGGATGCATAAAGAGCTCAATGAGCTTCGGATGATACTGGGTCTCAAACGGCATACTGTAGACAACCAGCACAACGCCAGCAACTCCTACGAATAGTAGGCGTAGAAACCCGTCCATTGTATTGGAAAATTGCAACATTTCAGGCCACTTCATCCCTCTACCTTAGTAAATGCATTTATTTGGACGAGCGGCTCATTGACCTTTCACTATCGTCCTGAACGGGCTTTGTGGCTGCAGTATCCGTTGTTATGCCCTCGGGGCTCTCTCCGAGAACTCGTTCCACGAACCACTTGGTCCCCTTGGCATCCTGGCGCTTTAGATCCTCAAAGTTGTCAATGCCGGTCGCGGCGAGTCGGGGACTGCCGTGCACAATGAGGAGAAAGGCCAGCGCCGTAAGCAGCCCATAGGTCCAGCCCATCATCTGAGTGACGGCCAGGACGAGGCCAATTCCGAGAACACGACCGAGGGCAGAATCAGCATAGCCAGCAAGAGTGCCGCCAATCTGTCCGTTAAAAGTGATTAGAACAATCATAATGGTTCCGTAAATCATATTGGGAACCGTATCCAAATGTTGAAATACAATATCAAGGGGATTTGAGGCCGATCCGCCGATCTGCCCCTGGCTATTCTGATTCGTCTGCATTGCCATATGTGACATCTCTAATCCATCCGGTCTAAAATAATGGTCTAAGGTAGAGTTCTCCGATGAACTATTGTTCGCTACAAGATGCATTTGGATCTCCGGGATGCGATGGGGACACAGGGGGAAAAGAAGCACGAAAAGAGGAGCGCCGCAAGGCCAAGCGATGCAAGGGCCCGGCGGCGACCTTCTTGGATATCACGAGTGCCGATCCCGATCGCCAGGCCCAGAAGAAGTTGCCCGAAGTGCCCCCTATGAATCCTGCAACTGGTCTGAGGGAGCATACACCAGTGGATGCGATGCAGGGAGAGCTGGAACCCTTTCAGGGATCAATGTCCTGTGAAAGCCCCTTGATGCGACAGGACATCAACTCCGTTCACAAGTTTGAGAAGGCCGAAAATGACGACAATGCTATTATTGCCCATCAGCGCCGCTTTGAGTGGAAGGCGCGCACGGACGGTGATCCCACCGGCGACCTCCAGAGGAACACTCTGCCCAACCCGGCGAACCTCACAGTCGGCACTTCGTCCTCGTTCTTCGGCAAAGACCCCGAAGAGGGCTTTGCCAACTATGTTCCCGATGCCAAAAACTATCTGATGGAACCCAGTTTCACGAGCGCTTTCAATCTGACACCTGGAGGCCGTGCCGGATCTGCGGCTCTTCCTGTGCCCTCTGTCCGTGACTACTGGAAGCCCCCTGCCTTCGGTGGGACGAACACCTCCTTTTTCAATAAACTCCCCGATCCGGGTGGATCTATGCCGAAGCAGCAGGGGCTCAGTTATGAGAGTTTGAGCCGCAAAATAGACAGTGTGATGAATCGTCTGGAGGAGATGAATCGCCGATCCACTCCCGAACAGACTCAGACGGACATTCTCCTGTTCGTGTCTTCGGGGATCTTCGTTCTCTTTATGATGGATCTGCTGGTGCGCAAGGGATCCTCAATGCGATTCTTGAAACGATTCTAAGCAGCAGGATCAATTGTAACTGATTTAGCTTCAGCTTAGCTTTAGAATCAGCTTTTGTTGCTACAGCAGAAGCTGTAGCTTTAGCAATCGGTATTTCTATACTGAGCCCGGTTGGATCCAATGAAAATAGAGCTGTGCTAATATCCAAAGATTGTTTGCTCAAATGGGCCAAAACCGCCTGTATATTTGCCTCTGTAATACCATCATTCTTCTTTGATTCTATTACAAATTTTATATCTTTGATAAATTCCGGTTTTTGAATGGTCGCCATAATCTCTCTTTTAAGGGCCTCATCGTCTTTAGGACCAGTCCCCTTCTTCTCAAAATACTCCTTTATTGAAAGGGATCCGACTTCGGTCGGTGCAAGTGTCTGTAATGCTTGCACCATCTCAGGATGACTTTCATATTCGGCAAGTTCCGTTTCAAGAATCTGTTGACGCCCACTTGTTTCTTGAAACCCTCCCTCCAACCCCCCACCACTCATAGGTGTGATGGTTCCTCCAACGGATGGCAAAAGCGATGCATCCGGATTATGACCCTCCATTCTCTCTATTGATGATGGAATAAAAACAAGAACCTAAATTCCGCTAGAGAGAACCCCTTATAGAAATGGACCAACCCTACGCCTCGGATCCCCAGACTCGCCGTCAAAAAATCAATTGCAAACCCGAGCTCATCATCGCCTCCCTCCAGCGCTTCTATGCTACCAGCCCCGACCTAGAAAAGGTGATGCCCTACTTGGTCGGTGATGCAGAGATCTCCCTCCGGATCATTGACTGGTTTGTGACAAAGTATAGTCGCAAGAACTTCACCTCCTATGAACTAAACGGGCAGAACTTCGTGGTCTACAAGTCGTATAAGGGTCAGCTTGACGCTTATAACAAGCAGTATTTTGACACGAATTGTCGCAGGGAACGCATCCAGTTCACCATCAAGGACTATGAGCCCTTTATCACCACCATTGGAAAGCTCAATTTCTTTCGTTGGGCCGTGGAAACCCGACTCCTGGACTACATTGAAGCGAACAAAGACACTCTGAAGGCCGGTTACAACCAGTTCCTAAAAGAGACGACCCAGGCCCACAAACTGGATAGCACCCAGTCCTCAACAACATCAACAACATCAACAGCATCTACTGCCTCATCACTATCAACAGCATCAGTAGCAACAGACAGTTCTAAGGGCACCAGACGCCGTCGCACCAAGCAGTCCGCCTCCTCTCTCAAACAGCTCCAGATTAACAACGAGAACTTCGTGGAGTTGTCATTCAATTAGACCGAATAATCCTTCATTACGCGGCGAATCAGGGGATCAGCCTCCGCCTGAGTCCACCCATACTGCTTCGTCAACACTATTAGTAGTTCCAGGGCAGTTCCCTGAAGTTTATAGACCTTTTCACTGAACTCTTTTGTTATAAAGGGCTTCAGTGTAGTAATAGCAGTCTGTATAACAGCACCACTATTCAACAGATAGATCCCCATTAAATTAGATCCATATTTCTGACCTAGAATATCCAGCAACTTGAGCGCAACCCCGATCTGCACCATATGCTTCGCCTGGACGAATTTGCAGTCAATGACCCAGATCCACGGCCCACCCGAAATATGGTCCAACCTGTCCGTGATATGGGCAGAAATTGCGGCCGAGTCGGTATAATCCTTGATAGACTTATAGGATGTGAAAAAGATGTGGCCTTGGCGTTGTTGTCCCAATTCCTCAAAGGAATGCGTTGCAGGATCTTGAACACAAGCACTGCAAGGCATTTATCATACCCAATAATTTTACGACCTACCGTTTATCGCACGCCAGTCCTCTTGGCGATAGTCCTTTGAATAATCGTCTCGCAGCGGCTTGAGATTATCCACACTCTCCACCAGCGCTTTCACCTGATCCTCATTGAAATAGTGATTGTCAATGGCCCGGCCGAGAAATGTGCGACTGGCTCGGAGTCCCTCCGTGTCCTTGTCTTCATACACAACGGCCTGCAGTTCACGCGCAGCATTGCGCGAATCCGAGGCCGCGTCATATTTGGCAAAATAGGGATTCATTCCGCCCTTGTCCCCGTTCTGATCAAACCGGGGCTGAGTGCGATAATTCTTCTCCAAGAATCGGCTATTGATAGGCAGGAATTCGTGGAAGGGCGCGCGAGCATTGACATCGGCACGGTTCTGAATCCCATACTTTCCGTCGGTCTGCCAGAGCTCGTAGTTGCGAGCATTCGCTGCGTCCCGCGTAGAGACCTCGCGGCGGCTGCGAAGACTCATTTGCTGGGGCGGCAACAGGTGCACCGTATTGATAGGGAAAACCGGTTGGGTCATATCTCTGCTGATGAGTTTGTTTATAAAATCGGCAATTCAAACGACAGAACACCAACAACCTAAGTGCCATAGACCTAAGACACCTATGAAGCTCGTGCCATACACCTATTCGTCCCAACGGCGAACCGAGAAGGTCATCCACACTGTCCGTGTTTTAATGGAGGGCACCCAGATCTGGACGGAATCCGAAATCAACTCAGATCCCCTGGAGTTAGCACTGAGGCCAAATGGAATCATAGCAAAGCCTACAGCTAAGGAGGGTGATCTCCATTTTTTCAAGGTGGATACCGAGAAGACCGATCTGGAGTCAATGTATGACTACAAGGAATGCGAAGCGAACACGGATATGTTGTGCTGGAACACCTTCCATATAGTCACGGACCTCAGAGGCAGTCCCTGGATTGATATTCCAAATCAGCAATCATTCCTAAGAACTATCCTAAAGGCTCACTACGTTGAATAGTAGAATGGATCAAAGAAATAAAACACTGAAACGGCCAAGTTCAGCAACTACTGAAGAAGTGGTTGCCACCAGCTCAGAACAGGAGAAAGACAACAAAGATAATAAGGATAACAAAGATAACAAAGATAACAAGGACAACAAAGATAACAGTCCAGATCCTTTTCGTAATCTGTTGGACGAATCGGCCCGTGAGGCCTTTCGCAGACCGTGGCATCGCCTGGAGCGCGGCCTACGCCTCAATCGCCTCCGAATGTATGTGGAGGAAATGTCGGCCCAGTGCAGTTTTAATGCGGACGAAAAGAACCGCTTCTTTGCCTTTCTCCAGAATGCCCTAGATCGCAAATTGCTGAACACGCACAAGATCGTAGAGTATCTGCCCGAAATCCAGAAGATCAAGAGCATCAAGGGACTGGAGGTGCGCCGCCTAGCCTCCGGTGAGGCCAAGTGGGGATTCGTGCGCGCCAAAAAGGCCGATGGAACCCGCAGAATTCGCAAACCAAATGCAGGAGGTTCAACCGAAAAAGTTGAAGAGGTCGCGGCTCCAAATCCAAAGTAACTTAATGACCGAACTCGTAGACAACCTTGTAAAATGGTTGAATCTGGTGGAGCTCACACTGAGCCAGCCGGCCGATCGCACGCAGCTGGACGAATGGCTCCAGGCCGCCGAGGATCTCACGGAGGGTCTGGATCTGGAAGAACCGGCGGCCCAGATCCTGGTGCAGCAGATCCTAGATGGCTACGAAGAGACGCTCCAGCACCACTATTCGTCTATCACAACTCCCGTCCAGTCCCGAGAAAAACTCCTTGCTCTATGTGCAAAAGAACAGATAGAGCAAAGAACACCGGCCTGGTATAAACAAATGGGGACCATTCTGTCCGCCTCCGAACTCGGATCACTCTTTACAAGTCCGAAGTCCAGGGCAGCCCTCATAATGTCCAAAGTGAATCCTGCACCGCGTCCTCCTCAGCCCCTTGCCGTTCCATCGGCCGTAATGTCCGCCTTTGACTGGGGAATCCGTTTTGAGCCCGTTGTCAAACAGATCTACAACTTCAAATATGGAACAACCATCCAGGAACTGGGGCGTCTTCTGAGTCAGACGGACAAGCGATGCAGTGCCTCACCAGATGGCCTAATCTTGGAGGATCCGTCAAATATAAGAACAGGCCGGCTCATAGAAATCAAGTGTCCCGTGACCCGACAGCCGAACGGAAAGGTGCCGAAGGATTATTATACCCAGATGCAGATGCAGCTCTTTGTGACGGATCTGGATGCCTGCGACTTCGTGGAGGCCGTCTTTCATAGCCCCTATTCGTCGCCCCTGAAGAAGGACGGACCGGGCCTATATTATGGTGAAATAGCACTGATCCACCGAATTGACGAACAGGGATTGGAGCAGGATGGCCGGTATGAGTATGGGCCGGTTTCCGTGGACCGGGCCACAGAAGAATGGCAGCCGACCCTTGGCCCGAATGAAGTCATTACAGAACGCGTTCCGTGGAAACTCCTGGAATGGCACGAACAGGTGACGATGCGATCGGCCACTTGGTGGGAAACGACGAAGCCGTTCGTGGATGCCTTTTGGCTAGATGTGGAGAAGGCCCGCATAGATCCCTCTTTCCTTGAAGAGCACTTAAAGAAAAAAGAGGCTGTGGAGGAGGTCTGTCTTATTCGGCTGCCTTAGTGTCCAAGATTATACAACAGGATAAGAAGGATCCATTAGAATTCCGCACTGACCTGCACCTCCATTGTAGGAAGACCCACGACCTAGACGGATATAACCGGCCTCACCCCAGGTGGCACCCCAAGAGTTCTTAACTTTGTAATAATCCTGCCCTGAATCCGTGCCATATCCAACTGCAAGAACACCGTGATCCAGATTTGTGCCACATGCGGCTGTCATCACACCACCACTGTAAAACTGAAAGGAATTCTGGTCGGCCTCAACTGCAACGGAGACGGGTTGCTGTGCAATTGCAGTCATAAGCGCCTGATCGGAGTTGGCAACAACATCCACGAAGGAAGTAATAGTGGCATACTCTTTCTGATTTTTCTTACAGTTCCCATCCACACCGGTGTAAGGATAATCCGCCTCTGAGGTAATTCCTTTGTTGTCAATGATGTATTGGAATCCATAGTCCATTAGACCTCCGTTACATCCTTGATTGCCTTCGGGAGTGGAGCAGTCTACAAGTTGCTGTTCGGAAAGACTGACAAGTGATTTATTCGCAAGAAAGTGTGCGCCCTCCACGGATCCCGTGGTAGAGAAAGCCCAGCAAGAACCACAGTTTCCCTGATTCTTAACTGGCGTAACAGCGCCCTTTTGAGTCCAATCCACGGAAGAAGGGATAGCTGTGGAATAATTGGTATAAGAAGTGAAACGAGGGTAAGAACGGTTATAGCCACCGGTGACATAGTGCTGCTTGAACTCTGATGCAGTAAGATCAGCAAATTGATTCAGGCCAAAGGAATAGGTGTAATTCTCATTTGCATTGTGTTCATTGATCTTTTTTACATTTTCATTGAAGATATATTCCCTATAATTTTGCTCTGTTACACTCTCGTAACTCTTGTTATACTGAGCAGTCCAGTTGAAAAAAGAGGTAGTAATAAAGAGTGCACACAAAGAATAGGACATTTATATAGTAAAATACAAGAAATTAATTCTTTAGGCTAATAATTAAAATCATAGGGTTTAATGCACAAATGATGGCCTGCAAAGCAGGCCATCCTTCATTCAAACCCATAGGATAGTGCGTATAGGTGTTGCTAAGCAACACCTAAATGAGCACTAGCCTATATACAATTCTTAGGCACATCAATCCTCATTCCATCCGTCTTATAGAAAGACAGGACGAGTTCCTGGAACGGACTGGAGCAGCTATCGGGATATCCACGCTTATAGTTATTTGTCAGCTGTCTGAAGTTCCCCGTTTTTTCCTGAAGACGATCAAAATCGGCGGCATAGCAGCTGCGGCTATTCACACAGCTGATCCCAGAATCTGCCGGTAATTCTTTCATCTCATCGGACAAGAGCAGATAGGACGAGCGATTGGCAAAGTTGACGGGGGCTGGCTTATTGGGCGGAAGGGTAAGAATGGGATCGCCTGGAATGGCCACGGACATCTTTAAGTCCTTTCCAGTGCCGGCGGTCTC
>Ga0007809_10001016_pt1 | contig 11873 bp, 14 predicted proteins | sample CryBogCBE02Aug07_FD_60383 | JGI IMG/M metagenome (GOLD analysis project Ga0007809, IMG submission 60383) | Freshwater microbial communities from Crystal Bog, Wisconsin, USA - CBE02Aug07 | ecosystem: Environmental > Aquatic > Freshwater > Lake | place: Crystal Bog, Wisconsin, USA | collected...
GGCATTGCCGGTAAAACCGTGCCCAGAGTCAGACTGGAGCATACGTGCAGTGGCTGGCAGCGACTTTGCCAACTCCAATATGCGTCTTTTGGCCTGTGCTTTGGTCAGCCCTACGCTTTGAGCGAACTGCCCCCAATGCCTGGCCTGGCCTGGACTTCGCTGAATGTGTATTTGCTCCCGATCTTCATTGTCATCTTGGTCGTGAGCGCTGGATATACGGAGATCGAAAATATGTAGTAGAAGGGGCCAAGAACAAAGGCTTTGCCTGAATACAGCAGCGAGAAGTTTTTGGCTTGCGCATCATGATTGCCCACGAACGCGTTGAAAATCACACAGTCGAGCATTCGCAAAATCTGCGGTGCACTGGGCCAGGTCTGGGCCACCTTCATTTTGGTACTTCATTTCTGGCATCACACCCAGTGCTTGGCAAAAATCCTCTTGATGAAGGCGTTGTCGGTACCCTTCGCGATCGGTGAGTCGGTCGTAGTGCTCAACCAGCAAAAACGAGCAATCCAGCACCCGATGAACTTTTGATCTCGCTGGTTTGAGCTGTATGACATCGGCCAGTGCCATACAAAATCCCTCATTGATCACGCTATATTGAAAGGCGTGAATGGCGGGTTTCAGGATGTGAGAGCTGGGCGCTCCGGCCAGAGGCAGTCCGATACGGCTACCATCAAAAAAACACCGGCAGCTTGTCTTGCGCGCCAGCCAGTGAAAGTCGCAACCCGTCTTTGCCCGCCAGCATCGGGCGGCGGGGTAACTCATCCAAGATGGCAATGACTTCGTCATCACTCAACTAGATCACACAAAATTTTCCCAAACGGGAATGTTGGATGTATCGCCTCCAAAGCAGAAAAATCAATGGGGAAACTGATCAAGGAACTGATCAAGGAACTTTGGCGATCTCTCTAGTCTCTTAATCCTCACCAGGTGTCTGATGAGCTTGGCGCCTTGCATGGAGGACCTGCAATAGCAAAGTAAATTTCAGATCAATACCAAAGTAAATTCTTGCATTTATGAAAATAAACACTTATATATGCATTGTTAAATTATATTAAGCATCATAAAATGCGCCTTAAATGAAATCTCTATCCCCACCACCACGACCAGTTGAACGCAGCCTGACCCGGCTCGGTCAGGCGATTTCGCTTGCCCGTCGACGCAGACACCTGACACAGGAAGATCTTGCTGAACGGATCGGCGCGTCTACCCATACCGTGCGACGAATGGAAGCTGGCCACCCAGGCACTGCCATGGTTCATCTCGCAAGGGCATTGCAAGTGTTCGGGGAGTTGGACAAGCTCAATCAGTTGCTCGATACCTCCCAAGACACTATCGGCCTCACGCTGATGGATGAAAAATTGCCCCAGCGCGTGCGCAAGTCCCGCAAATCACCCGAATCTGGAGCGTTCTGATGGCTACAAAACCTACTGCCAAACCCGCCGCCAGACCAGCCCCCACGCGCACCCAGATGGATGTCTTTCTGGGCAAGGCAGAAAAGCCGCTGGGGCGACTCATCTTCGTCAAGGACGGTCAACGGGAGTTTTCTCAATTCGCCTACAGCGACAAGTGGCTGGCAGATGCGCACTTCTTTGATGTCTCACCCGACCTCATCCGCCAAAGTGGCTACCAACTTCGCAAGCCCCCCACCAAGAACGACACTTGCTTCTTCTTGGCCTTGGCCGATACCGAACCTGACGCGTGGGGACGGCGGGTGATCGCACGCGCACATGCCAAGGCTCGTGCCAAAGATGCATCGCTGGGGGCACTGACCGAAGTGGACTACCTCGCTTGCGTAGATGATTTCAGCCGGGTGGGTGCTCTGCGACTTCGAGATGAAAGCGGGCACTTTCTGCGCAACGTGGCCGATGACGCTCGGTCAACACCTGCGTTTCTGGAGCTGGAAAAAATCCTCCTTGCATCCCGTGCGGTGGAAGTCAGCAAAGAAACGACCGAAGACTTGGCATACCTTCAGGGCATAGGAACATCCCTTGGAGGTATGCGCCCCAAATGCACCATCCTGGATTCAAATGGCGCTTTGTCACTGGGCAAGTTTCCCAGCGTGAACGATGAGCGTGCTGTTACACGTGGTGAGGTGCTGGCATTAAGGCTAGCCCAGCTGGCAGGCATTGATACCGCGCAAGCACGCGTCGTGATGGTTCAGGACCAGCCGGTTGCCATGATTCGCCGTTTTGACCGCACACCTGAACAAAACCGTATTCCCTACATCTCAGGCGCAACGCTTTTGCAAGCCAACCGCGCCGATGAACATTCGTACACTGAGATCATCGATGTAATGCGTTCAAAGTGCGAGAACTTCATCGATGACGCCAAACAATTATGGAGGCGACTGGTGTTCAACCACCTGATCACGAACGTGGATGACCACCTGCAGAACATCGGGTTCTTGTACAGCGGCAACAACCAGTGGCGGCTAGCCCCTGCGTTTGATCTGAATCCCTTTCCCGACAAGGATCGAGAATCCAAAACCTGGCTCAGTGAAGACACCGGTCCAATCACCTCGATCCAACAGCTGATGGATCAAGCCACCCGCTTTGAGTTGTCGCCGTCACAAGCGCAATCCATCCTTACAGAAGTCACCACAGCGGTCCAGCGCTGGAGAGATGTGGCGAGCTCAGCAGAGGTTGGGCTGCAGCCGCATGAGCTTAATGACTTCAAGCCTGCGTTTGAGAGTCACACTAGATAAGCTGCCACCCACTCCCTGCGTAAGCGCTGGAAAACTGCAAAGCAATACGGCCATCTAACATCGTCAATGTTAGATGGCAGATTATTTGTTAGATAAACATCTCTCAGGCATTGCCTTGAACCCAGGCAATCTGGTACAGACCCAAACGACGCTGTCGGCTAACCAGTTGTTCATAGGCATGAATCGGCCCCTCGTACAGGGGATCACCACGATTTGCGGTCTTGACCTTGAAAACATCCATCGGTTTATCGCTGGCCAATCCCGCTTGCCGCATAAGTACTTCGGCTGACTGGGCTTGATGCCGGTGATTCCAAAGCGTGGCAAACAACCTCGCCTGAGCCTCATTCAGACGAATGGGGCCGTGCGGCCAGTCCGCCAAATGCACCCAAGCGAAGTCGTGACTGAACGGACCATGGATTGCCACCGGAATGACCATCTCTTTAGAGTCAACCATGACATCAGGATTGTCACAGAGCAACCGTAACGCCATGCCGTGCAGAGCAAACCGGTCTTCGAGATGCCACCACGTAGCCGTCCCCTCTAACGGATCCAGCGGTTGTCGCACCAACGGCCGTGGCGTGATCACCCAACTTTGGCTGCGCGGCTCAGGTCCATGAAAAATCTGCAACCCGTGACGCTCCACCATGTCAATACATCGCGCAAGCACCACCGGCCGCTTCTTGTACGACCAATCTCCCAAACACCATCAACGATGTGGATGGCAGTTACGTGCGGCGAAATGTCCAATGCGCCGTGCAGCTTTCGGATCAGCCATTCGTCGTCCAATCTCCAACTGATTTCGATGACTGCCGCCATGCGGACTAACAGGATTTTGAATGCCATGTTCTGGTCGAGCAAATCGAATCGCTGTGCCTAAAGCAACCAAAGCCAGATTAAATTCAATCAAACAGTAATTCTAGATTGCATTTCCTCGGATTGCTGACGTTCGGACTTAACTTACAAAAGGCTGCAGTCGGCCTGAATCGGACTTTCTCCGCACTTTATGGCAACATGGCCCCACTGTCAATGGAGGCCCCAATGAACGATCACAATCAGAAATTCACCCAGCAAGACACTCAAAGCTATGTGGCTTTGGATCTTGAATACAACCAACCTAGTGGGACCATCATCCAAGTCGGCGTTGCCATCGGTAGCGCTTCGCAAAACCAGCAACAGTACATCGTCCGGCAATGGAACCTGCAAGTTGATGAGACCATCAGTGAGTTCATTACACAACTCACAGGAATCACCAATGAAGACTGCAGTGAAGGCGTGAGCCTCGCGCAATGTGCGCAAGAGCTTGGTGATCTACTGCGTGAGCAAGAGGTATTCGTCAATCCTGTCACGTGGGGTGGAGGCGACTCCGCCGACCTGCTACGTGCATTTTCTCAAGCGAAGATCGAATTCCATCATTTCGGCCGACGCTGGATTGATATCAAGACTTGGACCACATTACTATCAATGGCCCGAACGCGCACCTCTACTGTTCAACACGGAGGCTTGTCCAAGGCCATGGCGCGCTACAAGCTGCAGTTCGTTGGCAAAGCCCACCGCGCTGATATAGACGCGTTTAATACGCTGCGACTGTTTTTCGCCATCCTAGAGCGCCAGCGCACCCTTGAAGAATGTATCTCACAGATGAAAAACCTTTAAAGAATAAAGTGGCTTCGCCCTCGCCCAAAGACAGCACAACCACAAGATGTCTCTCAAAACACAGTAGTCAACCATGCAACCCATCAAACATCAAACCATCGCGCTGCAACCAGTATGAACCCTAAGTTCTGCTTTAGGAGGCATCCTCAAGACAAATGAGAGAAATGCCGCCATTACTGGGCTACAGCTCGATAGAAAAAGGGGACAGTGAAAGTCTGTCCCCCATGTGTGGTGGTGGATGGTTGACAACTTTGCAACTTTCTATTCACACTCAAACATGCTGAGTGGTACTAGAGCGTAAATGAGCGGTTTGGATTTGAACCCGCGTCCACATTTTTTTGCACCAACCTTGTGCTACAACACCTCTGGGCTCACCTGAGCCGCGAAACTCACTGAGACAACAAGGTGATATAGGCTGAGTAGCTGAAACTCCGGTTCTTTTTATTCCCCGTTGTCTCATCAATGAGTCCCAACTCTTCCAGAGTTTTGACCGCCGCGTTGGCTGTTGGGAAGGTTGTTTCTAGGACCTTGCGAACCCTCTCGACCGTAAATCTTGGCATCATCGGCAATAACTCAAATAGCCTATAGGCTGCAGCATTGACTTTGGGCGACTCAAGCAACTTGCGACGGTCAGCGGCAACTAAGGTGGCAATCTGAACAATGCTTTTCTCCGCATCGGTTGCAGCAACGCACACGCCTTCAAGGAAAAACGCAATCCACGACTCCCAGTCCCCGTCCTTGCGAACACCGGACAGAAGTCGGTAGTACTCCACCTGATGCTGTTTTAAGTAGCCACTCACGTACATCAGCGGTTCAGGCAATACGCCCATGTCCTCGAACAACGCAGAAATCAACAGTCGTCCAATTCGTCCGTTTCCATCCAAGAATGGGTGAATCGTTTCAAACTGTGCGTGCACCAATGCAATCACGACCAATGCAGGCAATGTCCCCTCTTCGCCCTGCACGGCAGGTCCGCCGACCGAGTGAACATGGATAAATTTTTCCAAGTCACTGAGTAGCCCTGAAACTTTCTCCGCAGGCGGTGGAACAAAAACAGCGTTACCGGGACGCGTACCACCAATCCAATTTTGCGAGCGTCGCAGTTCCCCTGGCTGTTTGCCGGTCCCACGAACACCATTCAGCAAGAGCTTGTGAGCCTCGCACATCAACCGAACACTGATTGGCAGCCCTTTGGTATCCCTTAAATTCTCACGTACCAGTTTGTAAGCCGCGATGTAGTTCGTCACCTCCTCGACGTCATCGGTGTTACTGACATCAAGCCCAGCCTCTTCATCAAACAAATCCTTGATGGTCGCCTGAGTACCCTCAATCTGAGAAGTTGATAGTGCCTCTTTGCGTATAGCGCTGTAAAGCAGCCAATCCACAGATGGCACAAGTCCGGACACCCCCGAAAGACGAGCCAGCGCCATCTCCGCTTTTCGGTTGAGCTCAACATAGCTCTGAGGATCAATGCTCGGCGTCGAAGGTGGAAGTGCAAACGGAACAAATGCATTCACCTCCTCCCCAAGGGTGGTGGATTTTTCGTAAGTACCTGCTGCACGGATCATATTCAAGGAGGCTTTAATTTGATTTTCCATTTTAAAGGGTTCTTTAATTTAAATGCAAGCCATTAAAGAACCCATGAATTTCAAGGCATAGCTGACGAATTGGGAATTTTCTATTCACACTCAATCATGCTGGGTGGTAGTAGAGCGTGAATGAGCGGTTTAGATTTGAACCCGCGTCCACGTTTTACTCGCTCCAACCTAGTGCGATACGCTTTCCAAGCTGTTCAGGGCAAAACGAGCGGTAAATTAAACATACCGGCGGTACTGGGTTACCGGGTCAAGACCACAGTTGTGAGCACTAACTAAATGGCATTGGGATGCAATCTCAAATAGCTCGAGACTGCTGTAAACCTATATCCATCTCTTTCAGACTACTATTACCCCCAGAACTTGCCTCTTGATTGGCATGTTCTACATATGCAAACCTTTGACTTATAAGGTTTTTTCTATAAAATATGGAACAAGTAACTACTCGCTTAGGGGGAGATCTTCATGAAAGTCATCGATAGACTTCGGATATCCATAGGCCGCCGTAGTGATCAGATCATCCTTCGATCTGAATTGGTGGACATATGCAGTCCATCCCAGCTCACCAACGCATTGGATCAACTCATCAAGGAAGGCTGCTTGATGCGGGTGAGCTCTGGGGTCTATGCCAAAAGAAACATGCGCTTCGAAGGCCTAACTCAATCTCCTTCAGGCGTTCAAGCTATGGCAGCTGAGGTTTTCAAAAAATTGGGCCGAAGCGTCAAGAGCGCTACCACCTTGCCAGAAGGCAAGCAAGACCATGTTGTCATTGATGGTGGAAGCCATCGACTCAGCCGCAAGTTCAAAATTGGCCACGCGATCATCGAGTACTCAAGCCCAAATGCCAAAGTTGGCTTAATCAGTCTTCCCGCAGACTTGGATGCCCTTCCCCGCAAGAATGTGAGCGAATTCATCCAACGTTTCGCTCGCTCACGACATGTTCATTTCAAGCGATCTGGATTGGATGCTTGGGCTGAGGCAGTTACCCGTGCTGCAGGAGACGACATCAAGCTCGACGAGACAGGAAAACTATTGGTCGCGCTCAAAAAGAAGCAATTGATCAACGGCCGACAGATGGCACGTTTGATGACAAACCATCTAAGAGAGCATCAACGCGCTTGATCCATTTGGCGACTTTGCGACCAAGGGCTATCTTCAAAACTTCGAAGGACTCAAGCGCCTCGAAGAAGTCAAGGTTCTGGAACACACCTTCTTCGAAGCGAACTTCGAGGATGCGTTCAAGTTTTTGGGGGGAATCAAAGGTCCTTTGACCTATGCGCATTTCCTCAGGGTGCATCTCATCTGCGTATTCCGGTAGCACTTGGACACTGATTCCAGCAACACTTGGCGGCGTTTTTCACGGTACTTGCCTCGGGTCCATCTCTAAAAGCAATTTCAATCGCCTTCGCAATTGCGTCCCAAACGCCAGACTCCTCAAGGATTGGAATTTCCTTGGTCAACACATTGGAGAGTTTTCCTTGGTTTGCCTCTGCTGATCGAATGATTCTGTCAATCTGCATATCAGGCATCTCGACGATATCTTTGATTGCTGTTCTTGCTTGGGCATGACTTCGTATGTACCGAGATTGCTCTCGCATATCCTCGTGGATCGTTCGATCTATCACATGGGCCAAATAAGTCACATGTCGCGTCAGGTCTAGGAGTCGCCAAGTATGCCTGGCAGTGTCATTGCCATGAAATACAAAATTTGAACGAATGCCATCTGCATAGGTGTTGTAAGTGGGCGCAAATTCATAGAGCCCGGCCAACGACTTCATCAATGGTCGCGAGATTTCATCAAGAATGCGGTCATAGGCATGACGTTCAGTTTGATCGCTTGTAATTAGCGATGAAACCGGCAGGATCATCGGATCTTTCACAGCACCATCGCGTCGCAAAATATCGTTGATCAAGAAGCGATGCACACGCCCATTTCCATCTGCCAATGGGTGTATATACACGAACCCAAAGGCCGCTACAGCGCTACGCATCACTGAGGACTGCCCTTGGGTACGCTCCAAAAAGGTGGCCAATCCTTCAAGCATCTCTGTGACATCTTCCGCTGGTGGTGCGATGTAGTGAACGACTTCTTGGTAGCGCGTTACTTCGCCAACGAGCACCGGCGACTGGCGGATGCCAAAGTGCTGCAAGGTTGTTCGCTTGCCTAGGATTTCAGATTGTAATTCGGCCAGTGCTGCCTGATTTAAAGGCCACGATCCTTGTCCAGTGCGGCGAGACAGTACGTCTGCAAAACGCTGAATACGATCGGATTGATCTGCTTCGCCCTCAATCGCAAAACTCGACTTGCTCTCACGCAGCGTCATCCAGACGGCCGAGCGCATCAACAATTCTTCGCCAAATTCCAGTGCCAGATCGTTCATTAGATCTGACACATCTAGACCCATGGCTTTAACTGAATCTGCCGTTTTGCGAATAACAGGGCAAAAGGCGCGCGTGCCTGGTAGGTTGTCCCGCACCCGCCAGCGCCGATTGAGGACTGAATTTTTTGGTGAGGCCACAACTAGCTTTGTCCCGTCCAAGACGTCAACGTAACTACCAGTAATTGCTGCGTTAATCTCTAGCGTTTGGCCAGCTAGGAACTCATAAAGAAATCCGGCTCGCTTGGCATACTGACCGGAAGGTTCATCAGCCACCCAGTCTGTCACTTCTTGCGGATTAATTTTTGTAAATACCCGCGACAGCAACTCTAGGTGGGGGACTTCATGCTTGAGATGAAAAGTGAGATGTCCACGCAAAGTTGCATTTGGGCGCATACTTTCCACATAGGTCTCAGTGGTAACACCCTCTAAAACTTGGGTCGCTCGACGCCCACCGATACGACTGAGTGTCTGCAGCTGTATGACTGGCTCAATGCTGTAATTGGCGGCCAGCCAAGCGCCTCCGATTAAATTTTGGGCTTCCATGCACTCATTATGCGTAAAAACGATAAAATATGTAAAATTTTATTAGAAAATAATGAATTTTGACAAAAAATGGTGACAGCCATGCTACGACAGCTTGCGATTTGATTGATGCGTTGCCTACTCCACATCCCAATAATTTCCATATTGCTGATCAAGGCTATTGCCTTGCCTGAATCTGTCCATGCATTTGAGTTAGCGTTTTAAAACAAAACACTGTCGATCAGACAGATTTGGCCTAGTAAGCATAGCTGCTACGCGGGTTTTCACGTTGGCAAGGTCCCCAAAAGGGGGCAGAGAAAAATAGTCCCTCGTGTGTGGTGGGCACGACGAATATGCAGAAACGTCCACAAGCTCACAAATTCGAACTCTTTTCGGCTACTTATTTCCTCTGAATTTCAGGCCGCTGCACGTACCCGGCGTGAAGTACTTCCGCGCTTGTTGAGGGTCACCTCCCCTCCGATGTGGTCAATCACCACGGGCGGACGGTCAGGAAACTTGGCCACCAACTCCAGCTTCCCGCCCATGCTTTCCACGTAATGGCGCATCGTAGAAAGCAGCATGTCACTGCGCTTTTCCAGGCGGGAAATGGTGTCCTGGCGAACCCCCAGGGCAGCGGCCATTTGCTCTTGGGTTTGCTGAACGGCCTGACGCAAGTCCTTGAGTGTGGCCAGCTCCATCGCACGAGCTTGCACTCGCTTTTGCCGGTCTTTGGGCAGTGCGGCCATCACATCATCGAGTTTTCTTGCCATGTTTGGACTCCTTACTTGATTGGCTCAGGGTGTTTAGATGGTCGTCATAACGCTCATCTGCCACCGTGAGCAGGCGCTTATAGAACCTGCGCTGATCTGCCCCGCCCTTGTCTCCCCCAACCAGCAAGATCGCTTGTCGCTGAGGATCGAAGGCAAAGGCCACTCGCCAGACCTGACCGTTCTAGGAAAACCGAAGTTCTTTCATGTTGGAGTGCTGAGAGCCCTTCAGGGTGTCGAGCGTCGGTTACCCCAGATTGGGTCCAAACTCAGCCAGCAACTTGGCGTGTGCCAACAGTTCGTCTTGAAGCTCGTCCACCAAGGCTTCGAACTCGGCTCGGTTCTGCATGACGGCATTCTGAAGTTGCTCCGGAGGCCGATTGGCACAGCCCCACTCATTTCAGTCCGTACCACACACCACGCCCGCTGCCGTGCTGCTCCAGATGGTTGCGCCCGGTCAGGTCACGGAAATGCTGTTTGAGGGTGTTGCGACTGGCCCCGGTCAATTTGATCGCATCCATCATCGTGACGCGGCCATGCTCGCGAGCGAATTCCACGATCTGCAGTGACAGCTCGGGCAACGCGGCCAGCACAATCTTTTCACGTTCGACCTTCTTCTCCAAGCGCCGCACCTGCTCTGCCAGAGAGCGCAAAAAGAAAACAAGCCACGGCTGCCAGTTGGGAGTCTCTGTGCGAATGGTTCCCTGTGTCTGGCGCAGTGCCAGGTAATAGGCTTCCTTGTTCAGCTCGATCACGCTCTCCAGCGAGCTGTATGGCACATAGGCGTACCCAGCCTGGATCAGCAGCAGTGTCGTCAGCACCCGGCTCAAACGTCCGTTGCCATCCTGAAAGGGGTGGATTTCCAGAAACACCACAACGAAGATCGCGATGATCAACAAGGGGTGCAAGTGCGCCTTTTCCCGCTCGCCATTCAACCATGACACCAATTCAGCCATCAGCCGTGGTGTGTCAAATGGCGTGGCAGTCTCGAAGACGATGCCGATCTGCGTACCGTTTTCATCGAATGCGGCGACGCTGTTCGAATGGGTCTTGTACTGCCCCCGGTGACGTGCATCCTTTTCGCTGTGAGTCAGCAAAACCTGGTGCAGTTGCTTGATGTGGTTCTCGTTGAATGGGATGTCCTGCCACGAGCTGAACACCATATCCATGAGTTCGGCATAACCGGCCACCTCCTGTTCGTCGCGCGTGTCGAAGGATTTGATGGCCAGGTTGGAAAGCAGACGCTCCACCTCGCGGTCAGTCAGCTTGCTGCCCTCGATGCGGGTAGACGAGCCGATGCTTTCGATGGTCGCCACGCGCCGCAACGCCAAAAGACGCTCGGGCGCAAGTGTTCCCAAGGCTCGCCATGCGCCCTTGAATTCATCGATCCGGGCAATCAGGCTCAGGATCTCAGGTGTGATTTGAAGGAAGTCTGAACGCAGCATGCGCTCAATAATACACCCATTAACACCCATTTAAAGGATACTCACCACAAGAATGGATGGAAATGGGTGTTTTTTGGTTTGCCTCGGAGCGCGACTGCCATTGCCTTGGTACGGCTGGCTGGGGGCAGACGGCTGATCTAGTTCTCGGAGAGGTCAGGCAAGGCAGCTTCTTGCAATTGAAGGTGGTTCATGGGATGACTTCCTTAGACAGTGGCTCGTTGTGAGGTGGAGACGTGCTGGACGCAGTTCTCGAAAGCGATGACAGCGTTCAGTGGGTAGTTCACCCGCTTGCCGAGCTTCAGGTAGTGCGGTCCACGCCCCTCCATTCGCCAGCGCTGGAGGGTCTTGGGGCTCATACCCCAACGCGAGGCCAAATCGGCTTAGCTCAGGACTTGCCTTGGGGGCATGTGTGGCTCTGGGGCCATGACGCTCAGAGGGTGGGGCGTCGATCGTGCTGGTGTTGTTAGCAGCATTGGGGGACTCCTTTCAGAGAGTTGAGGGACAACGCTGCTATTTCATAAAATCAATGGGGAACTGATAAGGAACTGATTAAGGAACTTTGGCGATATCTCCAGTTCCTTAATCCCAACAGCCCTCCCGTGAAGACTCCCCCTCCACCTTGTTGACAACACCCCGCCTTTCTGATATCTTTAAGATATCTAATTTCAAAGGAGCCAGAGATGAGAGCTGCAGCAGCCCAGATCGCCTTCCGTTATCGCCCGCAAGACAGCGCAACTGGCGTGACCCGCACAACGACCAAACGTCTGGCTGATGTATTGGGTGTTGACGAAACGCAAGTG
>Ga0007809_10001017_pt1 | contig 11861 bp, 16 predicted proteins | sample CryBogCBE02Aug07_FD_60383 | JGI IMG/M metagenome (GOLD analysis project Ga0007809, IMG submission 60383) | Freshwater microbial communities from Crystal Bog, Wisconsin, USA - CBE02Aug07 | ecosystem: Environmental > Aquatic > Freshwater > Lake | place: Crystal Bog, Wisconsin, USA | collected...
AAGGCCATGCAAAACTCTCCATAAGGGCGGCCCCCACTCCTTGTTTGAAGGCATCTATAGACGATGCGTAAAATTTGAAACCTAAGTAACCGTATGACTCAGGTAAGCATGGCAACATTGCCTGTAAATCGACTTCTATGGGAAAGTCTAGAGTCTGTATTGTTGGCACAATCCAAAGAACTTATGCGAGACATCGCGAAAACTCTGAAACAACCCGAAAAACTCCTGATGGACGCCTTCAGAAAAGAAATCAAAAATGCGTATCTCGTTGATCTCTCAGAACCAACGAATGAAAAGTTCCTATGCGAAGCCCTTCTGGATGATACAGAAGTCGCTCAACGATGTCGGAAAGCTGTTGTCTTTGGAGAAAAGTTCTGTCCTAGCCATACACATTGGACCATGCCTTCTTCTATGACACGTGTCCCATCATTAAGACGTTTGAAAACATCAGATGGTGATTATTTCCTGTGTGAACTAACTCAGAATGTCTATTCTCAGACCTATGAACGTGTTGGACTCTTTGAAAAGAATCAAATTATCCTGTTTGAAGTCATAGATATCTAAAGAATATACTTGATATTCTTACAATGACTGATGTGTTTCAGATAGGCCTTCCTGGACCTATCGTTCGGTATCGAAAGGTATTTAAAAAGAATTATGAATCTAGCAATCCATATCGTAAATGGCGTATTATTCCTGATTCTGCGTGTTTTACAGGAAGAGCTATTTTTTGTGCAGATACTCTGGTTGGAAATACATTTATTAAAAAAATGAATTCGTTGCATACTATGAGAAAAAGCGATGTAACTGGTATCGAAGAAGTCTGTATTGAAGCAGGTAACATTTTACTTCTAAATCAATCTGTCCTCTACGCCTTCAAACGCCTTCTAAACTTCTGGCGTTTTAAGAATCTCCGCACAATGAATGAGGAAGATCCAATTACACTTTCAAAACCTACACACCCTGTCCATATTACTAATTATAAATTCAGATTTATCTATGAGGCCGAGAGTATTGCTCTTGATATTCATAAACGTCTCCTTCATCATGATGGACAGGTTCCTGAACCTCTGGAACCCAGGAATCTATTTACAAACGAACTCTTGACGCTTCAACAGATTATAAGCGTTATTAAGCAATGCAAGAATTTTGGATATAGTTACTGGACTCTTGAAGCTTTTAGAAAGTCTAGTTACTGTATAAATGAATTTACTCGTTCTCAACGAAACTCTCTGCGTTACAATGCCATCATAAAAATTATTAATAATCCACTGGATCTTGATGGAATTGATACGATGACAGACTTTATTCAAACACAATTCGATTATCATAATATTTTGTATCCATCAAATACGTATGTCTGGGCACTTCGTTCTATTCCAAATGACTCCATAATTCTTCAATGGAAAAGCCTCTGTAAGAAATGGTATTCATGCGTTATTTTTGATAATACAACACCGAGCATTGAACATTCTACAGAATCTCTCTGTAAAGAATGGCGTGTTTTACGTGATAAAATGTTTGAGGGAAAAAGTTTATAGAGTAATCACAGCCATCTTAGAACGCGTTTCGACCTGCTCCGTCGGATATCCATGAGGATTCAAAACACACGGTATTCCATGGATTTTCATCGTCATTCCTGTATGACTGTGACCACAAATCCATGCCTTTACAGGAGGACGAATCAACTCATCACAATGCGAGGCAAAAAAAGAATTATCATATCTCGTTCTGTATTTAGGGGCAATAAGATCATAGCTTGGCAAATAATGCGTTAAAACAAGACACGCCTCTCCTGTCATATCGGCCTTATGAATCTCCTGTTGAAGCCAGGATCGTTCCTTGTAATAGAGTTCTTTTAGTTCAAATGCCAATGCAGGCTTTGTTCCTTCCAGTAAAATCTGACGATAATCATTTGTGGACTTTGAAGGGTCATCAATGATTTTCTGATCAATCTCTGACCATAGAGTGCATCCAATCACACGAATATGTTCATTCTCTAGCCAGATCGAACTGCAATCAAGAAAATGGACATTCTTGTAACCATCACAGGCCCTTTGAATTAATTCCTTCTTTGTTTGCATATCCGTTTTTTTTGGGCAATTAAAGTTATAATACTCGTGGTTTCCTGCAATAATAAAAATTTTGTTCCACCGAGGAGCACACCAGCTTATAAACTTCTCGTAATTCTTAAAATCAGGAATTCCTATATCACCACACAAGGCCAAATACGGTGCGTCAGGCGTTATAAAATTAACAAAGGCTGCTTCTGGTAAATCTTTATATAATTCGAGGTGAATATCACTTATATATTGGACACGCATTCTATTTCTATATTACTATAATTTCCTTAACTCGCATCTTTACTGGCGTCAAATTCCAAGACTCCATTGCCTCAATCAGTGGTTCCAGATCATAGGCTGACTCTACTGAATCATCAAGCGATTCACCTGTAAGCTCGAACTTTATCTTTTCCAGAAGACGGATTGAACTCATTACACCCATCCAGGCTACACACGCCTCGACACCATGAAACCACTTCCTCAGAAACTTTCCTGCATTCGGAGTTTCGTCTCCTATTAACACAGCAAATCCATGACTCTTTCTTTGATCTTCTAGTGACCACTCGTCCGGAATATCATCAGGAAAGTAGGTTTCGTAGAAACTTTCTTTTGTCTCGTCATCTACAACCGTTTCAGTAGCCTCATTCCAGAATGGACAGCCTTTCAGTGCATCCAACGACGTCACCCAACCCTCCTTTCGACTTGATATAGTGTTCTTCTGTCTACCCCTCTTTGTAATGAAATAGAGTGAATCCTGGAGAATCGCATACACACGCCTTGCTCTACCTTTTAGAGTTGCCCACTCCTGTAGAAGACTTGATACATAATCGGGTATCTTGATCTGTATGGGCTTAGGCTTGTCCTTCATACAGACAAAGCCGATCGCGGCGGCTCTCTCAGACCATGTCTCCTTTTTAAGTGTATTCAGAAATGGATGGTCTTTTGCAGCCTTCAACAGGGCTTCCATTCTGCTTGGATCAGACCACAGAGGCCTCGCTAAATCAAATGCGAGACGAGCCTTGCCCTGCTTACAGGCCCTCAGAAATGCAAGCTCTAGATCAGATTCTGTCTTTGTTGTAATGCTGAGAGGCGACACACGATCTGGCTCCTTCGTGTCCGCAAGTCCATAGATTACGAGTGAAAGAACACTCGCATCCTTCTTACATAGCGACAAGGTGCATGCAAAGCCAATCAACTCTTCCTCCGTCACAGGCTCAGGGCTTTCCAGCATGGCTGAAAACTGCAGATACCAATCCACAGACTGAAGTCCATAGAGCCAAAGCCACGTCGTCTTTAGTGTATCAAAGAGATCATCATAGAGTTCCGAGTCAATCAACTCTTGAGTCCAGAATGCTACCTCCTTATCTCGGCGGCATCGAATACACCACATCAAGCATGCCTTTACCTCGTCGAGACGGTAGAGATTGCGGGTTAACATTCTAGTGCCTTTTACTATAGGTCGCAGCGTTTCAAATTTAAACATTCATTTCCTCTTGAAACAAGAGAATGATACCAGGGCTGCCCCCATACAATAATGCAGACGAAATCATACCAGGACTCTGGCTTGGTAACGCACACGCATCCATGGATGAAACTTTTCTTAAAAATGCTAAGATTCAGGTTGTCTTCAATTGCACAAAGGATCTTCCGTTTCACCAATCCATTCGTCGCAGATATAGAGTTCCTGTTGATGACAATCTCAAACCAGAAGAAATCCGAAACATGGAACTCTGGTCCTACGAGATTGTTCTGAAAATGTATCATGAATACAAGGAAGGGCGACCTATTTTTGTCCATTGTGCGGCGGGTATGCAACGATCTCCGGCTGCAATTGCTATGTTTCTTATCGCGACACAAGGAATGGCCTCAGAACAGGCAAAGGCTTTCATCAAGCAAAGAAGACCCATTGCCTTTTATCCGAGTGCGAATTTCGGCGAATCAATAAAAGGCTTCGAAGAATCTATCAATAAAAACATGATTAAGCAGACCTTGTAAGGCGTAGAACAGCATCATTACGATAACCTGTCTGCTCACCAGGATAACCACGAGCATTGATCGTGATGAGAACTTGGCTCGAATCTCCACCAATATCTAACCAGATTTTCTCGACTTGAATGGCCTTGTGGAGATATCCACAGACCCATGCCACCACGGGTGGTTTTAACAGGAGTTCCGTTTCAATTGCCAGTGCAACCGAAAGTGGTTTGTTAATCACATTTGGATCCATAAGAGTTTGTGTCGGTGGATAATACGATACGACTACGATAGGAATGTCGGATTTCTTGATTTGTTGCTTGAGCCATGTGAGATCCTCCACATAGTGCTTTGTAATATCCTTCATGATAGGATCAGCAGAGTTCTCGTGTGATAAAGCAGTCACGCGATTCCATAGAGGACATCCAAGCAAAAGAAAACCATCATCCGTTACAAAGGCTTCCCGATGAAGAACATGAATATTTGGATACTCGGAAATAACAGCCCTCATGTGATAAAGACACTCATCATACGTTCGTGTTTGAAGATGCCAGGCATCCGTCATTTCGTGGTGGCCAGGAATCCAGAAGATTGTATCCCACCGCTTCGTGGCCCACTTGAAAAAAAGAGATAGCATAATCGAATCGGGATGACCAACATCGCCACACAAAACAAGATTCTTTGCAACGGGAACAAGAATATCTTCGAATGCTGTGGGCTTTCCAGACCACGAATTTAAATGAAGATCGCTCGCGAATTGGAGTCGCATCTATATGGATAGTATAGTAGATGGAGCCTCTTTTGTTCCAGAAACAAGTGGCCTACACAAAAGCAAATGGTTCAGCTGCTTCGGTCAATGTTCCTCTTGTCGATCTTCCGATAGGAACTCTGTTGTTTCGTGGTGTTACAATGCCCGATCTAGCCAAAGGTGATGATGCTCGTCTCTTCGTTCGCGAGTTTCTCGGTATGCCTAACGGAGATAGTCACTGTATGTCACCCGTCACAAATATCTTCTTTTATCCTTTTCCTTATGTCGCATTCGGTGCTGACCATGTGGGTGTCAAATTCAATGCCGTTGAGATCTATGTGGTCGTGAAACCTCTCCGTATCGCCGCAATGGTCAAGCCGAGTGACTGGATACGTGGCGGGGCTATTAAAGACTTTGATGGAACTGCACCCATTCAACGATGCGAGAAGTTTGACTTTCCGTGCCGAGAGTTGACACCCGAGGAGAAAGCCAAGGAGGATGAGGCTAAATCATGGGACAATTGTATTCGGCCAGAGTTTGCTGCATCAGAAGGAGTTGCTGGATGGATGGGCATGGCGGATCTTGATTCACTCGATGTGTTCAGTAAGAAACCCAAACCTCCTGTCACTGAGACATCGATGGGTCGCTACTTGAGAGAACTCGAGAGTCGGCAGCCTGGCAAACTCGCAGAACTTCTGCCTTTATTTATGACGGATAATCGGCGTCATAGAGGAGTTCCTGAGATTGTTCTGTTTCCGTGGTCACCTCATCCTGGTCCTCAGATTACAATGACAGATGCAGCTAATGAAGTTGAATCTGCAGATGCAATTGCTGAGATGGCAGATCGTTTTAACTATTTACCTATCGCATGCATCACACAGAACGGTATTGTTGAAGCCTTTCAGGGTGACTTCAAGGCATCCAATATCGGCCCTTCAGAACCTGCTGGACCTGATGTTCGTGCTGCCATCGATGCTCACCAGACTGCTTTTCTTGAGAAACTGATGGTGGATGGAATTGATGTTCCTGAATATGGACTCTGCAGAATGGCCTATGATTCACGCACAGGATTCTTTGTTCTCGATCAATTGGTTCCAGAGGATCTGAGATTTGGAGAGGTTTCCTATCGGTCTTTGATTATGCACTTATCCGATACAGCCCAGAAACAAAAGGCACTGGAAAGCCAAGTTCTGTTTCGGACTTTCTTTCCCGAGAAACACTTTCAAATGGAACGTTTGGTGGATGGATCTTCCGTGCGTCGTGCTTATATCTTTGAGAGACCTCCCATGCTACAACAACTCTATCTAGATATGGGTATAGCTCCTTCTGAGTTTGTGAAGGCCAAGATTCGCACAGCATCGGGACTCTTTCAGAGAAACTCAGGAGCTCTGAGAGGTCGTGGATCATTTAGAGGAAGAGGTGGTTACTTAACAAGACGCAGGCGTCGGTATATGGGCGGTGGCCTAGAAGAACCTGAGAGTGTCAGCAAGGGAACTCAGTCATTCATTAATGAATATTTGGGTTCCACCTTTAAAAAAATGTGGTCTCGTCGTTAATTACGGCGATTGCGACGAGTATTGCGACGGTTTGATCTGCGGCCACGACGAGACTTCCGTAGCCTTACACCACTGATTGAACCATACGGATTTTTTCTTAGTTCTTCAAGTTCCTTTTCCTTCCGCCTAGCTTCTTCGTTCTGAAATTTGCTGGAATACTCCTCAGATTCTTTAGCTAATTTCTCAAGATATTCTGGTGATTTCTGATACGCTTCGAAGTTCAAAGCCGCTTGCTGTCTGGCTTTGTTTTCCGCAACACGACGTTCCGCTCCTTTTTTTGAATTTGCGGCCATTTCTGCCCAAAATGCGTTATTTCCAGGCACATAAGGTATCTTTGCTGCTGGCTTTGCCTTTGCTTGACCAAACATTGACTTAAACATCTTTTATTATTAAATGAGAATAATAATTCGCGGAAGTTTAAAAAAAGTGGTCTCGTCGTTAATTACGGCGATTGCGACGGGTATTGCGACGGTTCTTACGCATGTTGCGTCTGCTGTAGTTGTTGTGGACGTTTGTCTTACCCCTGTTTCCACGGACTACCCCTCCACCTCTGCGGCTCTTCCGCCAACGGGCACCCTGTGACTGCATTCCGTAAAGAGTCTGGGCAGCCTGTCTATTCTGTGCCGATGTTGAGGGTCCAGCCCAGTATCCCTGAGAAAGAGCTAAGGCTTCACGTGCAGATATTCTATACTAAGGTGTGTGATTTTACGCAGACTCATATCCACGATCATGGATGGTGTGAGTCCAGTGGGTCGTAGATTGCCTCTGCCGGACAACATAGATGCCATCATGCTCAGGATCACTCACTTGCGTCATTGAAGGATCAGACTGAATGCTTTGGCCATCCTCCAGCATCTCAAAGGTCTTTCGCATCACCCAGAGTGCGTGAGCCGCCTCATTGAACTCGGGGATATCTGAGTAATCCTCCTCCTCTTCCTCTTCTTCTTCCTCTTCCTCCTCCTCTTCTGCCCAGCTCATCCGCTCATCGTCCTTCAGAATCTTCTCCTTCTCCGATGTCTCCTGACGGCACATCGGACAAGTCTCACTCTTCAGAAGCCATCGGCCAATACAGCCCAGATGGTAGTGATGCTGACACGCGAGCGTCACACAGCCACCCGAGGTATCGATCGCGTCCTGGCAGATTGAGCACTCCATTTTGTTGTTTGTTTGACTCCTTTAAAAAATAGTATTGTTTCAATTTTTTAAATGAGTTTGGAATATGAATGTCTTGTCATCGTATCTTTATCAAAGTATAGCTTGAACTGTATCTGATCAGCCGTGGGCTTGCCACCATCTCCACCCTTTCGCTGCATCGAGATCTCGGGGCATAGAAACAACGATGTGCCTTCCTTTCCAAGCTGCGGCTCCTCATACATGGACTTGTCAACAGACTCAAAGAAGCTGTCCATTGACTCCATCCAGAGGCCTGTAATGACACCAGACTGCATAACCGTCAGAATCATGTAGTCTGGAGCCCACTCAGGCTCATCTCCAAGAAGAACAAGGCGAGCAAGAGCCTTAGAGTCCTCCTTCATCGGCGTCACATACGGACTCAGAAAGGGCTGGCGTGTCAAGCCCTTCAGACGGCCCCTGTTCTTTGGCTGGGCAAGACAAACATGACTTGCTATGCCCTGAAAGACAGGTGGTAGATCCTTCAGCCAACGACGATTGGTCTGGTGAAATGGCCACTTGGCCTGATTTGCCTCCGTGAAGTTCTTCACCTGGGCTTTTGCTGATGACCCATTCGTGAAGTGAATAACAACGTCACTTTTCTTTCCAGAAATTACATCTATTGACGTTATTTCCTTACGGAACTTTTTCTCTAGTTTGTCCTTCACGTTTTCCTGCTTCGCCAGAACTCTCTCCGCGGAGAAGCCTGCCTTTGCTGCTTCGGACTGTGCTGATTGCATTCTGTATGCCTAGTAAAAATAAGGTATGTATATCAATTTTATTACTTTGACGCCTTTGCTGCAGCCTCCTTTGCGAGACGCTCCTTCTTTTGTTTTCGCATATAGGCCCAGAACTCTGGCGTGCCAAACTCTGGCTTCTGGGGCTTAGGCACATAGTCATTCATCCATACCATGTTCTCAGGCATGTAGTTCCTCTCTCGCTCCGCCTTCAGCAGAGCCTTGCAGTCTGCCAAATCCTGCTTGGGAATAGGTAGGCCTCGATCTGCATAGTAGACGGCAACAAGCTCGAAGATTTGCTCAGCTTCTGTTTGGTCGTCCATTTGGTCACTCAATAAAAAATGGTTTTTGTTGTTCAAATTTATTCAAGTTCAGAGACGCCAAGTAGGTGCTGATGCATTATCCGTGAAGAACCTAACCTTCTCCTTCTTGTTCATTGCGTAGAGACGCTGATTGATCTCTGTCTTCGTGAGACCCTCAAAGTAGTCATTCAGCTCGTTGAAGATCTCCTCAGCTGTGACTCCATCCTGTCGGTGCTGATCAAGGACAAGGAGGATGGCCTTCTCAAGATCAATGTTCTCATCCTCTACAGGATATGGCGAGGGATTCTGCTGGAAATGATCCACCCAGCCCTGTAGCATCTTGACCTCCTCCTCGAGAACGGCTCGATGCTGATAAGCCATCTCTAGAGCATTCTGCAGATACTGCTCTCGTGACGTCATAGGCTCTGGCTCTACCTCTGGCTCTACCTCTACCTCTGGCTCTGGCTCTGGCTCCGTGTAAAACTTCACATTCGTCATCCTCGGCCGACAGATGAATGCAACTGTTGCTACAGCCACGAGAAGAGCCACCACAAACTTCGTGTCAGGACGATCACTGAGCTGGCAGTAAGGAAGCTGCATGAGATCAAGAGAAGACATTTTGAATGCTACTGTAAAAAAAGTTGTTTTGTTTCAATTTTTATGGTTTAGTTCTTGTAGTATGTATTATAGCATTTGTCACAGAGACCTTCTGTCCCTAGTCTACAGCTAAAGTAGCCGCTCGTAGATTTCACCCCGCACTCGTAGCAGTGTCTTTTTTTGTAGTCAAGCATCTCTCGCCACCACTTCTGGACCACGTCGGCGGCCCAGAGATAGCACTCGCCGCAGAATCGACCATCCTCAGGGGGGATAGCTCGTGTAGTCTCGAAACTTTCATGGCAAGATTCACAGAAGTGAAACCAGTCAAGATCATCTCGCTCGTAGATTCCGTTGTCTATATTTGCAGGCATTCTTGCCCGCGTGCTTTTTCTTTTCTTGTATTTGTTTTTCAATTTTACTGGATCTCTGCGTCAATGATCTCGACGCCAGCGAACCATGCAACCTCGTCACAGCCGCCCGCCGTGTCCTCGAAGTTGTCGAAGCGGCCATCCTGGTAGAAGCTGCCGTCATCATGCAGCTTCTTGATGATCTTCAGCACAAAGAGCTGCCACTTGAGTCCATTGAACGGGCCAAGATAGGCCTTGATCTTCTTGGACTTCTCCTTGGCCTCTCGCTTCTCCTCGGCAGTAGCATTGTCTGCTACCTCGACCTCGAGATACGAATAGTAGGTATCCTCGTTGAGAATGCCCTGAACGTTCTCCAGAAGCTCCTCTACAACCTTCTTCCATGAGTGCTTGTAGGCCTTGCGTGTCTCGAACTCAATCATACGCTCCTCCATCTCGGCCTGGGTGAGCGTCTTCTCCTTTGGCTCGCCGTTCTTCTCGAACTCGTCAAGCATCGTCTGGGCCTTCAGAAGCTGTGCAGAGTGGTAGTCTGCGAGGGCCTTCCACTGCTCGATAGGACTAGAAGATGCCATGTTGTTCTTCAGGGGATACCTTTCTTTCTGAGGCTGGACTATTCAAATTTTTTATGCAATAAAAAATGTCTTTTTGTGGGTTTTGTCTTTTTGTGTCTTTATGGATATGGTTTTTAGTCGGTGGGCCAGAACTCGATCTTTAGGAAGATCTTCTTGTTGTGGTAGAGTGGCCTGACCTTGATGCACGGACCCAGCTGCTTGGCTATCTGCTCTAGGGCGTCCGTGCGGTAGATGACCTGCTTGATGGTCATAGTCTTGCCTGCAAAGACGCCGCAGCAGGCATCCGTCGTGAAGCGGTAGTCAAGGTCATAGCAGAGGCCTGCCGAGACCCAGAGCTGGTCCTTCCTCTCTGCATACTTGATGGTATCCAGAAGCTCGGCCTTGAGGTCTCTCTCGATCGTGCGGTGCACGATGTTCGAGACGAACTCGGCAACCACCTTATCCTCGAAGACGGCCTGGTTCCGCTGCTTCCACACGTCATTGAGCATCTTCACGTCCAGGGCGGAGAGAAGCGAGAAAGACATTTTTGTTGCTTGAGAGGTTGCTATCTCCTCTCTGGCCTTGCCTTTTCAATTTTTTATGCAGTAAAAAAATCTCTTTTTTCTTTTTGTTTTGTGGGTTTTGGTCTTTTTATTCTCTAGTCGCCGCGGAGGACGATGCCCTGCTTCTCCAGCTCTCGCAGGTAGGGCCGCAGGTTGATCTGCATCTTGGCCGCATCCTCACCCCAAGAGTGGCTCGGGCGGAGGCTCTCCAGAAGCTCCTCCTTCGTGACCGTGCGGTTGGGGCACGCCCGCATGAAGCTCAGGATCTCCATGGGCACGGCAAAGCCAGGGTAGTGCTTGGCCCTGGGGTTCCAGCTGACGGTCTTGGTCTCAGACCGCAGGTGGCCGTCGTCGATGTCCTTGATGATCTGTTCGATCTTCTCCTCAGAGGCAAGCTTGAAGAGCTTGCCAGAGGGACGGACACGGCGGGCGGGGCTGGGCACCACAGCGGGCTCGACGGGGTCTGCGGGCAGCTCCTCCTGCGACAGAGCCGCGTCGAAGCGGGCCTGTGCGGCGGTCAGCTCTGCACGCAGCTGCTTCAGCCGCAGGAAGGCTTCCTCCATCTTCTCGAGGCCGTGCTGCTGCACGAGCACGTTGAGAGAGGCGAGGGCCATCTTGAGCTGGTTGGACAACTAGAGAGCGGTAGAGGCTTGCTAGTTGTTCTGGTCACCCCTCCTTCCTGGCCAGACAGTATTCAATTTTATAGCCAGGTTGAAGGTCTGGCCAGGCCTGTCCGCCGCCCTGTCTGGGCCGCAGAACCCACGCTCTTCAACCTAGAAAAAAAATTGAATGGGCCTCTGGGGGCAGAGGATGGGCAGAGGTTTCAGCCATTCAATTTAGCTATAAAATTGAATACTGTCTGGCCAGGAAAGAGGGGTATTCTGAGACAGAGCAACTAGCAAACCAACCAGCCAGCTAGAGCCCAGTCCCAGAGAGAAAGATGGCCTCGCTCCAGAGCAAGACCGTCGGCGAGCTGACCGTGGCAGAGCTCCTGCAGCTCCTGCAGCAGCGGGCCGCAGCCCAGCCCACCAAGACCCAGAAGGCCAAGAAGGACCCTGACGCCCCCAAGAAGGAGGTCTCGGCGGGCGTGGCCGCCTGGAACGTCTTCGTGGGCGAGGTCCTGGAGGAGCTGAAGGCAGAGGGCTGGAAGCACCCCGAGACGGGCAAGCCTGTCACGCGGAAGGACGCCATGGCGGAGGCGTCCAAGCGGAAGGCTGCGGGCGATGCGGACTATG